>Ga0335070_10008754_pt1 | contig 11868 bp, 11 predicted proteins | sample Lox_Sample_13_FD_206722 | JGI IMG/M metagenome (GOLD analysis project Ga0335070, IMG submission 206722) | Soil microbial communities from Loxahatchee National Wildlife Refuge, Florida, United States - Lox_Sample_1.3 | ecosystem: Environmental > Terrestrial > Soil > Wetlands | place: USA...
GGGGGCGCAGCACCGGTTTTCAAATCGATGATCCTTCAGGAAAGGGTAGCGACGAACATTTCTGAGGAGGTTAAGGGGTCGAGGAACTTCGAAAATCCCCAACGGCAGATTTTTGTAATGAGCCAGGCCATGTTCTGTCCGAGGGTTTTCATTGTCTGGATGCCTTCCGTATCGTTTCTCACCTCTCCCGGGTTTCGACCGATGGCCATATTCCAGTAACTGGAGCCAGGGACAATCACCCGGTTGATCAAGAAAGAATAGTTCATTTCCGATCAATGAGGGCCTTCATATTGGCCGTCATGTCTGCAATATACTAATCAGGCCATAATTGTGTGGACATTCCAATCGATCCTTAATTCCTGGATTCCGGTTTTCACCGGAATGACGGAAAACAAAACGTGCCCTAAAATCGTCACTCCGGCGAAAGCCGGAGTCCAGTGTGGCGTCTTTACATAGATGGGTTCCTTAATTGATGTCTGGACTATTATGGACCCCTTAGTAAGTGGCAGAGCCGAGAAGAATCCCTTGGGCTTCCTTCATCCTGGCGATATATTCATTGAGTCTGATGACTGGGAATAGTGAGATCCGTCGAGGGCGCCAATAATGTTAAGCGTTTATGACAAAATTTGTCATTTTTGTTCTGATTGAGAAGTCCTGCTTTTCAAAAAGTACGGGGTTAATGGTAAGTTACAGCAATTTCCACAACTTGGCATCAATTATGCATGTTTTGACACCTGCATGGAAAGTACCTTCCTGATCACGGAGGACGACAAGAATTTCCTGTCTTCCCTTCTAAACAAAGAGGGGAGCGAGGGGTCTGCCTCAAAAGAAGAAAACTCTCCTAACGGAAAGGTCCGGCTTTCCCTTCCCATTTATTTCGTTGAGCTGTTCAATCGCATCAAAGCCAGTCTCTCCGCCATGCAAGCCTTTGCATTTCTTTCGCGAGAAAATTTCAAGGATCGGGAATTAGGGGAGCATTTTTATAAAATTGTCAACGAAGATATCGCGAAGACGATTTCGTTAATAAATTGTTTCAACGATTATATCAACTTCAGTACTCCCATGGTGAAAAGGGATACGGTGAACACTCTTGTCGAGGAAACGATCAAAAAGAATGAAGGGCAATTTGAAGAGAAGAGGATTAAGATCATCAAGAAACAGTTTGAGAAGGACCTCCCGGAAACGATTCTTCCCGATGAACAGTTGAGATATATTTTGAACTCCGTCATTCAGTACGCCCTCCTTTCTACTCCTCCTGGCGGGAGTATCGGATTTTTGACAAGATTCTTGGACACGGAAACAGTGAAAGGGAAGGAATGGGGCCAGTTACAAAAGGACGGAAGATACCTGGAAGTCCTGGTTGTCTCCGCGGGCTATGAGAAGTCGGACGAGGAGGCCGGGGTCGTACCTGGAATGGCAAGTCCTCACCAAGAAGAAGCGGCTGAATTGATTTTAAAGCTGGCCAGAGAAATTATCGAGAAGAACAAGGGCATGATGAGGTATAAAGTCTATGAGGATAAGCCGATGACCTTTATTTCTCTGGTACTGCCCGTTGAAAGACGAAGCGTCGTCCACTATCTTTCCCCGGAAGAACGGCTTAAAAAAACGATGGTGAATGAGAAATAAGCTGCAGTTCATCCCTGCCGTCTACTAAGCAGTGAGGTGGAGGTTTCGATGGAAAATTCCAATGACGTCAGAGAAAGAAGGAAGCATCCCCGGTCGCTCCTGAACCTGCCCTTTGAGTATCGGGTGAGGGATCTCCCCCACGCCCATGGAGGGCTGGTGGTCGATGCGAGCGAGGGAGGCCTCCTCATTCATTCCTTGGAGGATATGCCCGTGGGCCTGAAATTGAATATCGTCCTCTTGTTTACCAAAGGATTCGAGTTAACGAACCTCCAGGTATCCGCCGAGATCGTCCGGAAAGACCTTCCCTCGAATAACGGCTCCAAAGGATATCAATACGGGTTAAGAATTATCCAGATCGTGGAAGAAGATCGTTGGAAGCTAAAGGAGCTTCTCAGCGGTTGCTAATTGAATCTAAGTGAGACCGCTCACCATCCTTAGGACGCACCCCACACCAATCCGTCCGAACGATGCCGTTTTTCTAATTTGGTTGACATGTTATGCCGCACTTGACGCGGCATCCAGTCTCTGTTTTTCTGGATTCCTGCTTCCGCAGGAATAACCACAACAAGAACCCCCCTCTATTCCCCCCTTAGGTTAAGGAGGGATGAAGGGGGGTATGATGCTTTTTGATTAGTGCGTTGACAAGTAAGAGAATCGAAAGGGCCGAGCACAGCTGGGCGAAGATATCCCCATAGAGGGTATAGAAGGTCTTTTGATTCGACAGCCGGATCGTCCCGCTCATCGCCTCCTCCGTAAAAATCCGCCCTTCTTTTAAGATCCTTCCTGTTGGATCGATGAATCCGGTGATTCCTGTATTGGCTGCCCTAGCCACAAAGACACGATTTTCGACAGCCCTGAATGCAGCCATGGAAAAATGCTGGTAAGGGGCAGAGGTTCTCCCAAACCAGGCGTCGTTGGTGATTGTTACCAGAAAGTTTGCGCCTCCCTTGACGAACCTGCGGCAGAGATCGGGAAAGATGATTTCAAAGCAGATGAGGACGCCAAATTTGCTTTGGGGCAGGGAAAAGTTGAAGGTCTCCTTCCCAGGCTTAAAATCTCCAATACCTTCCCCCAGGGACCCGATGAAGAAGAGGAGGCGTTGCATGGGGACATACTCGCCAAAAGGGACAAGGTGAATCTTATCATACTTTCCCACCAGTTCCCCCGAAGGAGAGACCAGGTAAGCACTGTTATAATGGTTCACTTTCCCCTTCTCGACTTTATAAGAGGGGGCTCCGAAGAGAAGAAAGGCATTTGACTTCTTTGGAATCTCGCGGATCATGGGTTGGTATTCCTCCGCATCCTGAAAGAAGAAAGGAGTGGCTGTCTCAGGCCAGATGATGAGATCCGGTTTTTCCTCTGCGACACTGGAGGAAAGCCTCTCATAAGTCTTTAGGGTCTCTCTCTGGAAAGACTTATCCCATTTTACGGATTGATCGATATCTCCCTGGACCAACCCGATCTTCAAGGCAGGATTTTGGATCATTTGTCTGGATATTATTCCCGTCTTTGAATATCCATAGATGAAAAGGCCGAAAAGAATGAGGGCTGTGAAGATCACTTCTTTAACGGAAAGAATCTTTTTGGCCTGTTGACGAATCACCTCAAAAAGCGTGGCATTGACCAGAACAATGACGAAGGAAATGCCATAGACCCCCGTCACATCCGCTATCTGGATAAAAGGAAGGTTGAGGTATTGAGAATAACCCAAGTCTGCCCAGGGAAACCCCGTTAGAAGAAAGGTCCGAAGGTATTCCAGGCCGACCCAGAGGAGAGGGGTGAAAAGAACCGTTTGAAGTCCTGAGCGAATCTGGATGAATCGGGTTAAGAATGTGTAGGCCCCGATGAAGAGGCTCAGGTAGGCAACCAAAAGCAAAAGAATGAGGCCGCTCGGGATTAGAGGAACGTTGCCATACGTGTGGACCGCCACGATGATCCAATAAAGAATTCCAAGAAATGAGATGAGGCCGGTCAAGGCCCCGAGCTCAAAACTACGACGTAATCCTTTTCCCTCAACGGAAAGGAAGAGAGGGACGAGAGCAAACCAGGCCAAAAATTCAAGATCAAAATGAGGGAAGGAGAAAATGAGGAGAATTCCTGAGAGAAGGCTCAAAAGGATATCCCTTTTTTTCATGGCTTCCATCATAAGCAATAGGATGGCGATTTTCAAGAAGCATATGAATTTCCGAAGAGATTTGTTAGAATACAAGCAATGAGGATCTTATTGGTTGAAGATGACAAAGGCATCGTTCGATTCGTCAGGAAAGGGCTGTTAGAGAATTCCTTTTCAGTGGATGTGGCCGCGAATGGCGAAGAGGGGTTAAACGCTGTCCTTCATATGAAATACGACCTGGTCGTCCTCGATATCCTCCTCCCGAAATTGGACGGGAGAGAAATTCTGAAGAGGATCCGATCCATGGATCTTCAAACCTCTGTGATCTTTTTGACCGCTAAAGATTCGGAGGACGACATTGTCCATGGTCTAAATTTAGGGGCGGATGACTATCTCACCAAACCTTTCTCTTTTAATGAATTGCTGGCCAGAATCCACGCCATCACCAGAAGGGACAGGGCGGTTTCCTATCCCTCAAGATTACAAGTGGCCAACCTCGCCTTGGAACCCGATGGGCATCGGGTCTTTCGGGAGAAGACAAAGATCGAACTCACCCCGAAGGAATACGCCCTTCTCGAATTCTTCATGAGGCACCCAGGCGAGATCGTCACCCGGACCATGATCTCCGAGAAGGTATGGGATGTCCACTTCGATACCTCTACGAATATCATTGATGTCCATGTCTCTCATCTTCGAAATAAGATTGACAAAGATTTTGCACCGAAGCTTCTCCATACGGTGAAAGGGGTTGGATATGTCCTGGAAGATCGGGGGTAAGTTCTACCTAAGGACCGACATCAAAATGGCCCTTTGGTACATGCTCACCTTCTTGATTTCTTCCCTGGTCATCTGTACCTTTCTTTATTTAGGTCTGAGGCATCGACTCCTGAAAGAGATCGACCAATTTCTACTCGACGAGACAACGGAAATGGAGAGGGTCTTATCTCGGGAGCCCCAGGAGACAAATTTTTTGATGAGATTCGAGGACGAAGTCATGGCCAGGAAATATTATCCCTTCTTTTTTCAAATCCTGAACCCGAAGGGAAAGCCCCTCTATATCTCAAGAGGCTTTCGGGAAATCGGATACGAACTCGGAGAGAAGGTGTTGATCAATGCGTGGAATAGGAAAGAGACTTCGGAGGAAATCAATTCTTACCCTCGGAAAACGGCATTTCGGATCATCAGTACCCCTGTTTATCGGGACGGAAGGCTCATTGAGATCATTCAATTGGGGACCGAGCTTCATTATGTGAAAAGGAATCTGTCCCATTTTAGAGACAATATTTTGATAGCCCTTCCGATCATATTCGTATTGGGCACACTTGGAGGGTGGATCTTAGCCAGAAGGTCTCTGTCCCCGATCGGTTATATTGCGGCGAAGGCTCAGAGCATTACCTCTCAAAACCTCAGCGAGCGATTGACTCCTAGAGGAACGGGTGATGAGATGGACGATCTCATTCGTACGATCAACGAAATGATTTCCCGCCTGGAGAGTTCTTTTAAGCGAATGGCTGAATTTACTGCGGATGCCTCTCACGAATTGAAGACACCCATATGCGCCATGAGGGGAGAAGCCGAAGTTTTACTTTTCAAAGAGAGGAAGGCCGAAGAGTATCAGGAGGGGTTGGCGAATTTCATCGAGCAGTTTGACCATCTGAACCAGATGATCAACGACTTGATCTTGCTTTCCAAGGTGGATAGCACGGAGGTGGCGTTGAAGATGGCTCCCCTTCGTCTGGACCTTCTGGTCAAGGACCTATGCAATTTTTTCCAAATCCTTGCAGAGCAGAAAAATATTGCCCTGGAAACGGGGACCCTTGAAGAGGTCACGGTGATAGGGGACAAGGTTCGCCTTCAGCAACTCTTTACCAACCTGATCGACAATGCGATCAAATACACGTCGCGAGGAGCCATTCGTATGACGGTTGAAAAGAAGGAAGGCGCTGTTGCGGTGAAGGTCGTCGACACCGGAATGGGGATTCCCGAAGGGGAGCGAGAAAAGATCTTCAAACGTTTCTACCGGATGGACAAATCTCGATCGAGGGAGACCGGCGGGGTGGGCCTTGGGTTGAGCATCGCCCAATGGATTGCACATGCCCATCAAGGAAGGATTGAGGTCGATAGTGGAATAAATCAAGGTTCTACGTTTACCGTCTATTTACCCCTTCAAAGGACTGTGAACTTTTCTCAGCGAAATCAATAAATCCTTATTTAATAGCGCATGATCCCTCGATTCATCCTCCCTCTTTTCTATAACCTTAAGAAATCTTAACATGAATTTGATTCGTATCGGCGCACCTTTTATGGTATATAAGTCATAATTTTTCTTCGAATGTTGCCCCCCTCACCCTTCCCCTCTCCCCCTGCCTACCGGCAGGCAGGCGCTGGGGAGAGGGAGGGGGTGAGGGGAATTTCAAATATGTCTGGCTGGATTTTACTCAATTGATAAGACATCATTCCTGTGGCGTAAGTCATCTGGAAGGGATTTTAGGTTTATGGACTTGAGAAGAAAATATGTCATTGCCCTCCTTGCCGTAGGGATGGGTCTATCTATTTTCAATTTGGGAGGGAGGGACCTATGGGAACCCGATGAAACACGATATGCAGTGATTGCGCGGGAAATGAAGGAAACAGGGAATTGGATTTTGCCTCATCTCAACGGAGAGGTTTATGCTGAAAAACCTCCCCTTTCCTTTTGGTTGGTCAATCTCTCCACTTTCTTTTTGGGAGAAAATAACGCGCTGGCCAATCGTCTTCCCTCTGCCCTGGCAGGGTTGATCACCCTTTTCGTCACTTTTCTTCTTGGAGAAAAACTATTCCGCCTCAGAGCCGGCTTCCTTTCCGCGCTGATCCTGGCAACTTGCATCCTGTTCCCTCACTTATCCCGGTGGATGATGCTCGATTCTCTTTTCACGCTCTTCTTTCTTCTGACCCTCTTTTTCTTCTACCTGGGTTATGAAAAGAAGGATCAGCGCCGGAGGTATTACCTGCTGGCTGGCCTCTTTACCGGGCTTGCAATCCTGACGAAAGGGCCGGTCGCGTATCTTACGCTCCCTATCTTTTTGATCTTCGCCGGTTTTCAACGGAATATGAGGGGGTTTTGGTGCCGCGACCTCCTCCTGGGATTTGTTCTCTCTGTGATGGTTGTGTTTATATGGTGGATACCCGCCTGTTGGGTTGGAGGAAAAGAGTATATCCATTGGATCCTTCTGAAACAAGCGGTTGGGACCTATGTAGAGGGAGGAAGACATTTTCACGCAGAGCCGCTCTATTTCTATTTTATCCGTTTTCCCGTTGAATTCTTTCCGTGGGTCGTTTTCTTGCCCACCGCATTCATTTTAGGGTTACGGAAAAAGTTTGCTAAAAGAAAGGAATTCCTCTTTCTCTCGGTCTGGTTCTTTTTCATCTTCCTTTTTTTCACCCTCTCCAAAGGAAAGAAGGATAACTACCTTCTACCCCTTTACCCGGCAGCCGCCCTGATGGTTGGCACTCTGTGGGATCACGGGTTTCAATCAGAGGAGGGGAAAAAGGGATTCCTGTCCGGACTTCTCCTTTTGACTCTCCTGTTCTTCGCCGCCTCTGTTTTGATCCTGTCAAAAATTCCGCAAAGACTCTATCCGGCCCTGATGGACTATCATTCTATAGGGGTCTCCATCCTCTCTTATTTATTGGTTGGTTCCATTCTCTCTCTCTTGTTTTTCATCAAGAAAAGGAAATGGGCTTCGTTTATCAGTCTCATGACCGCTTTCGCTTTTCTCCACCTTCATCTCTTTTTTCTTCTGCCCAAGTTCGACCCCCAGAGGTCAGCGAGGCAATTTTCAGAGAGGATTCTAAAAAGAATGGAGGCAGGAGATGAGCTCAAGACCTATTCCCTTAAGTCAAACGGGTTGCTTTACTACACCAAGAAGCCTTATATCGAGAGCATTCAAAGCAAGGAACGGTTCTTTGAAATTCTCAACTCCTCTCAAAGGGTGTTTGTTGTCATTTATCCGGAAGTCCTTAATCACCTTAAAAAAGAAACAGGAATCGAGCTTTGCCCTCTTGAGCAGATGACGGTAGCCAATTGGAAATATGTTCTTATTTCAAACCGTTAGAACTCAGGCGAGTTTTCGGAAGGATTGACATCTTAAGAGAGGAGGGTTAAATAAAACCGATGAGGATCAGGGTGACGATGCGAGTGATAGACTTGCTCATTGGATGGATTGAGATGAAAAGGTGTGGGTCATGTATCATGTAAGACAATTGTATCAAAACAAAATCTATGCGGCAGGCTATGAGAAAACAAGGTTTCAGGGAATCTATGGGAGACTTAGGAACTGGAATACTAAAAGGATCATTTCAAAGCTGATCCGGCTTACAGGGGGAAAAGGAATTGCCCTTGACATCCCCTGCGGGACAGGAAGATTAAGTCATCTGATTTTAAAAAGCGGGTATAGATGGATCGGCGGGGATATTTCGTTAGAAATGATGGCGGAGTCAAGAAAGAGGATGGACGGCTTTGAAGACTCTTTCTGGAATATCCGCTTGGATGCGGAAGCCATGGCATTTAAGGACAATAGTATCGACTGCATCTTCTCCATCCGGTTTATCTATCATATCCCTGTTGAGATAAGGCATCGAATGCTTCAAGAGATGAGAAGGGTGACCAAGAAATGGCTTATCATCGATTACAATTATCCAAACAGGTTTAAAAAGGTGGCTCGCGGGATCGGGTCCCTGTTCGGTGAAAGGCCGACTAAGAGAAGGATCTCGCTCCAGGAGATATCGAGGGAACTCAGGGAGAACGGTTTAAACATTTATAAAGCCATCCCTGCCTCAAGACTATTTTCCGATAACGTACTGTTGCTGTGTCACAAATAAGGGAAGATTTCAAATCGGGTTCACTACGGGAGCCAGGATATGAAGCTTTTATTGATCGGAATAGGAAGATGGGGCAAGAACCATCTGAAGACGCTGACGAAACTAGTCGGCGAGCTTTATGTGGTGGATTCAGATTCGAGTCAACTGAAGACCTGCCAGGAATTCTCAATTCCCGAAGATCATCTTTCAACCGATTACCGCGATTTCCTTGACCGGATAGACGGGGTGGATGTCGTCACACCCGCCGACAGCCATCTGGCTATCTGCAGAGAATGTTTTGACAAGAAGAAGGATGTCTTTGTAGAGAAACCGATCGCCCTTACGTCTCAAGAGGCCAAGAAGATGATCACGCATGCGAATAAGAAAGGCGTGATCCTCCAGGTAGGCCATGTCTACCGGTACCATCCCGCTTCCTCGAAGATTAAGAGTCTCATCGAAGAGGGTCGGTTGGGGAAAGTCCAGTATGCCTACGGCCATTTCATGGGTTTCAAAAGACCCAGGACGGATGTCGGGGTAACGCAAACGGATGCGATCCATTATTTCGATCTTTTTAATTATCTCTTTCGTGAGCCCCCTCAGGCCGTCACGGCCGTTGTCAGGAATTACCTCAGCTCTCCTCTGGATGACACCTCTGTCTCCATTCTGGATTATCATGGAAAGATTGTTTTTATTGAGGCGGGATATATGCCGCCCGAAAAGAGAAGAGATATCGCCATCGTCGGGGATCGAGCAAGCCTCTATTGCGACTTCCAAAATAATTCCATTCTCTTCTGCGAGAACCGGCATGAGAGCCAGGGCGGAAAATGTGTTGCCATAGAAGGGGAGGGGCAGAGCATTCCTGTCCAGCCCGAAGAGCCCCTGGCGACGGAGCTAAAAGCCTTTCTGGATTCGATGAAGAACCGGTCCAGGCCCTTGGCGGATGGGCAGGCTGGGTTTGAGGCATTAAAAATCGTTGAGGCCTGCTACAAGTCCTCTCGGAGCGGGAAGAGAGTGGAGATGAAATGGGGAAAGCTTGACATTCAGGGAAAGGAGTTAAAATGAAGGTGCCTCTTTCTAAACCCTATGTGGATAAAGAAATGAAAGATCGCGTCTTAGAGGTAATCGATTCCGGACAATATATTCTGGGGAGCCAATGCAAAGATTTTGAAAAAGAGTTTGCCCAGTTCATCGGGGTGAAGCACGCCGTCCTCACCTCCTCGGGGACATCGGCCATCTTCCTGTGTCTCAAGGCATTAGGGGTTGAGGAGGGCGATGGAATCCTGGTTCCTTCTCTCACGGCTTTTCCAACGATTGAGCCCGTGTTCCACGTCGGAGCCAGACCAATTTTCATCGATATTGATGATACGTTTACAGTAGACCCCAAGCATATCGAGTCGGTTTTAAAAAACAAGAGCCGGATACCGGGGGTGAAGCAGATTAAAGGGATGATCCCCGTACATCTTTACGGCCACCCCGCCCAGATGGATTCCCTTCGTGATTTGGCAAAGCGTTATGGGCTTTTCGTTTTGGAAGACTGCTGTCAGGCTCATGGGGCCCGATTCCAAGGAGCCAGAGTAGGATCGATGGGAATTGGCGGTTGTTTTTCCTTTTATCCTTCGAAGAACCTGACAGTTTTCGGGGACGGTGGAATTCTGGTCACCTCAGATGATGAGATGGCCAAGACCTGTCGGATGCTGAGAGATCATGGACGAAAAGAAAAATATGAGCATGAGCTGGTCGGGTATAATTTAAGGTTCAATGAAATCCAGGGAGCGGTGGGTCGCCTCCAACTTCGAAGGCTGGACTGGTTTAATGAATCAAGGCGGCGCATCGCGGGGTGGTACAACGACGGATTAAAGGGAATTCCTGTGGTGACTCCTCGAGCAAAGGATTGGGCCGAGGCGGTCTATCATCTTTATGTCATCCAAACGGACCAGCGTGAGAAGCTGGCGGATTTCTTGAAGGAGAAAGGGGTTCAGTCCGGGATTCATTATCCCATTCCCAACCATCAACAGCCGGCCGTCCGGAATGCCCTCGGTCAGCAGGACAAACTGGAAATGACAGAAGCGGTGGTGCAAAAGATACTCTCTCTCCCCATCTATCCGGAGCTTGAAAAAGAGAAAGTGGATTTCGTCTGTGCCAGCATCAGGGAGTTTTTTCATCAAAAAAATTAAGCGTGGAATATGGATCGTCTTTTGAGAGAGAACCTTTCGATTGATATTTCTGTGGTCGTGCCAGTTTACAATGAAGAGGAGAATCTTCCGGTTCTGATCCCTCAAATCGCAGAGGTACTGGGACCCTTGGGGAAAACCTATGAGATGATCTTCGTTGATGACGGCAGCAAAGATCGTAGCCGTCGGATCCTTAAAGAGATGGCTGTGCGATATCCTCAAATACGCGTCCTCGGATTCAAGAAAAACTGCGGCGAGACGGCGGCGGGCGCTGCGGGGATTAAAGAGGCGCAGGGAAGGATCGTCATCACCATCGATGCTGATCTCCAGAATGACCCCACGGACATCCCGAGGATGTTGGACTATCTCAAAGAGTACGACATGGTAACGGGATGGCGTCAAAAGAGAGAAGATTCTTGGGTCAAACGGATCACGTCACAGATTGCGAACCGGATTAGGAACAGCTTGAGCGGAGAGGAGATCCAGGACAGCGGTTGTACCTTCCGGGCTTATAAGAGGGAATGTCTTCGGGATATCAAACTTTACAAAGGGATGCATCGCTTCCTCCCAACCTTGGTGAAGATGGAGGGGTACCGGGTGATTGAGATACCTATTGCCCACCATCCCAGAAAGTTTGGCGTTTCGAAATATACCACCTGGAACCGGATGTGGCGCGCTTTCGTCGATCTTCTAGCGGTGAAATGGATGAAGAGTCGCCATATCCACTATGAAATCGAGGAAAGAGTCTGAGTAGCTAACTATACATGACGGCATAGGTCCTGTTTAGTTTGTCATTCCGGGCTTGACCCGGAAGCCAGTGTTTTCCTGGATTCCTGCATGGGAAATTTCGCAGGAATGACTTCCTCTGCTTTGATAAATGTGGCCGTATATAAACTAAGGAAAGGACTTTCATCTCACGAGACACCCGTTCTGCATCAACGCCCCTCCCAAATGGGTTCACATTCTTCTTCTTATCGGAATCTGTTTCATCCTTTACTTCTCTAATCTGGGCCGATGGGACCTGTGGAATCCGGATGAGCCCCGTTACGCACAAATTGCCAGGGAGATGGTGGACCGGGGCGATTGGATTCTCATGCATCTCAATGGAGGCGTCTATGG
>Ga0335070_10008756_pt1 | contig 11867 bp, 10 predicted proteins | sample Lox_Sample_13_FD_206722 | JGI IMG/M metagenome (GOLD analysis project Ga0335070, IMG submission 206722) | Soil microbial communities from Loxahatchee National Wildlife Refuge, Florida, United States - Lox_Sample_1.3 | ecosystem: Environmental > Terrestrial > Soil > Wetlands | place: USA...
AGGCGGTGACCATGATCACCTCGGTGTCCGGATAGCGCTCCTTGGTTTGGGCGAGCACCTCCATGCCGTCCACCTGTTTCATCTTGAGGTCAGTCACGACCACGTCGAACTCGCCGGCGGCCAGCCGCTTCAGGGCATTCACGCCGCTGTCCACAGGGACGACGTCGTAGCCCTCCTTTTTCAGGATGTGCTCCAGGTTCTCCCTGGCGATAGTCTCGTCGTCGACGACAAGGATTCTGCCCTTACTCATGAGGCGTGGTCTCCGGAGGCGAGGGGGAGTCGGATGGTGAACACGGAGCCCTCCCCGACTTTACTCTTCACCGTGAGGGTGCCCCCGTGTCGCTCCACAATTCCATGAGCCACGGAGAGGCCGAGGCCGGTGCCGAAGCCCACCTCTTTGGTGGTGAAAAAAGGATCGAATATCTTCGTGAGGTTCTCTTCCGGGATGCCGCAACCGGTGTCGGCGACATTAATCTCCACCTCACCGCTGCTCTCCTCTTCCCTGGCGGTGACGGCGATCCGTCCGGAGCCGTCGGGCATGGCCTGGGCCGCATTCAAGAGCAGATTCAGCAGAACCTCCTGGAGCTCTTGGCCGTCCACTTGGATGTCCAGATTCTCAGGGATGTCCGTGGTGACCTCCACTCCCGCCGGGAGCTGGCTCGAGACGAGCCGAACGGTCTTGAGGGTGAGGTTCGCCAGGTTGACCCAGCCGAGCTGAAACTCGCGCTCCCGGGAGAATTCCAGGAGTCCCTTGACAATATCGCGGGCCCGATCCACCTCCTGGTCTATGTTGGTGAGAAGTTTTCTGATAAAGCCGTCGTCGGTCTTGAGCTCCTCTATAAGGATCTGGCAGGAGGTGGAGATGTTGTTGAGAGGATTGTTGAGCTGGTGGGCGATCCCCGAGGTGAGGATGCCGAGAGAAGAGAGCTTCTGCGCCTGGACGAGCTGATCCTGGCGCTTGTGGAGCTCGCTGATCATCCTGTTGAAGGCCTCCACCACCGCCTGGGTCTCATCCGCCGTTTGTACCACCGGCAGGGGCTTGAAATTCCCCTTGGCGATACGGCTCGTCGTCCTCTCGATCACGTTCAGCGGTTTCACGATCTTCCGGCTCACGAGCATGGTGAGAAAGAGGCCCAGCAGGATGACGATGACGAAGAAGGAGGTAAACTTGGTCTTGAGAGAGTTGAGGATCTCCTGGATCCGGGCGTTCTCAAACTCAGAGAGCTGCAGGGAGAGATCGACGAGATGCTTCCCCTTTTCTCTGAGCCCAGCCTCAACCTCCTCTCTTGGCCTTGGGGTGGCAGAGTGGCCTTTCCCTTGGGCGATGAGTTCGGTGAGGAGCTGGCTGTACTTCGCCAGCTCGCTTTGGAGCTCCTGCAAGTAGGTCGCACCCTTGAGGCCGCTCACGTCAGGTGCGATCCGCTCGGAGATCTCCTTCGCTCGCTCCACCTTGGCCAAAGCCTCGTCGTAGTTCTCCCTGCCGCCGTAGAGAAGGAAATTTTTCTCATAGCGCCGGGCCTCGAGGAGCGTGTCTTGCAGCTCATAGCCTGTGAGCACGAATCTGAGCTTCCGCTCGATGCGAAGGATGTTCTGGTACTCCACAATGCCAACGAGGAGGAAGGCGACGAGGGAGAGACCGAAGCCGAGAATCACCTTCTGGCGGATGGTAAGCCGGGGCGCTTTCAGAAGTGTGGTCATGACGCGAGTCACCTTCACAGCGGCGGGATAGAGTGTATTATATGAGGCCACGGGGAACGTGGCAACGGGAACCGTACATACGGGCTGGGATCATTTCCGATTTTTCGTGCCCCCCTTGGGAGCGGGGAGAGGGTTGGAGAGCGATGAGGTCGAAACATTCCCGGTTTGGATGGTTTGGGTTCATCGTGCTCGCGGGCGTCGCCGTTTTTCTGCGATCCGCGGGGGACGCTCGCCCTCAGAGGGAACTGATGCAGGTGCACCAGGACTTCACCACCGATCCTGATTGGGAGGGGGTGAACAACCGAGTGGTGTGCGAGAGCTGCCCAACCGTGACCCAGGACTTCGGCTGGACTCCGACGAGCCACTCCGGCGGCAGCGGCGGTGAGATCGGCGGCACCATCGTTCAGTCCCGCACGCCCGCCTGGTACGGGATGGCCCTTGGACGTCCGCTGTCGTTTCGCGACAGGTTCTCAGCCTCCGGGAGCATTGCGATCATGCCCGTCGAGGGGACGGAGCCGAGCGGCGCCGCCTACCTCGGGTTCTTCAATGCGACCCGGCAGGAGTGGCGACCGTGGAACTCCATGGCGATCCGCATCGGCTACCTCGGTCCGGGCTGGGTGACTTTCGGGTTGGACTCGATGACGGCGTTATGGAACGGCCACGGGTATGAGACGGACATCCTCATCCCCGCCGACGGCAGGCCGCACCGGTGGCGGTTCATCTATGATCCCGATGCGCTCCCCCTCAAAGAGTGGCCCGACCCGCGACTGCAGTCCTACCTGTCTCACCGGCTCCAGACCGCGGAAGAGATATTCGCCAAGGCAAGGCGAGCGGAGCCTGGCGTCACGGTGGAGCAGGTCAAGCGCCGCTTGGAGGATGCTTTGGCACTGGGGCTCGTCGCCTACCTCCCCAAGGAGCGTGGTGTCTTCTACGCCCTCCTCGACAGTTACGAGGATAGGAAGGGCTCTCTTACCTTCCAGCTGGACGACGGGCGGCAGTACCGAGACTGGCTCCCCGTGGCGCTCCACGATGGCCCGGTGTCCATGGACCGGTTCGGCATCTTCAATATGCAGATCTATCACCGGGTGACGCGTTTCTTTATCTCCGACCTGACGGTGAATGGAATAAAGGTCGACCTTAGGCAAGACCCCGGCTGGGACGGACGCGGCAACCGCGTCACCTTTGTCGAGCGGGATTTCCAGCGCCAGGACTTCGGTTACAGCGAGACCAACTGGGCGGGCGAGGGGATCGGCGAGATCGGCGGCCTCTTCTACCGCACGGAACCCGTCGACCCCATTCACGGCTATTACGCCGACGATGTGGGCAGAATGACCCTGGACGACCCCATCACATTCTCCGGGAACATCGCCTTCGTGAACGGCGCCACCGACGCCGAGATGTTCTTCGGTTACTTTAATGCCGGAAAAACCATGGCGGAGATACAAGACGAGCGCGCCGGGATGCCGCTCGACGATATGCTCGGAATTGTCGTGGGCGGGCCGACGCGGATCGGCTACTACTTCACCGCTCTGTGTTCGCCGAAGCGGGAGGTGGCGTCGGACAAGCACGGGCCTATCTTCCTCCCCACCGGCGAGCGGCACAGCTTCAGCTTCACCTATGATCCCAGGGCGAACAACGGCGTGGGCCGGATCACGGTGGCTCTGGACGAGACGAGCTTCTTCCTGGACCTGACCCCGAAACAGCGCAGCGTCGGCGCCACCTTTGACCGCTTCGGCGTGGCTAATATCCGTAAGGGCGGGAAGTATGTGACGGTGTATCTGGACGACCTGACATACACTGCCTGCCGACCGCAGCCTTACACGCCGGTCTACCACGAGCAGCAGATGACCCGTCTTCCCTATCCTCCCGGTGGACGGAAGTATTAACCCGCAGGATGAAGGATGGCTCTCATGGCTGCAGCCGCGGATCCTCCACGGTTACGCCGGAGCCGGTCACGGGAGCTTTCTCGTCAGTCGTGCCTTTCGTCTCGAGGGCTTCCGCCACATACAGGGCGATGGCTTCCAGCAGCGCCGTCCGGGGATAGTGATTGTGGAGAAAGAAGCTTTTCGTGAGAACGGGGTGTTTTTCCTCCAAGGGATAAGCGGCTGCCCAGTGGTCGGCGTTCACGTAACCGAGCAACGTTGATCCCGGGATCACTTGGTCGTAGAAGAGAAGTGCGCCGTCGTTCCGGGGGTCGATCGTCTTCAGCAGGTCGTAACCCTCCCGGAGGAAGGGGCTTACATTCCCACCGCGGGTAAATGAGACCACGGAAAAGTATCGTACCGATTCCGGCAGGCGGTGGGACGCCAACCATGAAAGCCGGACGGATCTCTCTTGACTCACAACCCCGAGGTCGTCACCCGGCGGGCAATCGGGGGGGGCGGTGACATCCCCCAGGGCGGTGTACACCTTGACCAGGTAATCCGCCAACGGCGTGCCGTTGATCGCCCCGGACACGCTGACAACCGCGGCTACCCGTTGGGCGAGATCAGGGTAGTTGACGAGAAACTCAAGAACATCGACCGCACCCTTCGAGTGCCCTAGGAGGACCAGCGGCTCACCTTCTTCCAGGTCTAAGCAACGAACGGCATCGGCGATCTCGCCTCCATTCTGCTCGCTTCCGGAACGGCCGTCGACGACGATCCAGTCGATCCGGTAGCCCCGTGCGTTCAGTCGGGCCACGGACACTTCGAAGGGCTTGGCGAAATTCCAGAAGCAGACTCCCATGAAACCGGGAACGATGAGGATCCGCAGGCGCGGGATCGGTTGGGCGAGGGGTGCCGCCGGTGCTGCCGGCTTGGCCTCGTCTTCAAGGCGGAAGAGATACGTTTCACAGCTCGTGCCCTGCTCGCTGCCGAACTCCTGGTCAGCGGCGAGGCGGTCACAGAAAATTTGGCGGAACCGGGCCCGCCCGTCTAGCACTGGCGGGGCGCCCACCACCGCAAGGGTCGTGGCCGGGGTGTCCAATCTGTAGTCAAGCAACTGGAACCCGCAGGAAAGGTTCAGCAGCAAAACCGTCGACGTGATGAAAATGGAGACTCTTTTACCAATCACACGTAATGTCGCGCCTCAATCTTTCCAGATCCCGCCATGAAACGACACTCTCCGGCGATTGTGCGGATACGGTCAGATGCCCTCAAGGGCTTCGACGACCGGCCTGTTGTCGTCTTTCGCGATCTTTCCCCTTTCGGCCCATCTCGTTCCCACCATCGTGAAGAGACTTTCTCGGCAACCTGCTATACGGCGAGCTTATGACCAGTCCACATGAGTATGAGAACGACAAGTATCGCGACAAGGAGGATCACGACGACCACTGCCTCCCAGCTCCCAGCCGGCATGAGAGAGTCGATCTGGCTGGCAAGACTGTGGACTTCTGCGTCGGAGAGTCGGTCAAGCCTCGCTTTGATTTCCTCCTCCGTGTAACCGAGGTCCTTGAGCCTCTCCGTTACGAGCTTGTGCTCAAGAGCCCTTTGTATCGTGGCCATGTCCTCTTGGCGCGACATGGACGAAGCAGACTGAGCGGATGGAACAAAGGAGGCTTCGACTCGTGGGACAAGGCTAACCAGTCCCATCACGACTACGAGCATCATCGCAATCCCTCGCACCACCGGGTCGGTCATGAAAGCTTTCATCGGCACAATCTCCTTTCTATCGTTCAACACAAACCCCTCGCAACGGTGCTGTGCCACCGCGTACCGTATATTTTATCTACAGTCCGGCTCTGTCGGCAGGAACGGTCACGTAACATCGGTCGCACCGCTTGCCACGGAGTGAGCCTAGCACAAAATCTGGGGAGCGGTCAAAGGTGGAGAACCACCCCGCTATCTTGGGGGTCCATGGGCACCCACGGAAGTGTAGGGAAGGTGATAGGTAAACGCGAAGGTGGACCGCGCCGAGTGTCAATCATAACGATGATCCGTAACGTCAGAGCTCAGGCATAGGCGCGGGAAGCTCCGCCACGACAGGGCCGGGGAGCAGCGAATCTCCCACGCCGTCCAAAACTGAAGGCGCAGCGCCCGTTGCCGGGAGCGATTTTTTAGGCAGCCGATTCCCCAAAAGAGTATTGCAGAATGAACCAATCCCAAACAGTGTCCCGATTACTGTATGTTCCCCGATTGATCTCACGGATGTCTATCGAGATAATGCGCACGTCGGGTAAAAGATCCTTCAAAGCCTTGATAGTCTGTCTCGAGAGATTACTTCTTTGCTCTTCGCTTCTCCCTGCCCAAATGTGCGCGATGGTGTGAATGACATCGTCTCTGGTGCTGCCAACGGTGTAGTGATCATACAGATTAATGCGTACCTTCATCTCGCCTTTGCTGAACAAGCCGGTGCCATCTGCGGCATCGTGTACGCCTTTGATGATATCATCCAACTTCGCATGTCTCTCGATAGTGCGAGAACAATCTAGTATGAAGTGAGGCAGATGCTGTTTGGCTACCTAACTATGGATTACATGCCGTTCCAAGTAAGACTCCTGCCTCGCGCCTGGTCGGCACAACACGCCAACCCGCTTTCCGGCAAAAGTGTGGCTCCCACGCGACCTATTTCTTTAACTCTTGAGAGGCTTGCCTTTTCATGCAGAGACTTCGACTCGATGAATTGATGGGCTCCGCAAACTCTATCCATCCTACTCCAAAATTCACATGGGCAAACCTGAGGCTAAACCCGTGGCACCCGTTCCATGCGTCACATTATTCCATAACCCGGCCCCCCACCCCCCGCTGTCATCTATAGCTCTGATAAGATTCTTCTTGTGCCGATGCCTTAACTAACTCCACCAGTCTCCCGATGGATGCTTCATTTCTTTTTTTATCTCGATTTCCATGAAATGCGAGACGTTGGTGGCCAGCTTTAAACAGGTTTGGCAAATCTGAAAATTACCTGGCGGTATTGGTCTATGGATGACTCGAGCGTAAGCACGAAGCCTGGCGGCAATCCTGTCACCATCCTGCACAAAGATATTGTCCGAAACAACACACTGACAAATACCACAGTTCATGATTTCCTCCTTTATCTCTCATATTCTATTCAATGAATCTGTAGCGTCAGCAGGCGATATGCGATGAAACTAATGGGTTCACCCATTAAAGGCCCCTGTGAACAAGAATGAGTATCTTCCATTGCAGAGACGTCGCATCTTCTGCTTTCTGCGGAGCTTGGCATTTCAACATTGCATGCTTCTCTATATTTGCTGCGCACCCCTATGCCAAGGTCTTCCCGTTTATACCCGGGTCGGAGATGATTTGCGGTCTTAGCCTTTATCATAGATGATAAGAACTCGCTTTCAATGACAACAAGTATAAAATCACGGGTCCATATATGTCAAGGTTTTATTCTACAGCACGTAGTGACTTAGGAGATGGTGGGTACAGCAGGATTCGAGGCGGGGGACCCTCATTAGCAATGCGGACGATCTGCTGACGCAAAAGGCCGCTCCAGGCACCCCCCGGAGCGGCCTGCCTAAAATTCTGTTGCAGAGATCACCACGGCGTTACTGCGGCAGCCGCGTTGCTAGCCGCCGATCTGCTTCTGCAGGGCCGGCAATGTAGCGTTGAGGCTCTGCACGGCCGTGGCCTTCAGCGCCGCTGCAACCTTCTTGTCAGCAAAGCTGTTTGCCAGGTTATAGGCGGCGAGTCCAGCGACGAGTTCGTTGACCAGCTTGCTCAACTTGAGATCCGGAGGTGGCCCCGGCCAACACCCGCCATGAATTGCTTTCCAAAGTTCAATGATGTTGATCTCCATGTGCGCTCCTTTCGTTTGACGTGTCGTTTATGTGACGGCTGCTTCACCCAGTTCCCGCAACGCCACAACCGGGCAAATGTTGCGACCAATCCAAGGTCGAGGGTAGTCATGACCCTACAACTTGGGAAGGTTAGCTCACTTCCGCTTAACCAACTTGAGTGATCTCTTACAGGAGGACGAGTTACAAGACTTTCGGTCTGTTGTCAAGCGAAAACACGGCTGCTCTGCAGCGCTGACGAACGGCTCGTCGCGTGCCCGATGCACGTCGACATCCAGTGTGCCGCCGTTGCCGGGTGCGTCGCCATGGGGCCGCACGCCGGAGCGTCGGTCCAGCACCTGGCAAGGTTGTGTCTTGCCAACACTTCTTATGCGTGACCCCGACGACCCTACGGCTTGCCCCTAGAAATCCTGGCCCGATCAAGGGCGCCTGCCGCGAGCGATAAGGCAGCCTGCCTGGCTTCTTCTTCCGACTGGTACCGGTTGCCTGAGCCTCCCGCAACAGGCACCCTTCCCCCGGAATCTAGTAACTCTGCCTTCGATGTCCAGTCGCCCTCGGCATGCTGCAGCGTCGTGATGACAATACGCTGCCCGCGATAGGTCTCCTCGTATTCCACAAAACAACCTTCCTCAGACCTGACACAAGGATCCGTAAGCGCTCAATTGGTCCACAGCACACTAAGACCGCCGAGACTTCCGTTGGTGGACTCTACGGTCTCGGCGTTACCAGTTTTCTGTTGAATCGGTCTTTTCTGGATCAACCGCCTAGCAAGTTCCGCCCGGGCCTCCGTACCACAGCGTTTCAAACCACGGTGCCCCGTATTTTACGACCTGAGCCGTATAGCAACTTGGCCAACCCTGCGACGGCGTTAGGCTGGCGTTAATCATGGACCCCCCAAGTGGAGTCCAGTAGCCTATCGTTCGTTGATATGCAGCCTTCTGCCATCCCTCGATCGCAAAGTGGCCGCTGCCCATAGGCGGAAAGCTGGTAGTACCCACCACTTCGCCGCCGTAATCGATTTCGGTGGCGTGCGACGTAAGGGCACCACCTTTGAATAGCGTGTCCGGGTAGTATCCGATCGCGTTGCTTCCCGATGTTCCGTTGAAATATAGCCACCACCGGCCGCCGGTGTGCCAATAGGCCAACTCCACAATGTACTGTGGTCCTCCAACCACGCTGATCGGACCAAGAACCATGCCTGGTGCGAAAGTAGAACTGGTCTGGACGAACGCCGAACAGGTGAGGTCGTAACAGCCGGTCGTATTGTAATCGTCCGCTGTAAAGTAGGTAAACAAATGGCATCTCGCATCACCCAGTCTGCCCGGATAGACTTGCCACCCGCATTCGACGGTTTGCAGGTTTGCGCCGCTTCCACCTACATACCAGTGCTGCGACAGCGAAAAGATCTGATTGGGGCCGATCGGAGGATCCCAAAGGCTCAGGTAACTGTGCCCGCCGCCATTATTCACGTTTTGAAAGGCGTGAGCCCAGCGGTGCGTTGCCGGAACCGTCGGCGGCTCAATCGCTCGTGGCGGGCGCCCCGCTCCCCTCGGGGCTTTTCGAAAAAAATCCTTCAGGGTCGGAAATCGACTCAGATCCTCCAAGGTGAGGCGGCGTATGGGAATGGTGCCAGGCGGGCAGTGCATCAGGTTTCCGTACTGATCCTTCTTGTCGGGGCCAAGCGGCGACGCAATGAGATGTTCTTTCCACTCTTGATGCGGACCGCCGACTGCGTGCGGACCGGCCGGCTCCGCGGGAGGAGCGTCCGGGGCCTTTGGCACCCTTTCCTTTGATCCTTTGAGGGCAGGCTGTTGCTCAATGGGGATGCAATCGTAAATCGCACCACCTTCCTCCATGAAACTGTGCGGGGCTTCCGTCCCGTCGTAGAGCTTCAGAATGTGCCGTTTCATCTCTGCGAGAGCATCTTTGTGAGCCACTTTACTTCCAGCGCGCGCCGAGGCCGCCGCGTACGTTGTAGAACTCACCGACTCGAGAAACGCCTTCAACGACTCAAAGCCTTTTGGATCTGCCATGACTGATCCTCCTTTTCGTCAATTGTCTTGGCTTGCTGATCAAACCTGTGGGCCTCTCGTCTCGTGTCACTTTGTGGCCTTTCCGAGTCTGCCTGGTGAGATGATAGGAACTCGCTTTCGATAAAAGTAACTATAGCGTCGAAGGTCCATGTGTGTTGTACTTTATATCCCGCCGCATGTCGTGCCTTGAGAGATGGGGAGCACGGCCTGATTCGAGGCAGAAGACCGCAGCGATCGCAGCTGCTGCCAGCCGGAGCTGGAACCCGTCACTAGCTCCTCGGTCGGCTTACCCGGCAATGTCGTTCGTGATGAGTCAGCGACGGCACACTCGGTTGATAGGCGTGGTCGCCTACCGTGGCAATGCCGAGGTCAGCGATTGGAGCCCGCTCCGAGATCGGGGCGAGATCACAAACAACGCCCGAATCGCGAAACCTCAGGGTCGAGATGGATGATTGTAACCGAGATGCGAAGTCTGGACCGGGAACTCCCCGTAGGCTCACCCAGGTCTACGGGGAGCGATGGTGAAGCATATGTAGCGCCATAGATGCCCCCCAAAGTGACGTCCTAGTCATAGACCATCACAGCTGAGCTTTTTTGTCAATGTAAAAAAGGGCGCAATCACATGCTATCGGGAGGGTTCGGAAGAGGAAGGGTCTTCGGACACGGGAGGTAAAGCAACGCGACGGCCAATTTACACTATGAAGAGAAACGTAAACTCCGACTCGGCCGGTCGTGCTGTCTACTTATGATCACCGCCTCCGGTCTCGGTGAATTGAGCGTACCACACTCGGGGGCGATACCAAGTCAACCGCTTAGCTATCCGGGCGCTTGTTGAGTGACGATCGCTGGAGTTGATTGCGGCGCTAATAAAAATACAAGAAGGGAAGGAAGCCGCCTTGTCTCGGCCTCGTTCCCTTTCTCGCACAGCCGCTCCGAGTTTCGAGAGCTTGTCTCACTCGACTCCCTAGCAGAACAAGCAGATCGCATAAGAGCTTACCGCGATCGTGTCGTTCCCTCCGGCGGTTGAGACCTCACCCGTGGCAGCTACCTTCTTTCCCACGTAGTTGGAGAGGTCCTTGCCGGAAACCACGTACTTATGGCCGTCGTTGCTGACAATCGCAATGCCGCGGTCGGTCCTCTCTACCAGGCCGGCGATGGTGTCTTTTGCGGCCACCCAGTTAAAGGGTGTATAGTTATTGAAGCCACCGTCCCGTCCTTCGGCCGCAGCCGCTCCCGCCACGGCGACGAGTGCGAAGGTCGCCAACACCAGAATCAGAATGTGCTTTCTCATCTTCTTCCCTCCTCCGATAGTTGAAAGGATTCCCCAGTCCTTGTAACAAATCTGCGTGCGGCCTTTGGTTGCAGCCGCGCCCGTCATCTCGGCCCCTCCCAACGCACATGGTCTCCCTGGCGCACGCAAGTCCGCCGAAAGTCTACTCTGTCCCTAGGCTATATAAGCCCTTTAACTCCCCAGCTGGCTGGGATCAACACCACAGGGAAAGTCGAGAAAAAATTCACCGCCCAGATTCCCGGGGCGGAACCGGCCGCAACCAAGACCGACGGCGGCGCGGAAGCAGAAGCAAGGGAAGTTGAATGGAGAAGCATTCGGCCTGTCAACTATGGCTGGCCGAGGAAGAGGACGGACTTCCGTCAAGCAGAGAAAGGCCCTGCACCGGTACGCCGTCGGAGGGTTTTAGGCCTCTGGGAGTGGATCGGGTCGCCGCGGGCTGTTGCAGCGGAAAAGTGGCGCCAGGTTACTCCATGATGAGTTATTACGCAGAGCAGAAAATTGTTGACGTCCGACTGTAGGAAGGTTAACCACCCGCTGCTCTCGAGGCACCGAGACACAGCACGACGAAGGTCTTGACCGCGTATGATACTTATTAAGGCCTCCTCCCGAGGCATAGTAAGATGGGGATTTGGAGATCAACCATCTTCAAATCCAAGGAGGAAGCCCAATGAGATTCTACACCAAACAGCACAAGTACTCCTGCGGAATCGACCTTCATGCCCGATCCATGTACATCTGCATCCTGGACGGGGAGGGCAAGACCCTCCTCCACAAGAACCGCAAAGCCACACCGGAGGCCTTTCTTCGAGCCATCGCACCCTACCGGGAAGATGTCGTTGTCGCGGTCGAGTGCATGTTCGTCTGGTACTGGCTTGCTGATCTGTGCGCCAAGGAGAAGATCCCCTTCGTCCTCGGCCACGCCCTCTACCAGGATGCTGAAAAACTCGTTTTGGAGGTGTGCGCTGACACTGCGGTGTGAGCCGGGCCGGTCGGTGAAGCAAGGTGCATCTGGAGCCTCCTCTTAATTCTCTGGCCTGTCGTCAGGCCTGCCGAACCTTGTACCAGGGCTCTGCAAGCGGGCCGGACCACCACGATCTTATTC
>Ga0335070_10008757_pt1 | contig 11866 bp, 12 predicted proteins | sample Lox_Sample_13_FD_206722 | JGI IMG/M metagenome (GOLD analysis project Ga0335070, IMG submission 206722) | Soil microbial communities from Loxahatchee National Wildlife Refuge, Florida, United States - Lox_Sample_1.3 | ecosystem: Environmental > Terrestrial > Soil > Wetlands | place: USA...
AAGAGCTGGAGATCTTCCTGCACAACCGCAATATCCCATTTCGGCCGCGGGAGCAGCGCGTCTGGGCGGGGGATCAGTCTTCGCTGGTGCCAACGCTGGTACTGAGCACGACGGACGGCGACATCACCCTCACCGTGCTGCCGCCTACGCACCGGCGCCAGCCGCTGCGCCTGTCCCCTGACGGACGCCCGCTGGAGCGCGCGTCGATCGCATCGGTGGAGGGAATGCTCGGGCAGGCGCGACCCGGCTAAAGTTTTGCTTCGCCTAGCCGCAGAAGCCTGATGTCAGCCCGCGCGTGGCCGCCGCGAGTCATCGGGCGGAACGCGTGCCCATGCCCGACCCTCTTCCAGACTACAACGACGACGGCAAGTACCGCATCGACTCCAGGGTCGAGATCGTGTCCATTCTGCGCGGGCTGATGAACGCCGGCGAGCTGGTCACTGCCTACTTCAACGGCGGACGCGAATTCGTGGTGACCGCGGTGCTCGAGGTCAACGCCGAGCGCGATTATGCGGTGCTTGACAGCGGCGCCAACGCGCAACTCAACGATCGGCTGCTGGCCAGCCGCCAGATCAGCGCCACCAGCAGCCAGAACGGCGTGCGCGTGCAGTTCAAGGCCGGGCCGGTGGAAGCGGTGAGCTTCGAAGGCCGGCTCGCCTTCCGGGTGCCGCTGCCGGAAAGCCTGATCAAGCTGCAGCGGCGCCAGTACTACCGCATGGCCACGCCGGTCGTGCACCCGGTGAAATGCGAGGTGCCGGCGATCGAAGGTGAGCGGGTGCATGTGGTGATCGCCGACATCAGCGTGGGCGGCGTATGCCTGATGGGAGAGCCATCCGGTGTGCCGCTCGCGCCCGGTCAGAGCCTGCCCGGGTGCCGCATCATCCTGCCGGATATGGGCTCAGTGACAACCGATTTGGTGGTGCGCAACTCGTACACCGTCACGCTGAAGAACGGCGCCAAGTCCCGTCGTACCGGCTGCGAGTTCGTCAGGCTCGGCTCGCAGCAGGAGGCGATGATCCAGCGCTACATCATGAAGCTGGATCGCGAGCGGCGGGGGAAGTAACCCTGTCTAGCCGCGCAGCCACACCGCGGCGTCGAGCGCGAAGTAGGTCAGAATCCCGTCTGCTCCCGCGCGTTTGAAGGCGAGCAGCGATTCGAGCGTGCATATGCGCTCATCGAGCCAGCCGTTCTGAAACGCAGCCTTGAGCATCGCGTATTCGCCGCTTACTTGGTACACGAAAGTGGGTGCCTTGAATGCCTGCTTCACCCGCCACAAGATATCAAGGTAAGGCATGCCCGGCTTGACCATGACCATGTCTGCGGCCTCCTGAAGATCGAGGCCGGCCTCCCACAGCGCCTCGTCGCCGTTGCCGGGATCCATCTGGTAGGTGTACTTGTTTCCCTTGCCGAGGCTGGCCGCCGAGCCCACCGCGTCGCGAAACGGGCCATAGAAGCCGGAGGCGTACTTGGCCGAATAGGCCATGATCCGGGTGTGGATGTGACCGTCGCGGTCCAGCGCTTCGCGCAGCGCCCCCACCCTACCGTCCATCATGTCGGAGGGCGCCACGATGTCGACCCCGGCCCGTGCCTGGGTCAGCGCCTGCTGCTGCAGAATGGCGATCGTCGGGTCGTTCAGGATGTAACCCGAGTCGTCGATGACACCATCCTGACCGTGGCTAGTGTACGGGTCCAGCGCAACGTCGGTCATCACGCCGAGTTCCGGAAACCGCTTCTTGAGCGCGGCCACCGCGCGCGGGACCAGCCCCTGCGGGTTGGTCGCCTCCTTGCCGTCGGGTGTCTTTAGGGAAGGCTCGATCGCCGGGAACAGGGCGATGGCCGGGACGCCGAGCTCTAGGCAGCGCTGCGCGATCGGCGGCAACCGGTCCAGAGTAAGCCGCTCGACCCCCGGCATCGATGGGACCGCCTGCGAAGCGTTGTTCCCCTCGATGACGAACACCGGATAGATGAAATCATCCGGTGTGAGCGTGTGCTCACGAACCATGCGCCGCGAGAAGTCGTCGCGGCGCAGGCGCCGCATACGGCGACGCGGGTAGATGCCCAAGATATCCATGGTGGTTTGCTTTGTGTGGTTGCGCCTAGCAGGCCTCAAGTGACGCGGATGGGCGATGGCGCCGGGCAGCGACACTCGCTCGACGCCAGTTGACGCGGGTCTCGGGAACTAATCCGCGCCTGAGATGCACTAACGAGCAGACGGTTTCGTCTCCCGCTTCACCTCCCTGAGCGGGTGCCTTAATACAATTGAGGCATTCACCCCCGGTTTTCCCCTTTAACCGGGGGTTTTTTTCGCCCGCGCGCCGCGCGATCCGGGTGATTGTACGCCGCTATTGCGGTCCGCCCTGGGCCTGGACGCCCTGCGCCAGAAGGGCCGCCAACCAGCTCTGCGCCTGCTCCACGCCCAAGCGCGACAGGCTGGAAAACAGCTGCACTATGCAGGTTGGGTAGCGTTGCGCGACCTGCCTGCGCACCGCAGTCAGCTGGCCCGTAGCCTCTCCCCGCGACAGCTTGTCCGCCTTGGTGAGTAGGATCAGGATCGGTTTTCCCGTCGGCGTGAACCAGTCCAGCAGACTGACATCCAGCGAGGTCAGCGGATGGCGCACATCCATGATGAGCACCAGCCCGCCCAGCGCGCGTCGGTGCTGCAAGTAGCCTGCGATCACCTTGCCCCACTCGCGCCGCAAGCCGCCTGGGGCCTGGGCATAACCATAACCAGGCAGATCCACCAGGTACGTCCCGTTGGCCAGGCGGAAGAAGTTCATCTGCTGCGTGCGGCCTGGTGTCTTGCTCACGAAGGCGAGCTTGCGCCGGTTGGTCAGAGCATTGATGGCGCTTGACTTGCCGGCGTTGGAACGCCCGGCGAAGGCGATTTCGCGGCCACGGTCGGGCGGCAGCTGGGCGAGTTGCGCGACGCCGAGCTCGAAGCGCACGTTGGCAAGAGTCGCGAGCATGGAACGACTGGCAGCAGGTGAGCTAGAATCCGCCCTTTGGTTTCGGCGCCGTGCGCGGCTCACAGCATATCTGGATGCTCGCGGGCCGTCTCTTCACAAATCCTACGGAGTCCTCTGAATGAAGTTCCTGGGTGTCATCGCGGCCACCTTCGCCATTCCTTCGTTCGGCGCCTTCGCCTTCGACGGGGATGCCGCCAAGGGCCAAGCGGCTTCCGCGATCTGTGCAGCCTGTCACGGCCCCGACGGCAACAGCGTCATCACCGCCAACCCGGTCCTGGCCGGCCAGCACCCGGAATATCTGTACAAGCAACTCGCTAACTTCAAGTCAGGCGAGCGCAAGAACCCGATAATGGCCATGCAAGTAGCCAATCTCTCCGAGGCGGACATGCGCAACCTGGCGGCTTACTTCTCCACGCAGAAGCCCAAGCAAGGTGTGGCGCACGATGCCGAGCTGGTCAACGCGGGCAAGAAGCTGTACCGGGGCGGTAACGCGGCCGACGGCGTGGCCGCCTGTGCCGGCTGCCACTCGCCCGACGGCGCGGGGATTCCGATCCAGTATCCACGCGTGAAGGGCCAGCACCCCGAATACACCATCGCGCAGCTCAAAGCGTTTCGTGCCGGCGAGCGCGGCAACGACCCGAACGCGATGATGCGCGGGGTCGCGGCGCGGCTGTCGGACAAGCAGATCGAGGCAGTAGCCGAGTACATCGCCGGCCTAAAGTAGATCCAGCTCAGCGGGACTTCATGCGCGCGAACGCCTCGCGCGCCGCCGCCACGGTCTGAGCGATTTCCTCCGCTTGGTGCGCGGCGGATACGAAGCCCGCCTCGAACGCCGACGGTGCGAGATAGACGCCCGCCTCGAGCATCGCATGAAAGAACTCGTTGAAGGCCGTCCGGTCGCTGGCCATCACTTCGGCGAAGCTGGTAGGTGGCTGGTCCGCGAAGAACAGACCGAACATCCCGCCGACGCTGTCCGCACAAAAGCGCACACCGGCGTCGCGCGCCGCGCTGGTCAATCCGTCGACAAGCGAGCGGGTAGCCTGGGTTAGCCGCTCGAAGAAACCTGGGGCCTGTACCAGCCGCAGGGTCGCCAGCCCGGCCGCCACCGCCACGGGGTTGCCGGATAGCGTACCGGCCTGGTAGACGGGCCCGAGCGGCGCGATACACGACATGATGTCGCGCCGCCCCCCGAAAGCGCCCAGCGGCATACCCCCGCCCACCACCTTCCCGAGCGTCGTGAGATCCGGCCGGATGCCATACAGCCCCTGCGCCCCCTGCAGGCCGACGCGGAAGCCGGTCATGACCTCATCGAAGATCAGAACGGCGCCGTGGCGTGTGCACAAGTCGCGCAGTTGCTGCAGGAACACCGGCGACGGTCGCACCAGATTCATGTTCCCCACGACCGGCTCGATGATCACGCAAGCAATCTCGCTGCCCTGAGTGCGGAACGTCTGCTCCAGGCCGGCGGAATCGTTGTAGCCGAGCACCACGGTGTGCGCCGCGACCTCGGGCGGAACGCCGGCGGAACTGGGCTGGCCGAGCGTTAGCGCACCCGACCCCGCCTTCACCAGCAGGGCGTCGGCATGGCCGTGATAGCAGCCCTCGAACTTGACGATCTTGCTGCGCCCGGTGAAACCGCGCGCCAGCCGGATCGCGGTCATGGTGGCTTCAGTGCCGGAGCTGACCAACCGCACCAGCTCGATCGAGGGCAGCAAGCGCGTCAGCAGTGCGGCCATCTCATACTCGGCTTCCGTAGGCGCACCAAAGCTCAGGCCCTGCTCGGCTGCGCGTTGCACCGCCCGAACCACTTCCGGATGGGAGTGCCCCAGCACCAGCGGGCCCCAGGAGCCTACATAGTCGATATAGGCCTTGCCGTCGGCATCCCAGAAGCGTGCACCCTGCGCACGTTGGAAGAACACGGGCGTCCCGCCGACCGATTTGAAGGCACGCACCGGGGAATTCACCCCACCCGGGATGACTTGCTGGGACAACTCGAACAGCGTCTCGTTACGTGTTCTCATGGGCAGTCTCGACTCCGGGGCGTTGTCGGTTCGCGATCCTGCTGAAGGCCGCCGCCGTCGCGCGCACGTCATGCGCATCGAATAGCGCGCTGATGACGGCAAAGCTGTCGGCGCCGGCCGCGACGACCTCGGGCACATTGGCCAGCGTGATGCCGCCGATAGCCACCAGCGGTATGCGCAGATGTTCCCGCGCCTGGGCGAAAAGCGGCAGCGGCGCGCGCACCGCAGCCGGCTTGGTCGGGGAAGGAAACACGCTGCCGAAAGCCACGTAGTCGGCGCCCGCGCGGGCCGCGGCCAGCGCGCGGGCGAGATCCGCATAGCAAGACGCCCCGATCAACCTGCCGGGGCCAAGCCGGGCACGCGCAACGTTCAGGTCGAGATCCTCGCGGCCCAAGTGGACACCGTCGGCGCGCACTTCGTTGGCGAGATCGACGTCGTCGTTCACGATCAATAGCGCGCCGTAGCGGCGGGTGAGCTCGCGCAGCGCGAGCGCCTGCGCGCGCCGGCGGGCGCGATCGTCACTCTTGTCGCGGTACTGGACAGCGCGCGCGCCGCCGGCGAGGGCAGCCCCGACCTGCCGAACCAGGGTGTCGCTGTCCCCGGTCTGCGGCGGAATCGCATACAGCCCGCTAACCTTCATCTTCCGGTTGCTCGTCCTCTCGCGCCCAGAAAAGGCGGTCCGGGATATTTTGCCCCATGCCGGGCCGATAGGCCGAGCGCAGCGCCTGCCAGGTGTACTCCTGCGCGTCGCGAACCGCCTCGCCGATGTCCAGGCCGTTGGCCAGCGTCGCGGCGATCGCGGCGGCCAGCGTGCAGCCGGAGCCGTGGTACCCGCCGGGCAGACGCTGCCACGCATCGGCACGCACCACGCCCTCGCGGGCGTACAGGGTGTTGACCACCTCTGGCGTGTTCTCGTGGGTGCCGGTGATCAGGACATACTCGCAGCCCATGCCGAGCAGCCGCCGCGCGCAGTCGTCCAGCGGCGGGAACTCACCCTCGTCCGCGTCTTCCTGCGCCAGGCGGCGCGCTTCGAGGCTATTGGGGGTCAGCACCGTGGTTTGCGGGATCAGCAGCTCGCGCATCGCGGCGATCATGTCTTCCGTTACCAGCTCGTCGCCGCGCCCTGAGGCCAGCACCGGATCGAGCACCAGCGGAACTTCTGGGTAATCCGATACCACCTCCGCGATCGCGGCGATCACCTCCACACTTCCGAGCAGCCCGAGCTTGAATACCGACACCGGCATGTCCTCGAGCACGCAGCGCGCCTGATCGGCTACCCATTCGGCATCCAGCGGCAGGACCTGCTCCACGCCGAGGGTATCCTGCACCGTCACGGCAGTGAGCGCGGACAACGGATGGCACCCCATGCTGGACAAGGTGAGGATATCGGCCTGCATCCCGGCGCCGCCGCTAGGATCGGACGCGGCGAAGACCAGGACGATGGGCGGAGAATCTGGCATGGGGCGGGAGGATGATCGCGGCAGGCGTGCCGCGAGGGATGGCGGGGAAGGCGGCAAGCTATCTTGCGCCAGCGGTTGCGACGCGCCACCACGGACCGGCGGCCCATCTCGGCCTGCTAGAATGCGATTCTACTCGAAAACACCGCATTCTCCATGGAAGCCAACGACGCGCGCCCGTTCCGCACGTACATGTGCCTGATCTGCGGATTCATCTACGACGAGGCGACCGGGCTCCCGGAGGAAGGCATCCCGGCCGGCACGCGTTGGGAGGACGTCCCGGTCAACTGGGTGTGCCCGGAGTGCGGCGCGCGCAAGGAAGACTTCGAGCTGGTCGAAGTCTAGCGCGCAGTTCCGGAGGCTGTCCTCAACGTTACGACGCTCAAGCGGAAAACATGCGAATCCTTCACACCATGCTCCGCGTCGGCGACCTGGAGCGGTCGCTAGACTTCTACACCAAGGTTCTCGGCATGCGTCTGCTGCGGCGCCAGGATTATGCGGAGGGCAAGTTCACCCTCGCGTTCGTCGGGTACGGTGATGAATCGCAGAACGCGGTCCTGGAACTCACCTACAACTGGGGCGTGGACAAGTACGACCTGGGCACTGGCTATGGCCATGTGGCTGTGGAGGTCGACGACGCGTACGCGGCGTGCGAGGAAACCCGGCGCCGAGGAGGAAGGGTCACGCGCGAGGCCGGCCCCATGAAGCACGGGACCACCGTGATCGCGTTCGTCGAAGATCCCGACGGCTACAAGATCGAGTTCATTCAGCGGCGCGCGAAACAGGCAAGCTGATCCCCGCCGCGCTGGCGGCGTCGGCCAGCCGCACGAACTGCTCGACGTTCAACGTCTCCGGGCGCGCCCTCGGGTCGACCCCAGCACGCTCGATCCCTTGCACCGTCAGCCATGCGCTCAGCGCGTTACGCAGCGTCTTGCGGCGCTGACTGAAGGCGCCAGCGACCAGCACACCGAATAGCTGCTCGTCTTTCGCCCGCGGCACCCCCGTGCCCAGCGGGGTCATCCGCACCAGTGCGGATTCCACCTTCGGTACCGGGCGGAACGCCGCGGCCGATACGCGGAACAGCCGCTCCACGGCGAACCGGTACTGGAGCATCACCGACAGACGTCCGTATGTTCGGCTGCCGGGCTGCGCCGCCATGCGTTCCACTACCTCGAGTTGGAGCATGAAGTGGCAGTCGCGGAGGCGGTCGACCTGTCGCGCCAAATGGAAGAGCAACGGGGTGGAAATGTTGTAGGGAAGGTTCCCCACCACGCGCAGCCGCTCGCCAAGGACACTGAAGTCGAAGCTCAGCGCGTCGGCCAAGTGCACGCGCAGGCGCTCTGTCGAAAAGGATGCTGCGAGCGCCGCGGCCAGGTCGCGGTCGATCTCCACGACATCGAGTCTGTCCAACCGCTCCAGCAGCGGTCGCGTGAGCGCGCCTTGGCCAGGGCCGATCTCGACGATGCGATCCCCGCCCTCGGGCGCGATGGCCGCAACGATGCGTTCTACGACGTTGGGATCTACCAGGAAGTGCTGGCCGAAGCGCTTCCTAGCCCGGTGCACGGCGAGACTCACGCGGGCCGGCCCGCTGTGCGCCGCGTCACTTCTCTTCCAGGTGATACTCGACGTAAGCCTTGTCGCGCTGCTGGCGCACCCACTCCTGCCATTGCTCGTCGGCCTTGCGGGACATGATCGCCTGCCGGGCGGTCAATCGCTGGCGGTCCTTGGACATATCCTGCTCGCGCCGATCTAGCACCTGGACGATGTGCCATCCGAACGGCGACTTGAACGGTGCGCTGATCTGCCCCGGCTTGAGCGCGTCCATCGCGCGTTCGAACTCAGGCACCGTGTCGCCCGGGGCGACCCAGCCCAGGTCCCCACCGCGCGCGGCCGACGCGTCGTCCGACTGCAGCCGCGCCAGCTCTGCGAAATCGGTGCCGTTCTCGATCCGGTACTTCAGCTCGCTCAGGCGCTGGCGTGCGTCGTTTTCCGATACCACCTCGGTCAGCTTGATCAGGATGTGGCGGGCATGCGTTTGCACCACCATGATCGGCGTATTGTTCCCACGTTTGTCTTTCAGGCGCAGCACGTGGAAGCCGGCGGGGCTGCGCAGCACCTCCGAGAGCTGGCCGATCTTCATGCCTTTTACCGCCTCGAGGAAGATGGTGGGCAGGCGCGCGGCGGGTCGCCAACCAAGCGCACCGCCCTGCAACGCATCGGGCGCGTCGGAGAAACTCGCCGCAACCTGACCGAAGTCGGCGCCGGCCTTGAGCTGGGTGAGCGCCTCTTCGGCGCGATCACGTCTGGCCTTCACTTCGGCGGGTGTAGCCTGCTCCGGCACCGTTACCAATATGTGCAGGAGATTGTACTCGTCCACCGAGGCGTCCTCGGAGCTCGCCTGCTGGCGCAGGAAGCTCTGGATCTCCGGCTCGCTGGCCGTCACCTTGCTGTCCACCTCGCGCTCGCGCAGGCGCGTGATCAGCATCTCCCCGCGCAGCTCCTCGCGAAACCGGTCGAAGCTCTGCCCGCTGTCCTCTATGGCCTGGCGCAGACTCCCAGGTGAGATCTTGTTCTCGTTGGCGATGCGCTCCAGCGCCCGCTCCAGGTCGGGATCCGGAACCCGCAAGCCGGTCTGCTTCGCAACCTGCAAGAGCATCGTCTTGGTGATCAGCCGCTCGAGCAGCTGGCGCTCCAGGATCTCGCGCTCCGGCAGCGGGGTGCCCTGGCGGCGCAGGGCCGCCACTGCGGTGCGGCTCTCGCGGTCCAGATCCAGCCGCGTGATGACCTCGTTGTTGACCACGGCGACGATCCGGTCCAGCAGCGCGGCCCGGCCCTCGCCGGTTTCGGGAGCAGCGCCCGCCGCTGCCCCGGCCACGCAGGCCCAAGCCAGCAGGAATAACACGCTACGCATTGCGCAAGACAGTTCCCTCATCGCAGCTACTGTTCGTCCATTCCGGGGTAGTAATCGCCGGGCGGGGGCGGGCGCGTGGGACTGCGCACGTACCCGCCGATGTTCTGCCGGAGCACCTCGAACGGGTTGCTGCCGATGCGTGACAACCCGCCGAGTTCGAATTGAATGAACATGCCACTGGACATCTGGTCGACGGCGACCACGAAGCGTTGCGCCACGAACCGCACGGCCCAGCATCCTGCATTATATTCGAGCCCCATCAGCCCTTGGAGCAGCTGGCTGCCCTGCAGCGAGTAGTTCCAGCGGGCCAGGCCGACCAGCCGCCTGGACAGCGGCCATTGGGCGGACAGATCCACCTGCTTGAGGGACTCGCGCGTGTAGCGGTAGCCGAGATTGACCACCTTCCCGGGGGCAGGCTGGTGCCGCACCATGACGTTGAACCGTTCGAGATCCGCTCTGCTGGCGCTGTACTGGACGCCGGCATCCATGGTCCAGGTGTCGCTGATTGCGCCGCGCAGCGCCGCCAGCAGGTCCGAGCGCGTGGTTGTGGGCAGCTCGCCGGGCAAGGTAACACGCGACTGCTCGAGATAGTATCGCTGCCCGAGCAGCATGCGGATGCGCTCACCGCCGGTAGCTGGATTGATCAGTCGACTCGACACTGCAGCCGTGATCTCGTTGGCGTCGTTGATGCGGTCCCAGCCGCTGAAGCGGTTCTCGGTGAAGACCTGCGCGAAGTTGAAATCCGACACCGATGTGTCGAACAGCGGCAAGTTGGCCTGGTCCCGGAACGGGATGTAGACGTAGTACAGGCGCGGCTCCAGCGTCTGCAGCCACGGCTGTCCGAACAGGGTGGTGTTGCGCTCGAAGGTCATCCCGCTGTCGACGCTGAAGATCGGCAGCGAGCGTGTGTCAGGCTCGCGGGTCGAGCCGGGATAGGTGTAGTACGTCAAGTTGTAGCCCAGCTTGGGCGTCACATAGAACAGCGGCGCGCGAAACGGATAGCTCACCGACGGATAGTAGACTTGCCGCCAGCTGCTGATCAGGGTCGGATGCTGAAAGTTGACCAGCTCGCCGAAAAAGCCGCCGTCTACCCCGGAATTCGACACATTCGGACGCGACGCGTTGAGGTTGATCTGCGGAAGGCGGTCATAGGGTGGAACGATCGGCGCGAGCGGATCTTGCAGCGTCTGGAAGCTCTGCACCCGGCCGCGCAGGTTCCACCAGTCCCCGTTGTAATAGGCAGTCAGCTCCCGTGGCAGGACGGTCTGCGAGGTTGCCTGGATACGCGGGGACAGGTCAATGAAGTAAGTATCGTCGGATACGCCCTGCAAGTTGGCATAGATACTCAGGCGGCTGCCGAGCCTTTGCTGGTGTACGAAGTTGTAGCCGTAGCGGTCCTCCCCTTTGATGCGATCGCTGGGCAGGAACTCGAAGCGCGCCTCGCCGCGGTAGGTCGGCTCGAGATAGCGAAACTCATTGCTCACCATCAAGCCCCTGCGCGCGAGCACGCGCGGGGTAATGGTGAAGTCCCGGTTGGGGGCGATATTCCAGTAGAACGGAGTCGAAAATTCGAAGCCGCTCTGAGCCGTGCTGCCGATCAACGGCGGCAGGAACCCGGTTTTGCGCTGGCTGCTCAACGGGAAATCCATCCACGGCGAATACAGAACAGGCACGCCCTTGAAGCGCAACGTGGCATTGCGCGCGGTGCCGGTGTCCTCGAGCCGATCGATGTCCAGCCGGTTGGCGCGCAAAAACCAGTCGTCGTTACCCACCGCGCAGTTGGTGAAGGTGGCGCGCTCGGCACGCATGCGATCGCGATCTTTCAGCAGGACCCGATTGGCGGTGCCGCGCGCGCCGAATGCACGCAGGCGGTACGTCGGGTGATCGATGTACCCGGAATCGTTATCCAGTCGGTAGAACGCCTGGTCGCCGGTGATCACGTCGCCGAGCCGGTTCAGGCGCACGTTGCCCGAGGCCGTCAGCGTGTTCTCGGCTTGGTCATACTCGAGACGGTCAGCCCACAAGGTCTGCCCGCGACGGCGCACGACCACATGCCCGTGCGCGTCGATCTCGCGGCCCGGATAGCCCTGGAGCTGGTCGGCCTCAAGGAAGATCGGCACATCCTCATCGGTGTCGGGAGCAGTCGGCGGCAGCAGGAAGGGTTGCAGCTTGAGCTTCAGTCCCAGCGCGCTGTCATGCTGGTCGTCGGATGCGTCCGCGGGCTGCTGTGCGCCAGCGGGCGAGAGGAACAGGGTCGCGCTTACGAGCGAAGCGACTGCTGCGGCGGCCCTGCCCTGCCTGCTCATCTACGCGGTAGATTCAAGTCTGTTGGTGTTTTGCCGCTAGAATGCTACAAGAAATCACCCTGCCGGGGGCGGATTCCCCGGGACCGACCGATTGACCCGCATCGAGTCCATTGAGGCGTGGCTGCGCTCCCAGCTAGGCGGTGAGAGCTTCACGCTCGCGCCCGCCTCGGCGGACGCGAGTTTCCGCCGCTACTTCCGCGCGACC
>Ga0335070_10008759_pt1 | contig 11864 bp, 8 predicted proteins | sample Lox_Sample_13_FD_206722 | JGI IMG/M metagenome (GOLD analysis project Ga0335070, IMG submission 206722) | Soil microbial communities from Loxahatchee National Wildlife Refuge, Florida, United States - Lox_Sample_1.3 | ecosystem: Environmental > Terrestrial > Soil > Wetlands | place: USA: Florida...
TCACGTTACCTACGGCGTCGTAGGGCTCAAGACCCACTGCAAGGTGATACTGGTCGTCCGCCAGGATTACAACGGCCTCCGGCGCTACGTCCACATCGGGACCGGCAACTACCACTCCGTGACGGCACGCATCTATTCCGACCTGGGGCTTCTGACCTGCGACAACGGGATCGGCCAGGACGCGACCGAGCTGTTCAACTACCTCACCACCGGCTACACTCCGAAGCGCAAGTACGAAAAGATACTGCCCGCGCCGAAGGTGCTGAAAAAGAAGCTGCTGGCCAATATTGCCAGGGAAATAACTCTCCATTCGGAGAAAAGTCCGGGGCTTATCCAGTTCAAGATGAACGCCCTGGAGGATGCGGACATAGCCAGGGCGCTCTACCAGGCTTCCCAGGCCGGGGTCAGGGTCGACCTGCTGATCCGCGACACCTGCCGCCTGCGCCCCGGAATCCCCGGCCTCTCCGAGAATGTGCGTGTGGTCAGCATCGTGGGGCGCTTCCTTGAGCATTCACGCGTCTACTATTTCCGCAACGGCGGCAAGGAGCAGTATCTGATCGGCTCCGCCGACGCCATGAAAAGGAATCTCGAAGCCCGCGTCGAAGTCGTCGTCCCGGTTGAGGACCGGAAGCTGCGCGGCGAGCTGCGGACATTCCTGGACACCCAGCTGAACGACATGCGGAGCGCATGGGACATGCAGGCCGACGGATCCTACATCCAGCGCTGCCCGGCCGAAGGCATGGAGCAGCGCGGCAGCCAGGAAATCCTCATCGCCCTGGCCGAGAAAAGACAGAAGAGATTCGCAAGGCTCAAGAAGCATAAGGCCAAGGGGGTAGGGGGAAGGAACCTGCGGTAAAATCCTACGCCGCGGTCAGTATCAGCTTCCGCTGAAAAGCGCTTTCGAACAGGTCGCCCTTGGCCCTGCCGCCGAAAAGTTCCACGGACAGGTCTTCATCGCCTTCGATCCCGACTCGGAATAAGGTGGGCGCGAGGGTGCAGCGGATATTCCTGACCATGTTGTTCCGGCGGCGGTCCAGACCGTCGGCGAGGCGCAGGATGCCGCCCAGCCTGCTGACCAGCGTCCGGTCCTGTTCGTTGAGCAGGCCGAACCCCTCATGTTTCTTTTTCGGCAGCGATTTGCGGTGATAGCGGGTGATGTTGGCGATGATCTCCCGTTCGCGGGGGGTGAAGCCGAACAGGTCGGCGTGGCGGACGAGATGGTATGAATGCTTGTGGTGGCTCTTGTAGCTGATGAAATAGCCGATGTCGTGAAGCAGCGCGGCGGCTTCCAGAAGCTGACGGTCCCGTTCGCCGAGCGAAAACGGTACGGCCAGGATGTCGAACATTTCCAGCGAAAGTCGGGCGACCTGCCGGGCGTGCTCGTCATCCGCAAGGCAAGAATGGGCGAAGTCGAGTGCCGCTGTACGCCAGTTCCTGCCCCCGCTGCTTTCCACGATCATCTCATGCTTTCTCAGGCCTTTCAGGATAAGACCCTCGCGGATTCCCCGTTCGTTTACCCGCAGTATGTTGGCGTCGAGAAACCGCATCAGCTCGTCGATTACCGCGACGCCGGCGACTATGATGTCGGCCCTGTCGGGGTTGAGGCCCGGTATCGATTTTCTGGCCTTAAGGTCCTTCCTGAGGAGCATGGCCAGCAGATGCACCACGTCCGAGCGGAGCACTTCGTAGCCGTGGACCGACCCGTATCCCTCGCCGCGCATGGCCATGACCATGGCGGCAATGGAAGTGATCGTCCCCCCGGAACCGACAATGCATTGGGCTTTTGCCTCTTCTCCGGCAAACGCGTCCTTCATTGCGGCGCGCGCATGCTTGAGCAGCCTGAGGAGTTCCTTGCCCTGCACCGGGTCCTGGCGGAGAAATTTCTCGGTAAGTGAAACGGCGCCGATATCGAGGGAATAGACCTCCTCGATGTGATTTCCGAGGGCGGTGACGATTTCGACGCTGCCGCCCCCGATGTCCACCATGGCATAGCGGACCCCCTCCATGTCGAAATTGTGGAGGACGCTGAGGGCCACGAGGTCGGCCTCTTCCTCGCCGGAAATAACCGACACCTCGATGCCGGTCCGGTCTTTCACCGCATTTACGAATGCCTCGCCGTTTGCCGCCCTCCTGACGGCGCTGGTGGCGACCGCTTCGATGATCTCGACGCCGCAGCCGGCCGCGATTTTCTTCATGCGTTCCAGGTTATCCAGCGCCCGTTCCCATGCGACAGACGATATGCTTCCCCCTTCGCCCAGGCTTTCGCCGAGGCGCACCGTTGCCTTTTCGTCATCGAGGACCCGGAACTTGTTGCCGCTCAACACCTCGACGACGATGCAGCGGATGGAGTTTGTCCCTATGTCGATTGCGGCCAGTCTTTTGCGTTTAGGCGTCACATTATACTCCGGACACGCTCCCCGATCTGCTCAAAGGGCGTGTTATCAAGCTTCTCCAAAAACAAACCGAAACTCTTTTCCCTTTCCCCGACGATCAGACCTGTGAGTTTTTCCTTTGTCGGCGCCGTCAGCCGGGAATTTGCAACAAGGCCGGCAAAAACGTCCAGATCATGGATCCGTCCCAGAATTTCCTGGTATTCTTTCACATGCCCGTGCAATTCCCTGTATCCGTCATTCGTGAGAGGAGAAAGCACTTCCATGCGGTAACGGTATTTCTTGACGGCGATCCGCATCCGGTGCTGCGCCGCGGCGTCGGCGGGCTGTCGGGCGGCCGGCACGAGAAGAAGCACCGGCACAAGCCTCTGGTCAATACATTCCCTTGCGAAATCTTCAATGGTCATGAACGGGTCGGCCTTGCCGGAGGGAGGATTCAGCAGATACGGCGAATGGACGGTCCCGACAAACTTCTTCCGCAACGTGTCACAGCTTATTTTGCGCAGGTCGCGTGTCAATCTTGAGCGGGCAGCTTCCCGTTTTTTTTCGAACCGGGCGATAAAGCCGGCCAGTTCCCGTTCCTGCTCCCCGTCAAGTTCTTTTGCCTCCTCCCGGAAGAAGGCTATTCCTTCGTCGATATTGCGGAGATCGCCAAGAATCTCCGTCACCCCGGCGACGTTTTTCCGGAGCCGGGTAATCCTGCCGTCGGGATAACAGGGAGCAAAGAGCGCCAGTGCTTCCCTCAGGCGGCGGGACGCCACCCGCAGGTCATGGATGTCTTCGCGGTCGAAGGTGGTGGCGACCTTTACCCAGCAGCTGAAAAAATCCGCTCCCCGCTCGGCGAGCAGGCCCCTGGCGGCCATCCACAAAGGTGTAAGTTTCAACAGGATCATTGGTTACGGGAAAATCCTTTTCAATGACTTCCGCGCTTTTTTCAGGCTTTTGCGGATATCTTCCAGTCCGGCTCCGGCCTGGATGCCCAGATGCTTTTCCGCGCGGGCAAGACCCTTTGCCGCCCTTTTCTGCTTGACACCGGCTCCGGTCGTGACCATATCAAGCGACCCGGCGATCCCGGCAATCTGTTTTTCGATCTTTTTGCCGATCCTTCCGGTGATTTCCTCCCTGAACCGCTCTCTTACGTCCGATGCGATTTCCTGGATCCTCCCGGTGAGGACGGCTGATTTTTCGCAGAGTTCCGCCAATTTCTTTTTCGGTTCCGCGGCGGCTTCCGATGCCAGTTCGGACGCCTGGGCAAGTATCCCGGAAACGGCACGCGGATTCATGCCCTTTATCTTTTTCAGTTCTTCTTCGCCGGCGGCGGCCACCTTTTCGTAGCTGTCAATCCCGGCTTCCAGGAAACGGGCGGCGAGAATTTCCCCGACCCCCCGCAAACGCAGCATTTTTTTTGCCTTTTTGTCCATTTCCGCTCCCTATAATGAATTTCAAACCAACTTCCCTTCACAGGCGGTGTCTTTTACATTCAGGTCAGGTGGCCGCCCCTGGGGATTCTTCTTTAATATTAACCGTACGTTCCCGATTTTTCAATAAAATGAAAGGTTCTACGTCCCCGGGCGGGCAATGTTTAACCTTTTTGTAACAATTCGTCCTGAACCGGGCTTATCACCCAATTTGATAAATTCTGTAATGTGTTGTCATATCGAACGTAGAGAGAAATCTCATGCAATCAGTCTGATCCTTAAGATCTCTCCCTTTGGTCGGGATGACACCGTATTTATGAAATCAAGTACCTCCTCCCGGCTCCGCCGGAGATTCCTCTAACTCGGATGTATTGAATAAAGGGCGGAACCGGTGTATGTTATCGGGCATGAAAAGCCCGCACGGCAACATCCGCAAGCTTTATGCCTTTTCCTTCCTGCAGAGGATGCTGTTCCCGATGGCGATCATCACCCTTTTCTGGAAGGACCGCATCGGCCTCAGCCTGACGCAGATCCTTGTCCTGCAAAGCATTTTTTCCATCGCCACGGTCGCGCTCGATTACCCGGCGGGCTACGTGAGTGACCGCCTCGGATACCGGGTCGCGCTCAATATCGCTTCCCTGTTCGGAATAGCCGGATGGGGGATTTACACGGTCGCCGGATCTTTTACTGAAGTGATGCTGGCCGAGATACTGCTGGGCATTTCCACGTCGTTTGTCAGCGGTTCCGACAGCGCCATGCTGTACGAAACGCTGCGAACCGAAGGCAATGAGCGGCTCTACGCAAGATACGAAGGGAGAATGAACGGATTCGCCCAGACCGGCGAGGCGCTGGGAGCGGTTTTTGCCGGGGTGCTCTATGCCGCCGCCCCGCTGCTCCCGTTCTTCCTCCAGGTCGCGGTATGGATCGCGGCGCTCTGTGTTACCCGGATGCTGGTGGAAACCCCGCGGGAAAGCGCAATTTCCGCCCGTTCCCACCTGGCGGAGGCTTTCAGGACGGCCCGTTACGCGTTCATCGACAACGGCCGGCTGCGGAACACCATCCTGCTGAATACCCTGATGGGAATCGCCTCGTTTTTCCCGGTATGGCTGATCCAGCCTTACATGCGGCAGACCGGGGTTCCCGTGGAATGGTTCGGCCCGGTGTGGACCGGGGCAAACCTGACCGTGGCCATTGGCGCAATGGCCAGTCACCGGATGCGCCACAAGCTGGGTGACGCCAGAATGGTCATCCTCTTCATCGTTCTTATTACCGCGGGTTATTTCGGCCTGGGGGTGATCGGAGGGGTGTGGGGCTTCCTGTTTTACTACCTGCTGACTCTGATGCGCGGCATGCGGGGCCCGATGTTCCTCGACCATACCCAGGTCGAGAGTCCTTCGGCGAACCGCGCGTCGGTCCTTTCGCTGCAGTCCGTTTCGTTCCGGCTTTTCTTCGCCTGCACCGGTCCGTTTGTCGGCAGACTGGCCGACCTTTCAGGTGTCCAGCGGACTTTCCACCTTCTTCTCTATGCCTTTCTCGTTGCCCTGCCGCCGTTTTCGTTCCTTTTTTTGCGGAGATCGCAAAAAAGGGAAGCCAGCCGTATATAAATATCTGAGTAATACTAATCTCCCGCAACAAATATTCCTCCCCCTTCAAGGGGAGGGAGTTTTTTATGGAAGCGGGAGATTGATTCCGATCAGATATAAATATGACAATCGTAGGGGCGACGCATGCGTCGCCCACAGCCCGTGGACGGATGTCGCTTGGGCGAGGCATCCGGCCGCCGCAGCTGATGCTGCTGCGGTGGAGGTGGCTGCCTCGCCCCTACAAAGATTTTGCCCTGCGCCTTGCACCCTGTGCCTCTTTCACGCTCATCTTCCGCCGATAAAGGCATAAACCATAAGCGCCAGCAGAAGCAGGCCGGTGAAAAGCGCCATGAAACCGAAACCCTTCACGAGGAAGTCGTATAAAATGCCGCTCGGCCTGGCGACTGCGAACTTGTCGGTCAGGCCGGCTTCTTCGTAGCGTTTCCACTGGTCGCCGCGCTCTTCATACATCTCTTTCCTCGATATCCGGCCGTTGAAGATGACGAAATCCATGGGGAATTTTTCCGGGCGTCCGTGTGTGTTGAAGAAGTGCACCGTGAAGATGAATCCCGTGGCCAGGAGAGCTTCGTCGGAATGGACGATGGTGGCGACATTGAACATCCAGCCCGGCAGAAACCGGCCGAAGAATACGGGAAACCAGAGCATCAGCCCTGACCCGCCGATGGCGAACATCCCCCAGAAAACGGCGAAAAAGTCGAATTTCTCCCAGTAGGTCCATCTCTCGAAAGCCGGTTTCGGCCCCTTGAACAGGAACCATCGGGCCATTGCGGCTACGTCCCTGATGTCACGCAGGTTGGGAAACAGGGAATCGGGCCCGAGAAGCCGCTGCAGCCAGTTTCCCGGAATATCCCTGCGGATGAAGAGAAAGTGGATTCCCATGGCAATGGCCGAGAAGAAGTAGAAAAAGGTGATCACGGCGCAGACCCTGTGGATAACGCCGGCATTTGCGGCGCCGCCGTAGAAGCCCATGAACGTGACCGCCCAGGGCTGATCACTGAACTTCAGGGGCAGACCGGTCAGGGCCAGGCCGAGGAAGCTTATAATAACGAGCATGTGCAGGAATATGTGCTTCCACCTGAACCGGCGGTACAGCCTGTTTGCGTCTGACACCGGGAGTTCGCAGTATCCGTCTTCGAGCAGCCCCAGTTTCTCCCGGTTCTCGATGAAGCCCCGGAACAGCCAGAGCAGGGTGTGGACCCAGAAAACCGCGAACGTTACCACCAAAAGCCCGGTCATGGAAGCAAGGGTCCAGAAGAGCACCGGATATTCCTTGCGGTCTCTCGGCTCCGCATGGGGGTAGTACCTGGCGAACAGCGGCGTTGCTCGGGTATGGCAGCGGCGGCAGGTTTTAACGATGTTATTGGGGTTGACGGTGGAATGCGGGTTGCTCGCCGGCAACACGAAGTGGGACGTGTGACAGTCGGCGCAACCGGCTACCCTCTCGGGGAAGCCCAGCCTGAAGTTCTTGCCGTGGTAACTGTTCTCGTAAGTCTTGACGGCGAGAGTGAAGACGCCGTTGCGCTTCATCATCTTTTCATTGCTGTGGCACTTCATGCACACCAGGGAATTGAACCGCTTGTGGAACGGAGAGTTGGGATTGCCCAAGGGCTTGATACCGTGGAGCCCGTGACAGTCGTTGCATGCCGGTGAATCCTGGTTGCCCGCCATGAGGGATTTTCCGTGGATTGATCGGACGAAAACAGACGCCTCCTTCTGGTGGCACCTCCCGCATATGCCGACCACTTTCTGCTTGTCGTTTTTCCAGGGGGTAAGGGAGTGGACCCCGGTGTGGCAGTCTGTGCAGGAAACGCCCTTCGCTATGTGCACACTGTCATAGTACCTGGAGGCGACCAGTCGATGGCAGCGCTCGCACTGCACTTTGCCGGGCGCCAATTCACCCCTTGCATGCTTTTCCACGTCGGTAAGCTCCACATGGCAGCTGGTACAGGCATTTCTGCCGTGCGGGGATGCGGCGAACGCGGAGGCGGAAATACGGTCTCCGTGACAACGGAGGCAGACGGAAGGGGCGACGGCCATGCCCTGGTCGGCAAAGGCGGAAACAGCTGGAAACAACAGGGACAAAACAATGGGAGCGATTTTCATAATGATTGACATCATTGACTCCTGAATTTCTTGGGTTCGCCCTGTTGAATCGGTGTGCCGGCCGCAAAGCTGCGTCAGGCACACCAAATTATATAAGAAGATTAATGGAAAGCAACCTTGCAAAAGGCTGCGAATCGGAGCTTTGCAAAGCCGGATTCAAGGGAATGAGGCTTGAAAGCGACGACGGACGCCGCGGGCCGGGGGACTTTATTTTTTTGGACGGATTTTCAATTTGGGATTGCCGTCTTCGACCGCAATGCGCAACTCAACATCCGGGCACCCGTACCTCTCCAAGGCGGCGCGTTTATGTTTTTCAACGAGCCCGATAACCATTTCCTTCGTTATCGAATTTACCGGAAGATTGCATTCCGTGCGGGCCTGGATGTATTCCCGGTAAATTGATTCCATTTCCGGGTCACACTGGTGTTGTTCTTTTTCGGACGTGGGAGCGGACGGGTCGGGTCTTGAGTGAATATCCATCTTGAACCGGTCGCGGGAATATTTTCCTTCCTCCATAAGGCGCATGGTCCTGGACCAGTATTGCCTGTAGCTTGACAGTCGCGACTTCAGCGAATTGTACCTGAACGTGAACATCGTATTGATAATGTCGCTGCCCGAATAGCTCCTGGACAGCTTTTCCACTTCTTCGAGCAACTTCAGCGGTTCCCTTTTCTCAAGGCCGAGAAAAAAGTGCTCATACTTGATGATCAGCTCGTTCAGTTTTTTTTCAAAAAGTGCAATGTCTTCGGATATTCCCACCCATGCCTCCCGAAACGGATAATATATTTCCTGTTATCATATGTAAAGGAAAAGCTTGACGAATGGACTCGTGTTTTATAGCCTTGACTTGGCGATACATGTCTGTATAAATAAAAAAGATTTCAGGAATTTGCGAATTTTGGGAGGATGCAGGATGGAGGCGACGGCAGCTGTTATTCTCGCGGCGGGCAAGGGCACGAGGATGAAATCGGACCTTGTCAAGGTTATGCATGAACTGGGCGGATGTCCCATGATCGACTATCCCGTCTCGGCCGCGCGGGATGCGGGCGCCTCCAGAATAGTAATTGTCGCGGGTCATCAATCGGAAAAAGTCAGGAAATATTTCTCGGACAGCGAAGATATTTCTTTCGCGATCCAGGAAGAACAGCTGGGAACGGGCCATGCCGTGGCATGCGCCGGGTCCGCCCTGACCGGATTCAGAGGCGGAATTCTCATCCTGTGCGGTGACGTGCCGCTTCTGCGTGCAGAAACTTTGCGGGATATGATGGACTGCCACGAAAAAAGCGGCGCGGCCATTACCGTTCTGACCGCCCGATTCGACAATCCGTACGGTTACGGAAGGGTGGTAAAAGGGGAGGATGGCTCCGTTCTGCGGATTGTCGAGGAAAAAGACGCGGAGGAAGCGGAACGGAAAATCGACGAAATCAATTCCGGCATATATTGCGTCGAATCGAAATTCCTCTTCGATGCAATTGCCCGGCTCGGCAACGACAACGCCCAGGGGGAATATTACCTGACCGATATAGTGCGGAAGGCCGCGGAGGCGGGGCTCAAGTGTCTGACGTTCCCGGTCGGCGACGCAATGGAGGTCATGGGGGTCAATGACCGGGTCCAGCTGGCGGCGGCCGGTGCGGTAGTCAGAAGCCGGATAAACCAGGCGCTGATGTATTCGGGGGTTACCATCATCGATCCGCTCAACACCTACATCGACAGGGGAGTAAGAATCGGCGCCGATACCGTTGTTTTTCCGAATGTCCACATAACAGGTCTCTCCCAAATCGGCACGAACTGCGTGATAGAACCTTCGGCTGTCATTCGGGGCTGCAAATTGGGCAACAGGGTAACTGTCAAGGCCGGCTCGGTCATGACCGATTCGGTGTTGCATGATGAAGTGTCGGTAGGTCCCATGGCCCATCTGCGGCCGGGGACCGAGCTGATGAGGCATGTGAAAATCGGCAACTTCGTGGAAACCAAGAAGGTGGTCATGGGAGAGGACTCCAAAGCCTCACATCTCACATATCTCGGCGATGCCGCCATCGGCAGGGGAGTCAACATCGGCTGCGGCACTATAACGTGCAATTATGACGGGGTGAAAAAACACCGTACGGTTATCGAGGATGAGGTATTTGTCGGAAGCGACGTCCAGCTTGTCGCCCCGGTGACCGTAGGCCGCAATTCGCTGATAGCTGCGGGCACGACTGTCACCAGGGATGTCCCGCCCGACTCGCTGGCCATTGCCAGAACTCCGCAGGTTAACAAGGAGGGATGGGTGAAAGAGCGGGCAAAAGGCAAAGGGTAAGAGGCTGAGGGCTGAAGGCTGATAGAATTGGCAGATTGATATATTGAAAAGTGACATAACAATAGCATGGGTGACAGACCGAAGGTGGAAGGCAAGAAGTACAGGATTCTACCTTTAGCCCTTTGTCTTCAGCCTTGTCAACGGAGGTTTATAATGTGCGGTATAGTCGGTTACATAGGAAATCAGGAAGCTACCCCGATAATTCTGGAAGGGCTGAGGAAGCTTGAATATCGCGGCTATGACTCCGCGGGGGTCTGTGTAATAGATGCCGGCAGGGCTGATCTCCGGCGCAGCGAGGGAAAGCTCGTGAACCTGGACAGGCTGCTGGCGAAGGTGCCGGCAACCGGAAAAATCGGCATCGGCCATACCCGCTGGGCCACCCACGGCCGCCCATCGGAGACGAATGCCCATCCCCACCAGGCCGGTTCCGTTATTGTCGTCCACAACGGGATCATCGAGAATTATCTCGAACTGAAGGGGAAACTTAAGAGTCTCGGGCGTGAATTCAAAAGCGAAACTGATACCGAGGTCATATCCCACGTAATCGATGAAAAGCTCAAGGAAACAGGCTGCTTCGAGAAGGCGGTCAGGCTGGCTCTCCAGGAGCTGAGAGGAGCTTACGCCGTCTGCATCCTGTGCGAAAATGAACCGGGTGTGCTTATTGCCGCCAAGCAGGGGTCTCCAATGGTTGTCGGCCTCGGGGCGGGTGAATTCTTCGTTGCCTCTGATATCCCCGCCATCCTTGCCCATACAAGGGAAATGGTTTTCATGGAAGACGGAGAAATGGCAGTCTTCAGCGGTGGGAACGCCGTATTCAGCACCGTCGACGGACAGCCGCTGGACAAAAAACCCCGTCATATCGACTGGTCGCCTCTGATGGCGGAAAAAGGCGGATACAAGCATTTCATGCTCAAGGAGATATTCGAGCAGCCCCGTGCGGTAAGGGACACAATTACCGGAAGGCTCATGGAAGAAGAGGGGAGCGTTTTCCTGGAGGGGCTGAAACTGAGCGATGACGAGCTTTCCCGTGTCGAGCGCATCTGCATCGTCGCCTGCGGCACGTCGTGGCATGCGGCACTTGTAGGCAAGTTCCTGATCGAGGAGCACTGCCGCATCCCCGTCGAAGTGGACATAGCATCGGAATTCCGCTACCGCAATCCGATAGTTAACGACAAAACCCTCATGATCCTCATTTCCCAGTCCGGCGAGACCGCCGACACGCTCGCGGCACTGCGGGAGGGAAAAAGGCGGGGGGCGAAAAACATTGCCGTCTGCAACGTGGTGGATTCATCCATTGCCCGTGAGTCGAACGGCGTCATTTACACCCATGCGGGCCTCGAAATAGGCGTTGCCTCGACCAAGGCATTCGTTACCCAATTGGCCGCACTCTATCTTTTCACAATAAAATTGGGGCGCACTATCGGGACTATAGACCAGGTCAAGGGGCGGTCCATGGTTGCATCGCTCATTCGCGTTCCGGCCCTGCTGGACAAGGTCCTCGAATTGAACCCGCAGATGGAGAAAATTGCCCGCACGTACATGCATGCCGGTGATTTCCTCTACCTCGGCCGCGGCATAACCTATCCCATCGCCCTGGAGGGGGCGCTCAAGCTGAAGGAAATTTCCTATATCCATGCCGAAGGGTATCCGGCCGGCGAGATGAAGCACGGGCCGATCGCGCTTATCGATGAGAAAATGCCTGTGGTTGTGCTTGCGCCGCAAAGCGAAAACTACGAGAAGGTGCTTTCCAACATGGAGGAGGTCATCGCCCGCGGCGGCAGGGTTATCGCCCTTTGCACCGAAGGTGACGAGGAAATAGGGAAAAAGGCCGATGTCGTCGTGGAAATTCCGCAGGACGGCGAAGATCTGACGCCGGTTCTGCTTTCCGTTCCGATGCAGCTGCTTGCTTACCACATAGCCGTTCTCAAGGGAACTGACGTGGATCAACCGAGGAATTTGGCGAAGAGCGTCACGGTGGAGTAGTTACATAAGTTATTGAGGGACTAATGTCTCGATTTAATAAAGTTGGAAACGTTGTAAAAAAGTTGGA
>Ga0335070_10008760_pt1 | contig 11864 bp, 9 predicted proteins | sample Lox_Sample_13_FD_206722 | JGI IMG/M metagenome (GOLD analysis project Ga0335070, IMG submission 206722) | Soil microbial communities from Loxahatchee National Wildlife Refuge, Florida, United States - Lox_Sample_1.3 | ecosystem: Environmental > Terrestrial > Soil > Wetlands | place: USA: Florida...
TCGATCCCGACTCGAAACCTAAATTTCTTGTCTTCCTCTAAATCTCTTCCGGAGAGCTGTTTGACAAAGAGTTCGTCCCTTTTCTCATTGAAAAGAAGAATTCCGCAGGCTGCATAGCCCAAACGATCCTTGAGCAGTTCCAAGGCCTTCTTGAACAATTCGTCAAGATCCAGGGTAGAAGAGAGCGTCTTTCCGATCTCGTACAGGGTGGCCAGTTGTTTGATCTTTGCCAGAGAATCCTCGTAAAGTTTGACGTTTCCAATAGCAATGGCTGCCTGGTGGGCAAAGTTGTAAAGGAGATCAATCTCGCTTTGCTCAAAATGGACCTTTGGATCAGAAGATCCGATCACCATTGTTCCGATGATCATCTCTCTCACGATCAAAGGCACCCCCAACACTTCTTTGAAATGATAGGAATCCAGCTCCTTTAACCGGCTGGGATGGTGCTCATAATCCTTAAAGAGGACAGGGGACTTCTTCACAATCACTTCCCCGATGACACCGCTCCAAGGTGGAAAAAATTCTTTTCCGCATAATGAATCGGGTAATCGGCGGACGATCGCAATGACATAATTCTGCTTTCGATTGTCCCAGAGGGTGATGCTTCCCGATTGTGCGCCCAGAATTTCGACAGCGCTCTCCATGATTTTCTCAAGGATCACCTTTAATTCAAGTTTCGAAGCAACCTCCTGGCTGATCGAATACAGGGTTTTCAATTCTTCCAGGCGCTTGACGTTCTCTGTGTAGAGAGAAGCCCTCTCCATCGCACCGCTGATGATCTGCCCGATTGAGTTGAAAAGATTCTTTTCAAACGGGACAAACTTAGAAATTTCCTTTTTTGCGATGTTTAATGTTCCGTAGATCTTCTCTCTTGATTTAAGAGGAATAACAACCAGGGACTTAATGCCCTCCTCAATCGCAATGGAATGGGCACCAGGATGGTTGGGGTAATCCTCAATAAACATCGCCTCCCCTGAAAGAGCGACTTTTCCGGTAATTCCTTCCCCCAATTTCCACCGCGTCGCCTCTTTTAAAAAAATCTCGGAAAATCCCCGGTGGGCGACATAGACTAACTCATTATTCTTTTTATCCAGGAGATAGACGCCGGCGGATCGAACATCAATCATTTCCATCATCTTATCTAAACTTTTATTCAGAATCTCATCCAGATTGGTGGATTGATTGACGGTCTGACCGATCGCATTGAGGATCGAAAGCTCCTGATTGAGCTTCAAAATTTCTTCTTTTGATTTTTCCGGCTCTCCAATCATCTGCTCAGTTCTCCTGTGGGCACAAGGTCTTCAGTGATCCGTCCCATTTTGCCTAGCGGGCTGCTTAGAAAGTCGTCTTTTTCAGGTTGCTCAAAAATGGTCAGATGCAAGGCACCCGAAATCCTGAGGAATGAGGCGTACTTGACAGTACGCCGCAGTGACGAAGGATGAGGGAAACGCCGCAGATGACCGTTTTTCAGCAACCTGCTAGGGGGACATCGCGATCACTCCACTAATATCAACCCATAGGTATTTCTTTCTTCTCCGTGCTCTTTTATCACTTCGATCGGAAAACCATTGTCTCTGGCGGTTTTGAAGACATCGATGCCACAGGCTTCCATCGAAGGCCTTGCCCTAAAACCATTTTTGCAGGAGCTCAGGTCGCACTCCTTACAAAGCCGGCACGGACCCGAACCCATGGTCCAAGCCTTGTAGTAGCCGTCGAGAAAAATCCTGATTTCGAGATTCACAATGGCGTCGTTGAAACGATTCGCCTTTTCTCCTCTCGGCAACCTTCGATGAAGTAAGATGATTTTTCGGTAGGAATCAATCACCTTTCGCGTGATCTCCGAAGTAGGTGTGCGCGGAGGGCAACAAAGACTCGTTCCGAATCCAGGACATCCATATTGGCATTTCATCCTCACCCATTCGGCGGTGACGACAGAACGGGGATCGATCATCCTTGCTCCATCCATCCCCATCTCTAAAGCCTCTTTGCAATAAACCTCCACTGGCTGCATGCGGCTCCTCTCTTTGTCCGATGATTGCCATGGGCCCGAGAAGCACTTGTTTTAAAGAAATGGAAAGACTCTGTCTCTACCTTGCCCCAAATCTATTTCTGCGGAGATGTCAGTTCTTTGATCTCCCTTTGAGCCTCTTCTCTCTCCGGGCTCCCTCTCTCCAACCATTCCATCGCGGTTCTGAAATGAAGCAAGGCACTATTCTTCTCCCACTTCAATTGGAAATGTTTTCCAAAATAGAAATGAGAAAGTCCCTTCTGTCCCATTCTTCCGTAAACAGACCCGAGGTGGTAATAGATTTCGACGAGATCAGGCCTTTCCTTCTTCACCTTCAGAAAGAGGGGGAGCGCCTTACCGAAGTCTCCTTTCTCCTGATATGCCCTGCCGAGGTAATAAAGAGTCATAAAATCACTGCTCTGATTTCCCCCTGTCGCAGACCGTACGGCCTCGAGGTCCACAATCGCTTGATCTACCTTCCCGGAAAGAAAATAAACGATGCCGAGCTCCCTGGATACGTCAAGATCCTGAGGAGCCGCGGAGTGTGCGAGTTGGAGGGCTTCGATCGATTTATCGAATCTCCCCATCTTTCGATAGGCAAGACCGAGCCCATAGTATCCTTCCCATTGATTCGAGTTGGCATCGATCAAAGACTGAAAATGGGTGACGGCCACCTGAGGTTCTCTCTCTTCTGCAAAAGCCCTCGTACGAACTTTGTTAAAGTTCTCAAAGGACTTGAAAGGCCCTGTAGGCTTTGGTCCCATCTGAAGAAGGTTCTCCAGAAGAGAAATTCGATTTTCAACGGCCGGGTGGGTGAGGAGATAAGGCGGGATGTTAGGCATCATGGTTAAACTGATCCTGTAAATTCGGTTCAGAAACGTAATCATCCCATTGGGATCGTAGCCCGCTTTGATCAAATATTGCAAGCCCGTCTGATCCGCGTCGGACTCCATCTCTCGAGTATATTTTAGTGCAAGCGCTTCTGCCGTAGCCATGGCCATTGCCGCACCCGCTTGGCCACCCGCTCCACCACCACCTGCAAGCATCGCGGCAATCATCGCAACCATGCTGGCTATGCTGAGGCGTTTCGACCTCTCGATCATCTGGGCCACATGCCGATGGGTGACGTGGGCGATTTCATGACTGAGCACCCCAGCGATCTCCTGTTGACTTTCTGCCAAAACGAGGAGCCCCGTGGTGACGAAGACATAACCTCCCGGAATAGCAAAGGCATTGGGATCGAGGCCTCTGATCACATAAAACTTGAACTCGAAAGGGGTTGGACCCACCTGATCCACCAAAGAATAACCCATCTTCTCGATAAAGGCCTGAAGGGTTTGGTCCCTCACGATTTCGCCCGATTTTTCTATCTCAATGAGGACTTTTTTCCCCAGTTTTTTCTCTTCTTCCGTTGTCAGCGCAGAGGTACCCTTAACGAAGCTTCCGAAGAGGGAGAAAGAGATGAGAAACGGAAGGGCGTAAAATAAAAGTTTTTTCCGGGGTCTCCTCATCATCATTTCATCATGCCTGTCTTGCGCTCTTCTTTGGCAAGGAAGGTCCGCTTGATCACAATAAACTCTGCCAAGAACCTCCCTGAGGGACAATCCTTAGACTCCCAACCAGATGGATTTTAACACTTTCTCTCCATCTCTACAATAAAGAAGAAAAATCGGGAGAAACAGATCGTCTATGTTTTCAGGATGAAATTCTAAGAACGAAAAACCCTGTATATCCTCTCCATTTGGGTGGGGTTTGGATGGTGGGAGTCAGAGGATATACAGGGCCAAAAAAAACTTTGATCATTCTTCCAGACAGGGCTTGTGAAAACTAACATCTCCAATCCGGATCAGTTTCCACTTCAACCATTCGAAACTTCTTGTCAGAAAATGCTCATCTCTCAACAGAGCTCGTTTATTCTTCCTCTTTGGATACATCGAATATGGTTCTCTCGGACCATTGCGCATGACTGATCAGCTCCTCTTATGCTTTATGTGCCCTTCCAGTTCTTAATCATCTCATTGAAGCCCTGAACAATACCATAGAAACGTCGAGCGGACGGGCTTTTCCCTTCCTCTCCCTCGCCTTCCCAGCGAGTTGGAGAGACCCCTCCGCCCCCAAGGGTTGTCGCCTCGGGATACTCCTTCAATTCTCCCCTCTGCTGCGCCTTGATCTTCTCTAGTTCCAGACCATGCTCTTCTTCCATCTCATGCTCGGTGAGATTTCCAGTGATCCAAGCCCAACTCATCGGGTAGATATCAGGATTGAAGACAACGGAATACATGTGCCAAACGATAATAGTGAGGGTAGCTAAAATTGCCTCGTAGAAATGGATCGCCCGGGCAACATCCCAGGTCCACATCGGAAAATAGAGCAGCCATTCTGTCTTGAACCAAAGGATAAAGCCTGTCACAGTCATCACAATGGTTCCCCAGATCAATCCCAAGTATTCTAACTTCTCCCGAAAATTGAAGCGCGGCATTTTAAGCTTTTTGACCGGCCGGTTGATGAAGAAGTCGTTTTTCAATGTCTCCCAGAGGTCTATGGCATCTTTCAATTGAGGGATCATATCTTTTAAAATGCCTCTTCCTCTTTTGGTGAAAACCAGGTAGAGGATATGATACCCCCCTAAAGTCAGCACGAGGACCCCTGAGAGCCGGTGCAATAATCCTCGAACGGTCATCCCCATCACGACGTCAGAGATGGAAGAAGACCAGAAAGCCTCAGGATACTTGAGTGTAAACCCCGTGATCACCAAAATCGTAAAGTTGATGAAGAGATTGAGATGTTGAATTCTCTCATTCAAGGTCATTCTGAGGTATTTCTTCGTCATGGCGACCCGCTCCTTACTTTTTAATGTGCCCGATCAATCGTCTTTCTCAACCAATCCATAAAGTTAAAGAAAGTTAAACCTCCAATGACAGACACGATCAGGAAAATGTAAATAACCCTCACCCATCCAACGGCCTTCTCCCCAAACTCACTACCGGTAATCGATGCAACGGCATGCATCTTGGTCTTAGCAAAGTTCTCTGATGCTCCTGGATGACACACTCCACAGGTCTTCTGTAAATTATCTCTATGAATCATTGATTTGGGATCTGAAGAGGGTCGGATGTCATGAACTCCATGACAACTCGCACAGTTGGCCGAATAGGTATCCCCACCTCTGTATGAGAGACCATGGAAGCTATCATAATAAGCTTGAACCGTCTTCGTGGTAAGGTTGTATGCCTTTGTGATACGCTCTGCCGAATGGCACTGAGGGCAGGTGGTCTTGGCGATTCGCTTCTCATTAACCGGAGAATCGGGATCAACCACCGCTTTGATCCCATGGAAACCATGACAGGTTGTGCAGGTGGGAGAATCGCTTCTCCCCCTTGCGGCAAGAACTCCGTGGACGCTTTCAGTAAACTGTCTCGTAATATCCGGATGGCATTCCCCGCAGGTATGGGGGATATTGGATCGGAAGATTGAAGATTTTGGATCTGTGAGAGATCTCAGGTCGTGGCTCCCATGGCAACTGGTACAGGCCATCTCTCCCGATTTTCCATGGACACTCTTCTTAAATTCCTCTTTAGGCATGGCCTCCCCCAGTCCATGCTCCTTGACAAAGGTCATATCCGAATGACAGCGAGTACATGTCTTGTCGATATTAGAAATGTGGACCATTGACTTGGGATTCTTATGTGGTAGGATATTGTGTTTTCCGTGACAATCGTAACAATTGGCCGCCCTTTCCATCCCTTTCATGATCAGTTTGGAATGAAGGCCCTGTAGGTATTCCTTTTCCGCCTTCCCGTGGCAAGTTGCGCAGTTCACCTTCTTATCGGCAGCCTTCTCTCCACCCTCGGCATGTTTATCATCTTTAATAGAGGTATGGCAATCTGAACAGGATAGTTTCCCGTGAACTGAACTATTAAAATCTTTTTCCGATACGAAAAGAGAAAGCTTTCTTCCGCTGGCATCCTGCTTTGAAAGACTTTCATCCTGATGGCAACCCAAACACATGGAATTGTCTTTACCCCAAACGACTCCTGCGGTGAACCCGCCAACAAGGAAAAGGGAAAGTAATCCCCAGAGGACAATCCAGGTCTTCCCTCTCTTATTTCCCCATTTCATGCTGGAATCCTCCTTGAAATTAAGAAATGTTAAAATGATCAAATTTTCTCATTTCTCCAGACATCTTGTTTTTTGATGCTTATTCTTTGCCGATCCTGAATCAATATCCCAGGAAGTAGAGTCTTGTCTTCACCAGTTACGGTTTCTGGAGCTTTCTTCTTTGCGACGAGTCAGTCATTGTTGCGACAAAGGAGAAAAATAGGATGATTGCAGGAATCAGTTGAAGGAGGACAAGAATCCCCCCAATGATGACAAAAATCCAGAAGGCAATCCCTGCATCTTTGAAATCGCTCAAGCTGATGGACCTTGCAAATGCTGGTGTGGCCATCAGGGCTGTCAGCCCAATCATCCACCCAGCCAACCTGTGCTTTTTTTCACCTGACAACCCACATTCCCCCTTTCTGAAGCATTCAATTTTATCAGCTCATTTCATGCGCAAACGTGAAGCCAAATTCCAAGACTAAACAACTTATAGCAAAAGAATATTTTTTTGTCAATATTCCATCGGGTCCTCAGCAGATCCTCTATCTTGGTAAACTCTCTCAGTCTTTTCAAGAATGCAATGATAAAAACCTGCAAACAAGGAAACAAACGCATTCCTTCCAACAGCCCATCCAAATGTCCCGGTGAGGCCCATCAGATGGCCACCGATGATTGGACCCGCCATGGCTCCCATCCCGTAAAAAAGAGTTACCCTGAATCCTACATTGCCCCTTCAGTGAGTTCGCTTTATGGAGGTCCTTAAGAATGATGGCTTGGATGGTAGCAAACTGATTCAGGATAAAAGCTTAAATTTCCTTAGGAAGGATATTGGCTTGGTTTCCCAGAAATCCAACTCGTGAAAAAGGAGCTGTTCCCCCTTTATTTCGCACTCCCCTACTTATAAGTTTAATTCTTACACAAACCTTTTAGACTATTGCCCGTACTATAAAGACAATCGTAAGTAACCCTGCAATAATGGAAAGTATTCCTATAACACCGGAGAAAATATTACCAAGAACATTAGGGAAGGTAACTTTTAACTTGTCCAATTCTTTCGTTTCAAGTAATCGATCGTACTCTACAGATCTTTCCTCGACAAACTCCCATTTATATACCCGACCTGAAAACATGGCATAGTTCATCGGCCATTTGGTTGGGACAAAATGGGTATTGAAGAAGTGAATGGTGAAAATAAAGCCAATAGCAAGAAGTGCCTCTTCCGAATGGATAATACGAGCCACGTTTATGACCCATCCCGGGAAAAGCATGGCAGTAACACTGGGTGCCCATAACAAGGCGCCTGAAATACCGATAGCAACCATTCCCCAGAAAACAGCAAGAATGTCGAATTTTTCGTAATAAGACCAGTGGTCAAATCTTGGCGGTGGCCCTTGATCCACAAACCATTTGCCCATGGTTGTAAAATCCTCCCAATCCTTTTTCCTTGGCAAAAAGGAATATGGTCCGAAAAGTCTCTCCTTTACGGTTTCCCCCCTTTTCTTATTAAAAAAGGCAAAATGGATACAATAGGCAAGAAAGATGACAAATTCCACGAAGATAACAAACGCACATATTTGATGGAGGAATATTGCGCCCTCAGTCCCCCCCATATAACGCATCAGGGATTTTGACCATCCGGCATCTGGGAATTTAATAGGGAGGCCTGTGGAAGCGAGCCCAAAAAAGGCAAAGATGCAAAAAAGGTGGAAAAGCCTGTCTCTCAGTTTAAAGCGGATATAGGTGTCTCCGGGATTTTCAATATGCATAAGTTTCTCTGATACGAGATATCCTTCCCTCAGTTGCCTCTGTTTCTCCCAATAGGATTTTCGCCACCAGAGAAGGGTATGACCCCAGTAAAAGAGGAGCGTACCCAAAAGGAGCACAACCATGAAAATCCTTGTCCAAAAGAGTAAAGGATATTTTTCCCTATCACTCAAATCTGGATGGGCGGTATATTTTGTAAAGTTTAGATTTACCCCTTCATGGCAGTTTGAGCATATCTTAATCAGGTTTCTCTCGTTAATTGAAGATTTGGGATCCTGTCGAGGGAGGATATTATGGGCACCGTGACAATCAGCACAACCTGCAGCAGGACCACCCAATTTTCTCAACTTTCCATGAAAAGTCTCTTGATAGGTTTCAACGGCAATGGTAGTGAGATTATTCTTTTCCATAAGCTTTTTATCGCCATGACACTTGAAGCATGCTTTCGTATAAAACTCCCTTGCCTCTGAGGAATATCCCTTTTTCAAGGCATGGAAAAGTTTCGTATTATGTAGGCCATGACAATCTGAACAGACTGCAGAATCTTGGTTCCCTTTAAGGATTGCTTTATCATGGCCGCTTTCTACATAATCCTCCATACTATGGCAGGAGGTACATTTTTTTATGATCCCCACTTTGCTTCTATCCCATCTTTCCAAATAATGGATGGGAGAGTGGCATGCTATACAGTCGTGGCCACCCTTAATACGATGTACGCTTCCCGAGAATTCCTTGGTTTCCGTCTGATGGCAGGGAGTACAATCTACCTTCCCCGATATGTAGATTCTTTTCACGTGCTTCTCAACATCTATAATATCTACGTGACAGCTACTACAAGAATTGGAACCATGGACTGAGTTGGCATATTTCTTCGCATCTACCGTGCGCCTGTGACATTCCATGCAATCTCTCGAAAATATGGATCTTTGCATATCTACGTTGATTGTAAACGTTCGGAATTCAGCAAAAGAAGTGGAGGAATAAAAAAGCATGAAGAGGATTAAAAAGATTCTCATCAATTCGCCTTCCTTTCTTTTTATATTAAAATATTTTCATAAAACAACGAAAAGATAATGTCAAACAAAAATATCACCCTTGGCAAAAATGACGAAAAGAATGCTAACCCTTAATAACGAATGTATGAATCTTTACCACAAAGGAAAGAATCCTTTCAATCTTCGCTCTCCTCAAATTCCTTCGCCTTCTTCAAAAATCCAATCAAAAAACCTGACACCAAAGAAACACAAGCGCCCAGCCCGAAGGACCATCGAAAGGTTCCTGTCACATCAGCTAAATGACCGGTCACGATTGGACTGGCCATTGCCCCTAACCCATAGAAAATGGTTAGAAGCCCAAGAACGGTTCCAGTGATTTCTTTCGGAAAATGATCCCTGGCACAAGCAGCGACTAACGGAAAAATCCCCCCGTAGAGGATCCCAAACCACGCGACGCCGACGATCAGGAGCACGACATTGTTTCCACTGAAAATTATAAACAAGATACTTAAAGCAACCAATGTATAAGTCAGCCCAAGAGATCTTTTCATCCCAATATAGCCAGAAAGAATCATGATCAGAATCCCACCGGGAATTCCGGTGAACGCGGCCACCGTGATAAACAAGGAGGCGACACGATACGGAATGTTCAACTCCATCTTCCCGTAGGTCACAATGAAGTCTAGCAAGGCGTAACTTGCATAAGCGACGAGTAAATAGGAAATGCCCACAATCCAGAACTGACGTTGCTTTAAAATTTGAAGATAACCTGCCCTCTTTGGAATATCCTTCTCTCTTGCCTCCCCAAGCTTTCCGCCCCAGGGAGAAAGGCCCATGTCCTCCGGCCGATCCCTGAGGAGTACCCCGTCGAGGAGAAAGAGAAAGAGTCCCGCGATCCCGAGTATGAACCATCCGAATCTCCAGTTATATTCGACGACAATCAGCGGCAGGAACAAGCCCATTAATCCAAAACCAGTTCCGGCACTCGCATTGAGAATCCCCAGCGCCAATCCCCTCTTGTTTGTCCCGAACCATTTTTGGATCAGCGTCGCGCTCGGAACCCACATCGCCGCAGCTCCGAGCCCGACGATCCCGAAAAAAATCGCAGAGGCGAGCAGGCTTTTGGCATGGCCCATGAGAAAGGTCCCTCCTCCTAAAATGAGACAAAAAAAGCTGATGACCTTTCTCCCTCCAACACGATCCGTCAACCAACCCATGATCGGAGCAAAAACAAGATAGGTTATCGCAAAAGCACTCTTGATCAGGCCAGCCTGAGCCTTCGTCAAGTGAAGATCTTTAATCATTTCGGGTAAAAGAATTGGGTAGGCACCGATGCGAACACTATAATTAACAAAAAGAGTGATAAAGCATGTTCCCAAAACCACCCATGCCCAATGGATTCCCAACAAACCTTTTCTTCGATCCGTTGCCATTCCCTCGTGAGAATCATTCAGATATCAGCTTTTTGATCCCTTGACTCTGCCCGCGCCCTCGGACTCAAACCCTGTACTGTTGTCGAGTCTTATCTCTAAATCTCTCAGGTCTGAGATAGCGAAGTCTCCGTTTTTCTCGCCCGACCGGTCAAGATAAAAGGCGCGGATGCCTAACGAGTGGGGAGCAAGATAGTCAAATTCATAGTGGTCACCAACATGGACAATCTCCTGCGGATGAACTCCGAGGGCCTCACAAATCCGCCGGTAAAATCCAGCCGTCTTCTTCACTTGACCAAAATCGGAGGTGGCTGAAAAGATCCGATCGAAGTATCTCCCAAGGCCTGTGGCCTCCATCTCTATGTCGATGAACTCCCTTCCGGCATTGGAGGTCAAGATGATGGGGAATTTCTCCTTTAACCACCGCAAGATGTCATCGACGTCCGGATAGACCCTGATTTTATCCACGTATTGGAGCATCAAGTCCTTCCAATTCTTTTCCAGTTTGAAAAATTGAAACCAATATTTAATATCGTACCATTCAATCGCGCCCTCCCCCACTTTCAGGTATTCTCCCACCACAAAATGCTTGGCTTCCTCGAATGGAATGTTTGCCTTTTCTGCGTAAAGCATGGGAATGCCGTGTAACCAGACCCAATCTGTGTATTCTGGGGCGACTAATGTCCCGTCCATATCAAAAGAAATGATCTTAGGCATGCCCTGCATTCAATAAACTCGAAATCCGAATATCGAAATACGAAACAATTCCAAAATCTGAAATTCAAAATTTAAAACATCCCGTTCCGTTTGGGTCATTGGTATTTTGAAAATTCGTGCTTGTTTCGAATTTCGTATCTCGTGCTTCGGATTTATACCCTTTCCAATACCAAATCTTCTCCGGTCCGAATCTCTTTTTCCAGATCGGCGATCGCTATAGTGCGGATGGGCAGGTAGACCCGAGAAGTAAAAATCGTAATGCACCTCTTGTCAAACATCATTAAAGGCGCATGGGGTTGATGGGATCGGATGAGAACCTTTCTTTGATACCGTTCCATCAATCGGTCGAAATATTGCCGCCCAAATTGGGGTCTCCCCCAAAGGTCTCCTATGGAGTCCATTTCGTTTTCCACAAAATCTCCCCAAACCATTCTGTCCCAGCTCCCATTTCCCAACTCGACCCGGTCCATCTCTTCAAGAGATTCTAAATCCGGGAGAGCGGCGTGAAGGGCCAGAATTCCATTTTGAGTCGCTACCGCGAGGGGAAACTTGGAAAAGAGAAGACCGTACTCCTCCTTCTCTCTAAAAGAAAGAGAACCCCAGAAATTGGAGGGGTAGAACTCTTTCACCATAAACCCCTCGTGATTCCCTGACAAAAGAAAGATCTCTTCAGGATGTTCCAGTTTCAACCTCAGAAGATATTGGATGTTCTCCTCTGAATCATCCCCGCGGTCCACGTAGTCCCCCAAAAAGACAATGCGATAGGGCTTTTTCAAATATCGCTGGATTACTTGTTGACTTGCATCCAGGTCTCCATGGGTGTCTCCTACGAAGACGACCTTTCCCCGG
>Ga0335070_10008761_pt1 | contig 11863 bp, 12 predicted proteins | sample Lox_Sample_13_FD_206722 | JGI IMG/M metagenome (GOLD analysis project Ga0335070, IMG submission 206722) | Soil microbial communities from Loxahatchee National Wildlife Refuge, Florida, United States - Lox_Sample_1.3 | ecosystem: Environmental > Terrestrial > Soil > Wetlands | place: USA...
CCGTGAGGCTCATGGCTTGGAAGCCGACGAGATTTTCGAAGTTACGCAAGGGCAGAGATAGAAGGCGACAAACTTGAGAGGGGTTCAGATGATAAGCCAACCACGATGCCCTTACAGCTTAACTCCAGATTCTTATCCTCTCTCCCAGCCAAAAATTTATCGCCTTAAATGGATAATCTTATCCCTTTAGGCGGAACTTTAAAATTTGCGCTTTGACCGGCGGGATTGAAGACCCATCGTAGAATGAGCGGTGTTGAATCAATTCTCCGAAGGATGGCACCCTCCGCCGGTAGAGCGTTCACATCTATAGAAAGCCGTCATCTGCATTGTCAAGTCGGGATTCTTCCGAGGACTGAGAGGGGTCTCCGGAAGGATGCAGGACGACAAGAAGGAGATCGCCATGGACTACGACAGCCTGCTGACGCTGGTGAAAAAGAGGCGGAGCATACGCCGTTTCAAGCCGGACCCAATCCCGGATGAGTTCATTGACAAGATCATTGAGGTTGCCCGCTGGGCGCCTTCGGGTTTCAACCTGCAGCCCTGGGAGTTCGTCGTGGTTAAGAAGCCGGAGTTGAGGAAAAAGATTGTGGAACATATCCACGAATATTGGAAACAAGCAAAGAGGATGGAAGCCACCCGAGAATCCTGGCAGGGAAAACCCTGGACCACTTCGGGCGTACTCGATGCGGGAATGGATTTTACCACAGCCCCTGTGTTTATCATCCTTTTTGGCGATACCCGAACCCAGGTCGGACTGCCGATGGGCGTCCGGTATGATCAAAATCGTTGCCGTTTGATTTTCACCTCAAGCCTTGCCAGTGCCTTTTTATACATGCATTTGGCCGCCACCACCCTGGGATTGGCCTCTCAGTGGGTCTCTGCGATCACCACTCCCTTCGCCAGTTGCCTGGTGAGGGATCTCTTGGGAGTTCCGGTCGAGATGGAACCTTATGACATGATGGCCCTCGGCTACCCTGCGCTCCATCCGAGTGAGAAGTTTTTGAGGGATCCGGAAAAAATGGTCCATTTTGACGATTGCGGCCGGGAGGATTTCAGGGACGAAAATGAAGTAAAGGATTTCGTAAAAAGAACCAGGAACTGGACCATCGGGACACATTCCAGGAAGGCAGAATAACATGAGTGAATCGCTTTACCTCGGGGTGTTCATTTGAAGAGAAGCCTGTCCACTCTTATTGACAGCGCTTTCCTAATCGAGTACATTTTGGTTGAAAGGCTTCCTAATGCAAAGGCTCAAAACTGTGATCGTGGTCGTGCTTGTTTCGTTGGCAACCTTGCTGCTCGTGCCGCCGGCTAACGCCCAAAGGCACGGTGGGGGCCATTATAGGGGATACGGTCACGGCTACGGCCATGGTTACGGGGGACGCGGATATGGCTGGTGGGGCTATCCTTACGGCTGGGGTTATCCGTATGGCTGGGGTTATCCCTTCGGGTGGAGCTATCCTTACTATCCCTATTATGATCCTTATTATTATGAGGGCTATGGAGCGCCGCCGGCGCTTCCGGAAGGGGTGCCTCCTCCGGCAGAATCGGAACAACAGCAACCTTCTTATTGGCACTTCTGTCAGGACCCAGAGGGTTACTACCCCTACGTTAAAGATTGCCCGGGGGGTTGGATGGCAGTGGTGCCGTCTAAACCAAATGCTCCGCCGCCGAAATTGGGCGCTCCGGTGCGACCTACTTCGCCCCCCGACAAAAAATCGGAAAAGTGAGAATTGGAAAAGATGTTTTCATCAGGTAAAGAGGACGTGAATTCTAAACCAAAAAGTTCACTTGCATAGGGTATTCAATAGGTCTTCTTGAGCAGAACCCGGCAGGATCATCTCCCAACTCGATTCACCGGGCGCCTTATCTACATTCTCGATTGCAGCCCCATTTTTATCGTAAAAAATGATCCATAAGGACCTTCTCTTTCGCTCGGTACAGTTCATCTCTATGAACGAAGTGACGTGATGCAAGTCTGTAAACTTGTGGTCGATCTTCACAAACTTCTTCACCGCTTCGGGCGAGAGAACAGCTTTTCCCCAGAACTTAAAAACTCCTTCCGATACGCGTGTCACCCTTGTCGCGTCGTAATAATACATCGTCCCATCCTTACTCTGTGCGCCAAGCTTCCAGTCTTCCCCCCATGCTTCTCCATGGGTAACCCCTAAGAAGGTGATAAGAAAGAGCACAACTTCCCAGCTGTGCCTCGACTTCCGTCCAATCTTCCTCATAACGCTTCCTCTGTTTCGGGCCGGAATAGAATGAAACGGACTGGAACCCATAGAATGGCTCTTGCCGAGTTCATTTTAGCACAAATTTAGTCCAGGCTCATTTGATTTTGAAACCCACCTCTGCCCGCCCTTCCGACGAAGCCTCTCCTCAAACCCCATTTCCACAACGCCTCCTAACAAACCGGGCGACGAGCCGAGCACCCATAAATTCATCCAGAATGTTTGAGATGGAATTGAGTTGGCGGGACAACTTCTCTGTCCTGAAACGCATGATCTGCTGGATAGTCGGGTATTTCGCTTGACAGATCGGGCATCCTTCGGTTAAGAAGTTGTTACCCTTTCCTAAATTGAGTTCTTCCGTTCGATGGAAACATCAGGATCTAACATATGCAACTATCAGAGCATTTTACTCATATCAGCCCTCTCTTTTTCAGACGGCGAGGCTATCTCCTCTTGCCGCTTCTTCCGATAATTCTCCTGAGTTTTACCGAATTCGCTTTACCCTTTGGCTCTCACACACTTGCTTTGTTTTGGCAACTGGGTTGCTTCGTCATTTCGCTGATGGGGCTTTCTGTCCGGTCATTGACCGTGGGATGTGTTCCCCGCGGGACGTCCGGGCGGGGTACAAAAAAGAGAAGGGCGGATTTCCTGAATACCACCGGGATGTATTCGATCGTTCGTCATCCTCTCTACTTAGGAAATTACCTCATAGCGCTTGGCGCTTCTCTCTTTCCCCGAATGTGGTTCTTGCCAATTATCGTCTCTCTGGCATTCATTCTTCACTACGAGAGAGTTATCCTTAGCGAGGAAGAATATCTGCAAAGCAGATTTGGGGAGAGATTTCGAGCTTGGGCGGCAAGAGTCCCGATCATTATCCCGCGATTCAGAAATTACGAACCCCCAAGTTTATCCTTCAGTTGGAAGGCCGCCCTGAGACGGGAATTCTATTGTGTGTTTGGGATTATCACCATTTTTTTTGTTTTAGATATTATTGGGGACTCTGTGGTCTACGGGAAGATTGCCTTTGAGCCTTTTTGGGGATCCTTGTTTATCGTCGGTCTCGGATTCTTTCTCATCGTGAGAACATTAAAAAAGAGGACCAATCTGTTGAAAGTCGATGGAAGATAAGGCCTAGAGGACTCGTTCCTGAAGCAGTGATTTTTGAATCCCACCCTATTCTGCAAGCTTTCAAACCGCCATCAATCGTCTCAGGGAAAAATACAGTATTTTCCCGAAAAGAAATACAAGAATCACCCTATTCACTTTTCTGAACCCATTTGAATATACTTGTGGGGGTGAGGAAGAATAACCGCCCGATAAATCCGTTTTCATTGATCCGTGTGTTTTGGAGTTCCAAAAACCCGAAAGGTCAACCAGCTTCCAATTCCTAGCGGGTAACGAAATGGGCTTCTCTGAAAAGGTACTAAAATTAAGGGTGTTGATTGTGGAGGACAATGCTTCTTTCAGGGAAATACTTAAGGAAAAGCTTCAAACCGTTTCTTTCTCAATGGTGATTGATGAGGCGACGGAAGGGAGGGAAGTCGTTGAAAAAGTCGAGGTTCTAAAACCAGAAGTTGTTTTTATGGATATCCGACTGCCTGGAGAGAACGGCCTTCAGCTTACCCAGAAGATAAAAGCAAAGTACCCCAACACGAAAGTTATTTTTCTAACAAGCTATGATTCTTTGGAATACCGAAATGCTGCGATTCGATCCGGAGGCAGTTGTTATATTTCCAAGGACTCTTTGCATTGTATCCAGATTGAAAAATTACTCAAGTCTATTCTTGAATAATGCCTTTTAGGCATCCGATCGACAACCCGCGGGTGGTCTTTTTTGATTGTCGATCAATCACCCTTCATGCGGACGGATCCTCTGGCTTTCTCAGTGCACCGTTGAATGCGTAGGGAGGGTTTCGAGGTCACCTATCTGAATACTCCTCGTGACCCTTTTTCTAAATTCTCCCGTCTTTTTGGTAACTCTCTTCTTTGATGCCAAGGAATCTACCCTTCACGGTTCTTCATTTCACCCGGGAAAAAGATTCGATGACTCATCCTCTTGTCCACGAGGTGGCGTTCTATGCTGGATGCACGGTCACGTTCACCGAATGAATTCCTTCCGCTCCGTCCGGAAAAGCCCTGCTCCTGAAAAACGATCCTTTTAACGCCTCCGATTCCTGTCCTTTTCCCGATCGATCGAAGGCCCGGACTTTAATTGTGTATCGATCCTCTTTCGCAGGCTTCCATTGATAACTCCACAACGCCCAGGCCCACTTTGAAAGGGGTTTTTTCATATCCGCATCCTGCCAGGTCTGCCCTCCATCGATGGATACCTGAACTTTACTGATTCCGTATCTTCCCCCATAGGCAACGCCGCCGATGACATAGTTGCCGAAGGGGATCGTCTTGCCTCCCATCGGCATCAGGATCTGAGATTTAACCGGAATGATCGCTTCATCCGACCATCCCTTCTTCTCCCAGTACCCCTTAAAGTCAAAATTGACAAGCTCTATTTTTGAAAGCCATTTGACATTCTTCATCCCGTAAATACCGGGGACAATCGCTCTGAGCGGATAGCCATGGACCTTGGGCAGATCTTCTCCGTTCATCTTGAACGCAAGGAATACGTCCTCGGAGAGAGAAAGCGCGTAAGGGATGCTGTCTGCGTAACCGTCCTCCGAATAAAAGACGGTTTTCACGATGCCGCTCCTGGGCACGGCCTTCTCGATGATCTTTCTCAGCGTCACCCCTTCCCAGAGGGCGTTCCCGATCGAATCTCCGCCCACCGGGTTGCCGATACATTGAAGCGTGACAAACTCTCTTTTGTCCCTCATCTCTTGAAGGTCTCTGATTGAAAGCGTATAGGGCTTTTCAACCAGGCCTTCTATCCTCAATGCAAAGTTGTTGGCATGGATTGTAGGAACATTGGAGGAGTACGTTGTAATATAGAATTCACTGTTGGGGGTAATCTCCTTTGCCACAAAACCCATGAAATTGACGGTTCCCTTCATCAGCAGGCTATGAGCTTCCTCTTCGGTCAATGCATCCGCAGATTGATAGATCCCGTCGAAGATAGACACACCGAACCCCAGCCCGATGGTCCCTACCCCGATCCTTCTGAAAAAGTCCCTTCTGGTCAATCCTTTTTTCATGGCACTGGTCACCTCTCTGATCATGAATCTCAGTTCATTATGAAGATACCCTAGGCACCATTGTTTTAGAAATGGAATGAAAAGTAAATCGGGTGAAGGATGTATTTTTCCAAAGAAAAAGCTGTAGGCCTACGTTGAAATCCGAAGACCAAAAGATCCAAAAAGATGAGAAGTCAAGGTTTAAATGTGGAATGCGGAGGGCAAGCCATCTTCCTGCGTCCCGCCTTTGGGGACGAAGGAGGAACGGCGATGCCTCCAGCGATCGGTGCACTCTTGAGGGTCGGCGCCCGCGCCTCGTCCAACCCTATTCCCAGGCGGAGTAGACCGGCTTCCCCACCAGGTACGCCGGGTTGGCGCCCTGTCTGGGCCTGTATTTTTGCGCTCGCCCGTTATTGACCTCGGCAACGTAAAGGTTCTGCTCCTGATCGACGCTGAACTGATGCACACCCCACATCCCGCCCGGGAAAGCGCCGAAGGTGCCCCAGGAATATAGCAGCTGTCCGTTCGCGTCCCACTTCACCATCTTCGACGTGGTATGGTCTGCGCCCCACAGGTATCCGTCGGCGCCCATATAGATGGTGTAGATCTCCGCGGTCCCGGCCACGCCGACGCTCCACTCGTACAGGTATTTGCCCATTTCGTCGAAGACCTGAATGCGACGGTTTGCACGGTCGTTCACGAACACTCGCCGTGTCCGGGGATCCACCGCAATCCCGTGGACATTGTTCATGTAACAGGGACGTGCCTCGGTCGGGGGGTTCCCCTTCTCGCCCCAGTCCAGCAGGAACTTGCCGTTTTTGTCGAATTTGGCCACTCGGGTGCCGTTGTAGCCATCCGAGACGAAGAACGTGCCGTCGGGCAGCCATGCGATGAACGTCGGCCGGTTGAAGTGCGTGGCGTCCGCGCCCAGCCGGCCGGGGGTGCCGATCGTCTGCACCAGCTTCTTGCCGTCGTTGGAGAACTTGAAGATCGCATGCGAATGGTCGTCGACCACCCAGACGAGCTTTTCCGGATCGTACGGACTGATATAGATCGCGTGCGGCCGCTTCAACATCTTGTCCCACTGAGTCCACTCTTCAGTGATCTTGCCATTGGCGTCCACCACGATCAGGCAATGCTCCCAGCGGGCGTCGACGCCGAACTGGCCTTTGTAGAGCCTGAGCCCATCCTCAGCCAATTGGCCGCTGGCGCCTGCTGCCGGTGGACTGGCCGCGGTGGCGTTGCGAAAAGGCAGGCCCTGGACCGGGAACAGGAGGTTCGGCCCGGCCTCGGGAACGGGTCTGCTCTCCGGCATGGGAAAAGCCGGTAGTTCCCCCCGCTGAAGGATGAAGACCCGGTTCGGGCCTTCGGCGAAGACTCCCTGCGTCGATCCCCATGTCCACTTCTCATGCTCCCGCAGTTGGGACAAGGGCTTTGGCCAGTCGGCGACGGGCTTGTAGGCGCCGAAGGTGTCTTGGCCACCCTTCTCTCCCGGAACCGCCGCGAAGCCGACCGGTACCGGCTGCGCAACGGCCGCTGCCGGTATTGACGGGCCCGTTCCGATGCCAATCACGAAACCCATGATGAGACCGAGGACGGCTATCACGATTCCTACGGTGCATCGAATCATTGGAGTCTCCTTTCGCTCTGAAATTCCACGGGGTCACATCCTCGCCCAGGGACGTTTCCGAGGGGTGTCGTCGAAACCTCTCAATCCTTTGGTAAAAGCCCACCTAAGGCACATGATTAACCCCTCGGCGGGTAACCATAGTGCATCCTCTTGCCGAGGACAGGCAGCGCACAGGGTAAATTCTCAACCCCTGGGGGTTGAGCGCAAGGCACGAGCACTTGAATCGATTTTGGAAAACGGCAGGCTGACAGCTTAGTATCTATTAGACCCAAATGGATGAGAAGTCAAGGTTTAAATGCGCAGTGCGGAACGCAAAAAACCGAGATTCATGTTTTCATTCCTGATCGCTAAAACTTGAATGCCGCGCGCCTGAGGCAAAGGGCCTTTCAGCCTCTCCAATTCCTTTATTTCAGGCGTTGGCCCAGGTATAAGTAATGTTCTTAACTTCTATATCCAGTTTCCCGTCTGAATCCTTAAGTACGATTCGAACACAGGCTCTTAGTTCCTCTAAAAACTTTTCCGAATCGGCAAGCCGGCTTCCCCATTCCTCATTCCTGGGACTCAAAACATGAACTCTGACACGATTCGTTTTTCTTCTCGACCGTTCCCACCCATCGATGAAGACGATCACATTGTTGTGGTCATCGCGGAAAGGCAGGTTTGAACTTTGGCCTTGAGAGCTTGTGTCTGCTATCTGCGAAACACTCATCCACACAATCTCAAAATTTCCGAATTTCTCAACACTCTTTTTCATGCCTGCCTCCCGTGGGCAGAATCAAGCATTTTCCGTTCCAAATTTTATGTTATTGATTTGTAATGATAATTAGAAACTCAGCTCACAACTCGTCTGGTCACAAATTTACCGGTTGAGACACTGAGTGACACCCGTCACCTGGGACGTTGTTTAAAATTTGCAGTTTACAAGATCTGACATTTATGATAAATGTTGCAAATGCCACGCAAGGCCAGATTGGATGCTCCGGGAGTCCTCCACCATGTCATGGTGAGGGGGATCGAGAAGAGCGACATCTTCCAGGATGACGCGGATCGTATAGCTTTCTTGAGTCGTATCGGTCAACTCGTTGTCTCCACCAAAACACGGATTCCCGCCTGGGCGTTAATGCCAAATCACGTTCATCTCTTGCTTTTCAGCGGCCCCCAGGGAATCTCCCAGTTCATGCGACGTCTCCTCACAGGATACGCCCTGTATTTCAACCGGAGGCATCACAGGAGTGGTCATCTTTTTCAAAATCGGTACAGATCAATCGTGTGTGAAGAGGAAGCCTATCTCTTGGAACTGGTGCGTTACATCCATTTGAACCCGCTGAGAGGAGACGTGGTGGGTAGCCTGAAAGAGCTTGAGAAGTATCCTTGGAGCGGACACGCAGTGCTGATGGGATTAACGAAAAACGACTGGCAGGAGAAGGATTATATCTTGAGAAGGTTTCATCGAGAGAGAACAGAGGCGGTCCGGGCGTACGCCGGATTTGTGGCAGACGGAGAAGATCGGGGTCGGAGACCTGAATTGACGGAGGACAGGAACCGTGGAGGGTGGTCTCGGGTATTAACTCTAAGAGAAGACGGCGGGAGGCTGGAACAGGGCGGTCGAGTTCTGGGGGACGAAGATTTTGTCTCGGAGATCTTAAGGCAGGCCGATGATAGGCTGATGCGGCAACTGTCGATCGGCAAGAGACACGATGTGATGCATCGGGTCATTCGAGAGACGTGCGCGGATGAAGAGGTTAATGAGCAAGAACTTCGGCACGGAGGCCAGAGGAGGAAAGTGTCAGAGCTTCGGGCGAGAATTGCCTGGCGATTGAGTCGGGAATGGGGGATCTCGATGGCAGAAATTGCGAGGCAGTTGGGGGTTTCGACGTCGGGGATTGCAAACGCGATTCGGACGATGGAGAGGAAGGTGAAAAGTGAATAAACTGAACAACGTCCCCATCATATAAGATTAAAGTCCCATTGACAGTCCCAAGAATTCTTGTTAATCTTCGCTGCGTCTTTATCTTCGGGTGGGAGTGAGCAAGAATGGTGGCGAAGTCGTTCACAACACAAAAACAAGACTTGGAAAGGAGGAATCGTATGAAAAAACTTCGGTGGATTCAAATCTGTTTTTTGCTTTTCGTCTGCATGAACGTTGCCGTTTGGGCAACACACGCAACGGGCCAAGAAAAAGATGCGGCCGCAGTGGAAAAGGAAATGGAAAAGGTCATGCCGTTGCTCAAAGGGGAGCAGTGGCAGAAAATGGATCCCAATTCCAAGGTGGCGTTTATATGGGGCGCTGCTCATGTGGTTCTGATTGAAGCGGTATTGATGGAAGAGATCCCTGAACTAAAGAGGGAGAACTTCTCTGCGAAAGTCGTTGAGGCACGGACTGTAAAGGCCAAGGCCGGTAAAGCTCCGACGATCAACGAGATCATCAGTGCAATCGATCAATATTATAAAGAGCACCCCGATCAGCTTGGGGCTCCGGTGATGGGAGTGATATGGAATGTTGGCGTCAAACCTTATCTAAAGACCGGCATTGCCGGCCGACCGCTGAAGTAAACCCCGTTAGAAAGTCTTCTACTTTACTATTTACTAACGGGAAGGCTCGCACGGGGCATTAAACCCCGTATTCGCTGAAAAAAGAGTGATTTTTATTCCCGCTGCAACCGGCCCGGCTTTCTAACGGGGTAAACGTAAAAAGCGGGGTAAAGGAGGAAACGATGAAAAAGTTCATCTACATTACAGTTGCTTTCATGCTCCTGTTGATGTTCATCGGGTGTGCAACGACGCCGGAACAGCGCAAAGAAACGTATGATATGAGGAAAGATGTGGGCAACTCGCAATTCGTTGGGTCCAGCAAGAATTTGGACGCGAAGGGTCTCATGCCAATGCTTACATATTAGTCTACGGCTGGCCGAATCGGACGAAGTGGAACAGAAGCCTCTGCACAAAGGCAAAAGATTCATCTCTTGACCGGAAGAGGAACAGGCTGCGACCACCCGGATGAGAGATTGTCCTGCACTGTAGGAGGGGGTGTCGTTGCTCTGGCCTGATGACTGTGAGTGTATCGATGAGTCCGATTTTTTCCGAAGGAGGAACGAAATGGGAAAAGCAAGGAATTGGGTAACATGGGGAGTGGCGGTAGGCCTGATGATGAGCTTGTGGAGTCAGGCGTGGGGGGCAGGCGAGAGCGCGAAGGTCTCCCCTGTGCTGGACAGGATCCTGGCCAAGAAGGAGCTGATCGTCGGCACGGCGGCCAGCATGCCTCCGTTGAACATGACGACGAAAGAGGGAGAGATCATAGGGGCGGAAATTGATCTGGCCCGCTCCTTCGCCGGCGCCATGGAGGTCAAGCTCACGTTGAGTCGAATGCCCTTCAACGAGCTTTTGCCTGCGCTCGAAAAGGGACAGGTAGACATGATTCTCTCCGGGATGACGATGACGCCACAGCGGAATCTCAAAGTGGCGTTTGTCGGGCCGTACTTCGCCTCCGGCAAATCGATTCTCACCAAGAAAAAGAATGTGGAGTCGGTGGACGAAATTGCCAAGATGAATCAGCCTGACAAGGTTCTGGTCGCACTGAAGGGATCCACGAGCCAGCTGTTCGTCGAGAAGCTGATTCCGAAAGCCAAACTTGTGCTGGCGGATAATTATGATCAGGCCGTGGCCAATGTACGAAATGACCAGGCTGTAGCCATGGTGGCGGACTATCCGATCTGTATGCTGTCGGTCTATCGATATCCGGATGCGGGGTTCATTACGCTGGGAAAGCCCATCTCATACGAGCCGGTCGGCGTTGCGTTGCCCGCGAACGATCCCCTGCTCATTAACTGGGTCCAGAATTCGCTCAACTTCCTCGACAAAAGTGGCGAACTGGAAGCTCTCATGTCGCGGTGGTTCAAAGATACTTCGTGGCTCAGTCGGCTGCCTTAAGCGACCCGGGGCCAGGGGATCGGGCAGGATGACGAAGAGACGGGTGTCATTCAGCACCGGTACTGGCTGTGTGCCTCTCTCTATAGATATTGGAAAGGGAAGGATTGTAGATTCTTGCAACGCTCCTCGGCATTCTGTTGAATTCTGCAACGGCTCCTCCCAGCCGAGGTCCCCTGTCCGCAGAATTTTATTTAATTATTTCGACGAATTGAAAATTATAATTTATTAGTTCTCTTTGGCATTTCTTTTGCTCTCTTATCATTTCGATTCCATAAGAAGGTGCCTGAGATTGAACGAAGAAGAGGATTCTATTTTTAGTCCTAATGTTGATGACTTTTGTCTGTGGGTTTGTCGCGCTGAACAAAAAAAACTTGACATGGTATAAAATTCTTGCTATTTAAGAAAAGCCTAATGCAGATTTATTGATGCGTTTCGTATATATACGGTAAAGCTTCAATTAGTCGAGTACTGAAGGGGTAAACCATACCAACTGGAAGGGGGTGATGTGATCTTAGGGGGATGAGACTCTCAAGGGAGTTTCATGCAGTTCATTAAAGAAAGGACAGAGTTCGGTATTAAGGTTTTTAATAATTTAATGAGAGGAAAAGGAGGAAGGAAAAGATGAAAAAGATTGTTTGCATAATCGCGGTTGTTTTGATGATTGCCACGGCGGTATACGCGCAGAAAAAGATGGCGATTACGGCTAAGGACCTGCCCGGGATGAAAGGGATCTGGGAAGGAATGCTAACCTTCGGTGTATTTGAAGCGGGAGGGAGTTCCGCTTGTACACTGGAAATCTTGAATGATACCGTTCCTGTAAAAACTATCTTGACGGTAAGGAATGTTCCAGATATAGTAGCACAAACGATGGGCGTAGAGTCTGGCAAGAATGTATTTGAGAACGATTCTGGCAAACTATCCAGCATGGGAACACTTGTGTTTAG
>Ga0335070_10008763_pt1 | contig 11862 bp, 13 predicted proteins | sample Lox_Sample_13_FD_206722 | JGI IMG/M metagenome (GOLD analysis project Ga0335070, IMG submission 206722) | Soil microbial communities from Loxahatchee National Wildlife Refuge, Florida, United States - Lox_Sample_1.3 | ecosystem: Environmental > Terrestrial > Soil > Wetlands | place: USA...
GTCTGGGAAATCGTGTCATTTTCAACCGGCACTCCATCCAGCGCTTGTTCAAGATCAACGAGATTGGTAGCTGGGAAGAAGAAGAAATCACCCGAGATATGAACGTCTTTTAATTTTCCTTCCCGATTCACTGCGGTCATGCGAATTAACCCGCCTGGGGTTTTGAGCATCTTTTGAATGACATAGACGCCCTCAGCGATTTTAACCTGCGTTGAATCAGGCTGGCGTCGATCGTTTGCCTGCAGCCATTCGGGCGTATTCATTTCTGATAATAACTCATCCGCCTTATGAATCAGCTCTTCATCGAGTGGCTTTTCGACCATCTCTCCCAACAACGGTGCGTAGCGCCGAGCCAGCTCAGTCGCAAGTTCCGCATTCGCCGGGATGTTGCCCGTTTCACGCAAGAAGGTGGTCAGGTTCTCGTACATGGTCTTGTGGACCTTGTCGCGGAACTTCTCATCTGGCACCCGCAGGCATTTGGACATCATCTCGTAATTGAAATCCTGGATGAAATTGCCAACCAGGATGAGCATGTCATCAACCTGGGCTGCGCCGGTGCCTGAGATTTTGCGACCGTTGGTGACGATGTCATTGACCGGTTTGTAGTCAGCCGGCACCCCAAAGGCGCGATACGTATCGATCACCGGCTGCAAGAATTTGCGGTAGAACTCAGCCTTATTGGCCGGCACCCCAGGACGGTCGGCTCTCAGAATGAGCTGGAAGAAGAGCTGCTGGCCATCCAGGTAAACGGCTCCGCCTCCAACCTCGCGGCGGAACACCGGGATATTCTGCCCAGCGGTAAATTCCAGGTCGATCTCCTGCTGGGCGTCCTGGTGGTAACCGATGCAAACGTAAGGTGTAGCAGGGCGTAAAACAAATAAAGCCTCGCGGCCCAAATGAGCCGCGGCGTGATACAACGCCTGGCTATGCTGCCAGGTTACAGCATCGAGAAAGTAGTAATCCATAAGTTGTCTATTCCTCTTGGGCTTTGATTATATGCCAATCAAGCAAGCGGGCACGGGCGCGTTCTATCATTTGGGGAAGGCTGGCAGTCACAGTGGGGCTTAATTCCAGTCCAATCGATAAATCTTCGGGCTGGATGCCGACCAGGTGCAAATATTGCGGCAGCTTACCGCGCATATTTGCCAACCCCAATACTTCCTGAAAAGTAATCTGGTGCTCTGAAAGTTTTATCCCCGTATAGAGAGGAATTTGTTCTTTAGCAAGCTCGACGATTGTTCCAACCGGTTCTCCGGCATTTACAGCATCCAGAATCAGGAGGTGGCTGCACTCTTCGACGATCATGAGCAGGTTTAACCCAAGTACGCCACCATCTAACAACTCCACCTCCGGATGAGGGCCGAGTTGGGCGTCCAGGACCTTTAAGGCCTGGACGCCCAATCCTTCATCCCGGTTTAGCAGGTTTCCCAGTCCTAATACCACTTTGCGGGAAGCTTCAGCCATATTAGCCTGGTTAGCTGACACACACGCTCAAACCGGTTGCTACTTCTCCCAGGTCGTTCCCCTTAGCGTCGACCATGTGGATTGCGCAGGCCATGCAGGGATCAAACGAGTGGATGGTGCGCAGGATTTCGAGCGGCCATTCGGGCTTGGCAAGAGTGGTGCCGACCAAAGAAGCTTCGTATGCCCCTGCCTGGCCCTTGTGATCGCGCGGCGAGCCGTTCCAGGTGGTGGGCACCACCATCTGATAGTTCTCGATCTTGCCGTTGGAGATCACAATCCAATGCCCCAAGGCGCCGCGCGGGGCTTCCATGAAGCCGAATCCCTGCGCCCGGCTGGGCCAGGTGGATGGTTCCCACTTATCGCCATTAAAGGTGCTGGTGTCGCCTGCCTTTATTTCAGCGATCAAATCATTGTAGTAGGTGCGCATGGCGTCGGCAAAGACCTTGGTCTCAACGGCGCGGGCGGCGGTGCGTCCCAGGGTAGAGAAGACCGCCGTGAGCGGCACGTTGAGCGTCTTCAGGATAGTATCGACAAGTTCTTTTGTCTGTGCGTGCCCGCCGGCGTACATCGCCAGGACGCGCGCCAGAGGGCCAACTTCCATCGGTGTCTCGGCCCAACGGGGAGACTTGAGCCAGGAATATTTCTGGTCAACGTTCAGATAATCGTAGGGTGGCTTGGGGCCGGTGTAGTTGAAGGCGGTCTCACCCTGCCAGGGATGCAGACCGGCCTGGTCGCCGCCGCCGTAGTTATACCAGGAATGGGCTACGAATTCCTGCATGCGTTGGAAATCACGCGGGTCGGGCTGCTGGATATTTTTGAGATCTTTATTGAGGATAACGGCGCGGGGCACCAGGAATTTGGAGGTGTCACTGTTATCCTCGCCGGGGAATTCGCCCCAGGTGAGGAAGTTGCCCAAGCCCTCGCCCAGGCTGCCGTATTCCAGGTAGTAGGGGGCGATTGCCAGCAGGTCGGGCAGGTACACCTGGTCGACAAAATCCACCATCTTGTCGATTGAATCGCTGATGATGGATAAGCGATTGGCATTGAGGGCAGTATCGCTGTTCAGGTCGATGGGCATGGGCACGCCGCCCACCACGAAGTTGGGGTGGGGGTTCTTGCCGCCGAAGATGGTATGGATCTTGACAGCGTCCTTCTGCCAGTCAAGAGCTTCCAGGTAGTGCGCCACTGCCAGCAGGTTGACTTCCGGCGGCAGCTTATAAGCCGGGTGGCCCCAGTAGGCATTGGCGAAGATCGATAGCTGCCCGCTGTCTACGATGGATTGCACGCGCTGCTTGATTCCAGCGAAATACGCTGGTGAGGAGTTGGGCCAGGACGAAATCTTCTGCTGAATGGCCGAGGTCTGGGCCGGGTTGGCCTTGAGGCAGGAGACCACGTCCACCCAATCCAGGGCGTGCAGGTGGTAGAAGTGCATCACGTGGTCGTGCACGTACTGCTGGGCAATCATCAGGTTGCGGATCAGATTGGCGGCCTTGGGGATTTTAATACCCAGGGCGTCTTCCACCGAGCGGATGGAAGCGAAAGAGTGGACGGTGGTGCACACGCCGCAGGCGCGCTGGGCGAAGGCCCAGGCTTCGCGTGGATCGCGCCCGCGCAGGATGATCTCGATGCCGCGCACCATGGTGCCGGAAGAATAGGCCTGGGTAATCTTGTTGCTGCCATCCAGGGCGGCTTCGATCCGCAGGTGGCCTTCAATACGGGTAATAGGGTCAATCACTATTCTGTTTGCCATCTTGATCTCCTTATTCTTCCAGCGCGTCGGCAACCATCTGGCTTAGGCCGGCCACCTTCACGTCCAGGTTGAAGTGCTGCACACAGTCGGTGAACTGCAAGCGGCAGTTCGAGCAGCTCATCACCACCGTCTTGGCGCCGACTTTCTTCATCTGGTCGATCTTCAGCTCAAAGGCCGCGTAGCGGTTCGGGTCGGCTTCCTTGATGGCGATCACGCCGCCCCCTCCGCCGCAGCAGATGGATTCTTCCTTGTTGGGGGTCATTTCCTTGAAGGATTGCGGCGCCAGGATATTCAAGATGTCGCGCGGCTCCTGGATGTGCCCGCCGCGGCGCTGGATCTTGCAGGCGTCGTGGAAGGTTAGCGTCCCATCGTTATAGGCCCCGGCTTTAAGCTTTATCTTACCGCTGCGCACGTATTCCCCCATCAATCCGACAATGTGGGTGATCTCGAGGTCCTTGGGCACGTCCACCAGGTTATACGAGGTCCAGCGTAACGCGTCGTAGGCATGGCCGCACTCGGTGACCACCAGTTTCTTCACGCCTAGCGCGCGCACCGCATCGAAAACGCGGTTGAGGAACATCTTGGTGCGTTCCGGGCTGCCTTCGTAGAAGCCGAAGTTGACCACTTCGCGGCCCTGCTTGCTCAGGGTCCACTTTTCACCGGCGGCGTGCAGGATTTTGGCGATGGCGGCGATGTTCTCGGGGAATTTCATTATCTCAATCGAGCTAAAGACAACCAGGGTGTCCGCGCCCTTGACATCCATCGGCAGCTTGACTTCCCACTCGTCCGCCACCCATTCCATGCGGTCTTCGTAGACCGAATCGGTCACGCCCAGCGGGCTGCCTTCCTCCACTTGCTTGTTGACTGCTGCCATCAGGTCAGCCGGGACCAGTCCCGCTTCTGAAAAGCCGGTGCGCACTTCGTGGATCAATGGACCGAGCTGGATGCCCATGGGGCAAACCATGGAGCATTTGTTGCACATGGTGCAGGCTTCGTAGACGATCTTGCTGAAGTGCTCCAGGTCGTTGTCGGTAATGGGCTTATCGATTCCCAGCGCCAGCTTGACCTTGCCGCCCAGGGTGAAGCGCTGCTCGTAAGCGCGCTTGAGCAGCTCAATCTTCCAGACTGGCGCAAATTCGGGGTTGCCGGTGGCCTGGTAAAAATGGCAGGCCTCGGCGCACATTCCACAGCGAGTGCAAGCTTCCAATTGGGATGCGACATACCCACCGGTTTCTTCAACAAAGATATTGATTGCAGTTTGGGTTTGCATGTTCGCCTCCTTATGGATTGACAGCCCGCTTGCCGAAATCTGCTCCGTGGATAGCCTTGGAAAAGAAATAGAACATGAAGTGCGAGATGCGGCTGAGCGGGATCCAGATCAATAGGATGTCCACGCACAGCATGTGCAGGCTGAAGAGCACTTCATAGGGGAACCACAGGTGATGGGTCAGCATATAGCCCGAGACCATGGGCAGGAAGACTACGATCAGGTTCAGCCATTCGGCCGGGCCGGAGATGAGCTTGAGCACCGGGTTGACCAGGCGGTTGATAAAGAGGGCGATCATGGCAACAATGGCGCCGGCTGCCAGCCAATCGACGATTGGAAGGGGCAGGGTGGGCCAGCCAAAACCCAGCAAGCTCTTCCAGACCAGCTCATGGGCCGTCCCCAGGATGATGACAACGAACAGGCCGAGGTGGAACAGGCCGCCAGCCAGGTAGGTGATGGGATTGCGGCTGAAAGTATTCTTGACCCAGGGGATGAATGGCCATACCAAAAATCCCTTGAGGTAAGATTTGAGCGCTCCGCCTACTTTGCTACCACGCGCTGGAACCTTATCCGGAGTCCAGCCCAAAAAGACCACCCGTACCAGGCGGTAGATCATCCCGGCGACAAAAACCAATAGGGCTACTTCGAACAACGGACCGCGTGTGAAAGCCAGAAAATCTGTCCAGTTCATGGCGTCCTCCTAGTCTTCCTTCTTATCTTGCGCTGCTGCAGATTTCTTCTGAGCATTGTTTGCCAGGCTCGCCCCGGCGCCGACCACTACACCAGCGACTACCGCCGCACCCACCGTCGTGAGATCGGGGCGGCTGAGTGGGGCGGACTGCCCCTGGTAGAACCCGCCGCCATCCCAGAAATTCGGCTCGGAGCAGCCCAGGCAGGGATGTCCGGATTGAACCGGGAAAGAAAGGCCGCCAGCCCACTTGATGGTGGCGCAGGAATTGTAAGTGGTTGGACCTTTGCAACCGAGTTTGTAGAGGCACCAGCCGGCGCGCGCACCCTCATCGTCGAAGGAATTAGCGAACTTGCCCGCCTCGTAGAAGGGACGGCGCAGGCAGCGGTCGTGGATGGTCTGGGCGTAAAAGGTCTTGGGGCGGCCCAGGTGATCCAGCTCGGGCAGGCTGCCAAAGACCAGGAAATTTGCCAGGACGCCTGTAAAAACTTCTGGAATGGCCGGGCAGCCAGGGATATTGACGACAGGCTTGTCGGTAATGATTTCATCGACGCCCACGGCTCCGGTGGGGTTGGGATTGGCGCGCGGTAGACCCCCAAAGCTGGCACAGTTACCGGTAGATATAATCGCGGCAGCGCCAGCAGCGGCTTCTTTGAGCAAGTCGAGGTTGCTCTTTCCACCGATGGTGCAGTATATGCCGCCATCTTTGGGAGAAATGCTGCCTTCCACCACCAGCACATACTGCCCGGCATACTTCTTCATGGCAGCCTGCTTGGCTTCCTCGGCCTGGAAACCAGCAGCCGCGGAAAGCGTTTCGTGGTACTCCACCGTAATTGAGTTAAGCACAAGGTTCACCAGCGTGGGCGATTGGCTGCGGGTAAGTGCCTCGCTGCAGCCGGCGCAGTCCTGGAACTCCAGCCAGATCACCGGCAAGCGCTGCTTGGTTTGCAGGGCTTTGGCTACCATCTTGACGGCCTGGTTTTTCTGGCCAGGGCCGTTCAAGTGCGCCGGCAGTCCGCTGGCTTCCACCGGGGCCAGGTTCGTCAAGCCAATTGCCCCCGCTACCAGCCCACAAAATTTCATGAATTCCCGCCGGGTGACGCCAGAGTGTTTCATCTCCTTGTATATGCTTTCATCTGACATAGAACCCTCCGATGAGCTTGCAAAAATCATGCTGAGTGAATGGGTCGACCTTCTTATGGATTCAAGGAACATAAACCCATCCGCCTGACGCATGTCAGGCGGTGCAACAAACAATAAAAAATTTCAGACGCTTCCTAGTTACTCAGGCGCAGGAGACGTTATCTGCTTCCAGCTTGGCCTGGTAGGCCGCGATGCCGGCCGGGCCTGTCGCCAGAGAGCCTTTCTCTCCTTCCCAATCGGAAGGCTGCATTTCGGCAACCCAGCCTTCACCGTATGGGTCTGAAACGGCGATGTTGGGATCATTGGCGAGCTTGTCGTTGGCGCGCAGCAAGACGCCTGTCACCGGCGCAGGCACCGGGCCAACAAATTTGCTGCTTTCGACAGTTGCAAGGCTCTTGCCCTGCTTGACCTCTTGCCCGATGTTCTTGGCCTTTACAGTAATAGCCGCGAGCTTTCCACCGGAGAGCTTGGCTGCCACCGCGGTGATGCCAACCCGCACCACGCCGCCGCCCATAGGTTTTGCCCAAACGTGTTTTTCAATCAGATAGTAAAGATCGTCGGGCAGGTTGCACCCTCGTACACTTGCCATAAATCCTCCTTGAGAAATTAGAAGGTCAACACGGTTTTGCAATCTTCAGCGAGCTGCCACATGGAAGCTCCACCCACCATTTTCACACCGTCGATCAAGTCAGAGGGCTGCAGGTCGTGCAGCTCGGTGGAGGCTGTACACGCCAGGAATTTCACGCCGCTTTCCATGGCTTCCTCAAGAAATGCGCTGACCGGTTTCCCGCCAGCCTTAGGATAAACCGTCTCGGCCAGACCCTTTTTAAGCAGCAGCGTGCCATCGATCGTGAAGAACATGGTCACGTCATAATCCATGGCGGCTGCCAGGCTGGCGAAGAAAAAGGGAGTGGCGCAGCGGCGAGGAGTATCGGGGCCGCTGGTCATCAGGATCATAACTTTATCGTCTGCCATTTCTTATCCCTTTTTTCAATTAGAATGACAAGGCAATTGCGTTTTCACTTGCATAGTTAAGGAAAGTGGCCACGCCCCCGATTTCAACCCCGTCGATGAGCTCCTCTTTTTTAATGCCCATGATATCCATCGTCATTTGACATGCAATTAAGCGGACTCCACCTTCTCTTGCCATCTCAAGTAGCTCGCTCACTTTAGCTACGTTGGCTTTCTTCATCCAACTATTCATCATGCTGGTCGCCATAGAGGTCATCCCCGGCAGCATTCCGATGATGTTCGGCACTGGCATGGGCATGGCTGGATTGGCAATCGGTGCAACTTTGAGTTTATCGGCGTTCCCTTTTTTCAAGATCTCCAATCCGTAAAATGTAAAGAAGATGCCAGCTTCCATGTCCATCGCGATCGCGCCTGTGGCTAGAATAAGGGGCATCATAGCCATATCCAGCGTGCCATGTGAAGCAATTATCGCCAGTCGCTTACTGGTCCCTTCGCTCATCTTAAGCTCCTATATTCCAAGAGGTCCTAATAATTCTTATTTGCTTATTTAGTTTGGTCTTAGTCATGAGGACAAATAATGGCTGACCTTTCACTCATTGTAGGGATCACTTTATTTCATTTTTCTTACATAGAAGATGAATTTGCCACCTTCTTGCTCGGATCCGACCAACTGATGACCGGTTTTTTGCGTCCAGGCGTTCATATCGCTGGTTGAACCGGGATCGGTAGCAATCATCTTCAGGATTTGCCCAACTTGCAGGCCGTCTATGGCCTTCTTGGTCTTCAAAATAGGCATAGGGCAGGCTAAACCGCTGCAATCGAGCGTTTGATCAGGGATGATGGGCATTTGGACCTCCTTTGGTATATAAAGAAATAGGTTAAGAATCAGGTTGTTTTGAAAGAGTTGGACGAACCATACTGATTTCAGCGATGCGCTGCAACCGGTTCATCAGGTCGGCGCGCTCACACAAGATTGAATGGATGGTGGCAGCGACTTTCGGAGTCCATTCTTGTACCAGTTCTTGTTGGGCGCGTGTCAATACAGGAATCTTTGAGGCAGCCTCTTTAAGCTGCGAATAGGGTAGGTTGTGTTTGTTTGCCAGTCCTTCGAGACGTTCAGCTTCTTTTTCACGGTCGAGTGGAGAAATATAAAATTGCCCAGCCACCAACCAGGCTGCCGGCTGATCGTTTTCCAGGTTGATGATTGAGCGCTTGTAACAAAGCCCGGCGTGGCAGACTTGAAATGGCGGCTCTCCGGTAGCGTGGAGGGCAATTTTGCGCCAGGAAGCCTGGCAGGCCATAAGTCCACTGGGAGTGGACTGGATCAATTTGCAAAAATTACCACAATGCGTTGGCTGGGTAAGAGGCTCACCATTTAGGGTTACAGTGATGGCGCCAATGCCGATGATACCGGCAAATATCTCTTGGACGTTCTGGACACAACTGCTTGGAAAGTCGCTCAGGGCTTCATCATTAAGTTCTTGCGCTACTTTATTTCGTTTTTCGCCCAGAATACGGTCAATCTCATTCTGTGAAAAGCGCCATTGGTTGCCAATTTTTACCCCCTTCAAACGGCCGTCGTTTAGCATACGATAGACTGTAATGCGGTCTATTTTTAAAAGCTTTTGAAGTTGTTTGGTAGTCAGGAGTTCACTCATATTTGCAACATTCTGATATATGATGCAATACAAAGTTATGGTATCACTTCACGCCACCCTGCCGCAAGTGACATCTGTTTGTGACATAAAGGACAAATGTAATAGTGGGTATCACCCATTTGACAATTTCTATGAATTTGTCCAAAGCCGAAAACAGTAAAATAATTAAGCCGTCGATTTGATTTCCTTTTATAAAGGAGGGATCAAAACAGGACAAAATAGTCGCTGTCCCTCGTATTGTCGTCCTTTATAACGTAAACCAAAATCCCTTTCCAATATCCGGAAAGGGATTTTCGTCTTCAGAGAAAAGTTTCGATAAAATTAGATGAAGATGATTTGCGATCCCTCAGTCATGTCCATGAAATCGCTGGCGCTCACAATATCGATCACGCCGGGGATGAAATCCTCTTTCTTTAATCCAAACATATCGACAGACATCTTACAGGCATAGAGCTTGGCGCCGCCGTCCACCAGCATCTCCAAATATTCGCGCACAGTTGGAACGCCTAAACCCTTCATCTTACTCTTCATCAAGGCAGTTGCAAAGGGGGTCATGCCGGGGATGACGCCCGCCAGTTGGGGGATACCGATATACCCGGGGACGCCCATCATGTTCATTTTCATGCTGGCATTGGCGAGGGGGGGAATGTCCAGGTGATCGACACGGGCTTTGTTAATCATGTCCATGCCCCAGAAGGTGAAGAAGATGGTCACGTCGATGCCGTTGCCGAGGGCGGCCCAGCCCATGATCAGGGCGGGATAGGCCATGTCCAGATTACCTTTAGAGCAAATAAAAGCTACTTTGCGAGTTTCATCAGCCATTTCCTAAATCTCCTTATGAATTAAGCTTTTTTGTTAAAAGATTTTTCTATTTAGACGCAGCCTTCTGGCTTACCCAGTCCGGAAATCTTAGCGACCTTCTTCGCAGGGCCTTTTGGGAATAAAGCAAAAAGGTCCTTCGTAGAAACGCCTGCCCCGGTTGTTATCTGGCGCAGGGTGGGCGCCTTGCCGCCGGATGAGGCCGCGGTCTGGCGGCAGTAATCGATGACCTTCCAGTGGGCCGGGGTCAGCTCGGCGATGCCCTCTTCGCGGGCGATCTCTACCGCGATGTCCTTGTTCCATTCGGCTGGGTTGGTCATGAAGCCTTCTTCATTCACCTGGACGGGCCTGCCTGCAAATGTCTTTGTTGCCATGTTTTACCTCCAAAAGAATTCTGATTTTGATGGGTCAGTAAATGACCATTGAGTCCAATCTAATTCTGAGCACCCTGCGTACCAATGACGCGCAACACTCGCAAAGTCAGCGCCAGGCCGCGACGCACCGCGGGATCGCTCAGCTGGCCCAGGATAGCCCACATCGAGGTGTTGACCGGCTTTGCCACTTCCGCTTCGGATGTGTGCAGGGTATTGCGGATGAAGGTCATGATCTCGGGCTGGGTCATGTCCTTGACCGTGTTCAAAATGAGCACGATGTTGTCGCCCAGGCGGTTGACGTCGTCCTCGCTGAATGAGGTGACGATGTTGTCGAGGATGCGCACGCTGCTGCGGCCGAAGCCGAAGTAGCCTTTTGCCTCCAGCTCGGTCAGGATGCTGGTGAGCTTGTCAACGCCTTCCTTGGCGATTGGGTTCATGATGTGGCCGAGGTCTGTCGCCGAGCTGACCAGGTCCAGCATCATTTCAAGCTGGGGACGCCGCAACGCCAGTTTCTTGATGAACCGCAGCAGGTCTTCAACCTTCAGGTAGTCCTGGATTTCCTCGAACTGGTCGCTTGCGATTTGCATTGCATCTTTCGCAATAGGCATCATATTTTCGACCAATTCCTCGCGCTGCTGGCGGCTGCGCTCAGAAACTTGAGCTTGCTCGGTCAGGTAGGCTACCTGGGCAGTCAGGGCGTCGATCTTCTGATTGAGGTCCAGGATTATCTGGTTCATATCCGGCATAGCCTGATCCATGGTTCCTCCTAGACTTTCCACTTGCCAGCCATGCTCATAGTCGATGGAAGCGGGATTTCCTGGCCTTTGAGAAGGATGTTCCAATAAACCCAGCGGAACATCAGCTTGCCCCAGTGGTTGATTTCCGATTCTTCGAGGAGGGTGAATGGGCCGACGCCGGGCATCGGATAACGGCCTGGCAAGGGTTCCTGGGTGTAATTGAAGTCGATCAACATGGCTTTGCCGAAGCCCGATTCGATGAAGCAGTTGGCGTGGCCGTCAAATTTCGGCAGCAGCGGCAAGCCTTCGATATAGCGAACGAAATTCTCACCAAAGATGTCGATTGCGAAGTGGGCCACCGAACCGGCTTTGGACGTGGGAATATCGGATGCGTCGCCCAGGACAAAGATGCTATCGTATTTGTTGGAAAGCAGGGTGTTGGGGTTGACGGCAACGTAGTTCAACTCGTCGCCTAAACCGGATTTAGCGATCACATCCGCGCCCTTGTTCAACGGCACGGTGACCAACAAGTCATATTCAACCTCCCGTTCATCAAAAGAAACGATCTTTTTCGCATCTGGATCGGCGCGTTCAATCATGAATTCGGTTTCGACCTTGATGCCTTTTTGTGAAAGGATTTCACCCAATAATTTTGAAGCAGTAGGCTTGGTGAAGGCGCCGTCCAGAGGTGTGGCGTAGACCAGCTCAACCCGATCGCGAATGCCGCGCTCGTGGAAGTACCAGTCGGCCAGCATCAGGAATTCCATCGGGGCAACCGGGCACTTAATGGGTGTCTCAACCACGTTGACGACCAACCGCCCGCCTTCCCAGGAGCGCAGTTTTTGAGCCAGAGCTGAGGCGCCTTTTAAGGAATAGAACGTATAGATCGATTTTTCCCACTCGTCCTCGGCCAATCCGGGGGTCTCCTCAGGATGGATGTCGGTGCCGGTGGCGATGATCAGAAAATCATACGTCAAGGTATTTCCGGTG
>Ga0335070_10008764_pt1 | contig 11862 bp, 17 predicted proteins | sample Lox_Sample_13_FD_206722 | JGI IMG/M metagenome (GOLD analysis project Ga0335070, IMG submission 206722) | Soil microbial communities from Loxahatchee National Wildlife Refuge, Florida, United States - Lox_Sample_1.3 | ecosystem: Environmental > Terrestrial > Soil > Wetlands | place: USA...
GCGCGCTCACCCAGAGTGGCGCGCTCACCGTGACGGGCCCCACGACGCTCGCGGCCGGAGCCGCCAACAACATCACCTTGAATAATGCGGCGAACAACTTCAGCACGGTCGGCATCACGAGCGGCAATAACGTGGCGCTCACCGATGCCAACGCCTTAACAATGAATGCGTCGGCCATATCCGGAAATCTCACAGTTAACGCCGCTGACCTGACGGTAGGTGGTGCTATCGCCTCCACCAGTGGCAGTCTCGACCTGACAGGAACGAACACTGTGACACAGCTTGCGAATCTCACCGCAACTGGAGCCAACCCGATCACAGTCACAGCGACAGGTGGCCCGATCACGATGGCAGCAGCCGCCACAACCACAAGCGGCACCGGACCGATCAACTATACGGCGGGAACGGATGTGACGCTGGGATCACTAACCACGGGAGGAGCAGTAAATGTAATCGCAAATGGGGGATCGGTTTTCAGCGCAGCGGGATCCGGCACGAACGTCACGGCAGGAGCGAACTCAACATTGCAAGCATTCAATGGAGTGGTCGGCATGCAAGCCGCGCCAATGACTGTGGCAGTCAATCCGGGAACTTTGAGTATCCGTGCGACCGGGGCAATCGGCGGGATCTCCGCATTTCTGACCGGCACCGTATTGCCGAGCAATGCCCTAACTCTCCTAAATGTCCCGCCCGGATTGGTTTGCTTCAACGGGTGTTTAATTCCTAATCCTCCCAATTTTTTCAATTCGTCCGTTTCGCCTCTTGCGGCAAGCACGTTTGTTTATCTGAATCCTGATGCGATCATTCCCGCCTACTACCCGCAACCTTCCAGGTCGGTCCTTATCTCCGACATCACGTCGATCTTTATGCCAGTCAGAATCTTGCAACCCTCACCGGTTTCCATCTCGCAGGGGAATCCCGCAGTTCAATCGATGGGGCCACAGGCCAAAGCTGGAGCTAGCTGCAAGCAAGGGGCGCGCGCGTCATTCAACGTCCGCTGCACGGCGGAGTAGATCGATCATCACGTGAACCGCAAGACCTGCTCCTGGAGCATCTTCGCCACCATCGAGAGATCGAACGGCCACGCATAGCAGAGTTCAACGTCCGGATACTGTCTTCGCAGATGATCAAGGATCTCCGGAATCTCGATCTCCGAGTGCGACCCGCCCGGAGTGAACATGGTCGTCGTCACAGTAATGTGGGTTGCGCCCCTCTTGATAAGGTCTTCTACGGATTCTTTCAACGTGGGCACACAAAATTCGTTGTAGGCCACTGCAAAGAGAACCCCGTCCAGCAGGGCACGCAACTGAGCGGCGACCGCTTCGAGACCTGGTTGATACGGATCGGTGGCCGGCGTCCTCGGCCAGCGGCGGATTTTTGCATCCAGTTCGAGTTCTTCCTGTGTAGGCGGGGCCTTGGCAGCCCGACGCTGGGCCTCCAACCGTTTCAATCTTGTGACCAAATCCTGCGGACAATCTTTCGGAATGCCGCCATGCCCGACCAAAATCACACCGCGCGTCACTGTTCCCATCGTGTTTCCCTCATAGGTAGTTGCGCAACTGCAGCTCCTTGGGATGCGGATTGAGATACACCTGGTTTTAAACATAGTCGATTCGGTATCGAACGACGTAATGTTTGATCAGCGTGATCGGCACCACCAACGGCACGAGGCCGCGATGGTAATCGTTCATCACGTCATCCAGTTCCGCTCGTTCGTTCGTGGTCAGTCGTTCTTTCATGTGCCCAACGATATGATGGAGGACGTTGACATGCTTCCGGGTTGTCGCCGTCACAGCCAGGGCGTCCATAAATGCAGCGCCATAGCGCTCGATCAACTCTTTCGGCCGATAGCGATCTGCTCGAGCGACCAATCGCCCAAGATACTCGTAGTGCTGGCCACTGTGGGCAAGCAGTAGGTACTTGTGTGCCGTGTGAAATTCGACGACAGTTTTGCGGGTCAAAGGTCCCCGTGCAAGTATCTGCCAGCGATGATAACAAAACACCCGTTCGATAAAATTGTCGCGCAGGACTGGGTCACACAGACGACCTTCTTCCTCGATCGGGATCAATGGAAATCGCTTCATAAAGGCCCCCGCAAAGAGACCAACACCGGTTCGGCTCGGCATACCGTGCTCATTGAAGACTCGCACGCGTTCAATGCCACAGCTCGGCGAATCTTTCTTGAAAATATAACCTGAGAGATCAGCGGTCTCGAGGACCTCAAGCTTTCGTTCGGCAAACATCGTCAGCGTCTTCGTCATGTCCCGCTCAGTCTTGATTGTCACGAGGCGAGGCTGTCGCGTCCCACCGACCAAGCGCATGGCTTCGCGCGGAGTACCGAGGCCGGCCTCGACCTCCGGGCAGATCGGCACCCACTCGACACAACGCCCAATTACATCGGTCAGGAACCGGTCCCGCTTGTGTCCGCCGTCGTAGCGGACTTCTTCGCCCAAGAGACAACGGCTCACCCCGATACGGATCGGGAGCGGTTTGCAGGGAGCATTCCAGATTGATCGGGCCATCATGCCCGCCCTTTCACAGCCATTCCCTTCGTGAGGTACTCCTGCCTCGCCTGCTGATGATCGACGATAGAAGCCGGATAGTCCAGACCAATTCGGCAAGTGACGCGCGCCTGGTCATCTCGCGTCATCTTGTGCGGTTCATGAATGAACGCGGGCGGGACCTCGGTCAACTCCGGCACGAACCGCCGGATATATCGGCCCTCGGGATCGAACATCTTGCTCTGAAGAGCGGGGTTGAAGATCCGGTAGCCGCGCATGGCGTCCGCGCCCGTCGATGCGCACCATTGCCAGTTGCCATTGTTGGCCGAGACATCTCTATCGATGAGGTGCTGCATGAAATATCGTTCGCCGCTCGGCAGCTTGGCATCGTCTCCATGCCCGTACGGGGCCTGGTTCGGGGACTGGTCAGCGGCCCCCGCCGCGCCGGTCAACAACAGGCCCACCATCACACCTGCCGCGATATGGATACTTCTGATCCTCATGTGCGTTCCTCCTTGTGAACTACAATCGACTTGCCAGTCCGAGTAAACAGAGTCCCGAGAGCAGTACGAGTGAGTTCAGATAGACTGACCGTTGATGCAATCGATTCCACGCGCGCTGCAGAGATGGATCAACGGCCCCCCGTGATTCCTGCTCCTTGAGCTGATCTCTCATGGCATTACTCCGCGGCGTCAGCAACGATCCGCAATAGGCTTCCGTCGTCAGAATGATGAGCCAGGTCCCACCGGCGACAAACAGGGTCGTGCTCATGCCTAGGATCAGCCCCAGCCCAATCACGGAGATCAATCCCAGGATCGCCGTCCCCATACCCAATGCGTAATAAGCCGGAAACAACTGACGAACGACTTTCCCGAACGGCTCCCGTTCCAGATTCTTCGCAAGAATAGGCGCGACGATGAAAGACAAGAGCACCACTTTGCCGACCAGAACGGCCACGGCCAGCATGTGCAGATATTCGATCACCGACAGCATTTCAGATGTTCCTTTTTCATTTTGTAAGGATCGCTCGCAAGGCCGGTTCCAGGGTTCGATAGTGAAACACGTATCCCCCGGAGAGTGCCTTCGCCGGATTGACCCGTTGACCGGTCGTCATGAGCGTCCCTAGTTCACCCAGTGCCACACGCAACGCCAGGCCCGGCACGGGAAGCCAGGACGGCCGGTGGAGAACTCCCCCGAGTACTTCACAGAACTGGTTCATCGTCACGGCCCCGGGAGCCACCACATTGACGGGACCGGAAACATTGGGCGTCGAGAGCGCCCAGTGGGTTATTCCGATGTGATCGCGGCGGTGGATCCAGGAGACCCACTGCGTTCCTGGCAGGATCGGGCCACCCGCAAAAAGCCTGAACGGCAAGAGCATCTTCGGCAACGCGCCGCCGTCTTGTTCGAGTACCATTCCGGTTCGTAACAGCACAACGCGCGCACCGGACTCCGCAGCCCGGAGCGCTTCCGCTTCCCACGCGAGGCTCAGGTCGGCAAGAAAACCCTGACCGCGCGCAGCGCCCTCATCCAGTACACGATCGTCGCTGGCCCCGTAGTAGCCGATGCCGGACGCGCTGATGAAGATGCGGGGTCTTGAAACACAGCGGGACATGGCTTCTACAAGGAGGCGAGTGCTGAGCACTCGACTCTCGGTGAGGTGCAGTTTCCGCGTATCGGTCCAGCGGGAATCGGCGATCGGTGCGCCCGCGAGGTTGATGACGGCATCGGCCCCTTCAAGACTCTTCTCCCAAGCTCCCGCCTCTCGGCCGCTCCACTCGACCGTCGTGACAATTGCCCCCAATAGCTGCGATGCCTCTCTCGCATGTCTCGTGAGGATGGTGACCCGGTGTCCATCCCGGAACAACGATGCGCATAAAGTACGACCTATGAACCCTGTTCCTCCGGTGACAACGATGTGCATGGGTTTATCTCCTTACAGAACCCTAACGAGAGACTGGTGCCTGCTCAGTTTTCATGACCCGCTCCATGACCGTTGCCGTCCATCTTCACTGTACCATCCGCCTCATCCTCACCGAGGCGCTGCGCATACTTGCGCTGCTTTGTGCCGTACAAGAGATTCGGTGCCGGCTTGACTCGGTTCTGAAGAATGACCGGATCGATCACCTCTCCACAGCTCGTGCAACGCAACGCCGTCGTATCGATCTGACCTCTATCATCCTGCAGATCCATGTAATGCTCCAAGACCATCAGCCCCCCGCAGCGCGCACAGATATAGTCGGTGGGTGAGGCGGAGGCAGGAGGATTGTCTGGTCTCCCATTTAATTCCACGGGAAGCCTCGACAGCGATAAAGAAGGACAACCGAATGCTCCTTACTTGACACGAGGCCTGCTCAGTCCGGCCTGCTGACGCAACGCGACAGCGGGTCTCCATTGCGCGGCATTCGCTAAACAGCTCAACGCCCTCACCCCCATTACCCCCATCGCTAACAGAATTAACGTGGTCATGCTGACCTCCTCATGACTGCCGACAGTACCGCGCCGACCTTTGTGTGAGCCGCTTCAGTTGCCCACCGAGGGGACAGGTCCCTCCCGGGGGAGAGACCCGCCTGCCTCAGCGGGAGACGCCGTGCGGAGTCGCGGCACCACCCATTCGGTAAAAGATAACCGGCCTCCTGATTTTTTCGGTTCTAATACATCTTCATCACGCCCCACCTCGACCTGCTACTTTTGCTGGTTCTCTCCCCCGAAACTACGGGCACAGCGAAAGCCTGTACCATGAGTCTGTAGGGCGAACCCGCCGCGACCTCTTGCTGAAGTCGTAATATCGGCCACCGGGCTATGCCAGGACCCGCCGCGAATCGATCGGACCACTCCCTTCTTGTCAGGACCCTGCGGGTTCAAATTGGGCGCGTGCTTGTAGTAGTCCGGGTCATACCAGTCGGAGACCCACTCCCTGGCATTGCCGGCCATATCTTTCACCCCATAAGGCGAGTCTCCATCAGGAAGAGACCCGACCGGATACAACGTCTTCTCGTCCTCCCATTCACGGTCAAAGTTCGCCCGCTTCAAAGTCGCCGGATCGTTGCCCCAGGGGAACAGACGGCCATCGGTGCCGCGAGCAGCCTTTTCCCATTCCGCTTCCATCGGCAGCCGTTTCTTAGCCCAACTGCAATAGGCCTTGGCGTCGTACCACGTCGTCTGCACGACCGGGAGTTGCTCGATGCCTTTCGCAGACAGGAGCGGGCCCGTGCCATAGGGATTCGGAGGGTTTCGATGGCCCGTGGCCGTGACGAACGCCATATACCGTTCGTTCGTCACTTCGACTTGGTCGATCGCGAACGCATCGAGATACACGGATCGCTGCGGCCATTCATCGGCCCGGCCTTTCCCTTCCGGATTGCCCATCAAGAATTCTCCGGCTGGAATTGTCACCATGGGAACTGGATCGATCTCTTTCGATGGCGGCGTCGCCGAAACCGGTGACGGCGCCACGGCGCAGGCTGTGGCCACGATCACCGCCATGATTCTCCAGCGAGTTGTTCTCCTCCACGAAACTCGCGTCATTTCTTCTGCTCCTTGCTCCCCTCAATGGCTTGGGATGTATGGATGTTGATTTGACGAACAAGACGCTCAACCTGACGCTTGTCGCCCCGCTCGGCTGCATCTTGCGCCTGAGTGATGAGGGTTCTGGCCTCATGTAAATGCTGCTCGATTTCGGCCTGCAGGGCAGGGGAGGCGACTGTCCCCCCTAATGCCGCGCGATGATAGACCTCCCATGCATGATCCACGGCATGTTCGGCCTCATGGACCACCTTCGCGTTTTCAGGATATGGATGGCGAGCCGGATCGAAGGGACCGCCCAGAACATCAGCCGCCGCCAGTAGCACACTGAAGGAAATCCCAAGAACAAGAGTTGTGTGGTGCTTCATCTGTACGCCTCCGTCACGAACCCACCGTCACCAAGAACTGATTGGCATCCCATCCCATCGATGTCATCAGATGCTCAACCCTTCCAGATGTCCTATCAAGAATTTTGACTGTGGGGGGACGGCGATGCCGCCCCCCCACCAATCCTTCGACTATTTCTTCTTCATGCTCTTCTTGATCAGATCGCGGGTCGCCTGGTATTCCTTGTTGTCCGGCTCTACGGCCAACGCTTTTTCAATTGAGACCATCGCGTTGGCGTTCTTCTCGGTACCCATCGCCACTAAGGCCTGAATGAAGGCATCGCGGCCGGCTTGCATCGCTTCATCAGAAATCGTCTGCGCAGACTTCGCGCAACGGAATCCGAGCCCGACCCCGTAGGAATTGTTGTCCGGTTGATTCCAGAACCGGTGGCTCGTATGGAGTGAAGTTTCGGGAGCCAGCCAGGACCCGCCGCGCAGCACCTTGACCGGACCTTGATTGGCAAAGTTGTAGCCCTTCTCAGCACCGCGTGGATTCAATGCAATGCTCTCTTTATAGAACTTAGGGTCATACCAGTCTTCGACCCATTCAAAGACGTTCCCCGCCATGTTGTAGACCCCAAAGCCACTCACACCTTCCGGATAGGAATCCACTGGCATCGTGCGACCGACATTCTGTCCATAGTTGGCCTTCTTGGGGTCAAGCTTGTGGCCCCATGGATAATGATTGTCGCCTTCCGGACCTTTGGCCGCTCGCTCCCATTCCGCCTCTGTCGGAAGCCGCTTGCCTTCCCACTTGCAGAACGCGTTCGCGTCAGTCCAGCTCACGCCGACGACTGGCTGATTGGGTTTGCTGAGGCGGGGATCGTCCCAATAGGCCGGAGCCGGGTGGCCGGTGGCTTTCATGAACTCCTTGTATCGTGCATTCGATGTTTCATACTTATCGATCAAATACGCATCGAGGACGACTTGGTGCTTCGCTTCGTCTGAATGCTCGTTGCTTCCCATAGTGAACTCACCCTTGGGGATCAGCACCATATCCTTGTCGCTGCTCGGCTGATCTGCCGCTGCCGCCATCGATAGAGATCCCGCCACTAAGGCCACCCCTAATCCGACCTGAAGAATTGTTTGACTCCGCATTGGAAACCTCCCTTGGTTTGTGAACACCAGGATGACCCTGGTTGTTTGAAAACACTGCTATCGAGCTTCTGTCACACTGTTGGTTGGCAACATCTTCCCTGCTAACCGGACGTTCACCGATTCCTGACGAAGCCGCCGATTGCGTTGGATAACGGGATCGACGACTTCACCGCATTGCACGCAACGCTTCGCGGCAAACTCCAGCTCGCCCGTGCCATTCAGCACATCCATGCAGAAATCACTCACCATGAGTCCGCCACACCTGCTGCACATCGATTCATGAGGGACTGCAGAAGAGGTTGTTTGGTCCTGTGACTGAATCCCCCCTCTCGCTCTCTCCGCCGTCATCGCCATTGTCATGACTGCCTCCATAGGTTGTTCGTTCAATGTTTGTCTTAACTATGTCTAATGTATATTCCATTTTGTCCAATGTGTCAAGTGTTGTTATAAAAATATTTGACAAACATTGGACGCATTAATATAATTGACAATTAAAGTATGAATACTCATAGAATTCATAGGGTTGCGAAACTGACCGGCCTCTCGAAAGATGTTATTCGCGTCTGGGAGAGGCGGTATGGGCTTGTCATACCTTCACGGAGTTCCAACCGCTATCGCGAATATAGCGATGAAGAGGTTGCACTCCTTCGCTTTGTGAAGGCTCAGATGGAACAAGGGGCAACAATCGGTTCACTCGCAGCGGAGGGACGCGAGTCACTCGTAGCGCGCATGCGTGTCGCAACTCCGGTTTCTTCGGAAGAACAGAAACCGCATGACCATCTCTTGGATGATTTAGTTGGATTGCTTGATCCCCTCGATACGGCAGGGTTCGAGCGCAAACTCAACGGTGCAGTGGCTGTCATCCCCTTTGAAGAAGCCGTTCATCGGATCCTGCTCCCACTTCAACGACGAATCGGCGAGCTGTGGCATGAAAACCGTTTGAACGTGGCCGTTGAACACTACGTGACAAAGATCATCCAGCAAAAATTCTTTTCAGTGATGAACCAACTTCCCGTCAATGAATTTGGTCCACGGGTCCTCATCGCCTGTCCGGAAGGCGAATTTCACGAAATCGGTGCGCAAGCCGCGGCCTACATCGCGGCCGCGCGCGGCTGCCACGTGTATTATCTCGGCCCAAATCTTCCAAGTTCCGACCTGCGGGAGTTTTGCGAGAGGATCAAGCCTGATCTCCTGTTGCTCTCACTGACAGAAGCGAGGTCCGACGCGGCCACGCGCCAGCTGGTGGTGGAGCTCGGATCTCTCTCGACTCGCTGGTCCGTGGCGATCGGTGGCCAAGGCGCTCGCGCCATCGAACAGCTGCTCCAGAACAGCAAGATCGAACTCCTCGACGATCTCACCGCACTGCAGAGCCGCTTGATGATTCTGCTCTCGACCCGAATGCTCGCCTCGCGCGGCTAAAATCCGCACGCATTTCCTTTCCAAGAGACTTTCGGAAGAAATCAGAAGGGGCACTTCTCATTAGAGTGGGATCCCAGATGCCCTGGAAGAGCATCACTGAAATGAGTGTCGTCAGAAACGCGAATGTGCTGGCGTGAGGTGGCTTCTCATGACACATCTAGACCATGAGTGTGATGCGTACAATGGGCTGGAGCCGCCTAGGAGGTGGTCTGCTGTGGGCCATTGCCCTGAGCGCGTGCGCTACACAGCCTGCCACTCCGGTGGTGCCTACCTACGAGCCGGCGGTAGTCGATGCAAAGTCAGTACACTCCCTTCAACGACAAATCAGAGAGAGAAATAAGCGCATTGAGGAGTTAAGATCTCAAATTGCGGAGTTGGAGTCCCAATTGGAAGCTTTGAAGGTCATTGATCAGGACATGGAGAAATATCGGAAGCCCAGCCGGCCGCCAGCGACCTTGACGCCCCTCGGAACCGACCCACCTCAATAACCTGCCGCTCGATGGCTGTGCCCTCCATTCGTCCGCTGCGTTTAGCCTTATTTGACGAGCGTGTGATTAATGTTCGAGATATGGTTACGGAGTCACTCGGCAGTCCTCTACCGGCTGCCGTTACATACTCTCGGTTTTTTGTCCAAAGAGTCACATTACTCGCCTGACATGATAATAGCCTGGCTCGCCATCACACTGTTTGGGACTACAATCTGGTTCCTGTCTTCTGTCCGAATGACTGTATAACCGAGGTTGAGGTCTTCAATCGTTCCAGTCTGAACTCCGGTGGGAACAGTTAGCCGAACCGAATCTCCAATCCGAAATGGCCGATAGAGGAGCAGGGACACACCGGCAACAAGATTGCCAAGGGTAGTCTGCGCGGCAATGCCAATGACAATGGAAGCTACGCTCGCACCGGCGAGTAGGGCGGTTCCGAGAGAACGGAGTTCGGGAATCAAGTGCGCATATAAGATGGCAGCAAATACCCAAATGAGCGTGAGGCCCATGCGACGAAGAAATCTCGCCGTCGTTCGGTCTAGTAGCCGATCTTCCACATGTAGCAGCGTGAGGCGCAACGACCGTGCTCCCAGTCGGGCCAAGAAAAGGAACAGCAGAGCGTAGAAGATTGCACCAAGCAGCGTGGCGGGATTGACAAACTCACCGCGAAGAATCTGATCCAAGACTTCCATCCGGACTAGATAAGAATGCATCAACAGTACCCGTTACCCATGCGTTGAGATTTCCACCACTTTTGTTGTACGCGTCCCGCTGGGTCCTGGGAAAAGTTATCCAATCGAGACAGAACGTCAGAACCCACATCCGTGCAGAAAGACGAAGCTTTTCTGACGGCGCGTGGACAACCTGTTCTCGCAACTGTAAGTCTTCTCTCCATCCCAACCTGTCCGGTCTCTCAAACCCTTGCAGTACTTCCTGTTTTCCCCTTCGTGATGGGTGGCAATCCATTTGCGAGCCCATCAGCCAGAGATTAATCTCGAAAAATGCCGCAGAGCGGGAGAGGGGTAGCCTATCCGCGGTGTGGCGTTGCACACAGATACTCATCTCACTCTGGTGATCTTACCCGGAGGTACGCCAATGACACGATCTCGGATTGCTATCCTGACTACCTGCTTGCTCTGCCTGGTTGTGGTGACCGTGCAGCGAAGCGTCGCCGCAGAGTCCCCACGGATTGTCGACGGTTCAAGTGTCACGTTCATGTATCGGATTACCGTTCCCAGCGACGGAAGGGCCGAAGCCCTCTATTTCGGTCAGTTCGTCCAGGGTCGCCACCAATTGCTACCGGCCTTGGAGCGGGTGGTCATGGGCATGAAGCCTGGAGACGAGAAAAAAGTCGAACTGTCGCCTGATGAAGGGTTCGGCCCGTATGACGCGAAGAAAAAGAAAACCGTTCCGAGGACAGAACTCCCGGCCGGGACCCAGGAAGGAGATGTGTTAGAGGATCGCGCCGGCAAGGAGATGACTGTGACCCAGTTGTCTGGGAGCTCAGCAGTGGTGGATTACAACCATCCACTTGCGGGAAAGCCTCTCAGTGTGAAGATCCAGATCTTAGAAGTTGTAGATCCTTCGTAGCATGAATGGCCCGTGACGCCTCATAACAGTTCGCTCAGGAGGTGCACCATGAAAAACCGACATATTTTGGGAGGCAGATTTCTCCTTGTGGGTACCCTACTGACCGGTTGTGATACAGGAGCATCAAATACGACATTGGATCCGGTGAAGGCGGCTTGTGGATCGGACTACAACTGTATGCGGGATCTGATGATGCACTATCGTGTGCTGGCAACCGACCTCATGAAGATGGCTGAAGGTTATGCGCGCGAAGCTGATTACCAAGCTCTCAAACTCGGTCAGGATTCCCCTGAGGTGAGAACGAGTCGAGCGTTGGCCAGGAAGGCGTGGACGGAGGCGCAGGAAGCCGCGTTCCTGGCGAGCCAATATGAATACCAGTTACCATCCCAGGAAGAGATTAATCACACTGATGAAAATACCGTACGGCCTGCTCTTTCAGCTGGGACAGGTTAAAGAACTGGAGCGAAGACAGCCTTTAACGAAGTCAAATGCTGTGAGCCGCAGAGCTTCTCCCCGCTGGACACGACAGATCAACGATGCGAACAAGGGAAGATCCTGAATTTCGTCTTTCATGATCCTGGCATGATACTCTGAGGAAGCTCGCTGCTGCTGGACTTGATACCGAAACGATCGTGAAGGTTGTTGGTCATCCATCGATTGAACCGCTCCTTAGGGTATCGGACAATCAAAGCGGAATCGTTGGACGCCGCTTTGACCTGCCGAACACACTCATGACACGGCGACGGTGTACCGCCCGCCAAGCTCCTGAAATTCCTACGGTCTAGATAGGTGGTGCCGAAGCCGGGATTGTATTAAGAGGAATCGCTAAAGTCCTTGATAGGAGCGGCGATTCCTCTT
>Ga0335070_10008766_pt1 | contig 11861 bp, 9 predicted proteins | sample Lox_Sample_13_FD_206722 | JGI IMG/M metagenome (GOLD analysis project Ga0335070, IMG submission 206722) | Soil microbial communities from Loxahatchee National Wildlife Refuge, Florida, United States - Lox_Sample_1.3 | ecosystem: Environmental > Terrestrial > Soil > Wetlands | place: USA: Florida...
AGGACACGGGACTTTGCGCTGGCGTAGACGAAGGCCTCGAACGGCACACCGAGCAGGCGGGACCGCGCACCACGCCTGAGGGAGAGCCGACGTGAAGATCTTCATGAGCTGGTCCGGCGACGCAAGCCATGCGGTCGCAACCACCATGCGCAGCTGGCTCAGCGCCATGTTCGAGGCGGTCGAGGAGCAGAAGGTGTTTCTCTCCTCCGAGGACATCGCCAAGGGCACGGCCTGGTTCTCCGAGCTCATGCGCACGCTCGAGGAGTCCAGCTTCGGTATTCTGTGCCTCACGCGCGAGAGCCTGCAGTCGGCCTGGGTGATGTTCGAAGCCGGTGCGCTCGCCAAGCACCTCGCCGCACACGAAGCCCGCGTCATTCCGGTCCTGATCGGCATCGCCAACACCGATCTGCCGAGTCCGTTGTCGCAACTCAACGGCGCCACGCTGACACGCGCAGACATGCTGCGCCTTGCGCATTCCGTCAACGCAGCGTTAGGTAACGACGGCGTGACCGACGCACGGCTGGTCAAGCAGTTCGACTTGACTTGGCCAGAACTCGAGCGCGGATTGCAAGCCGCTGCAGCCTCCGCTACGCGATACGACTACGACGCCTTCCTTTCCGCGCCGATGGCGGCCTTTGTCGACGAGGCCACTTACCAGTCAGGGCGCGCGAGCATCAAGAAGGTATTCACCGCACTGACCGAGGGGTGCGGCCTGCGCGTGTATTGGGCCGCCGAGAAGATCGAAACCAAAGCCCAGTTCGAAGCATTGGACATCTCCGCCGACAGAGATCTGCACGCGCTCGAGCGTAGCCACTACTTCGTGTTGTTCTACCCGCAGCGGCTGCCGAGCTCCGCCCTGTTCGAAGCGGGATACGCCTACGCGCTGAAGAAACCGTCACGCTATTTCACGCCGCTCTTCCCCGAGCTGCCGTTTCTCATGCGCAAGCTTCCCGGGCTGCGTACCGATGCTTCGGTCAGCATCCACACCGCGGATGAATGGCCGGACGTAGACGCCCTCGCGGCGCTGATCCGCAACAGCGGACGCGATTGGTTTGCGAGTTGATCCACCTGCGCGGGCGCGCTGAGTAGCAGCCGCCTGCTGCGCCGGCGATGGATCAGATACCGGCTCCAGACGAGACGCCTTACGCCGACGCGAGCAGATAGCCGCCGAAGGCAATCATCAGCACGCCGCTCGCTCGTGCGATCCATTCTCCAGCCGGGAACAGCTTCTCCACGAGCACGAACGCGGCGACCGCCGCGACCCACAGCAGGTTCATGACGCCGCCGACGAACAGCAGCGCCATGAGCGCTGCGCAGCAGCCGAGGCAGTACGCTCCGTGCTCGATACCCATCCGCAGCGCACCCACCCACCCGTCATGCCAGCGGTTGATCACGAAATCCAGCGGCGAGCGGCACTTGGCGAGGCAGGCGCGCTTGAGCGGGGTCCACTGGTAGACGCCGGCGGCCAGGTAGAAGATCGCGCCCACGACCGGGCCGCTGGTTCTCATGCTCGGAAGCAGGAGCGATGCTCGCTCCAGCCCCCACTGCGCGAGCGTCGCGCACAGGCTGAATCCGGCCCACATCAGGAGGTACCCGGCGGTGAACACAACCGTGGGCAGGAACGGCTCCCCGCGCTCGCGCTTGCGCCGATTGACGGTGGCGAAGGTCAGGATCATGGGAGAGGCGCTGGGCAGCATCATTCCCACCATCATGACCCACCACATCGCGAACATTAGCGCGAAATCGCCTGCCGTCCATGCGATCGGCATCGAGCTCATCGCGCTCGCGGCCATGTCGGGCATATCGGGCATGGATGCGTCCATCCCCGCCATGTCGCCGGCGGCCTGCATCTGGCGGGAGAGGTGGATCAAATAGAGCCACGAGATGGCGCTGACCGCGATCAGTGAGGCGAGGATCCACAACCGATCTCGCATCGCGGGCCCGGGCGATGCGCTGCTCTCGGCCGGCATGACAGCCCTGCGCAATCGCCGGTTGCCGCTTGTCAGTTGCTCCACGCGAACGGTGCGAAGTGACCGTTGTTGCCCTTGGCCGTCAGGTCCAGGTCCAGGCCGAAGGCATGGATGTGGGTTTCCCTGGATTTCGCCAGCGCAACCTTGCGGTTGGCCGGATGCGCCGTGTTGTCGAGGTAGATGGGCTCGCCGTTGTTGTTGCGCGAGGGCACACCCTCTACCGCAAACTCCAGCACGCCCGGAATCGAGGCCGAGCGGCTCAGGCCATCCATGTGGAACGCGATGGGCCTCACCTCGACGCCGCGGAAATCGCCGACCAGGTTGTCGCGGATACGTGCCGGGGTACCTCCCGCCCGCCCGCTGACGATCGCAGTCAGCGCCTCGCGCTGTGCCGCGTCGGCGGCTTGGTCGATGACGCCGGCGAAAATCCAGTTGCCCTGCGACATGACCTTGCCGGAGCGGATGATCAGCGCAAAAGACAGGCCGTCTAGCTTCGTCTCCCCGTAGCTTCCGCGATCGATGCGGTAGACCTGCAGCGACGTGCACTGGTCATAGGTTACCGGCGCCTGTGGATTGGTGAAGATGCAAGGGCAGAGATAGTCGCAGTTGCAGCTCTCCATGTACTCGCCGCCGATCTTCCACTTGGTGTCCGCCATGGTGCTCTCTCCCTGTGGCCCCCCGGACGCCGGCCGGGGTTGCGCGATAGGAAGGAGTTTACCCGTCGCTCGGCGCGGCGCAAGCGCGATTACTCGGGACGGGTACCGCAGCTCAGGCAAAGAGCCGCGTGTGGGCCCCACACGGCAGGCAGGGCAGAGTCAACCTCTCCCGGAAGCGAGACGCCATCCGCGCCGGACCTCAAGCGCCCGACGTTGCGAGCCGTGGTGCGGCGGTCCTGCGCCGTGCGAGAATGCGACCGTCAACGGAGCGTGGAACGATGGCGCAGCGAGGTGTGCTGTCCAGTGTGGCGATCGCCGCAATCCTCGGAGCGGCATCGGTGGCTGCGACGCGCGCGGATGATGCTGCGCCTCCCGGGCAGCGCGGCCTCCTGGGTCAGTCGACGGACGAAGCAGTGCGGCGCCCTTGCACGCAGCCCAACTGCGCCACTGTGGTCGCGGTCCACCATCTGGAGCCGTGGGAACCTTCGCCCCCGATCACCACGCGCGGGCTCAGCCGCAACCCCCCGTTCGGCGTGTTCAACCCGCATGTGCCGCCCATCACACAACCGAGCTCGGTTGTGCAGCGGCGCAGAGAGGTCTGGGTCATCGAGGTACGCAGCCGCGATGGCAACGTTCAGAAGATCGAGCAAAGCTATCCGGCACTGTTCCAGGTCGGCGACGAGGTCCTCGTCGAGGGCGGCCGCGTGCGCGCTCCGGATTGACGGAACGAACGGCCCGGGCGCGGGCTGCGCCTGTCGTATACCTCGTCCTGCGCGCCCGGGCGACGGTCGGGCTACTTTGAGCGCGCAGCAGAGCACGATTGGTCGCGCCTACGCGGGCTCTTAGGCCGTGTTCCCAGCCCGAGCAGGGCTATCCAGCACGCCAGCTTGAGCCCTGATGCGGGCCGTGATAGGGTTGGCAGCGCTATCCATCTCGTCCGTCCCAGACCTCGGGAGGGCTCAGTGGTCGTCGAGGCGAAGAAGCTGTCGTTCCCGGACACCTTGCGTGTGCTGCTCTTCGTGGCAGTGTCGATGTACCTGAAAGGCCTCGTCGCCCCCCGTCGTCGATTCGTCGGTCTGCTGGCCTGGCTGAACGCCGAGAAATGGTCCAGGCACACGCTCGGCGCACTGCACGACAAATATCGCTGCGACTACCTGTGGGGGCGTTTTCCGCTGGTTACACGCACGCTGCTCGTGCTGAACCAGGAAGGCATCGACGCGGTGCTGCGATCCGGACAAAACCAGGCTGATCCACCGATCAAGAAAGGCCCGCTCTCCGAGTTCGCTCCCGACAGCGTGATCGTCTCGTCCGGCGCCGAGTGGGAAGACAGACGCGAGTTCAACGAAGAAGTGCTGCAGTTTCGGTCCCCGCGTCGGTTCCGGGAAGCGTTCCTCGGCGTCGCAGCCCGAGAGGCGGACGCGCTCGTCGCCGCTTCCGACGGTACCGTGACGTGGCACGACTTCGAGCGGCTTGGACGGAACATCTCGCAGAAGGTCGTTCACGGTGCGGACCAGATCAACACGCAGTTGGCGGACAACCTCGCGTCGATGGCCGCGCGCAGCAACTGCTATCCGCTGCCGAGGGACGAGGCGCGCTTCGCGGCGCTGTACCGGGAAATCGACCGCTACCTGGCTGGGCATCTCGCGGCCGTCCGGGGCTTAGAGAAGATTCGAGAATGGCGACACTGACTGGATCCGATATCGGCATCGACAACACAAGACGCGGAATGGGCTCCGTGTGGGGCTGGTTCATCGCGCTCGGGGTGGTGCTCATCTTGTTGGGCGTGCTCGCGTTCTTCAACCTGCCGGCCGCGACCAGGGTGTCGGTTTACGCTGTCGGCATCTTCATGCTTGGCGGAGCGGGCGCCCCGCTCGCTCGGAGCCGCAGTTCTGGTACGCGGCTGGAGCGGATTTGGCCTGCTGCTGCTGAGCGCGCTATTCTACGGTGCAGCGGGCGTTCTCACTCTCGCCAATCCGAGCCGTCGACCTCATCTTCCAAGGCGCGACCGCGATCGCGTTCGGCCTCGCCGTGAAGGAGCTCACGAAGTAGTCAGTGCGAGCAGATGCGAGACCGTCATGCGCGTGGCCGCGAACAGTGTCAACCCGCGCGAAGCGCCAATGCGAGGAAGCCGAGGCGAAGATTCACGCGCTTGAGGACCTTGAGGACCAGGCGAAAGAGGCGGGCGGGCATGCCAAGTCCAGGATCGACGAGCGAATCGCCGAGATTCGCGGGGACGATAGGCACCGCCTCGGCAAGCTCGAGCAGGCGCGGAAGCTCACGCCGGAAGCTCTGCCGCCGTAGCCGGGACGTCCTGGTCCTGCCGCTTGGGACCGAGGAGGAAACGTTGCTAGTGACGCTACTCAAGAAACGCGATCTGCTGGCGCAGGATGATGCGTTACTCTCCGCCGAGAGGTATCAACCACGCCGGCTTATCGGGACCTGCGCCCCTCTGGCACGCGCATCTCGCACACGAAGCCGTGATCGCGCTCGAAGTCGTCGTCGGCAAGCACCAGCGCTCCTCTTTCTTACTCCGTGCCGGGCGGGGAGCCGTGAAATCGTTCGTCCCTGATCGAAGCAGGGTTGGCAATGGCGCGTTGCACGCAATGGTGCAGGCCATGAAGCTGTTGCTGCGCCAGTTCGCGAGCCCGCTGGTGCTGGTCCTCGTGTTCGGCGCCGCCGTTTCGGCTGCCCTCGGCAACTGGCTCGACGCGGGGATCATCCTCGCGATCGTGCTCGGCTCGGCCCTCCTCGGCTTCGCGCAGGAATACCGGGCAAATGCCGCAGTAGCCGCGCTCAAGAAGCGGCTCGCGCTCACCGCGCAAGTCGAGCGCAACGGCGAGGTACGGACCGTGCCCGCGACCGAGGTTGTGCCGGGCGACGTCGTGCGCCTCGCAGCCGGCAACCTGGTGCCCGCGGACGGCACGGTGCTCGAGGCCAAGGACTTCATGCTCGTCGAAGCAGCGCTCACCGGAGAATCCTTCCCGGTCGAGAAAGGGAGCGGCGAGCAAGTCTATCTCGGCACGTCGGTGAGAAGCGGCACGGCGCGAGTGCGCATCACGGCGATCGGTCGCGACACCAGGTACGGCGCTGTGGCCGCGCGCCTCGAGATGCAGGCGCCCGAGCCCGAGTTCGCGCGTGGCGTGCGCCAATTCGGCTACCTCCTCATGCGCGTGATGCTACTTATGGTGATCTTCGTCATCACGGTCAACCAGTTTCTCGGGCGCCCCGTCGTCGAGTCGCTGCTCTTTGCCGTCGCGCTCGCGGTTGGCCTCACGCCCGAGCTTCTGCCCGCGATCGTCACCGTCACGCTCGCGCGGGGCGCCAGCGAGATGGCGCGTCGGGGCGCCATCGTCCGCCGCCTGGAGGCCATCGAGGACCTCGGCGGCATGGATGTCCTCTGCACCGACAAGACCGGGACGCTGACCGAGGGCAAGGTGAGTCTCGCCCGTGCTGTCGACAGCGAGGGGCAGGACTCGGAGCGCGTCCTGCGGGTGGCTTACTGGAACGCCGAATTCGAGACCGGAATCGAGAATCCCCTGGATGCGGCCCTGGTGGCTGCGGGCGAGAAACGGGGCTACGCCACAGCGGGCCTCACCAAGGTCGACGAGATTCCGTACGACTTCGTTCGGAAGCGCCTGACGATCGTGCTGGACGACGGCGATCCAGAGGGGCATCTCGCCATCACCAAGGGCGCCTTCGACCACGTCCTCGCGCTGTGTGCGATACATGCGCGCGATCGGCTCGACACCCTTTATCGACGTTGGGGCGAGGAAGGTTTGCGCGTGCTCGCCGTGGCCTCGAAGCGCGTGCCGCGCAAGGGGCGCTATTCCCGCGAAGACGAGCGCGACATGACGCTCGAAGGACTCCTGCTCTTTTTTGATCCGCCGAAGCCCGACGCGAAGGAAACGCTCGCGACGCTCGCGGGGCTTGGCATCCGTACGAAGATCATCACCGGCGACAATCGCTACGTGGCGGCGCATGTCGGGCAATTGGTCGGACTCGATCCGCAAGCAATGCTCACCGGCGAGCAGCTCGCGGGCACGAAGGACGAAGCGCTATGGCAGCTTGCGCCGCGCACCGACCTGTTCGTCGAGATCGACCCGCAACAGAAGGAGCGCATCGTGCGCGCCCTGCAGCATGCGGGCCACGACGTCGGTTATCTCGGCGACGGAATTAACGACGCGCCGGCATTGCACGCGGCCGACGTCGGCATCTCGGTCGATAGCGCCGTGGACGTTGCGCGCGAAAGCGCCGACGTCGTGCTGCTCGCTTCCGATCTCGGGGTGCTGCGCGCGGGCGTGGAGGAGGGGCGGAGGAGCTTCGCCAACACGATCAAGTACATCAACATCACGACGAGCGCGAACTTCGGGAACATGATCAGCATGGCGCTGGTGACGCCGCTGCTCCCGTTCCTCCCGCTCGCCGCGAAGCAGATCCTGCTGAACAACTTCGTCACCGACCTGCCCTCGGTCGCGATCTCGACCGACCGTGTCGACGAGGAGCGCGTCGTCGCCTCGCAGCGCTGGAACGTGGCCGAAGTGCGCCACTTCATGATCGTCTTCGGCCTGGTGAGCAGCGTCTTCGACATCCTCACCTTCGCGCTGCTCTTCAAGATATTCCACGCCGGCGAAGCGCTTTTCCAGACGGCGTGGTTCGTGGTCTCCGTGCTGACCGAGCTGGCGGTGGTGTTCGTGCTGCGCACTTCGCGGCCTGCGTGGACCAGCGCCGCAAGCCCACTGCTCACCTGGTCGAGCATCGCGGTGGGTGCAGCGGTGCTCGCGTTGCCATATGCCGGGTGGCTCGCAGACGCGTTCGGCTTCGTGCCGCTCCCGGCGACGCTGCTCGGTGCGGCGCTAGTCATCGTCGCCGCCTACGTCGGCGCCACCGAAGCGACAAAGCTCGCCTTCTACCGTCGAAACGCCTTGAGCTCACCACGCGGGAAGGTGTGCCGTTGAATGCGTGGAAACGGGTGCGCGAGCACGCGCGCCGTGGGGACTTCTCTTCCGATCGATCGCGCACGGGGGCTCGCGGCTCGTCTTATCAGGGCAGCGCTTCCTCGCTGCGCAGGCATTGCATGTTGAGTTCTCTTCGATCGAGAAGGCATGCGTAGCAAGATTGACGTAGGTCAAACCCGAAGTGCAGTTCCAAGGTAGTGTCTCACCGTTCGCCGAGCCGCATGATGACCGACCGACTCACCAACCTGGCGTCCGGAAGGCATACCAACCACGCACAGGGCCCGACCTGAGGGAAACGTGGCATCTCGAATCGAACCGAGTTCGAGCAGTCCGCCAGCGCAGGGGAGCTGGATGCAACGGCTTGCGAATGCGTCGCGAATATTGTTTTGGCTGGTTCTGGCCTTGCTCTTCGTGTCTCAAGCGTTGCAGCCGTACTGGTTGAGCGCAGCGCGCACTCAGGTGCTCAAGCGCTTTCAGGACGAGCGGAAATCGCGGGTCATTGGACTGATTCACCGCCAGGACACGGTGAGCCTTCTGGGGTTCCCGGTGGCGAGCTACATCAACATCGACGACTCGGAGGCGGTGCTGCGTGCGATCCGCTTGACCCCTCCTGACCAGCCGATCGACGTCATCTTGCACACTCCCGGCGGGCTGGTGTTGGCGGCGGAGCAGATCTCCAGGGCGCTCGCCGAGCACAAAGGAAAGGTGACCGTGTTCGTGCCGCACTATGCGATGAGCGGTGGCACGCTCATCGCGCTGGCGGCCGATGAGATCGTCATGGATCCCAACGCCGTGCTTGGCCCGGTCGATCCGCAGATCGGCCAGCTTCCGGCCGCCTCCATCGCGAAGGTTCTCGAGTTCAAGAAACCTCAGCAGGCGAGCGACCTGGCGCTGATCCTGGCTGATATGGCCAACAAGGCTCGGGCTCAGGTGACCAGTTTCGTCGCCGACTCGCTCCTGAAGCACTACCCTAAGGACAAAGCGCGGGAGCTGGCCACAATATTGAGCGAAGGCCGCTGGACCCACGATTTCCCGATTACCGTCCAAGGCGCCCGCTCGCTTGGCATCCAGGTCTCGACCGATATGCCGCATACCGTGTATGACTTGATGGACCTGTATCCCCAAGCGGGAGGCGGAAGACCCTCCGTCTTGTATGTGCCGTTGCGCCACGCGCCGGGCGGGACGGAGGAGGCTCCAGCGACTGCACCATCCAAGTCATCGCTCATGCTGTGGACGCTCAGGCCATAGCCAGCCAAAACACGCAACCGGAGGCGGGCGATGCCGACATCAATACCGTCCAAGCAACGATTCTGGATAGCACCTTTGCTGTTGATCCTTTCCACGGCCTGCCTGGCCCAGGCTCCCGTTCCTGAGCCGGCAACCGACGTGGAAACCGAGGTGGGCTTGGAGGTATACGAGGAACTGAAAGCCAACGGCGAGATCGTCGAGTCCTCTGCTCTGTACGAGAGCCTAAGACCGTTCGCCGAAGCGCTTTCTCGCGTGGCCCAGCCCTACTATCCGCATCCTCTCAAGTTCTACATCGTCCACGGTCCGCATCCGAACGCGGCATCCACGCCTGGCGGAAACCTCTACGTTGTCGAATCTCTGCTAACGTTCGTCAAGAACAGCGAGGAGCTGGCCGGTACACTATGCCATGAGGTGGCCCACACGATTCACGGCGACAGCCTCAAGCGGATCGAAGAAGAGATCAAGATCTATCGACGTCAATTGGCAGCCGCCATCTTGCTGGGGCCCACCTTCGGGCATGTTCTTGCGCTCTCGTTTATTGGTGATCTGCATCGGGCCGGCTATTCGCGCGAGGTCGAATCAAAGGCGGATATCACCGGCGCCGACATTTGTGTGGCCGCAGGCTACAACCCCTGGGGTCTGGTTTGGTTGTTTCAGGATTTCCAGAGTGCGAATCCCGACCAGATCCCTCAGCTGCTGTCGGACCATCCGGCCAACAACACCCGGATTCGGGCGCTGGAGCAGCATTTTCGTAGTAACCCGGCGGTATTTGGTCGATTCGACCCCGATCGGCGGTCGGCACACCCTCTGATCGTCCCGAAGAATGCGCCCGAGCAGCGATGAGCCGAGGCTCGCGGCCGCAGTCGGAGCCATCCCCGTGCAGACGGACCAATCCGTGTTGCTCCGCTAGCCCAGGGCTAGCCCTCTGACTAATTTAGTGGCCCGATGCGGTTGGCAGAACTCGTGTAGCTGGATGCCGACCGCGTATTGCGCGAACATGGCGGCGCCGTTCGCGACGTTCTGGCCGGGTTGGAACTGCCCGATCAGCCGCCAATGGCTCGGCGCTCACAAGACGGCGGTCGGATCTCTGCTCGGCGCGGTGGCTGGCGTGCTCGCCTCGTATGACGACCGTCGAGTTGGCCGCGCGCCGGCGGCCTCAGGTGGCGGTCACTCGCGTGCTCGGGACCCGCGCGTGATACGCACATGCCGACGCCGATCTTCGTTGCCACGACGATGTCGCGGCTCGGCCTCCAGTTAGCGTCATGGCTTGGCTGCGTATCACGCGAACGGTCGACCTGCGGCACCCTTCAACCGTGGTTATCCCGATTCATGAGCGTTAGATTGCCGCCGCGTCTTTGACGAGTTGCCAAGCCTTGCTCAGTTTGTCTACCCGCAGTTGGTGATTCGCGCGCTCTTCGGCGATGCGTTTTTCCAGCCGCGCCTGGGATTCAGCTTTCGCCCGCGTCGCTTGTTCCTGCAACGATTTTAGCTTGGCTTCTCCCCCACGTCTGATGGTGTCGATCTTCTTCTCTAGGAGCTCGCGCCGAGCCTGGAGACGGCTCTGAGCGGCATCCAGTTTGGCCTTGAGCTTGGTCTTGGCCTCCCCGGCCGCCTGGCTGTACTCCGCTTTGAGCTGGGCGATCTCCGCTTTATCGGCTGCGATCTCGCGTTCGATTTGAGCGTCGATGAACTCGGCGCGTGCCCGTCGAGACACGATTCCGCCGAGCGGCTCCATGCGAGTGTCGAGCGGAGTGACCCAGTCTTCATCGATCTCAGCGACTACGGCCACTTTGCCGGGCGAGAGGTTGCGGGAGACTTCAGCTACGAAATCGTCGCTGACGCCCAGTTGCGCGATGTCATACACCGACCCCGCGAGGGCGCCGGTTGTAGCTCCGACGGCGGCACCGACCGGGCCGCCGAGCAGGCCGATGAGAGTCCCGGTGGTTAATCCGAGAACCGTCCCGAGCGGACCTTCATCAGGCGCTTGCTTAACGCTGACCACGCCCTTCGCGTCTTTGGCGATGACCGCTGTTGCGTACAGGGTCAGGCTGCCATCCGCGTGCAGGTCCGTGAGCGCCCTTACGCCTTGATAGGCGCTGCCCTCGTCGTTGAATACAGCTGCAATCATCTTGTCCATAACTTCCTCCTTCAGGTGGTTGGGACCGCAGACCACAGTTACACAGTTCGTTCAACTCCGGCTCGCCGCAGCCGTTGCGGAATTCCGGGGCCAGGGCGCTGCGTGCTGCGCGCTTGCGGGTGGATCCGGCGCTACGCGGTCGCCGGTTTCCCGGCCGGGTTCGACCTCACTCGGAATCCAATCAGCAGCACACCGAACACGATGGCATAGCCAGCGATCACTCCTGACATTGCTAAAGCACCGGCGCCGGGGCTGATGATCATCACTACGCCGAAAATTAAGCGAGCGCAGAAGCAAGCGCAGGGATGGTCAATTGCTGCGAGCGCTCTCCTCGGGCCTGGCCATGCTCGCTTGCCAAGCCTGTCGGGCAGCCTTTGCAGCGTCCGCCGCCGCGGTGGCCGCTCGCCGGATGGCCGCGCGAGCCTGCTCCGCGGCCTTGCGGGCGGCTTGCTCGTCGGCTTGCGTCGATCTCTGCGCGGCCACCTCGGCCTCGCTCAGCGCCTCCCGAGCAGCTTTGGCGGAGCGCTCCGCCGCAAGCTGCGCCCGCTTTGCCAATTCCCGGCTTCTGGACGCCGCCTTGTCAGCGGCCTCGGCGGCCTTCTCGCTTGCCTCGTCGGCCGCCTCTCGAGTGGCCGATGCCGCACGCTTGATCTCATCGGCGACCTCGCTCGAGTATTTGCCGGCAGCCGCATCGGCCTTGGCAGCCGCCGCGGCCGCCTTCTCCTGCGCCCGCTGCGCCGCGTCGGCCGCTTCGCGCGACCAGCTTGCCACCTGCGACTTCGTGGCTTTACCCAGGGCCGCAAGCGATTCCTCGCTGGCCTTTAGCGCCGCCTCGCTCGCTTCCGCTGCGTGCCGCAACGCCTGCCTGGCCTTCTCGGCTGCTTCAGCCGCCCGC
>Ga0335070_10008767_pt1 | contig 11860 bp, 9 predicted proteins | sample Lox_Sample_13_FD_206722 | JGI IMG/M metagenome (GOLD analysis project Ga0335070, IMG submission 206722) | Soil microbial communities from Loxahatchee National Wildlife Refuge, Florida, United States - Lox_Sample_1.3 | ecosystem: Environmental > Terrestrial > Soil > Wetlands | place: USA: Florida...
TGGCCGGGCTGTAGGCGATGCTGGCATTTTCATGCACGTATTCGAACGACGAGAAGAACCAGACTTTGTCTTTCACCAGCGGGCCGCCGATGGTGCCGACATAGTTCTGGCGGGAAAAAGGCTGCTGGGGATTGGGAGCGGGATTCTCGATGGGGAAGCGCGCATTCAGCGACGCGGCGCGATCGAAGAAGGCTGCAGTGCCGTGCCAGTCGTTGGTGCCGCGCTTGGTGGTGATGACGACCGAGCCGGCGGTAGTGCCACCAGTGTCGGCATCTTCGTTCGCCGTGCGCATGGCGAATTCCTGAATCGCGTCGGGAGAAAAATTCTGCAGGAATCCGCCGATCCAGTCGTCGGAGTTATCGCCGCCGTCGACGGACAAATCGTTGTTGAGGCCCGAACTTCCTCCGGTGGAAACGGCCGTGATGCGCGCCTTGGTGGGATCGGACGGCTCGACCGGCTCTGTGCCCGGAGCGAGATAGGCAATGTTGGCGAAGCTGCGCGCGGCGAGCGGCAGCGTTTCCAGATCGTGGCTGCTGGCGACTCCTTGATGCACCACGCTGACCAGATCGATGGGCTGAGTGGTGATCGAAGAAGTCTGGCTCGCGACGGTGATGTTTTCGCCAGACGCCGCGGGTTTCAGTGTGACGGTGACTTCGCGGACTGAACTTACCGTGACTGCGACTTCCGCCGTGGCGGCGGCGAATCCGTTGGCCGTGGCCGTGACGCGATAGGCGCCGGGGAGAAGATCGTCGAGGCGAAACTCGCCGCGGTCTTCAGTGACGGCCTCGCGTTGCAGCGAAGATTCGGCAGACTGCACTACGATCTTGGCGCCCGGAATGCGAGCGCCGGTGGCGTCTTGTACGGCACCGCGGAGGGATCCGCGTGGGTTTTGCGCGGCGATAAGGGGCACTAGCGTTAGGAAAAAGAAAAGTGCCCGGGCTGGTCGGCTGGGAAAGATGCTCACGGCAAGCCTCAGATGTACTGAGTTTTGGAGGACAGCCTTGCGAGCGTAACGAAATGGAGCAGGCTACTACCAGCGGTCGTAGGGTTACGAGGCTGGCAAGGGCCCGATTTGCGTGGCTCTTACGAGGTATTCGCGGCCCTAATCGGACCACTTCTGCGGCTTGCGGTCCCAGCGATGTTTCTTCAATTCCGCGAGCAGAGCCTTGTCGAGTGGACCGGCGTCACTGGTGGCGATGTTCTGGCGGACGTGGGCATCCTTGCGCATGCCGATGATGGTGGTGCTGACTGCGGGGTGGGACAGGATGAAGCGCAGCGCCATCTCCGGCAGCGTCATGCCGGTGGGAAGAATTTCTTTGAGCTGGTCGACGCGGCGAACAGTGTTGGCGAGATTCTCCGGGCCAAAATATCCGGCGCGCCAATCGTCCTTCGGAAAGCGGGTTTCGAGCGTCATTTTGCCGCCGAGGCTGCCTTCATCGAGTGGCACGCGGGCGATGACGCCGATATTCAATTCCTGGCAAACGGGAAATAGTTCATCTTCCGGCGACTGATCGAAGATGTTGTAGATGACCTGCACGGCATCGACGAGTCCTGTGCGCAACGCCTTGATGCCGTTTTCCGGCTCCCAGCGGTTGATGCTGAGACCGAAGAAACGGATCCACTTCTCCTGCTTCAGTTTCTCGACCGTGGAACGGAACTCGGGATTGTCGGTCCAACTGTCATCCCAAACATGAAACTGCAGGAGGTCGATGGTGTCGACGCGCAGTTGCTGGCGAATCTTGTCGGCGTATTTGAAGACATGCTGCGCGGAGAAAACATCTTTGTAGTTGTATTGAGGACGTGCCGGCCATTTGTCATTCCCTGGAGGAATTTTCGAGGCGGCGTAAATGCGCTTGCCCGCATTCTTCGCTATGATCTCGCCGAGCAGGCCGTCGCTCTTGCCATCGCCGTAAGCCCAGGCGGTGTCGAAAAAGTTGCAGCCCTGGTCAATGGCCAACTGCATGGCGGCGAGGGATTCATGGTCGTCGGAACCGCTCCATCCGCTCATGCCCCAGAGTCCGTGGGCGATTTCGCTGACGTTGAATCCGGTGCGGCCGAGTTTGCGATATTTCATTGTGCGTCCTTGAGCTCGTACTGAGAATTTGGGAGAGCTGGCCTCAGCGGCTAAAGCCGCTTGGATTGGCTCGATTTACGGCGCGGCCTGAAGGCGCGCCCTTTCAAAACGTCCATTAACTGCCCTCGCCTACTTTGAGCACCGCGAGGAAGGCTTCTTGCGGGATGTCGACGCGGCCGATGCGCTTCATGCGCTTCTTGCCTTCTTTTTGCTTTTCGAGCAGCTTGCGTTTGCGGCTGATGTCGCCGCCGTAGCACTTGGCCAATACGTTTTTGCGCATGGCGTGAACCGTTTCGCGCGCAATAATTTTCGCGCCGATTGAGGCCTGGATCGGCACCTCGAACATCTGGCGCGGAATCAGTTCGCGCATTTTTGAAACCAGGGCCTTGCCACGTTCGTAGGCAAAGTCGCGATGCACGATGATGGAGAGCGCGTCCACCGGATCTCCCGCGACGAGGATGTCGAGTTTGACCATGGGCGATTCCCAATAGCCGGCGAGGTGGTAGTCGAGTGAGGCGTATCCGCGCGAAACCGATTTCAGACGATCGTAGAAATCAAGCACGATTTCGTTCAGGGGCAACTCGTAGTGCAACATCACGCGGGACGAGCTGACATACTCGAACGTCTTCTGCTTGCCGCGTTTCTCTTCCACCAACGCGAGGATGCCGCCGACATATTCTTCCGCGGTCAGGATCGTGGCGAGGATGACGGGCTCTTCCACTTTGCCGATCTCGCTGGGATCGAGCCAGCGCGAGGGATTATCGATCTCAACAACCTCGCCGTCAGTCTTCGTGATCTTGTAGCGCACACCCGGAGCCGTGGTGATGAGATCGAGATTGAACTCGCGCTCCAGACGCTCCTGGATGATCTCCATGTGCAGAAGCCCGAGGAATCCGCAACGAAAGCCGAAGCCCAGGGCCACGGAACTCTCGGGCTCGAAGAAGAAGGACGAATCGTTGAGCCTTAGTTTCTCCAGTGCCTCGCGAAGGACGGTGTGCTCATGGGCGTCGACCGTGTAGAGGCCGGCAAAGACCATCGGCTTGATTTCTTCGAAACCGGGTAGCGGCTCGATCGCGGGATTGCTGTCGTCGGTGATGGTGTCGCCGATTTTGGTGTCGGCAACATTCTTGATGTTGGCGACGAGGAATCCGACTTCGCCGGCTTGCAATTGATCGATCTCGACCGGCTTGGGCGTGAGCACTCCGAGCGTTTCGGCGTCGAAGGTGGTCCCGTTCCACATCAGGCGGATTCTCTGTCCTTTGCGCAGCGTGCCCTGAAAGACGCGGGCCAGCACGATCACCCCGCGATAGGCGTCGAACCACGAGTCGAAAACCAGCGCCTGCAGCTGATTGTCAGGATTTCCCTTGGGAGGCGGGACGCGCTTCACGATCGCTTCGAGCACTTCGGGGACACCCTGCCCCGTCTTCGCGCTGATCAGCACGGCGTCGGATGCGTCGAGGCCCACAGCGCCTTCAATCATTTCCTTAGTGCGGGGAATGTCGGCGCTCTGCAAGTCGATCTTGTTGATGACTGGAATAATTTCGAGGCCGTGATTGATGGCGAGGTAGGAATTCGCCAGAGTCTGTGCTTCGACACCCTGGGAAGCATCCACTACCAGCAGCGCGCCTTCGCAGGAAGCCAGCGAGCGCGAGACTTCGTAGGAAAAATCCACGTGGCCGGGCGTGTCGATCAGGTTGAGCTGGTACGTTTTGCCGTCCTGCGCGGTGTACATCATCCGGACGGCATGGGCCTTGATGGTGATGCCGCGTTCGCGCTCCAGGTCCATGGAATCGAGGACTTGCGCCTGCATCTCGCGCGCAGTCAGGGATCCGGTCAATTCCAGCAGGCGGTCGGCGAGCGTGGATTTGCCGTGGTCAATGTGCGCGATGATGGCGAAGTTGCGGATGTAGGCTGCGTCCATGGGCGGGTGCTAATCTTCGATTTTAGCAGGATGTGCGGGATTGCCCTTAGTGTGCAGCCTTTGGTTCGCCATTCCCGTTTCGGTTCAAGAAAATGCGGAATGTGATCACGATTACGTACATCGAGCGCGATCGGCGGTTATCTTCGCGGTGGGCCCGTGGTGTAACGGAAACACAGCACCTCGCGACGGTCGCAGATGCGGGTTCAAATCCCGTCGGGTCCACGCTTCGGTTCTGTGGAGCGCTGGTTCTGTGGGAGCTAAAAGCGAGGATAAGCTCCCGACGAAAGTAACTTGACTCTGTCGAGCGGCGATATCATACTGACTTTGTCGCGGGGTGCTGTTTACCCACAGTATTAAAGGGCCTCGGGGAATCCTGAGGCCCTTCGTTCGTCTGACGCTTGCCTCGAACTGCTCACTGATTTACTCTCGCTTCCCGAGCAGACACCATGATCGGAAAACACATTTTTATAACGCTCCTGGTTGGCGTCGGTCTCGTCGTCGGCATCTGGCGGTTCGGGCCAGCGGAGTGTACGACTATGCAGTTCGTGGGTGCGGTCCTGGCTGTCGTCGGATTCTGTCTGTGGACGGTCGCCCGCTTCCAGCTAGGGGCATCGTTCTCCGTCAGTGCCCAAGCTCGTCACCTGGTGACCAAGGGGCTTTACTTGAAGATTCGCAACCCGATCTACGTGTTCGGAAGCTTTGTAATGATCGGCGTCATACTGATAGTGGGAAAGCCTGTGTGGTTGTTGATTTTTGTTGTCATTATCCCATTGCAGCTGAGTCGCGCCCGGAAGGAAGCGGAAGTGCTCGATGCTGCTTTCGGCGAGGAATATCGCAGGTATAGGGCCTCGACCTGGTTCTGATCCTTACATCGACCCGAAGGAGATTCTGTGCGCAAAACGATCGTTGCCGTCGCACTGGCGCTGACTTCATGCGCCACAGCCCAAACCATCTCGCCTGACGTAAAACAATTCGTCAAAGTCGATGCGCCTGCGATTGCGCTGACGCATGTGCGGGTGATCGATGGGACCGGCGCGCCCGCGCGCGAAGACCAGACCGTTGTGCTGAACAAAGGCAAGATTGAATCTGTGGGCGATGCCTCGGTCGCAGTCCCCAAGGATGCGCAAGTTGTCGATCTGCATGGCTACAGCGTGATCCCCGGCCTGGTTGGCATGCACGATCACATGTTTTATCCCATGGGCAACGGGATCTTTGGCGAGATGGCCTACAGCTTTCCGCGACTTTACCTGGCGGGCGGAGTTACGACCATCCGCACCACGGGGTCACTGGAGCCCTACACGGATCTTGAACTGAAGAAAATGATCGACGCCGGGAAAACGCCCGGCCCCAAGATGCATGTCACCGGGCCGTATCTCGAAGGCCAGGGATCGTGGGCGTTGCAGATGCATCAGCTCACCGGTCCGGATGACGCTGTGAAGACTGTCAACTTCTGGCTCGACCAGGGCGTGGACAACTTCAAGGCTTACATGTTCATCACACGCGCTGAACTGGGAGCGGCGATTCAGGCAGCACACAAGCGGGGTGCAAAGGTCACGGGACATTTGTGTGCGGTGAGTTTTCGTGAAGCCGCGGACCTCGGCATCGATGATCTGGAGCACGGTTTCTTCGTCGACACGGAATTCCTTGCCGGCAAGAAGCCGGACGAATGTCCGAGCGAGTCGGAAGATCCGGTCGGCTTGGCCAAACTCGACGCCAGTTCCGGTCCTATGCACGACACGATTCAATATCTGGTGCAGCATCATGTGGCCCTGACGTCTACGCTTCCGGTGTTCGAGCAGGGATCGTTCAGCAACCGTCCCACGGTGCAGAAGCGAGTTTTGGATGCGCTGACCCCGGAGTCGCGAGCCGCGTGGCTGCAATACCGCCTGCGCGCCAACGACGCCGCGTTTCTGCAGCGCAGATATCACAGCGACGTTTCGCCTTTGCCGGCTGCGTTCAAGAAAGAGCTGGAATTTGAATATGCGTTTTCGAAGGCGGGAGGATTGTTGCTCGCCGGACTCGATCCCACGGGGATGGGCGGCGTCATCGCGGGATTCGGCGATCAGCGCGAGGTTGAGTTGTTGGTCGAAGCGGGATTCACTCCGATCGAAGCGATCCACATCGCGACCTACAACGGCGCGCAGTTTCTGGGAGACCTCGATCGGGTGGGGACGATTGCGCCGGGCAAGCAGGCCGACCTGGTGGTGATCAAAGGCGATCCGTCGGGGAGAATTGAAGACATCGAAAACGTCGAGACCGTTTTCAAAGACGGCATTGGATATGATTCCGGGAAGCTGATCGACTCGGTGAAAGGGCTGGTCGGCAGCCGGTAGGTTATCTTGTGACCGACTTTCCATTTACCGCGATCGAGCACGTGCAACTCGCGATGCCTGCGGGCTGCGAAGTGCAGGCTTGCGCTTTCTACTGCGGACTGCTCGGCGTGGTCGAGATTCCCAAACCTCCTGAACTCGCGAAACGCGGTGGATGCTGGTTCCAGAGCGGGATCGTCCAAATCCATCTGGGCGTCGAAGAAGATTTCCGGCCCGCGCGGAAAGCACATCCTGCGCTGCGTTGTCATGATTACGATGCTCTGGTCGCGAAGCTTCGCTCCGCTGGAGTGCAGGCGAAGGACGACGCCAACATTCCGGGCGTTCGACGCTGCCACGTCCACGATCCTTTCGGCAACCGGCTCGAGTTGATCCACGATTAGATCAGCTTCGATACAATCAATCCCTCGTATGCTCGTGCTCGCTTCCGCCTCGCCGCGCCGTCAGGAATTGCTGCGCAACGCCGGCATTGCTTTCACGGTTCAGCCGGCCGACGTCGACGAGACTCCGCTGCCCGGGGAATCCGCTCGTGCGTGCGCGGAACGGCTTGCGCGCGACAAAGCGTTGGCCATCGCTCGCAGCCGTCCCGACGATGTGGTGTTGGGAGCCGACACGGTCGTCGTGGTGGACGATCAGATTCTCGGCAAACCCGCGGACGGGGAGGACGCTACGCGCATGCTGCGGCTGCTCTCGGGACGCACGCATGAGGTCATTACCGGAGTGTGCGTCGTTGCGCCGAACCGTGAAGAGAAAACCGCCTCCGAGACGACGCTGGTGATGTTCACAGGGCTGTCCGAAGACGACATCTGGGAATACGTCGCGACGGGCGAACCCATGGACAAGGCCGGTGCGTATGCGATCCAGGGGATTGCGTCGCGCTGGATTCCGCGCATCGAAGGCGACTACAGCAACGTGGTGGGACTGCCGATCGCGCTCGTCTACCGAATGCTCCAGCAGGTAAGTCAGTGAACGGTCAGATATCAAATGAACCGCGCACGACTACTTCTTACGACTACCTCTCCTGACACTCCGCGATCACTGCAACGCGGACTGCGTGGCTTTGACCAAAGTTGATCCGGTCTTGGTCACGTAGTAAACGCTGGAAGCTTCCGGAAGACTGCTGTTGTTGTCGGGGATGATGCCGCTGACGCCCCCGGTGGCAGGCAAGGCAGTGGTGCTGGCGTTCACGGTGGGAAAGCCGCCGGTGATGTCGAGACTCATGATGCAGCCCGAGGTCCCGCCTTGTGTCGTCGCGATGCAATTATCGGTAACGCCAACAAACAGGAAATCCTTCGCGAGAGTTGAGTTGTAAAACTCGGAGACGGGCGAGGAATCCGCCGTGCCCGTCGCTAGCGCTGTGCTCGACGTGGCGGTGCTGTTCATCACGCCGCCGGTGAATCCGACGCCATACAGCGTGGGCTGCGTGCCCGTGCCGGTTCCGGCGACGAACATCATGGGAGTGCCCGATCCGGTGTACCAGGCGTGATTGAAGTCCGGCAGGTAAGGTCCGGTGTAGGTGGTCGTCGCCGTGCCCACCGGCACAGAAACGGTGCTGGCGAGAGTGGTGGGAGCTTGCACGACGACGGCATTAGTGCCGTCGGAATTGAAGGATGCGTAGACCACCTGACGGGCGGCGTCGACGATGACTGCGTTTTGCGACGTGCTGCCCGGAGCTACGGTCGGTCCATAAAAAACGGTGGGAGACGCGCCCGAGTCCACTACGTAATCGATGCGGCCAGCACTGTCTGTGAAAAAAATCTTGTTGGAGACGTTGTCGTAAACGGGAGTTGAAGGAACCGCAGTGATGGGGACGCTCCACACAATGGTAGGCGTGGAGCCGTTGAATATGTTGTTGATCTTATAGAGGTAGCCGGAGCCGGCTCCGGAAAGATCGTAGGTGGTCATGTAAGCCACATCGTTCGCGTCATTCGATGTGAATACCACGAAGGGCGCGTTGGTAGAACTCTGGTTTGTCGTTCCGCCGTCGGGCGAAAGCCGCAGCCGACTGTCGACGGCGTTGTTGCCGCCGCCCGCACCCGGCGCGACGGGCGAGGTCGCGCTCGTTCCATTGGTACCGGTCGTCCCGATGGTCAGCACATGGAAAAAAGAATTGCCCGGCACATTCTCAATGTAGGCGACCTGCTGCCCGCTCTGCGAAATCACGACTGAAGCCGGGACCTGTCCAATGCCGGAAGTGTAGGCGAACATGACGGTTGGACCAGTGGTGGGGCAGAAACCGGTGCCTGATGCATTGCTGTAAAGATTATTCAGGCCAATGATGTTGGCTTGTGTGAGCACTGCGCGGCTGGTTGGAATTCCCATGACCACAAAATCATTGGTGCAGCTGGGCGCCTGATTAATGTTGAAGGCATATTTCGCGGGAAAGTCCATGCCACCGCCCGGATCCGGAGCAGAGCTTACGGTGGGGGTAACGGTGCCGTTGGAAGTAACGGTCGTGATGTAGCTCGCGCTGCCGGTGTCGTAAACGTAGAAAGAATAATTGTCGAGGCTGTTGCCCCACAGGTTGACCTCAAGTCCGCCGCCAAGAAAAAGGAGGCCATAAAAATCAACCGGTGGATCCTGCGCGGGAAACACGAGGTTGTCGATTTGAAAGGCCCCAGCCGGACTGATGGTGATGCCGGGCCCTCCCGGGTACAGAGAATAAGTGCCGAGATTGCTGCCGCCAGTAACGTCAAGGGTGCCGGCGGTGGCGAGCAACTGGCCGCCGCCTAGATCCGCGGAAGTCAGGACGCCGAAGCCGGATTGGGGACCGACCGTGAACGTGAAGGTAGAGTCGAACAGGGGCTGGTAAAAGGCGGTTCCCAAGGGCACACTCCAGTCCCTGCCCACGCCCTTCCAGTGGCGTCGGCGACGAAACTCGGGCCACCAGCTTTCGCGATGTTGTAGATACCAGCTCTGCCTCCAGCGCGGATCGTTCTGGAGTTTCGCCATGACCGAGGCATCGGTCGTGTATGGGAAAAGCAGATGATGGTGCGTCCAGTCGGAGACGATTCCCTGCGGCCTTTGGGTTGCGGCGCTCTGTGCGGCCGCGTGAACGGAGGAAATCGACAGGCTGCCCAGGATGACGGCAGCCATGAGGAAGTGGCTAAGAAAATTTCTGTCGATGCTGCGATCGGTCACGTAGTCCGCCCCCTAAACGGGACCATAGTACTTGGGCTGTTTTTTCACCTCTAGTCACCATGCGGTGTCATGCTCGCTGGGTCCGCACTCGCCGGGGTGAGTTGAAAGGTCGTACGGGCTCTGGCTATGAAGAACTGGCTCTGGTGCGGCAATCGAACATGGTGCCGGTCTTGCCGCAACTCAGCGCGGTAGTGACGAACACCTTCTCAAACCGGAATTCCGGCTTCACGTACGGTTGCTTGACGGGTACCTCTTTCTTTTGACTCATGGTATCTCCGGTTTAAGACAGTGTGCCGTTCCAAAAAAGACTATCGCGAAAAAGCGATCTGGACAGATGTGCAAATCTAATCCGTGGCTGGCGGTGAGCGAATCTTACGTCGCTGAAATTGGCAAGTCAATGAAGACTGTGAGCGCGCCGCCAAAGCACTGTACCACGCTGAGTTGCAAGCCCAGCAAGGGATTCGAGGGTCCCCTGTCCACTGGCTGCTTCGCGCGAAGACGATCGTGCATATCCCGGGCGATAATGCCGGGCGCCAGTGCGGGAATCAGTGGATGTTCAGCTCGCCGTAGTGCGCGAAGCTGGAGAGCGCTACCTCGTCGTTGCCCGGTATGTAAAAGCCAAATTTGCCCAAGCCAAGATTCGCGCCGGGCTGCGTCCAGCGATCGAGGACGGTCCAACTGTCTCCGTGCTTGATCTGGTGCACAATCTCCGTGGGGCTGACGCGGACCTGGAGGGTGCGGAAACTTTTCCTGTCTTCTTTGTTGGGAATCCTGACCTCGTCCGTTTTTTGCCCGTTGCGAATGACGGCGCGGGTGAAGGCGTTGTCGTCCAATTGCACGAGGACGTAATTCCTGGAATCGGCGTAGTTCAGTACCCACTGCAACAGGTGCCCCTTGACAGGCATCGCGGAAAAGATAAAGGTGCCCGACGCCGGCACTGCACCATAAAGGACAAACTCTCCGCCTTTGCGAATGAATGAATCCCCCTCATGCTTCCATGCCATCGGGTCCTCCCACTTCAACATGCCGTTGGGGGCCAGAGACAAGTCCACACTCTTCGATTGACCGGCGACGACTTCGAGGGTGGCCGATCGCATGATCCGGTCGGCGCTTCGCGCGGTAAGAGTGTAGGTGCCGGGGGGAAGGGTGAGCGGGACGCCGCTGCTTACGATCTTCAGAAGGTCGCCCTTCACGATGGCCACTTTGGCGTCGGGAGGCGCAAACGTAATTTTCAATTCGCCGGGAAGGCCTTCGAGCTCGGCATCGGCGGCAGCGAGCGTTACGGTGCCGCCCGCGACGAATTGCTTTTTGAACTGCCGCGGCTTGAATCTGTCCTTGCGCAGTTCCACGACATGGTCTCCGGGATTGACAGTGGAGATAGAGAGTGTGCCATCGGCTTGGATGGTGCCGACGGAAGCTTGATCGACGAGAACTGCCGTTCCCGGAGCCCCGCCCTGGATGGTGAGTGAGGCTAGACGCGGTTGCGGCTGAAGAACAAAGATGAGCCTGGTTTCCTGGCCCTTCGCGATGCGGATCTTTTGCTGCGGTGAATCCTGAAAGCCGCTCTTGGAGACCTGGACCACGTAGTCCTTGGGCTCGAGATTGGGCAGACGCAGCTCTCCGGCCTGCGTGAGTTGCCGTTGCTGTTTTCCGTTAAGAAAAACTTTGGCGCCGTTCTGTCCGGCGACCACGACGAGCGCGCCGGCGTTGCGGGCGGATTCGGCGGGAGGCTGATCGTTCGCTGGACGATCAGGAACTGGACGGTCGGCGGGTGTGGCCGTTGCGGCGGGGTTGTTGGCTGCTGGTAAAGCGGGCGCAGATGGCTCGGGATTCCCTTGTGGCGGAGCCGAGACTGCTGGCGCCGGAGCGGAAGCGGCGGGGGCTGAGGTCGAGGTTGTGGGGACTGCGACGACTGGAGTGGGTGCAGGAGCTGTCGCTACTGACGCGGCGGGATGCTTGCGGGAGAAAAAGATGGCTGCGCCCAGGAGGACCACGGCGGCGGCAGAAGAAATCAGAATGAGGGTTGTGACCTTCGATCTCGCCGGTTCTTTTCGCCGCGAAGTTGACGTTGCGACCTCGGCGGACGGTGGGGCGGCAGGCTCCGTCACTCGAACGCTAGTGGACAGTGAGGCGAGTTCGGACTCTGGCGGAGCGACCCGGACTTTGGTCCGCGGCACAACGCGAGCCGGTACGCTGCGCATCGGAGGCTTGCTCGCCGGAACTTTGCTGGCCGGAGCAACTTCGGACCGAGCACTGGCGGCCGCAACCGGGCTGGCCTGAACCGGGGTTGCGGGTACCTGAGCTGCGGGTATGGGGGCTGCGGAGACTGGTGCTGCAGCGACTGGCGCCGGTGGAACTTGGATCGGTGGGGCCGGGATTGATGAGACCGGGCTTGGA
>Ga0335070_10008768_pt1 | contig 11860 bp, 7 predicted proteins | sample Lox_Sample_13_FD_206722 | JGI IMG/M metagenome (GOLD analysis project Ga0335070, IMG submission 206722) | Soil microbial communities from Loxahatchee National Wildlife Refuge, Florida, United States - Lox_Sample_1.3 | ecosystem: Environmental > Terrestrial > Soil > Wetlands | place: USA: Florida...
GAGCTGATTGAGCCAGCCGTCCATAGCGTCGGCAATCTTCTTGGCCTCGGCGGCGCGGGCCATGATGCGGTCCATCGCCGAGATGCCGTGCGTGTAATCGCCACTGATCCACAGTCGGGCCAACGGGCCGGCTTCATGGGCCTTGTGCAGATAACGCGGGGCCTTCAGCCAGCTATACCCGCCGGACTTGTACGCGTCCGGAATGGTCACGCCGACGGAGGGATGCTTGTTGTCGCACGCCGCCGTGAACCACGAATGGGTCACGTATTCGGTGATCTGGGCCTGATCCATGGCGCCGGGAGCGCCGTCGGTGTATCGCCCGGCGGGCAGGAACTTGCTCGTGCCGCCGGCGTTCAGGTCGAACACGCCGAACGAGATCAGGTTGCCGTACCCGGCGCCGAGCTGGTAGTAATTCGGGAAGAGGCCCGCCAAGGCGGTCGCATCGGGCAGGTACACGTTGTCGATGAAGGAACGGATCTCGGTCAACAGGGCGCGGAAGTCGTTCACCTTCTCCGCCGTGACGACTTCGGTAATCCCGCCGACCACGAACGTTCCCGAGCAGGGCTGCTTGCCGCCGAACAAGGCCCCCATCTGCTGGGCCTTTCGGCGAATCGCGATCGCCGTCATGTAATGATCGATCAGCGTCTCGGCCGTGGTGCCGCCGATCATGTCGCCGGTGGAGTATCTCGGCGTCCAGGGCGACATGTCGAGGTGGCCGCTGGTGTCGACGTAATCCGGGGCCGACAGATGGTAGAAGTGGAGGATGTGCGACTCCAGGAAATTCGTCGCCAGCAGCAGGTTGCGGATGATCCGCCCATTTGCCGGGGGAGCCACGCCGAAGGCGTTGTCCAGCGTGAGGCACGCCGCCATCGCGTGGGAGGTCGGGCAAACGCCGCAGATTCGCTGCGTGTACGGCGCGGCATCGCGCGGGTCCCGTCCCCCGAGAATGATCTCAAAGCCGCGGAGCATCATGCCTGCGCTTCGAGCACCGACGACCTGCTGTGTCCCTCCGACGGTATCGATGTCCACCTCTATCTGGAGGTGTCCCTCGATGCGCGTCACGGGATCTATCGTGATCGTTGAAGGCATAAAATCTATTCCCCATGCAGCGGCTTTGCCGGAGCCGCGTTATCTGGCTTCGGAGTAGCGGGCCCGTCGTCGTCGGACTCGGGCGATTCCTCCACGACATCCGCCCGCGCCGGCGCCGGCAGGTAGTCGTAGAACGGCGACATCCCGTCAGGATAGTTGGAGTTGACGCATCCGAGGCACGGGCTGCGAGCACCGATGCACCAGTTCACGCCGTATTTGCCCGCACCGCTGCTGTTCCATTTGCGCATCGGACAATCGCTGTAGGTATGTTTGCCCTTGCAGCCCAGGTATTCCATGCAGCCTTCCTGGCTGAGCTGGTTCGCGAAGACGGGGTTGCCGCAATACTTCCGCCGGTTGAGACAGTTGTCGTGGATTCGACGGCTGAAGTACTGCAAGGGCCGGCGCGAAGCATCCAGCGGCGGAACACGGCCGTTGGTCAGCAGGTAGGTGATCGTGCCGATAAACCAGTCAGGGTGCGCCGGGCAGCCGGGCACATTGACCACCCGGGGATCGTTCACAAGGATGCTGGACACGCCCTGAGCGGCGGTCGGGTTGGGCGCTCCGGCGCTGACGCCGCCGTAGGAGGCACAGGACCCCAGCGCCACGATGAAGGCCGCATTGGGACTGTAAGTGGAAAGGGCGCTGGCCATGGTGGTTCCGGGCCACATCCGGCAGTAGAGCCCGCCGGCCCCCGTGGGAATGGCGCCTTCGACCACCAGGATATAGCCGGGCTGTGCCGCCGAGGCGTTGAGGGCCGAGACCGCCAGATCACCGGCAGCCGCCATCAGGTTGTTCTGGAAGTCGAGATCGATGGTGTTCTTCAGGACGGAGTCAGCGGTGGCGTAGAAGACGCTGTTGAGGAAGGAGATCGCGCAACCGTCGCACCCCGCCCCTTGCAGCCAGATGACTCGTGGAGCACCTTCGCCTCTCAGAACTTTCTGCAGTGCGGCAAAGGCCTCAGGGGCCAGCTCTCCTGCCACCGTCGCGGCCGCGGCCGCCTTGAGGAAATCGCGGCGAGTAATTCTCATTTCCCGACCTCCACCCGAGACTGATCAGGGGGCAGCAACTCAAAGTACAGTCGCTGTACCGCGTCGCGCTGACGCAGCGACCACGGCGGTATTCCCAGATATTCCTCGGCCTGGGCCAGCAGGGCCCGGGCATAACCGGCATTGTGGGATCCGAACGACCGGTCCTGTTTCACGAGGTCATAGTCGAACCTTGCGGCGTAATACGGGACCAACTCCGGGGGCGGAATCATCTCCGGATCGAGGTACATTGGGTCGCCCGGCGTGAAGTAGGGGGCAATCGCGGCCAGACGTATCTCGATCTCCTCCCGCGTCATCGACGTGAGCAGCGTTGCGGCGTCCTCGGAGTGGCAAGGCCCGCACGCCCGCATGCTCGGGAGGAAGGTGTGACCGCTGTCCACCGGATGGTCCGGTCCACCGTATGGTTCCGTATGCACGTGGCACACCGAGCACTCGTCGGGAATGCCCCACCAATGTTCGGTGTATGGTCCGATCAGCGGCGCCTCGTTCAACTTGTAACCGCCTATGCCGTGCAGCACCTCGGTCTGCGTCTGGTCGGGATCGTCGCCCAGGACCGCGGAGCCCATGGTGTGGCACTGGGCACACAGGAGATTGGGCGGCTGGCGGAGCTGACCGACATTCGGTCCGCCGTGCGGCGAATGGCAGGCCACGCATTCCACGTCGAACCATGCGCCCCATAAGCTGGGTTTGCTGCCCTCCGGCGCCAGGCGGTAGTCGGTCGAGTGGCATTGCAGGCAGTCATCCACCGCGTTGGGATCGCCCCACAGGTCGATCAAGGCCGTGGCATGCTTGGAGGTGGACCACTGCTCGAACTGCGGGTGGTGGTTCTCGCCGCACAGTCCGTGGCACGACTGGTGGCATGCACCGCACAGGGCGGAATCATAGTTCACCGTCAGCGGGACGTTGTTTGGATCGACCACGTGATTGCTGCCCGGCCCGTGACAGTTCTCGCACTGTACGCCGGCCAATTGCGGAGTGATCTCGAGGTTCACGAAGCCGCTCTGGGTCCCATAGCCGACCGAGTGGCAGGGGTAGCACAGAACATTGTCGCCCGCGCCACCCTCGACCAGCGTGTTGAACGCAGTTCGATGGATCGTGGCGTACCACATGTCGTAATTGGCGGTATGGCAGGCGGTGCAGGTACTGGCCCCGACATACAGCGCCGGGCTCGCCAGCGGGCCCGAGAAATTCGGGGAGAACCGGATGAAATCGGCGATATCCACGTCGCCGTCATGATCGACATCCGCCCGGGCGAATTGCTCCGGCGTGCAGCCGGGAGGCGGGGTGGTCACCTGCGGGCCGGCCATGCAGCCGGCAAAAATGACGAGGTCGTCGATATCCACGTCACAATCCAGGTCGATGGCCCCCAGCGGACGCCCGAAGGCGTCCACGCCGGCCGGGGCCGGTACGTCCGGGCACGAGTCGCACGGATCGCCCACGCCGTCTCCGTCCGTGTCGGTCTGATTGATCGAGTGAAGGAGCGGGCAATTGTCACATGCGTCCCCAAAGCCGTCCTCGTCGGAATCGGTCTGGTCCGGATTGGGCACGGAGGGGCAGTTGTCGCAGGCGTCGCCCACGCCATCCCCGTCGCTGTCCTCCTGTCCCGGGTTATAGCGATGCGGACAGTTGTCGACCGCATCCAGAATGCCGTCGCCGTCATCGTCGCCCGGGTAGGAGACGAGGGGCCACACGCGGATAGCGCCTTGGTAGATCATCGAGGGGTACCCGCTGTTGGGAACCTCGGCCCAGGCGATAATCTTGATGTCCTGCTGCTGGGCCCAGCTATCGGCGTCAAACGTGAAGGTATTCTCGATGGTCTGGGAGCCCCCAGGGGCCAGGGTGATATCCGTCGTGGGCGCGGCCTGCTTGAACGAGTTGCGATGGTACCAATGCTCGGACGGCCAGTGGTCGAGCACCTGGACCATGTAGATCCGCAGCGATTTTCCGGTCCCGCCGGGCTCAATGCCCACCTGGGCGCAGGCGTTGTAGGTCTGGCCGCCGAGGTGCGTGACGGTCAGGGCGATGGTGACATCGGTTCCGACGCCCCGCTCCGGCAGGAAATGGTTGACTCGGTAGATGTTGTACAGCTGATCGACGTCGGGGAGGGCTCCGACGAACTTGTCCCATCCATCGAACACCGCCGTCGGTGTGTACTCGCCCTCGAAGAACATCCAGCGGTCAAGGCCCCAGGGCGTTTCATAGCCGTCCCAGTTGACATGGTACTGAACGAAGGCGAAGGAATCCGGATAGACATCCAGAAGTCGGCTCAACGCGGGACCCGCGTCAGCGCAGGACAGTCACCACAAGTTGGTGAATTCTTCGCATAACACCACGCGGTTGGCGGCCACGACCGGCGGAGCCGCCACGCTGAGCACGGCCGCTACGGTCAGGAGCACTGCCTGTGGAAGAGTACACGAGCAGACTGCTCGGCGCGGATTATTCGTCATCCCCTGCACCTCGTTCCTAGAGCTTGGATTATCGTCCCTCTCCTCGCCCCTGCGGCGCGGCCCGCCCTCCTCGGCTAGACGTCTCGAAAGCTAGCCGATGTATTATCGCGAGAATGAGCGTCAAAAGTCAAGGAACTCTTGTTGTCCGGACGTCTGCAAAATGCTTCGAATTCCTGCTTCAGAAGCCGGTCCGGCGACGAAATTGGCAGACGCAGAGTATCCACTGGCTCCGAATGCGGTGCCGTAGAAACGCCAGGCTCATGCGGTCATGGGGAAACCGCAATGCTCGCCGACGCCGGCGTGCTCACCAGGCATGCTGTCAGGCCAGGAAAGTAATCGACCTCGGCATGCTCAAAAGGACCTCGCTGCTCGTGACCGGTCGGGCAGCGAGGTCCGAGCTTCTCGAGGCGGGGCCGCGCACGTCACCCTTACTCGTCCGCCTCGTCCGCTGGCTTTTGTGCTCGCGCCAGCGGATTCGGCAGGATCGGCGGCTTGTCGAAGTCGCGCTCAATCTTGGCCAGATCCAACTCCTCGAACAACAGGCCCGGAGCGACGACGGTCCGTCCACCCGTGCCGCCGCTGTTGAGGACATACGGTTTGTCGCCCGCCGCCAGCATCCGCTTGAAGGCCTTGAGGTCAAAGCGGGCGATCTCGGCGCCGCGGACCAGCTCTTCGTGGCCGTCCGGATAGACCTTGTACATGGCCAGCGGTGTGCCGCCCTCGCCGCCGCCTCGGGCAAAGCCGCTGATGCCGAGGCTGCTGAGGTATTCGGAGTACCGCCCGCTGTCGCCCTCGGCGCTGCCAAGAACCGCGATTCGGATCCCGAACTCGAGATCTTCATCCGCGCAGGCTTCCAACAGCTTGCGTCGGAGGGCCTGCTCTGCCTGGGCGTCGCTGCTGGTCACGACCAGGCATCCCACCGAGGGGCTCGGACGATAGTCGCCGCGGCCGTGGCCGGTCGATTTCTTGAAGGTCTTCGAGGGGTTCCGCGACATGACCAGCGTTTTGAGACGCCCGCCTTCCACGAGGGTCACCGGCCTGACTTTCACCCCTTGATCGTCGTAGAGGTAGTGACCCATGACCACTTGCCCGTCGATGGACTCCTTCGTGGGATCATCCACTACATTGAGGAATTTCGGGAGGATTCGTTTGTTCAGCTTTTTCTCGAAATCGTCGGGATTGCTCTGGCTGCCGATCGGACGCTGACCGCCGGCAAACTGGCCCGCGAAACGCTGGGAGAAGAGGACGGCAGCGGCTCGAGGTTCGAAGAGGACGGGCCCCGTGTAGCTTTCGAGCTTCGGCGCATTCTTGATCGCCACAAGCTGCTGGACCATCTTGCGGCACCGCTCCGACAGGTCCTTCATGGAGGGGAGCCCGTCGAGCTTTCGGGCGTACACGTTGATCGAGTCCGACAGTCTCATTCCATCGTCGGCCTGGACGGTGGCGCTGATGGTCAACGAGAATCTCGCATCGCCGACGCGGAGACGGGTGCCTTCGGTGTTGACCAGATACTTGTTGCCGGCGGTGCCGTTGATGTTGACGCTCGAACTCTGCACGTCGGGGTATTCGAGGAAGATCCTGGACAGATCGGTCGCCATCTTCTCCAGGTCCTTGAGGCTTATCGCGACTTCGACGCGGTCCTCGAAGCTGACGGTCGGATCTTCGTGCGAGAAATCCGGCGGCTTGTCCTCGATCACCTTGGTCTTCATGAAGGCCAGTTTCCGTTCGTAGTTCTCGATGACGGACTTGTACTCGCGATCGGTGGCCCACCAGATGCCCTGGCGGATGGCGTTGTAGTCATCCTCGATGGGTATGTCCGCGCCTCCCATGCCGCCGAACATGCTGAAGTAATATCCGCCGTAATCCCCGCTGAAATTGGTGTTGTCCTGGTCATAGGACCCCACGCGGATGCTGGTGCGGAGCCGTCGCCAGCGATTCTCGCTCGAACTTGTGAGGGCTCCGAGCCTGGCCCCGGCGGAAGAGCTGACGGTGTCCCCCAATCCGTACTCGATGAAGTAAGGCCGCTGGAGGTCTTCCAGCTTCAGCCCGTCCTTGCCCCGCTCCAGCTCATCGACCAGGGCCCGCAGGACGACGTCCTTCTTCACCTCGGTCTGAACTTTGTCGTCCGCCGCAGCCCGGTTCCACGAAACACAAACGATCAGCAGGACTATTGCCGAAATGGATCGCATCATTGGTGATCTCCTTCATCAATGGTGGTAAAGCACGACGATCGGTCCCGGCCGAGCCGGGGCCCGACGCGGCGGTTATTTTCTCCCGTTCTTCTCCGAGGCGATCGGCGCCTCCAGAATCGGCGGGCGATTCTGAGCCTTTTCCTTCTTCTCGACTTCGATCTGTTCCACGAGGATGCTCGGTGAAATCGCGGACACGGGCACGCTGCCCGATTCCGCCCCGCAGTAGCCGTTGAAGATGTCCATGTCGTCGGCGGTGCAGAGGATCTTAGAGAAGCAGGTGAGGGGCGTCCCGACGATGTCCACGCCTCGAACCAGCTCGTCGGGCCGGCCGTCGGCCCATACGCGATAGACCAGGATCGGTATCACCTTGAATGCCTGCGGCATGAACGTCTGGGTCATGGTGAAGCCGCCGGAGATATCCGTGAACAGCAGCCCGTATTCCTTGTCCTGCTTCTTGCACTCCTCGATGAGCATGCTGCGCAGTTCCTCGAACGGCACCTGGTTGGTCGATTCGATGGTGAGATTGCCCTGCCGGGCCACGACACTGCTGCCGGGCTGGCGCCGCCCATGGCCGTTCGACTTGGTGAAGCCCCGTGTGGGAGAGCGTGACAGCAGGAACGTCTTCAGGACGCCCTTGTCCACGATGACGGCCGGCTGCCCGGGAATGCACTCGTCGTCGAACTCGTAGAAGCCGTTCAGGGGTTTGCCCTTGAAAACCTTCTTGGAGGGATCGTCGGTGATGCTGATGAAGGTGGGCAGAATTTCCTGACCGACCTTCTTGGCGTACGTCTGGCCCTCCTCGACGTCCTTTTGTCGATGGCCCTCGATGCGGTGCCCGAAAATTTCGTGGAAGAAGACGCCGCTGGCCCGGTTCATGAGGATGGCCGGACCGGTGTAGGGTTCCACGATCGGCGCTTCTCGAAGGGCAAGAATGTCCTTGATGACCCGGTCCACACCCGTGACGATCTCATCGTCGCCGGGCAGGTCTTCCAGGCTGTGAGCATCGAAACTCTTGTATTGCCACAGTTCCATCCCATCGTCGGCGATGGTGGAAGCCCGGACGCCGATTCGCCATTGCCCCCAGCCGAACTGGAGCTTGCTGCCCTCTGAGTTGACCGCCAGGCGATTGGTGGTCTCGCCGGTGAGCGTGACGTCGGAGCTGTAAATCGAGGGATGCTCGCGGAAGCGGCGCGAGAGGTTCTTGATGCGCTCGACCAGCTTGTCGCGATCGAACTTCTGGTCGACCCATGGTCCGATGTGCTTGCTGGCGTCCTCCTTGGAAAAATCGTCTGAAGGGTCCTCTTCCTCGACTTTGACCTTCACGTTGGCCTTGACTTGGGCCAGACGCTTGACCGCGGCCTTGAACTGCTCGTCGGTTCGGAGCCAGACCGCATGGCGCGAGGCCACCGGGTCATCGTTCAGCGGCAGGCTGGTCATGCCTCTGCCGGAGTACTCGTAGCCCTGATCGCGAATCTGGTGGGTGCTGTCGAGCTTGTATTCCCCGCAGCGCAGGTCCACGTCAAGCACCCGCCGGTGGTCTATTCGATTGGTCGTGAGTGCCCCCAGGGATGCCTCGATGCTGACGCTTTTCTCGTCGGTCACGGCATATTGCAGGAAATACGGCTTGGTTCCATCCGGCCCGACGAGCTTGTTCATCGACAGACGCAGCTCGTCCTGCAAAATGCCCAGGAGCGGGTGCTCCTCAACTCCGCTTGCGGGCGCGGGCCACGACAAGCCGATGCACAGGCCCAGCAACGGCCACAATGTTCCACGGACTCTCAACCGGTTTAGTTGAAGCATGATATCGGCCTCCTGAAATGGAAAGAAAGTGCCGGCCCACGAAAGGCCATGATCCGCTAGTATAGCGCCGAGACAAGCATTGCATAGGGCGGGCCGCCCATCGCGGACTGCCCTGTCATGAAGGCGTTCGCATAGGTCCTGCGGTCGTGCCAACCTCTGTCATGTGAGCGACGGCGAAGTCGTCTCAAGAGGCGACTCGACTACTTTCGTATACGCTGTTCCCACGGTAATAGTCGCGGCAGAGGCGTCCGCGCAACGAGGTTTCGCTTGGAAAAAATCAGGCTGCGGGTCAGTGCTGTTGCCAGGAAGCCCGGCGCCGCCGATGAAGCCTCAGCCGGCGGGATAGGCGGAACGGCCGTCCGACCTGTGAATTGGCCTCGGCTGGCCCTGGCCCAGGGCCCGTAATCCGTTGTCAGCAAGAGCCTTGAAGGCAAAGGCTCATATCGTCGCGTGAACTTCGCTTGCGGATGGCGCGTACCTCCAATTGGCAACCGTACCGGATGGCTGAGGATCCGGTGCATTGACGTGTCGGCTGATTCGGATGAAAACCTCCGATCGCATTTCGGCGGGTGAAATCATGGACTTCCGAAACACATACGAGGATGTCGCCTATGCCGCGGCCTATGCGAAGCTCGAGTTCCCCGGCACCTATTACCTGGCATTCAGGGATCTGCCGGAGATTCTCTCCCGGCATGTTAGGGGGAAACGGGCCCTGGACATGGGCTGCGGGGCGGGCCGCTCGACGCGTTTTCTGCGCAAGCTGGGTTTTGATGTCGTCGGCGTCGATATTGCCGAGGAGATGGTCCGCCGGGCACAGGCGTTCGATGCGGATGGCGATTACCGCTTGGTCGCCGATGGAGATCTTGGCCAGTTCGCGGACGGCGCTTTCGATTTGGCCTTGTCTGCGTTCCCGTTCGACAACATTCCCACGGCGGGAAGGAAAGTGAGGTTGTTACTGGAGCTGGCCAGGGTGCTGAAGCCGGACGGCCGCATCGTCAATCTGGTTTCTTCGCCCGAAATCTACCTGCACGAGTGGGTGTCCTTCAGCACGAAGGACTTTCCCGAAAATCGTCAGGCACGATGCGGCGACCTGGTGCGGATCATCAATGCCGCCCTCGATGACAAGCGACCGGCGGTGGACGTGCTGTGGCCCGACGAGGATTACCTCGAAGTATACCGGCAGTCCGGCCTGAAAGTAGTCGAAGTCTGTCGGCCGCTCGGCAGAATCGGCGAACCATATCCATGGGTCAACGAGATGACGATCGCCCCGTGGGTCATCTACGTCTTGGGGCGCGCCTAGGACGGCCCAGCGGGCCGTCCTGGGATGACGGGCTTCCGGCCCGGGTGGCCCTCGGCGAGATGCCCATGCCGCGGGTTGCCGGAAGGTCCGTCAATCCGGAGTCAACACCACACGGACCGCGCGGGAGGTTCGCTTTTTCTCCATCAGTCGCACGGCTTCGACGTATCGCGAGAGCGGCAGGCGATGGGTCACCAGCGGCACCGGCAGACGGCCGCGACCTGCCAGAAGTTGCAGCGTCAGTTGCAGCGTGGGTATGTTCGCTCCTTCAAACTGCTCCATGCCGTGAGCGAGGACACCGCGCAAGCCGATCTCACGAAACCAGACCGGCGTATAATCGATGCGTCCGCGGAATAAATGCACGCCAAGCACGATCACGGTTCCGCCCGGGCGGGTCCAGCGCATCGCCTTCTCCAGGGAATCCGGCTTGCCGACGGCGTCGATGACGGCGTCAAAGCCGTGCATGAGCAACTCGTTTCGACCGAAGGCCCGCCAGAACCCGGTCCCAAGCTGCTGAGCCAACTGCTCCACCGTGATCTCGCCGGTCAGCACATGGCCCGCACCGAGGTTGCGGGCCAGCTCGGCCTGATACGGGTAGCGCGCCAGACAAGTGACCTCCGCCTCCGGTCGCAGGCAGTGAAGCCAGTGAATCGCGCCCAAACCCTGTATTCCCGCCCCGACAACCAGGACCTTGTTCAAGCCGCGCTCCGAGAGTGTCAGCACCGCCCGCAAGGCACATGCCAGCGGCTCGGCCAGCACCGCCTCGTCATCTGTCAGGGAATCAGGTATCGGGATCAAATTGGCCGAGTGTTCGAAATAGGTCGGAGCAAAGCCGCCGCTGCGGCATGGTTCGTGTGCCGGAGCGGGCTCACCTTGGCGTTGGCATCGGGCATACTCCCCGGCGCGGCATTGCGCACACGGTTCGACGTTGAGGTTGAAGCAGTTCCGGAAACCGCCGCTCCGGGAGATCACCCGCTGGCCGACGAGCAGGGCGGGCCCTGCCCGTCCGGCTTGCTCGACGGCTTCGACTGTGCCTGCGAGTTCATGCCCCAGGGTGACAGGCGTACTGGCTTGAGCAGCCATTGCGGCCGGGGCGACCGCCGGGCTGAGTCGCAGACGCATAAGCTGCACATCGCTTGCGCACAGGCCGCACTGCCGCACTCGCACGCGGGCCCAGCCGGCGGGCAGACGTTCGATCATCGGCACATCGCGCAGACGGGCAGGGGCCAGCGGCGAAAAATACACGGCGGGGCACGCGATGCCTGCGGCGCGGCAGATCGCGAATCGCCAGGGTTCACACTGGTAGCAGAGAGTCTTCACACAGCTATCTGGCCGACCGCGGTCGCGGAAGGCAATCGCATAGCTTGTTTCAGCTCGCCCAGGGCGTTCAGCAGGCCGTCGATCGCCTCGGCGGTATGATTGGCGTTGACCTGGATCCGCAGGAGCGAGCCGTTGAAGGGCACCGCCGGATACGTGACCGACTGCACGTAGTACCCCCGGTCAAAGAGCCAATTCCCCGCGAGGAACGTCTCCTGCCCGTCTCCGATGACGATCGAAACGATGGGTGAGTCGCCTCCGCGCACCGCGATCCCAAGTGATTGGGCCCCTTGGACCAGGCGATCAACAAGATCCCTCAGCCGCCCGCAGATCTGATCGTACTCCGGCGATTTCAGGATGTCGCATACGGTGCAGATCGCCTCCAGGTAGGGCGGGGCCACGGGCCCGCCGAAGATGTAGGTGCTGGATTTCATCTTCAGCAACAGCTTGAGCTCCGTCGAGCAGGTTACATAGGCGCCCATGCATGAAAAGGCCTTGGACAGCGATCCCACGCAGATCACGTCGCGCAGATGACCGAGCGCTCGATAAGCCGCTCCGCGCCCCCGCTCGCCGATGACTCCGGTGCCATGAGCGTCGTCGATATACATGATGCCGCCGTCGTTGCGGGCCACGCGATCGAGCTCTGCCAGCGGCGGGACGGTCCCGGTCATG
>Ga0335070_10008769_pt1 | contig 11859 bp, 7 predicted proteins | sample Lox_Sample_13_FD_206722 | JGI IMG/M metagenome (GOLD analysis project Ga0335070, IMG submission 206722) | Soil microbial communities from Loxahatchee National Wildlife Refuge, Florida, United States - Lox_Sample_1.3 | ecosystem: Environmental > Terrestrial > Soil > Wetlands | place: USA: Florida...
AACTCATCAAATTCGAGCTTGATAAAGGCACCCACCCCCGCACCCTCTACCACGATCTGATTTGGCCCGCCATGGAGCACGTTGAGCAGTTGTATCGGGAGGATCGAATCAATCTCGCCTCGGAACACATGGCCACCCGCATCAACCGAGCGGTCGCCGAGCACCTGCAGGCCAATCTGCCCCGCAACCAACCGGTGAACAAGCGTGTCCTCATCACCTGCGCCCACGGAGAAGCTGAGGAATTCAGCGCCCAGATGTGTGCCGACCTTTTCGAGGCCGATGGCTGGGACGTTTATCTGCTCGGCGGCGGGGTGCCCAATGACGAGACCACTTCCGTCATCGGCGAGCTGCAACCCGATGTCCTGCTCATCATCGGCAGCCAGCCTTCTGATGCGCCCCAGGTGCGACAGTTGATTGACTATGTCCGCGCCATCAACGCGTGCCCGGCCATGAATATCATGGTGTCCGGCGGCGTCTTCAACCGCGCCAGGGGCCTCTGGCGCGAGGTCAAAGCGGATTTGTATGCTGAAACCGCGGCGGAAGCCCTGGAACTGGCCAGCCAGGCGGAACCCCGAAAGCCCGAGCTCCGTGTCCCCGGTGCGCCGAAGAAGCGACGCCGACGCCGGCGCCCGCCGCTACTCGCGCAGGTCGAAGCCGATGCCTAGGCCGCGAGACCAGGTCGCTCGATTTGAGATCAGGTCTCCTTGACTCAAAGGCTGCCGCCAGCCGATAAAACGTCAGCGGCCGTCGAGGCAGAAGGATCTGCAAGCCACATTATACCCGGCGCTATACACGCGGTTTGGCCAGGGCGGGCCAAGCCAACTGGTAGGACCTGACGCCATCGTTAGTCCTATTGTCGAGTGAGAGTGGGGCTGGCGGCCGGTTTTCTTCTGCTTCCCCTCATCCGAGTCAGAGTCGCGACCTGCGATCGATCCCTGGTTATGATTGCGCTTGAACGTAAGGCGCGGATCGCCACGGTTGGCGATCGCCGTATGAGGTAGCCGCCATGCAAGCCATCCTCGTCGAAGCGGGCAAGGTCGATCTCCGCGAAGTGCCCCAGCCCAAGGCAGGCAAGGGCGAGGTCCTCGTTAAGGTCCGCCTGGCGGGCATCTGCGGAACTGATCTGGAGATACTCCGTGGATACGCCGACTTCCAGGGCGTCCTCGGCCATGAGTTTGTCGGCACAGTGATCGCCGGATCCACCTCGCTCGAGGGAAAGCGCGTCGTCGGAGAAATAAATTGCGTCTGCGGCCGTTGCGACATGTGTGCCAGCGGCCTGTCCGGTCATTGCCGCAAACGGACGGTGTTGGGCATCGCCGGGCGGGACGGAGCGTTTGCCGAGTATGTCATGCTGCCGGAACGCAACTGTCTGGAGGTGCCGCCCGGCGTCAGCGATGAGGAAGCGGTCTTCACCGAACCCCTGGCGGCCGCGTACCAGGTGGTACGCCAGGTGAAGATCGAGCCGCGCATGAGCGTGATAGTGCTCGGGACGGGCCGGCTGGGTCTGCTCGTGGCCCAGGTGCTGGCGCAGACCGGTTGCCGCCTGACGGCCGTCGGCCGCAATCCAAAGACATTGGGCTTGCTGGATCGAAAGCGGATTCGCACCGCCACGGTCGATGAGACTCACCGGAACCAGGATCACGACCTGGTTGTAGACTGTACCGGTTCACCGGAAGGACTGGGAATCGCCTTGGGCCTGGTGCGGCCACGAGGCACGATCGTCCTGAAGACCACATGCTTGATGAAGGGAGACGTCGACCTGGCCCAGGCAGTGGTCAACGAAGTGACGATTCTCGGCAGCCGGTGCGGGCCGTTCGGCGAGGCCCTCAACGCCCTCGCCAGGAAGCAGGTTGAGGTGGCGAGCATGGTCACGCACGTGGTCCCGCTTGCCGAGGGGGTCAAGGCCCTGCGATTGGCTGGGGAACCGGATCAAGTCAAGGTACTTCTCAAGGTTGGCGAATGACCGAGCACCGGACCGTCACGCTCGCCGTCGAGCCGTTCGCGGACACGAGCTTGCTTTCTTTTCCATCGTTGTCGAGCATCGGAGGATTCTCGCACTGCATCACCACGCGGCCCTGGAACATGGCGGTGCATCGCGGGCCGGACTCAGACCAAGCGGTTGACCGGCGGCGACGGATATGCCGGAAACTCGGTCTGCCGTTCGAGAACCTGACGGCCGCGGACCAGATCCACAGCGCCCACGTGCTGCGGGTGCTACCAACCGACAGGGGACGGGGACGCGAGGGACGCGACACGGCCATTCACTTCACCGACGGGCTGGTATGCGATCTGCCCGGCGTGCCTGTGATCCAGTTCTCCGCGGACTGCCCGATCATCATCGTGGTGGAGCCGCGCAGGCGCATCCTTGGAACCGCCCATGCGAGCTGGCGCGGGACCATCGCCCGGATCGCCTTGGAGTTGATTCGTCAGCTCGTGCGGGAGTTCGCGGTGCAGCCGGACGAATTGATCGCCGCTGTCGGTCCCTGCGCGGGCGCCACCGAGTATGAGGTCGGCGACGAGGTGTTCCGCATCGCCCTGGCGCAGTTGGCCGACGCCGAGAGACATTTCCCGGTGCATGGGGGCAAGCGGTGCTTTGATCTCCGCTCGGCCAATGTAGCCCAGTTGATCCAAGCTGGCGTGCGCCCGGACCGCATCAGCGTGGCCGACGAGTCCACAATGAGTGACCCGCGCTTTTTCTCCCACCGCCGTGACGGCGAGTCCACCGGCCGCTTCGCCATCATCGCCGGCATAAGAGAAGCGTAATGGTCCGAGTATGCGCCATTCCATGATCGGAACAACGCAACTGCTCAACCCGTCAGGCCGATGATCCGGGCAGGAGACGAATGCCATGACTATGGAGAAAGCGGTCATCCTCTGCTCCGGGGGGCTCAACAGCGCGGTGATGACCTCCGTGGCCGCGAAGGAATACGCCCTGATGCTGTTGCACGTCCGATACGGCCACCGGGCGCAGGCCAGGGAAACGGTCCTCTTCGAGAAGCAGGCCGAATTCTTCAAAGCCCAGGAGCGTTTGGTCGTAGACATGCCGCATTTTGCGGCGATCGGCGGCAACGCACGCGTGAGCCGCAAGCGACAGGTCGAGGACGCCCTGGCTCTGGGCGAGGGAACGTCGAACTGCTACGTCCCCGGCTTCGTCGCCGGACTGCTCAGCGCCGCCTTCAATTGGGCATGGGTCACCGGGGCCTCGAAGGTCTTTCTCGGAGTGAGCGAAGACCTGGGCCCGCCGGCGCCACGAACCAACCGCATCTACCCCGACTATTCCCGGGCCTACATCCAGCTCTGCGGACAGCTCTTCACCGAGGCGGCGCCGGGCAAAACGATCGCCATCGAGACGCCGCTGATCGACATGAACCGCTCAGATATCATCAAGCTCGGCAACCGGGTTGGAACTCCGTTTCAATTGACCTGGTCTTGCCTGTCCTCACCGACGGAGGCGTGCGGTGCATGCGTCGGCTGTGCAACGCGCAACCGGGGCTTCCTCGATGCGGCAGTACCGGACCCGGTCCTGATCGCGGCGTCAGTCCGCGCGGCGGCGGTTAGCTGAGCGAAATAACCGCAGCACATTTGCAGCACATGAACACGGGTGCCACGGACCAACCTGGTTTGTCCGTGCGCCTGGTCGCGTTTGGGGCTCACATTCTTTCGAGCGTCCGAATGCCGAGAAGTGCCAGCCCGAGCTTCAACGCCCGTGCAGTCAGATCGCAGAGAACCAGGCGCGAAGCCCGAGTTACGTCATCAGGGGCCTGAAGGACCGGGCAGGACTCGTAGAACGTCATGAAGCGCCCCGCAAGATCGTAAAGGTACTCGCAGAGAATGTTGGGCAGCAGCGCATCCGCGACGGCATCGATGGTCTCGGGCAACCGCAAGATCGCCATACCCAACGCCCGTTCCGCGGGCTCGCCCAGCGTGATCGCGGCCTGGCCCGCCTGTCCGGCTGGTTGCTGACTGCTGAGGGCTGATTGCTCCGCCCCTTTACGATAGATCGAGCGGATGCGTGCATAGGCATAAAGCATATACGGGGCCGTGTTTCCCTGCAGCGCCAGCATCTTGTCCCAACTGAAGACGTAGTCAGTATTGCGGTTCTGGCAAAGGTCGGCGTACTTCACCGCCCCGATGCCGACGGTCTCGGCGATGTTCTTGATCTCCTCATCGCTGAACCCGCGGCGCTTGTCGGGATCGGCTTCAGTGTCGCGCACCAACTTCTCCGCCCGGGCGACCGCCTCGTCCAGCAAATCCTTCAGCTTGACGCTCTCCCCGCTGCGTGTGCGAAGCATCTTGCGGTCTTCTCCGAGGACCGAGCCGAAGGGCACATGCTGTAATTCAACCTCAGTCGTTCGGTTGCCCGGCCGCGTCCAGCCCAGAGCGCGAGCGGTGGCGAACAGCATCTCGAAGTGGAGCTTCTGCGGAGCACCGACGACGTAGAGGATGCGATCGGCCCCGAGGCCGCCGCAATCTCCAAGCTCCGGATTGACGCCTCGCAAGGCCTGCCGCAGACTGGCCGTCTGAAACCGGATCGGCTGCTTGATGAAATCATTGATCCGATATGCCAGGCCGGCCAGATCCGTTGTCGTGTACAAAAACGCACCGTCGGATTTCTGGATCAGCATGGGCTGCGGATCACCCTGAGGCCCTTTGAATGCGGGGGCTCCATCAGGCTTCTCCAGGAAGACGCAGACTGCACCCCGGTCTTCGCGACAGACGGCGCTCAGGCCGCTGACGGCGTGGCTTGAGGATTGCCGATTGGGCGCCAGTGCCGCACGCAGCTCCTCGACGACACCGGGCAGCAAAGGGTTGTAAAAGCTTTCGCCGCATGTGTGCGCGGGCTGAAGCATCACCCCCAGCCGATCATAAAGTCGGTAGACGCCGCGCATGGATTCGACGGCGACCGCGCGCCAGGCCCGATTCTCCGCCTCGGCGCCGCCCTGCAAGCGTGTGACGGCCTGTCTGGCACGGTCGGCAAAGCCGGGATCGGTCATCTTGGCGTTACCGCTGCGGTAGATGACCTCCAATTCCTCCGGGTCTTTGGGCAGGCGGGCCCAATCCTCTTCCGACAGTGAGGTCGCTCCTCGCGGCAAGATACCGCGCGCATACAACTCTTCGAGAATGATCCCGAACTGTGTTCCCCAGTCGCCGATGTGGTTCTGACGGATGGCCCGGTGCCCTTCGCATTCCACCACGCGGGCCAGCGTATCGCCGATGATCGTGCTCCGCAGATGCCCCACATGCATTTGCTTGGCCACGTTCGGCGACGAATAGTCAATCACCACCATCTGGCGATCGGCGTCGGTGACCGGCTCGATGCCGAGCCGGTCAAAAGCCAGCGAAGTCGGCAGTGTCGGGTCAGCCAGCACAGCAGCTCCTGATCGCCCAGTCTCCGGAGCCGGGGGCACGATTGCCAGGGTCCTTTGAACGAACGACGTCTTCAGGCGCAGGTTGATAAACCCCGGCCCGGCAATCTCAGGCGTATCGCACATCTCGGCAAAGCCGGCACTGATCGGCGCGGCCAGAAGTGCATCGACAATCTTCTGAGCCACGTCGCGCGGCTTCTGCCCCAGCTTCTTGGCCAGGCTCATGGCCACGTTCGACTGGTAGTCGCCGAACTTGGGATCCCCCGCTGCCTTGATGAGCGGATCGACGCCCCGGCCGGCCTCACCGAAAGCGGCAACCAGCGCGGCTTCAAAGTGCGTACGCAGTTGTGCAAGCAGTGATTTCACGAGGCTGCTTTCTCGTTTTCCACGTCAACCTCGGACATGCACTGCTCACAGAGCAGTGGCACACGACCGGGACCGACGCTACTTCGCCCAGTCCACGCGCGGGCTGTCGCCCCACAGCGATTCCAGATCGTAGTAACTGCGGCGATCAGGATCGAACAGGTGAATCACCACGTCCACGTAGTCGACGATGATCCAGATCCCCTCTTCATAACCGGCCACGCCGTACGGCTTCTCGCCCTGGGCTCGGCCCAGATCCTCGATGTGATCGGCCACCGCCCGCATCTGCCGGTCGGACGTGCCGGTGCCGATCACGAAAAAATCGCAGACCGGGCTGATGCCGCGAAGGTCAAGAACCAGAATGTCCTCGCACTGGTTCTCCTGCATGATCCTCGCCGCATCGATGGCGAACCGCCTTGCGGCTTCGGCGGCACGGGCGACCCTGTCCCGCAGAATCTCCGCGTCACTCGCGACCGTGGTGACGGCCAGTTCCTTGACCTGCTTGGCTCGTGCCGCTTTCTTTGGCAATGGTCCCTCAGACTTCCCCAGACAAAGTCGATTCCCGTCGGCATCCTCGCGCCGACGCCGCAGGGCCCAACGGCCGCCTGCGACAACGCGGATATTATAAGCGAACGCGGGTCTCAACAAGCGCCCGCCGGCGCTCGCTGAAACCCGCGGTTTATGACGACAGTTCGCCTGAACCTAGTCCGTCAGCTCGCTGTGCATCGCCGACATCTCCGGCGACTCGCGCTTCGACTGCCAGACGGCCCAGAGGATCACCAGCAGCGAGACGACGGCCGCACCGATCACGACCATATCGACGGGCTTGCTGACGAACTCAAGCGGCAGCGGGAAGCCGAACTTCTTGGCGCCTTCCTTCACCGCATCGACCACGCTGGCGTGATACCCCACCATCAGCGGCACGCTGAGAATGGCGACCATGTTCATGACTTTGAGCAGCGGATTGACGGCCGGGCCGGCGGTGTCCTTCAAGGGGTCGCCGACGGTGTCGCCGGTCACGGCGGCCTTGTGCTTCTCGCTGCCCTTGCCGGTGTTGCGCTCCAGATCGCGCGGCTCGTCCTCGACCATCTTCTTGGCATTGTCCCAGGCGCCACCGGAGTTGCACATGAAGGAGGCGATGAGCTGCCCCACGACAATCGCTCCGCCGAGGAAGCCGGCCAGGCCGATAGGACCAAGCACGAAGCCGACGAAAATCGGCGCGCATACGCCCAACAGGGCGGGGCCGATGAGCTCATGCTGGGCCGCCGCGGTGCAGATCGCGACCACGCGGGCGTAGTTCGGCTTCTTCTTGCCTTCCCAGATGGCCTTGTCACGGAACTGGATGCGGCATTCGTTGACGATCAGATAAGCGGCCCGGCCCACGGCACGGATCAACATGCCGCCAAAGAGCATCGGAATCGAGCCGCCGATCAACATGCCGATGAGCAGCTTGGGATTCGATACCGTCAGCAGACTGGCCACGTGATTGAACAGCCCGATCGGCAGCGGCTTGTCCTCGCTCTGACCGCCGGAGCCGATCACGGTAATAAACGACGCGAAGAGGGAGACGGCCGCAATCACAGCCGACCCGATGGCCACTCCCTTGGTAACGGCCTTGGTCGTGTTGCCGACGGCGTCCAGGTCGGCCAGGATCTGGCGCGATTCCTTGTACTTGGCCTCGCCCATCTCCTTCTTGTCGAAAGCCATTTCGGCGATGCCGTTGGCGTTATCGGCGACCGGACCGAAGACGTCCATGGAGATCGTGTTGCCGGTCAGCGTGAGCATGCCGATGCCGCACATGGCCACGCCGAAGGCGATGAAGATCGCGTTCGTGCCGGTGTAGATAAGCACGGAGAAGAAGATGGCCACGCACAGGATGATGGCGGTCCAGACGGCGGACTCGTAGCCGACGGCGAAACCCTCGATGATCGTCGTGGCATGACCGGTTGCCGTGTTCTTCTTGATGCTGCGGACCGGGCTGTACTCGGTGCCGGTGAAGTATTCGGTGCAGCGGTTCAGGGCTACGCAGAGCAGAATGCCCACGAAGCAGGTCGCGGCGGGCCGCATGTCCAGTCCCGGATGGCCCCAGTTGAAGTACCAGGGCAGGGCCTTGATGCTATCCCAGGCGCCTTGCGAAAGCGTACCGGCGAGAACCATGGTCTCGTCGAAGCGCAGGTAGAAGTAGCCCAGCACGATGAAGCCGAGGACTGATATCGCGGAACCGAGGGCAAAGCCCTTGTTGATCGATTTCATGGCCTGGGCCACGTCGCCCTTGTCGCCGGCGCGAACCGAATAGGTGGAAATAATCGAGCCGATCACGCCGATGGCGCGAACCAGAATCGGGAAAATGACGCCCTTGTGGCCGAAGGAGGCCCAACCGAGGATCATCGCCGCGACGATGGTAACCTCGTACGACTCGAAGATGTCGGCAGCCATACCGGCGCAGTCGCCGACGTTGTCACCCACGTTATCAGCGATGGTGGCGGCGTTTCGAGGGTCGTCCTCGGGGATGTCCTTCTCGACTTTACCGACCAGATCGGCCCCGACATCAGCGGCCTTGGTGTAAATGCCGCCGCCGACACGCATGAACAACGCCAGCAGCGTCCCGCCGAACCCGAAGCCGAGCAAGGCCTCATATGCTCGCTCGCCGAACGTCATGAAGATGACCGTCCCGCCCAGCAGGCCCAGACCATCGGTGAGCATACCGGTAATGGTGCCGGTCCGGTAGCCGAGCATGAGGGCCTTGCCGAACCCGACCGGAGCAGCGGCCGCGACGCGAAGATTGCCGGTCGTCGCCAGTCGCATGCCGACGAAGCCGACCATGCCGGAAAAGATAGCGCCCAGGGCAAACGCGCCGGCGCGACCAAAGGCGAACGGACTGTACCAGTCGTGATCCTGCAACGCCTTGGTCACATACAGCACGACGATCAGGATGACAATCAAGACGGCCACCGTGGATAGCTGGCGCTTCAAGTACGCATTGGCCCCTTCACGGACGGCGTCCGCGATCTCCTTCATCCGGCGTGTGCCCGTGTCAGCGCGATACACGTAGGCCACCAGGCTGGCGGCGTATACCAGAGCACCGATCGCGACAATCAGCACGATCCACAGGGCCACGCGCTCGTAAGCCGCAAACCGATCGCTCCTCATGAAGGCGAAGGCTTGGAAATGGTGCTCCGCGGGCGCTGCCTGGACTCCAGGCGCGGGCGCAACCTGAGCGGCTGGCCCATGCGCGGGCTTAGCCGCAGGCGAGGGCCCTGGCTTGGCCGCAGGCATCGGTGTGGGCTGCGCCGCGGGCGCGGACTTAGCCGCCGGCGCAGGCGATGCCGGCGTCGGCTGCTGGGCGAGTAATCCCTTGGGGGCGCCATAGACCCCGGCATGGATGTACAAGCCCAGACACAGCAGCATAAAGAACACAAGACCGATAGTCGGTATCTTTCGACGACGCTTGGACTGCTTCACGATTGACTCCTAGCTGACTCCACCGCGTTGCACAAAAACTCACTCTTGCACGCGCTCAACCGTCCGGCCGGCGCGTCTGCAAAGTTCAGCAATATATCGCCTTGCGCTGGCGCGGTACAAGAAATTGTGTCGGGCCGCCCCAGCCCGGTCTAATCACGACCGGCGGTATGTAACCCGTTTCGCCCCCCCAACCGGCTGGGCTTCAAGCCGTGGAAGGCCGGTGGTCAAAGTGGCAACTGGCTAGAGGCTGGCTGATGGGTCGGCAGGCTACCTGCTTGCCTTCTGGAAGGCTCCGCGTCTAAGTCATTACTGACGCGAACCTTGCAAAATGCTACGCGGCCCTCCGGCCGCTTTAAGTGATGGCCGAAGCCATCGATTGACCCTACCCAGGCCGGGGCTAACATGGCCGCCTAAGTCCTGACGAAGAATGCCATTGGCGGAGTAGCCATCGCCTGCCTCTGAAGATCCGGCGGACTTGAAACCATCGCCCAACAGCCTCACACGAGGGAGCTAACCATCATGAACCGCTTCACGCCGATTGCCGCCACCGGTTGTTTTCTTGCGATCGCCCTGTCAATCACGGCGGCCACCACGGCCTTGGCAGGGCCCCCGGACGAAAAAGTCATCACCATCGAAGGCCGGGCAGCCGGGACCGACGCCAACGCCATGGACCAGGCCAAGCAAGACGCCCTTCGGCGGGCCGTCGAACAGGCCTGCGGTTCTTTCATCGACGGGCAGACGCAGACCAAGAACTACGCGGCGGTCTATGACAAGGCCTTGTCGCTGGCGGCGGGCTACGTCACCGAGTTCCAGATCCTCGAGCGCCGGGTGGAGGCGGGCGTCAGCATCTGCAAGGTGCAGGCAACGGTGTCGACCGCCGCTTTCGAAAAGGAATGGGCCCGGCTGCTGCACACCATCGACGCCGAGGGCAATCCACGCTGCATTGTCGTCGTCCTGGAAGACAACAACGTCGACGACAATGCCCCGCCCAAAACGGGAGGAGTCGTACAAAGCGCCCTGGAGAACTTCTTCCTCAAGAAGGGCGTCCAACTCATGGACAAGGCGGCGACCGACGAGGCCCGAGGCCGCGACCTGGCACTGGCAGCGTTGAACGATGACGTCAACAAACTGGCGGCGATGGCGGCGGCATTCAAGGCGGATGTTGTCATCCGAGGCGTCGCCGAGGCCCGCCGCGGTGGCGCCACTGACTTGGGCGGGAAGCGGGTCCACAAGTGGTCGGGCACGCTGAGCATCCGCGCCTATCACGCCGACAGCGCCCAGATGCTGATGTCGAACACCTACACATCAACCGTCACCACGACTTTCGAAAACACCGGCGGCGACGAGGTCCTCAAGAAGTGTGCGGAGGAGAACGCGGGCCGCATCCTGCAGGACATCGGAGAAGGATGGCGGCAGCGGCAGAACGTCAAGCGAGTCTGCCAGGTCACCCTGGAGAATTGCAGTCGCGACGACTTCAAGGCCTTCGAGGCCGCCCTGCGCAAGGTCGACGGCGTCATGGACGTCCGGATGAAGGAGCTGGTCAACAGCGTCTGCCAGGTGGAGGTCGACTGGTCCTACGACCTGGAGAAGCTCATCCGCCGCATCGAAGAGCTCAGGGTGCCGGGCACCAGCTACGCCGTCACCGAGCAGACCCATGATCGGGTGACGTTCAAGCTGGCCAAATGACCGCTTTGTCTTCGATCAGCGCAATCTCGCGCCGGGCCCGACTCGTGGCAACCATCGTCCGCCTTCCGGGCGAGGAATGTGGAAGGTCGTCCCCAAAACCAGGGCCTGCTCGCTGCGCTTGTGCGCCCCTGGCAACCATCGCCCGCCCTCCGGGCGGTTGGAGCACGGTCCCCCGCCTGCGAGTATCATGGTTCGCTGGAATAGGAGTCAATCTTGAGCGGGCAGGATCAGTCTGGAATGATCAGCTTTGAATTGAACGGCAAACAAGTCCAGCTTGATATCATTTCCGATCTGACCCTTTTGCAGCTCCTCCGCGATAAGCTCGGCATCACATCGCCCAAGAACGGTTGCGCCCCCGCCGGCCAGTGCGGCTGCTGCACGGTGCTGATCGACGGTCTGCCGCAATTCGCCTGCCGAACGGTGGCAACACAAGTCGCGGGCAAGCGCGTCACCACCTTGGAGGGGCTGCCGGACCAAGCCCGGCGCCTGCTGGCGGAGTGCTTCGTCCGGGCCGGAGCCGTGCAGTGCGGCTACTGCACGCCGGGCATCGCCATCCGCACCCACGCCCTGCTTGAGCGAAATCCCAGCCCCTCGCGGGCGGAAATCGTCGCCGAGCTGGTCGGGCACTTCTGCCGTTGCACCGGTTACAAGAAGATTATCAACGCGATCGAGCTGCTCGCCCGCGTACGTCGAGGCGAGGCTCTGCCTTCCAGCGGCAACGGCCAGAGTGGCGTGGGCGCGCCGTTGGCGAAATACGGCGGCCGCGAACTTGTCCTCGGCGAGCGGAAGTTCATCGACGACATCACCGTGCCGGGCATGGTCTTCGCGGCCATGCGCTTCAGCGATCATCCGCGGGCCCTGGTCAAACGGATCGACACATCAGTTGCGGAGGTCATGCCAGGCGTACTGCGTGTGGCCACCTGGCGAGATGTGCCGGGCGAACGGTACGTGGGCCTGGTAGAGAAAGACTGGCCGATCTTCG
>Ga0335070_10008770_pt1 | contig 11858 bp, 8 predicted proteins | sample Lox_Sample_13_FD_206722 | JGI IMG/M metagenome (GOLD analysis project Ga0335070, IMG submission 206722) | Soil microbial communities from Loxahatchee National Wildlife Refuge, Florida, United States - Lox_Sample_1.3 | ecosystem: Environmental > Terrestrial > Soil > Wetlands | place: USA: Florida...
CTCGATCAGCGCACGCGCGCAACCCTTGCCGCGCTGCGCCCCATCAACGTAGAGATCCTGCAGATAGCAGGCGGACTGCACCGACCACGTGTCGCCATGGAACAGGTAGTGCACGATGCCCTGCAGGTTCCCCGACGCGTCGCGCGCCCCCAGGCCATGCAGGCGGCCGGCCTGGATGCCTTGCCAGGTGCTGTGCGTGACGGCGTCGGGCAAGGCGACCTTGTAGAATTGCTGGTAGGCGAGCCAGAGCTGCTGCCAGCGGGCAAACTCGTCGGGCCGCAGCGGCGAAATCTCGAACATGAGGGATACCCACGGGCCTGGATCGCGTGGCCAACAGCTTAGCACTGCGAGGGAGAAGGTGATTTGGATCCTGCTGTAGAGCGGTTGCGGGCGGCACAGCGCGGCGCGGCGGCGCTGTTCGACGACGTCATCGGGCGCGGGCTGATCCGGCCCGGCCGCCTCGAGAGCGAGGTGAGCGCGGAGATCTTCACGCTGGCACGCGAGCGCCATGGCGTGCGCCGCCACTGGCACAAGCGCATCGTGCGGGCCGGGCCCAACACGATGCTCGGCTACGATGAGGATTCCGACGACCTGCGGATCGCCGAAGACGATGTGGTGTTCCTCGATTTCGGCCCGGTCTTCGATGCCTGGGAGGCGGATTTCGGCCGCACCTACGTGCTCGGGCACGACCCGCGCAAGCATCAATTGGTGCACGACCTGGCCGAGGCCTTCCGGCTCGGCAAGGAACTCTTCGAGCGCACGCCGCAGCTGAGCGCAGGCGAACTCTACGACTATGTCGCGGGACTGGCGGCCCCGCGCGGCTGGGAGTTCGGCGCATCGACGGCCGGGCACCCGATCGGGCATTTCCCGCACGAACGTCCGATCACCGCCCAGACACGCCCGCTGTCGATTCAACACGGCAATGATCTGTCGCTGCGCGAGCCCGACAGCCAGGGCGCGGTGCGGCACTGGATCCTGGAGATCCACTTCATCGACCGCACGCGAAGATTCGGCGGCTTCTACGAGGAGCTGCTGAGCTGCTGAAGGCAGCCGCGATCAAAATGGTGGAGCGGAAGGGGATCGAACCCTCGACCTTCGCATTGCGAACGCGACGCTCTCCCAGCTGAGCTACCGCCCCACACAAGGCGCGCGATTCTAAGGTAGTGGCCCCCGGGCGGCAAATCGGACTCAGCCGGCACCGAGCAGCATCACGGACAGTGCGGTCACCGCGGCCAGGAACCCCAGCAGCAGCGCGGCGGCGGTGATCCGGCTGCGGCGCGCCAATGAAGGCAGGTCGTGGGCGGCGATCAGGAACGGCCGCCCGTCGCCGGGCTTGACCACGATGCTCTGCGTCGGTGCACCCGCGCGCGGCGCCTGTTGCTCGATCTGTGCCCGCGCCGCGGCACGCGCCTGCTCCCACTCGGCCTGGCCCAGCACGCCGTCGTGGTTGGCGTCGAAGCGCCGCAGCAGCGCCGGCTGGTCCTGCTTCCACTCCGCCAGCAGGCGCATGACCTCGACCGTCGGTTCGACGCCCTCCACGCCGCCCAGCGTGCGGAATTCGCCGATGACGCTGACCTGCTCGCGTTCATGGATGCGGTGTTCGGTGTAGCGATAGTCGCCGCCCTGCAGCCCGAAGAAGCGCTGTCCGCCACCGGGCGCCGCCGGCCAGGGAACCGAGCCGCGCCAGCTGTCGCGATCACCCGGCCGCACGTCGGCCCCGGTCGGGCCGACCAGGCAGGTGCCGGTGTCATCCTGCAGCCGGAACGGCGTGATGCTGACGCCGCGGTTGATCGTATGCCAGTGCGCGTTGCGCCCCTCGCCGACGCGCTGCTCGATGCGATAAAGCCACCAGGCGCAGGGCAGCTGCGTCAGCGGCGCGATCGTCGGCGCGCCCTCGCCCATGATCGCGGTGCCGCTGAGTTCCACGTACCCTTGCGCGGCGGAGCGGATACGCGACATCGGCGTGTCTTCAATGAGCCTTGCCAGGCGCCAGCTGCGGAATCCGAAGTAGAAGCACAGCGGCGCCGCGATCGCGAGCGCCGCCTGCCAGAAGCGCGGATCATCCATCGCGTCGCGGGCCCTGCGCGCCCGTTATTGCCTGAACAACGCGCCGACGTCGACGTCGGCCTTCTCGGGCGCGGCGAATTCCAGCAGCGGCTTGGCGGTGAAGCCGTAGCGGCGCGCGACCAGCACGTCGGGAAACTGGTCGATGCGCGTGTTGTTGATGTTCACCTGGTCGTTGTAGAGCTCGCGCCGGTCGGCGATCGCCTCCTCGAGCCCGCTGATGCGCGCCTGCAGCTGCTTGAATGATTCATCGGTCTTCAGCTGCGGGTAATTCTCGGCCACCGCGAACAGCCGGCCGATGTCGCCGCGCAGCTGCTGCTCGGCGGCACCGACCGCGGCGACGTTGCCGCCGGCGCTGGCCGCGAACACGGCCGTGCGGGCGCGCATGACCTTCTCGAGCGTCTCCTGCTCGTACTGCATGTACTGCTTGCAGGTCTCGATGAGCTTCGGCAACTCGTCGTGGCGCTGCTTGAGCAGCACGTCGATGTTGGCCCAGCACTGCTTCACGCTCTCGCGTATCGCGACCAGGCTGTTGTAGATGCCGATGAAATAGACGGCCAGCACGGCCAGCAGCGCGAGCAGGACTATCAGTACGATCATGTGCAATGCCCCTTCGGTTCCAATGAGAGGGTTCGGGATCCGCGCCGGTCAGTCCTGCGGCGGATGGAGCCGGGTCCACGCGGTCTCGTACAACCGCGCCGGGATGCCGGCCGCGGCGGCGCGCGCCGCGCACTCTTCATCCGTGGCGCGGCCGGCGGCCGCGAGCAGCGACAGCGTCGCGAGCAGTTCGCCCGCCCGCAGCGCGCGCACCAGTGCATCGCCGGGCGGCTCGCCGCCGAGCGCGGCGACGATGCGCGGCGGGCTCTGCCACAGCGTCGCGATGCGCGCCGCCATGACGCCCGCGTAGCGGTCGATGACCTGCAGGAAGACGGCCGGCGCCGGCCTGAGCTCCGGCTGCGCTCGGTACTGGTCCTCGACGACGCGGTAGGTCACCAGCGGTCCGAGCGCCGACAGCAGCGCCAGCAGCTGCGCCGCCTGGCGATCGGCCGGGCACCACTGCCGCGCGCACACCTCGGCCGCGATGGAAGCCTGCGTGCAGCGTTCCCACAGCACCGCCGGGAAGCGGTTGTGCTCGGCCGCGCCGCCGCGAAACACCGGCTGCACGAGCGCGGTCGCGGCGAGGGACTGCAGGCCGTCGGTTCCGCAGACCACGACGGCGCGCTGGATGCTCTCGACCGGCTCGGCGCTCAGGCGGAAATACACGCTGTTGGCCAGCCGCAGGATGTTGCCGGTCAGCACCGGATCCTGCGAGATGATGCCGGCCAGTTTCAGCGGCGGCGCGTCCGGATCGTTGACCGCGGCCAGCAGCTGCGGCATCAGCATCGGGCGCCGCGGGAAGTACTTGTCCGACAGCGGATCGGCCGCGAGTGCCTTGCGCGCGGCCAGCATGACCGGCTCGTGTTCGGGTGGAATGGCGTAGTCGAAGCTCGCGGCGCTCAGCGCGCTGGCCCACAGCGCCGTCGACTGCGTGCCGAGTTCGGCGGCCAGCGCGTCCTCGCCGGCTGGCGCCGCGCCAGGCGATTCGGCGGCGGCTGCGCCGTTCCCCGCGGCCGCGTTGCGGGCGGGCGATGCGGACGATCCGGCCGCGACGCCCCGCCGGCTCCACCACAGCGCGGCGCCGATCGCCACGGCTGCGGCGATGGCGACCCATATCAACACGGAGGCGTCCACGCCGGTGCCCGCTGCGGATCCGGGCGGCGGGCTAACCGGAACGGAGCGATTTCAGCCGGCGGAAGCCGATCAGCTGCTGCCGCTGCTCGTCCCACAGCCGCAGCGTCGCGGAGCGGAAGCTGCTCCACAGCGTCAGCGTCGGGACGCGGTGCAGGTGCGGCGAGGCATCATGGCAGTGCTGCAGGTGATAGTTCGGGATCTGCGGGCTGAGATGATGGATGTGATGGAAGCCGATATTGCCCGAGAACCAGTGCAATACGGCCGGCAGCTTGTAGAACGAGCTGCCCTGGAGCGCCGCGGCGGTGTAATCCCAGTCCTCGTGCCGGCTCCAGTAGGCCTCGGGGAACTGGTGCTGCACGTAGAACAGCCATACGCCCGCGGCGCCGGCGATCAGCATCAGCGTCAGCTCGATCAGCGCCCAGGCCTTGAAGCCGATCAGCGCGCTCAGGCCCACCGCCATCAGCAGCAAGCCCAGGTTGGTGAGCCAGACCGAGAGGCGCTCGCGCTCGCCGGCCTCGCGGGACGGTATGCGCTCGAGCACGACGAACAGGATCGTCGGCGCGACGGCGAACAGCACGGCCGGGTTGCGCAGCAGGCGATAGGCAAACCGCTGCCAGCGCGGCGCGGCCAGGTATTCATCCACCGTCATCGTCCAGATGTCGCCCTTGCCGCGGCGACCCAGGTTGCCGGAAGTGCGGTGGTGGATCGCGTGCTCCCAGGTCCAGTGATGGTAGGGCGTGCAGGTCAGGAGCCCCGTGATCCAGCCGACGACGGCATTGGCGCGCTTCGATCGCAGGAACGAGCCGTGGCCGCAGTCGTGCATGAATATGAACAGGCGCACCCTCAGCCCGGCCGCCACCAGCGCCAGCGGCAGGATCAGCCAATACGAAACCGAAATGACCTTCGCCATCAGGAACCAAAGCAGCAGGTACGGGATCAAAGTGTTGACCAGCTGCCAGATCGCACGACGGTGGGAGGGCCGACGGAAACGCTCGATCACCGACTTGAGGTCGGCCGATAGCGCTCGCGGGCCGCGGGCGGGGGTTTTGGGCTCGGTATTCACTTGGAGGCCCGGGACTCTAGCATGCGGCCCCGGCGAATGCGCGCAAGCGCGTGCAGCCCCGCGGTGCAGGGCACGCAACGCGCGAAGCCAGGCTGTCGGTTTTTTGAGACGCATGGCGACCTGCATTTTGTGGAGTATTCGATTGTGCGTGACAGTCCGCTGACTTATTTTTGGCCACATCGCACCGGCTGACCCGCGCACACCCAGCGGAGGATCCATGTCACACATTCCCAACCTGCCCACATTGTGGCGTTCCGGCGTAGCCCTCGCGCTGCTGCCGCTGCTCAGCAGTTGCGGCGGCGACAGCTATTGCGGCGATTGCGGCAGCTACACGCCGGTCGAGTATTCATCCGCGGTCGTCGCCGCGGATTTCAACAACGACACCTTCACCGACATCCTGCAGCTCAGCGTCGTGCCGGACGGCTGGGGCGCCGCGCCGGCGACGATCAAGTCCTACCTGTCGACGGGAGCCGGCGCCTTCGCCGCGCCGACGCAGACGAACGACGGGGACAATCCGCTGTACGCCGCGAGTGCCGACCTGAATGGCGACGGCCTGCCCGACGTGGTGACGGCCAGCGTGCGCAACGGGGCGCTGGCGGTGTTCTTCAACAACAGCCTGACGCCGGGCACGCTCAATTCGCCGCTGGTGCTTTCATCGCCCGGCGCCTCGCAGGTCGCGATCGCCGACCTGAACGGCGACGGCCTGCCAGACCTGATTTCGGCGGACTACAACGTCTCGCTGTTCCTGCAGTCCTCGCCCGGAACCTTCGCCGCGCCGGTGTCGCTGTATCCGGGCGGTGCGAACTGGGTCGCGGCCGGCGACCTCAATGGCGATGGCATGCCTGATGTCGTGGTCACCGACGACACCGGCGTGCACGTGCTGTTCCACACCGGCGCCGCCGGCGCGACGACCTTCGCGGCGCCGGTCACGGTGTTCACCCAGACCGCGAACATGAACGTCGTCGGATGGAACCTGGTCGCGGTCGCCGACGTCAACGGCGACGGCCTGAACGACCTGGTCATCACCGATCCGGGCCCGACCGGCGGCACCGCACCGACCGTGAACGTGCTGCTGCAGGACGCGGCCAATCCCGGCCATTTCCTGGCGCCGGCCAGCTATCCGGTCGCGCAGCAGAGCCTGGCGCAATCGATCGTCGTGCGCGACCTCGATGGCGACGGACGCCCGGATATCGTCATCGGCGGCACCGAAGCGGTCAGCATCCTGCTGCAGGACCCGGCCAACCCCGGGCAATTCCTCGCGGCGACGAACATCCCGGCGCATTGCGCCAACGAGATCGCCGTGGCGGACGTCGACGGCGACGGCCGGCCCGATATCATCATCGCGGCCGGCCCGACGCACCCGGTCGTCAACGGCGTGGTCACCACGCATCCGGGCGTGCTGCTGCAGAGCGCCGTGACCGCCGGGACTTTCGCGGCGCCGGCCGACCTGCCCTAGGCGGCCTGGCGCGCCCGGGCCCACGCCGGGACTGCTTCGCGCCCGGAATGTGAACTGCTTGGCGGTGCCGGCGGTGTGCGGCGCGTCTCGCCGTCGCATTGACTTAATAATGTGACGCCGCTTTGATCCGGTGGCGGGGTGCGCCGCTAGGCTCCAAGGCCTATGCGTGTGCGCGCCAAAGTCACCATCCTGCTCGCGCTGCTGTTCGCCGGGCTGATCGCGGCCCAGTGGGTCATCCAGCAGCGCCAGATGCTGCCGCGCTTCGTCGAGCTGGAGCGCGACAGCGCCCGTACCGACATGCAGCGCGTCGTGCTCGCGGTCGAACGCGAGCAGATGGCGCTGACGGCGCAGGTGGCCGACTGGGGCAACTGGCACGAGCTGTGGAAATTCATGGCCGGCCAGAACCCGGGCTTCGTCCAGGCCAGCCTCACCGACATCTCCTTCCGCATCGCCAAGATCGATTACATGGCGGTGATGGCCAACGACGGTCGCTTCCTGTGGAACCATGGACCGTACGACGCCTCTGGCCACGCGCTGCCGCTGCGCCTCAACGGCGACGATCGGCTCGAGGACGCCTGGCAGCGCGCGCTCGAGAGCGGCCAATCCGTGAGCGGCCTGATCGCGACGGACCGCGGCGTGCTGGTCGCATCGGGTGCGCCGATCCTCGACGGCTTCGGCCACGGACCCTCGCGCGGGCTCGTCATCATGGGCCGGCTGCTGAACCAGGCCGAGCTGCTGCGGCTCGGCAACCAGGCGCAGGTCGTGCTCGACATGCGTCCCTGGGGCGCGGACCGCGCCGCGGATGCACTGCTGGTCCGCCCGGCCACCAAGGGTGAGTTGCTCAAGGAATCGGCTGCCGACACGCGCATCGAACGCGTGTTCACGAATCTGTCGGGCACGCCCCTGCTGACGCTCGGCATCAACGTGCCGCGCACGATCTCGCATCGCGGCGCGGAGGCCGTGCAGTACTCGACGCGGCTGCTCGGCGTCGCGGCGATCATCGCGCTGGCCGCGCTGCTGGTGCTGCTCGGCCGCATCGTGCTTGGCCCCCTGGCGCGAGTCACCGACCACGCGCAGCGCATCGCCGCGGCCGACGACCTGTCGGCGCGCCTCGGCTACGACCGGCGCGATGAACTCGGCACGCTGGCGCGCGCCTTCGACGACATGGTCGAGCGGCTGGCCCGCTCGCGGCGGGAACTGATCGATCGTTCGTTCGAATCGGGCGCGGCAGAGAACGCCAGCGGCATCCTGCACAACCTCGGCAATGCCATGACGCCGCTGTCGGTCAACATCTCCAGCCTGCAGCAGAAGCTGGCCGCCGTGCCGGCCGAAGAACTGCGCCAGGCCCTCGAGGAACTGCGCAGCGGCACGCCCGACCCGGCGCGGCGCCAGGACCTGGAGCAGTTCGTGCAGCTCGCCGCCGGCGAAATGGTGCACGCCGTGCAGCAGGGCAGCGAGCGGCTGCGCAGCATCATCGACCAGACCGACGTCATGCAGGCGGTGCTCGCCGAGCAGCGCCGCCACCAGCGCAGCGGGCCCGTGCGCCAGGCAATGACGCCCGCCGAGCTGATCGCGCGCGGCCTGCAGCAGATCGCCCCCGTGCATCGCGACCGGTTGGCCGTCGAGTTGTCGCCGGCCCTGGCCGGCATCGGCGCGCTGTCGCTCCCGAGCACGACGCTGGGCATGGTGGTGCAGAACCTGGCGCAGAACGCGGCGGAGTCCGCCGCACAGGCCGGCATCGGACGCACGCGGCTGCGCTTCGATGCCGCGCTCGCGCAGGCGCCTGATGGGCGGCCCGCGCTGCGCCTGGTGGTCAGCGACGATGCCGCGGGCATCGCGCCGGAGCAGCTGCCCAAGCTGTTCCAGAAGGGTTATTCGACCAAGTCACGATCGACGAACTCGGGACTGGGCCTGCATTGGTGCGCCAACACGCTGCATGCGCTCGGCGGCTCCATTGCCGTGCACAGCGACGGCGCCGGGTGCGGTGCGCGATTTGAAATCCTGATTCCCCTGCCGGCAGACGGTGCGCAGACGGAGGAGCGAGCGGCATGAACCTCAAGCCAGGTGTGGAAGGCCCGTTGCGGGTGCTGGTGGCCGACGACGAGGCGGCGATCCGCGAAGCCTACCGGCAGGTGTTCGGCGAAGCGGACCTGCGCGCCGACCTGGATGCGATCCAGGACCTGCGCGCGCGGTTGTTCAACAAGACCAAGGCCGCCGGCGGCGCACAGCGACGCACGTTCGAGGCGATGATCTGCAGCAGCGCGGCCGAGGTGGTCGCCGCCGTCGGCGAGGCCGTTGCCGCCGGCAATCCCTATCCGGTGGTGTTCCTCGACATGCGCATGCCGCCGGGCGAGGACGGCGCCTGGGCCGCCTCGCGCATCCGCGAGCTCGATCCGGACGCCGAGATCGTCATCTGCACGGCGTATTCCGACGTGGACCCGGCCAACATCGGCGGCCACGTGCCGCCGCAGGACAAGATCTCGTTCCTGCAGAAGCCGTTCCATCCGCACGAGGTGCGGCAGATGGCGGTGGCCCTGTACAGCAAATGGCGCGCCGAACGGCACATCGCGCGCCTCGCCTATTTCGATTCGCTGACCGGCCTGCCCAACCGCGAGCATTCGATGTCGCGGCTGGACAACGTGCTGCAGCGTGGCGCGGCCGAGGGCAAGACCACCGCGCTGCTGTACATCGACCTCGACAACTTCAAGCGCATCAATGACACGCTCGGCCACAGCGCCGGCGACGAATTGCTGAAGCAGTGCTCGGCGCGCCTGCGCGAAGCGCTCGAGGGCCTGGCGAGCGGCGATGCGCAGCGCGTGGGCGCCGGCGACCTGGGGCGCCTCGGCGGCGACGAGTTCGTCGCAATCCTGCCTGAGATCAGCACGCGCGACACCGCCTCGGCCGCGGCCGACGCGGTCATCATCGCGCTCCAGCATCCGGTGCGGCTCGGCCACCACGAGATCGTCGTGACGCCCAGCGTCGGCATCGCGATCAGCCCGGACGACGGCACCGACGCGGCGACGCTGCTGCACAATTCCGACCTGGCGATGTATTTCTCGAAGCGCCGCGGCCATGGCGCCTGGGCGTTCTACGACGCGACGATGAGCGATGGCGCGCTGCGCCGCCTGACGCTCGAGGGCAAGCTGCGCGGCGCGCTCGAACGCCAGGAGTTCAGCCTGCACTACCAGCCGCAGTTCGAGCTCGCCTCCGGTGCGTTGTCGGGCCTCGAGGCGCTGCTGCGCTGGACGCATCCCGAGCTGGGCGCGGTGCCGGTGCTCGAATTCATCGAGATCGCCGAGGACACCGGCCTGATCGTGCCGATCGGCGAATGGGTGCTGCGCAGCGCCTGCGCCCAGGCGCGACAGTGGCGCGACCAGGGGCTGCCGTTCGGCCACATCTCCGTGAACGTCTCGGGCACGCAGTTCCTGCAGCGCGATTTCCCGGAGCTGGTGGCGCGGGTGCTCAAGGAAACCGACCTCGAACCGAAATGGATCGAGCTCGAGATCACCGAAACGGTCGTCATGCGCGATGAAGCCTGGGCCGAGAAGGCGCTGGCGAGCCTGCGTGCGGTCGGCGTGTCGCTCGCGATCGACGATTTCGGCATCGGCTACTCGAGCCTCGGGCGGCTGCGTCACCTGGCCGTCGACCGGCTCAAGGTCGACCGCTCCTTCGTCAGCAACCTCGAATCGGAGGTGCGCGACCGTTCGATCGCCAGCGCGATCATCAAGATGTCGCGCACGCTCGGCATCGGCGTGGTCGCCGAGGGCGTGGAGACCTTCAACCAGATGCTCTACCTGCAGGAGCAGGAGTGCGAGTCGGCGCAGGGCTACCTGTTCAGCCGCCCGTTGCCGACCGCCGATGCCGAAGTGCTGCTGCGGCGCGTCGCTGCCAACGTCGACCTCAGCCGCACGGAGAAACTCCGTCGCCTCGCGGTCGAGACGCCGGCCGAGGCTACCAAAGGCTGACGCGCTTCTCCGGCGGCAGGTACATCTTGTCGCCGGGCTTGACGCCGAAGGCCTCGTAGAAGGCCGGCTGGTTCATCAGCGGCAGTTGGCCACGCAGCGGCTCCGGCGAATGCGGATCGGTCTTCAGCTCGAGGATCGCCTCGTTGGTGCGGATCTTCTGCATCCAGATGTGCGAGTAGCCCATGTAGAAGCGCTGGTCGCCGGTCAGGCCGTCGAGTACCGGTGCCGGCTTGCCGCCCAGCGAGATCTGGTAGGCCTTGTAGGCGATGGCCAGGCCGGAATTGTCGGCGATGTTTTCGCCCAGCGTGAGCTCGCCGTTGACGTGGAAGCCCGGCACCGGCTCACGCGCCGAGTACTGGGCCACGAGCGCCTTGGTCTTTTCCCTGAAGCGCTTGTAGTCGTCCTTGGTGAACCAGCCGGGCGTGCCCAGCAGGTTGCCGTTGCCGTCGTACTGGCTGCCTCGGTCGTCCAAGCCGTGGCTGATCTCGTGGCCGATCACGGCGCCGATGCCGCCGTAGTTGACGGCGTCGTCGGCGGCCGGATTGAACATCGGCGGCTGCAGCACCGCGGCCGGGAACACCACCTCGTTCATCTCCGGGTTGTAGTAGGCGTTGACCGTCTGCGGCGTCATGAACCACTCGGTGCGGTCGATCGGCTGCCCGAGCTTCTTCAGGTTGCGGTCGTACTCGAACTCGTTCGCGCGCATGACGTTGCCCATCAGGTCATCGTGCGCGGTCTGCAGCGCACTGTAGTCGCGCCACTTGGACGGATAGCCGATCTTGGGCGTGAACCTGGCGAGCTTTTCCTGCGCTTTCTGCTTTGTTTCGGCGCTCATCCAGTCGAGCTTGTCGATGTCGGCGCGGTACGCGGCCAGCAGGTTCTTGACCAGCTGGTCCATGCGCGCCTTCGATTGCGGCGGGAAATACCGCGCCACGTAGATCTTGCCGAGCGCCTCGCCCATCTCGTTCTCGACCAGCGAGACACCGCGCTTCCAGCGCGGCCGGATCTGCGGCACGTCGCTCAGTGCCGTGCCGTAGAAGGCGAAGTTCTCGTCGACGTAGGCCTTCGGCAGGTACGGCGCCATGCCGCTCAGCAGGTGCCAGCGGAAATAGGTCTTCCATACCGGAAGCGGTGTACTGGCCAGCACCGCCGAGAGACCGGTGAAGTAGCTGGGCTGCTTGATCACCAGGTAGTCGGTGGCACCCGCCACGCCGGCTGCGGACAGGTACGCTGGCCAGTCGATCCCGGGCGCGAGCTTCGGCAGCTTGTCGAGTTCGACCTTGTTGTAGGTCTTCACCGGGTCGCGATTGGCCACCTTGGTCCACTGGAGCTTCGCCAGCGCGGTTTCGAGCGCCAGGATCTGCCTCGCTTCGCCGGCGGCGTCCTTGTCGCCGGCAAGCTGCAGCATCTTCCGAACGTGCTGCAGGTACTGGTCGCGCGCCTGCTTCAGCTTCGGGTCGTTCTGCAGGTAATAGTCGCGGTCGGGCAGCCCCAGGCCGTCCTGGTGCAGCTCGAACACGTATCGGGTCGCGTCCTTGGCATCCTGGTGGACGTACTCGCTGAACGGCGCGGCCACGCC
>Ga0335070_10008773_pt1 | contig 11856 bp, 7 predicted proteins | sample Lox_Sample_13_FD_206722 | JGI IMG/M metagenome (GOLD analysis project Ga0335070, IMG submission 206722) | Soil microbial communities from Loxahatchee National Wildlife Refuge, Florida, United States - Lox_Sample_1.3 | ecosystem: Environmental > Terrestrial > Soil > Wetlands | place: USA: Florida...
ATTCGAGGCAAACTTCAATCTCAAAGGTTTTGCCTATCCTTGGCTGATCTCATCCCATACGTGGAAAAAGGGGGAAAAAGTACTGGATGTCGGTGCGGCTTATTCGCCCATGCCGATCCACCTTCAACAGGCATACGGCTGTGAGGTCTGGTGCGTGGATGATTTCGGCTTAAATAGCGCCGAACCTTTTTGGCAACGCAATCAATCTCCGAGCGAGTATATCGCCGCCCACCCTGAAATCAAATTCGTCCTCGAGAGGCTAGGCGACCAGGAAAAATCATCCCTCCCGGCTGGAACCTTTGACACGATCTACAGTGTCTCCGCGCTGGAACATGTCCCTTACGAACTGACTCCGGCAGTCTGGCAGCACATGGATGCCCTGCTTAAACCCGGAGGGGAAATGCTGCATACGATCGATTTGCCCTTCCCATCAAATTTTGGTCTCAAGGGAATGTTGAAAGTATTCATCCTCGAATCGTTCTTTCCCATCCTGCCTCGCAGAATGAAAATCAAACACTTCATCGTCAGCCCGAAGACGTACCGGAATATTGCCCTCCAGGCAATCCATGTTCGATACAAATCCAGCAAGGAATTATCCATCCCGAACATGGCTCTCAACCCTGACATCCTCCAGGAAAACTACATCCAGGGTCTTTTCCGGATAACGAAAGACAAAAAGGAAAACCACCTCTATTTTCGAAAGGGTTCTTTGTTGATCAGGTTGAAAAAGGGACTCGAATAGACCATTTCCATTTTTCCACTCCGCCGCTGACGTCAAATTCGATGAGCGTCTCCAGCGGGATCGAAACCCCGGCCTTCTTCGACGCCGATATCTGGACGCGCCTGTACGCCAACTGCGATTGCTCGCCAGCCAACACGCCACCGGCCATCCACTTCGGTGACTCCGGGTCCATCCCCCTGGCCGGGAAGCGGACCCCGGAGGAATAAAATTCTATGAACTGCTCACTGGTCGTCCGCGCCTACAACGAAGAGGAGCACATCGGGCGCCTCCTGGAAGGCATCCGTCATCAGACGGTCCTGGAAGTGGAAGTCATCCTGGTGGACTCCGGCTCGAGCGATGCGACCGTTTCCATCGCCGGCCATTACGGTGCACGCATCGTCCGCATCCGGCCGGAGGAATTTACCTTTGGGCGTTCCCTGAATCTGGGGCTCGCCGCCGCGACCCGCGACCTGGTCGCCATTACCAGTGCCCACGTCTACCCGGTCTACCCTGACTGGTTGGGGCGCCTTCTGGATCCGTTCACCGATCCGCGCGTGGCACTGACGTACGGCAAGCAGCGCGGCGCCGAAACCTCCAGGTTTGCCGAAAAGCAGGTCTTCGCCCATTGGTACCCTGACCGGTCCAACTTCGACCAGAGACACCCTTTTTGCAACAACGCCAATGCCGCGATACGCCTCTCGGTCTGGAAAAAGCAGCCATATGATGGAACCCTTACCGGGTTGGAAGACCTGGCCTGGGCCAAGGCGGTCCAGGCGGACGGTCATAAAATCGTCTACGTGGCCGAAGCCGAGGTCATCCATCTTCATGACGAGACGCCGCGCGGGGTTGCCAATCGCTTCCGGCGTGAGGCGATGGCCTTCAAGCGGATCTATCCGGAGGCACATTTCAGTCTTTACGACTTTTTTCGCATGACCTCGGCCAACATTTCCAGCGATCTCCACTTTTCTTTGAGGGAGCGCGCTTTCTGGAGGAGTGCCTCCAGCATTTTATGGTTTCGCATCATGCAATTCTGGGGAACCTACCAGGGCTACCGCCAATCCCTGGAGTGGAGCTGGCAATTGCGACAGACCTTCTACTATCCTCATCGCAGCACGAAAACAGCCGAGAAGACCGTCTCGCGAGATGTCGAACCTATTCGGTATAATGAGTAGACTACAACTCCGTGAATTTCATTTCGTGGAGTGGAGTAACTCGTTTTGATCTGGTGACCAAATGTTGGATTGCCCTGGTTGTAGTATACAACCGGCAACTGGCGAAAATCAAAAGAAGAATATGAGCTCTTAACCGACAACGGCCCAGGAAAAAACCTGATGTTTTTAACAGATGTCAACTTGGCCTTTAGGAAAATTATTGCAAGTTAAATACCTTGTCCACTTGGGATGTCTATAGCAGGATCAGCCATGACCTCTTCCAATTTAGAATCTAAAACCATCGATGTTGTCGTCCCTCTTTACAATGAAGAAGCCGTGATCGAGGCATTCCACCGTTCCCTGGTTCAAGCCATCGAAGGGTTGCCCTATCGATTCAGAATTTACTATGTCGATGACGGTTCCAAAGATCGCACCGCAGAGATCGTCAAGCGCCTCTCGGAATCGGACCGGCGGGTTTTTGCCGTTGAACTGAGCCGCAACTTCGGACACCAGTCCGCCTTGAGCGCCGGGCTGGACCTTGCCAACGGGGAGGCGGTCATCACCCTGGATGGGGATGGGCAGCATCCGCCCAGTTTAATCCCCCAGATGCTTTCCCTCTTCGAGAGCGGCTATGATATCGTGGTCATGCAGCGCCTGGATGCGAAAAAGATGCTGCCTTTTAAACGCTGGACCTCGTCCGGTTTTTACTGGATCATCAACCGTCTCAGCAGCACGCCGGTCACCCCCGGGGCGGCCGATTTTCGCCTCATGGCCCGCAGCGCAGTCCAGTCGCTGAGACGGATGCCCGAGTATCATCGCTTCCTGCGCGGCATGGTCACTTGGATGGGGTTCCGCTCCGTGATCGTGCCCTACGAGCCGGTCGAGCGTCTTGCCGGAGAATCAAAATATTCGCTGCGGAAAATGATCAAGCTGGCCCTGGATGCGATTTTCTCCTTTTCCCTGACACCGTTGTGGATTGGCCTGCTGACCGGAGGCTGCTTCTTCGGATTGGCAATCCTGGAGGTCATCTACGTGCTCAGCTTTTGGCTGACAAAACGTCAGAACCTGTTGGTACCGGGCTGGAGTTCATTGATCTTCGTCATCTTGATCGTGGGGGGAACGATCATGATCAACCTTGGTTTTATCGGTGTCTACGTGGGGTACATCTTCCAGGAAGTGAAACGCCGGCCGGTCTACCTGATCCGTTCCATAACCGGCACCTCCGCATTAGACGAATCTCGAGACAAGCGCCAAGAATAGGCCCATGTCCAAGCTCCCCCAAAACGCTTCTTCATCCCGGCGCCTCCGCGAAAGCTTCAGCCGAGCCTTGGTTTATACCCCGATCCTGATGGCGATCCTTTTAATGCTCCCGAGACTGATTGCGCCGCAATTTGGCTTATTCGATGACGGGAGGACGCTGGTCACAGCGGAAAAGATCTCCCATGGTACTTGGTACACCGGGCAGGACAGCATTGAAGGACGTTTTCGCCCGATGCACTGGTTGTGGTTTACCTTGTCTTATCTGATCGGCGGGAAAAGTCCCTTCTGGTTTTACATAACGAATACTCTTGCCCTGGTCCTGATTGTTGCTGCAATGATTCTCCTGGTTCGTGCAATTGGCGGGAGCAGGCTCCAGGCATTTCTTGCCGGCTCCTCTTTTGTGCTCGCCGGCCCGGTGGTGGAAAGCTTCCTGACCCTCAAGGGGGAAGTCCTTCAGCTGATGTTGATACTTTTCTCGCTCCTGGTCGCGTTGTTGTACAAACGGGCAAGAACGCGCGGCCAAAAAGTGGGAGTCGTGGCGCTCACCACAGCCTTGCTATTGTTGGCCGACATGACCAAGGAAACGGCCATCGTTCTGTTGCCGATCAGTCTGGCGTGGTATTTACTGGCGCGCTTTTGGCCGGGTTACATAAAAGACCCTGCCCAGAGAGCAACTCGCCGCGCTTACCTGCTTGCCAACCTGCTGGCCGTTCCGCTGTTCTTCCTCGCCCGGACAGCCGCGTTTTCTGCGCAGATATCGACGGGAACATATTCCGGGCAGTATGCTTTTCAAGCCGGTCAGATTGCCATTTCCGCCCTGCGCTGGGCTGGCTGGCTGGTACGCGACTTCACCTGGGTTCTGCCGTTGGCCTTGCTGGTGATCGTCTTGGCCGTGTCCCAACGCAGGTTGAACAACTTTGCCATCCTGGTGGATTCCTTTATCTGGATGGGTGCATGGGTCTGCGTCTACCTGCCCTGGAATTTCATGGCGGAATATTACATGTTGCCTTTTGCCCTGGGGGGGTCAATATTTGCTTCGGCATTGATCGGTGAAATTGCTCCTGCATTGTCGAAGAGCGGCTGGAAGCAATGGATGGCCTCGATCTTCATTGTACTCAGTGGGATCCTGATAATCGGCCACCTTTTAAATAACCTGACCAATGCCCACATCCAATTGACGGTCGACTCCGCCAACGCCAAAATGATGAATTTCCTGGCACAGCAAACCGAGCCAGACAGCCACATACTGGTCAATATTCAATATCCCAATGAATATTTCTACGAAATGCAAACCCAATTGAAGGAGCTCTATACCCGCCCCGATCTGAATGTGCTGACCTTTCGTCCGGACATGAGCCTGCCCTCGGATGGCAAAGCGACATATATCGTTTCCCCTTTCGTGAAAAACGAGCCGCTTCTCACCGTACGGATGGGCGTGATCGAAAACTCGCAGAGGGATTGGGATACCACGCTGCACGGTTTTTTGCAGACCAAGCCGGGCAGTCAGGTTGTGTACGAAATGACAGCCGGTTTCCAACTTTCGAATGTCGACTATCCACGAGTTTTCTGTCCGCTCATCAAGACACGCCTATTCTGCGCTGCACCGGCTCCGGTGGTCGATACGCGTCCTTTCGACTATGGCTGGAAAGTCTACAAACTAATCAATCCATGAAGACCTGCCCATGCTGCTGAACATAATTAAAAAACCAAGTCGCGATGCAGCGGGAGATGACAAAATGGTGTTGCGCAAGACGATTAATCAAACACTTGTTTTTCTCTATCGTTGGTATGTCCCCGAAATTTGCCTGTTCTTTGTCAGCGCAGGTCTGTATCTTTTTAACGCTTTCCGCTATTCGTTGCCGACCGGGTATGCGGGACTCTATACCTTGATGACCGAACAACTAGGTGCCAATGCATTTCAGCTCCCCCGGTCGGTCCCCTTTTATGGACCGGGCGGGTTTCCTTATGCATACCCGCCGGCGGGCTTTTATCTGGCAGCATTGTTTATAAACCTTCTAAAAGTTCCTTCTTTTACTTATCTTCGGTTTATGCCTCCCCTGATGACGCTTGTATTCCTGGCCCTAGATTATGTTCTTATCAGGTATATGACCAGTTCGAGGATAAAATCCCTTCTCGGGGTATCCCTGACTTCGGTCGCCGGCGCAATCTACGAATATCATATCCAAGCCGCAGGAATGGTGCGCTCTCTGGCCCTGGTCTTTGCAACAGGAGCGCTCATTCTCACCTGGATGGTCCTATCCAGAACTCGCCCGGTACGTACCACATACCTTCAGGCCATCCTGGCCGGGGCGGCACTTGCACTGACCGTTCTGACACACCTGAGCTATGCCCTCTTTGCGATCCTCGGGATCGCGATCTTTTCCCTATTTGCGGAAAAATGCTCCTGGCATTGGCGGGTCATCCTTTCCGGGGTCATCTTTGTCAGCGCATTGGTATTCTCCTCCGTATGGTGGGGGACCATCCTTTCACGCTATGGTTTTACCGTGCTGACCAATCCGGCCCGGTCGCACGGGAATTTTGAAGTCTTCCATGCCTTGACAGTCGTCGGAGCGCGCAGTGCACCAGTCCTATTCGTTCAAAAATTCATCGGGGTAACTTATAACTGGATGCCAGCGATTCTCACCGGCCTGATTGTCGCCGGGCTAACGTTCTTTATATTGAGAAGGAATTGGAGACTGCCGGTATTGTTTCTTCTGGTTTTTTTGGCGATCGGAGAGCCGGATCGATTTCTTCTGATCATCGGCGGCATCGCGGCAGCTGAGTTCCTGGGGAGCGTGCTCGAGTTTGTTTATTTGCAAGACATGAACAGACAGCAAGTCAATTTCATGATCTATACCTGCGCGGCCTGTATTCTCCTAGCTTTCCCTTACTATGGCGCGCTCAAGATGGTGCGCTCTGACCAGCCTACTCTCTCCAATTCGGCCATCGAAATGGCGACATGGATCAGAAACAGCACTGCTGCGGATGCAAAGTATCTGTTGCTCGACAAGAATAACGATCTGGATGAATGGATTCCATATCTTACACACCGCACCCCCATTGTCGGAAGCTGGGGAGGGGAGTGGTCGGGAAATCTTGCCAGCCTCGAGTACCTCGGCAGCAGCCTAGACGTCTGCCTCTCCAGCCAGTCATACGCTTGCATACAGGACTTGATTGCACACAAAAAGCTTCAGGTTACAATTCTAATTTCCCCAAGAGGAAACGCCTCCCTGATTGATCAAATCAGGGCCTCCGCCTCTTGGCAGACAGCCTTCATGAATGATCGCTTTGTCGTATTCACAAGCAAGTAGAAAAAGCCATGCCTAAACTTGTCGCCCTTGTTCCCATGCGTCATCATTCGCAGCGCGTCCCCGGCAAGAACTACCGCCTGCTGGCGGGGAAGCCCCTTTTCCACCATATCATTATCTCTCTGCTGGCCTGCCCGGAGATCGACCAGGTCGTCGTCGATACCGATTCCGAACCGATCATGGACAGCCTTCGCAAAGAGTACCCGAAGGTAAAGATCCTCGAACGCCCGGAGAGCCTGCGCGCAGATACGGTCTCGATGAACGAAATCTTGATCTATGACACCAGCCGGGTCAAAGCAGATTTTTACCTGCAGACTCACAGCACCAACCCGCTGCTGCGGCCGGCAACCATCTCGCAGGCCATCCAAGCTTTCCTGGCGAAATACCCTTCCTACGACTCGCTCTTCTCCGTCACGCGGCTGCAAACGCGCCTATGGGACCAGGCCGGCCATCCGATCAACCACGACCCGGCGATCCTGCTCCAGACCCAGGAGCTGCCGCCGGTCTACCAGGAAAACTCCTGCATTTACATCTTCACCCGCCAAAACCTGGTGCGCCGCCACAACCGCCTGGGTGATCGCCCGTTGATGTTCGAGATCGAGGCGGCGGAGGCCTGGGATATCGACGAAGAACTTGATTTCGCCGTCACCGATTTTCTTCTTTCTCGACGGAGCGAAAGCCATGAAGAGTGATCATCGCCTTCAAGTGGTCATCGATCTCGTTCTTTTATCAGTGTTGTTTTGGGTGGCGCACTATTGGTTCAGCCGTCATTTCGGATTGTATGAGGATGACATCACCATTATTCCTGGCGCATTCAAGATGTCTTTTGGTGAATTGATGCGCTTCGTCTATTCATACATCACTCAATTCCAAGGCCAGGGCAGGCCGCTACATCATAGTTTCATTTACCTTTTCTCCTGGGTTGGCTGGAGAATCGCAGGACTATGGGGGCCTTTTTTAATCGGCTATCTGATTACCTCGATCAATATCGGGCTTTTCTACTGGCTCTTACGCAGGGTGACGAACCGGCCTTTTGCCTTGATTGGAGGATTGGCTTACCTCCTCTTTTCTGCCGATACTACGCAAGCCTTCCTGACCTTGTCATTGGGCTTGCAACCTTCCATTACCTTGATCTTGCTATCATTTCATGGATATTTATCCAACCGACGCCTGTTAGCCTATATCCTGGCATTCATCAGCCCGTTTTATTACGAGACACCTTTCCTTGTTTTCCTGGCCGCGCCCCTGCTGAAAAAGGGCTGGAATCGAAGCCTGCTCAAGGAATTCCTGTTCCATGGCTTGATCCTCGCAGTAATGCTGGGATCGGTGTTTTTTTTGCGGCTTAGGATGGGAGAAGGCCGGGTGGAAGGGCTTACCCTGCATCAGATGCTGTCCACCTCTGTTCGCCAGATGATCCTGGGTCCACTGACCGCGCTCAGGACTTATCTTTCCCGGCCTCTCCGACCTGTTCTGGTCATAAACCTTCAGATTGCCATCGCCATGGGTTTGTCAGCCATCGCCATTGCCTGGATATTGTGGCGGGCAGAACCGATCATCCCCTTCCGTTTACGCGAACTATGGGAGGGATTAAAACCTCGCCGCATTCTTCCATTGCCCGATGAGGTCAGAATGCTGGGGCGGCTCGTCGTGGCAGGTCTGGTTATGCTTGTCATGGCATACCCGCTGACTTTCACGATCGATGCAACCAGCACCGGCGGGCGCAATACCCGGGTGCACGCCGCAGCGGTGATGGGTGCGGCCTTGTTGATCGCCTGCGCGGGCATGTTCTTGCTGATGCTGTTGAAAGCCTGGGGCCGTCGGCATGTGGGTACCGTGGCTCTGGCCGTATTTTTTGCGCTCCTGGTCGGCTTTGGTTTTGTCTTGCAAAACGATTACGTCAATGCCTGGCAGTATCAGAAGCAATTTTGGACTGAGCTGATCCCGTTGATACCCGATGCGGGTGAGAATACCGTCGTATTCATTCAGCCGGATGGGCTGAGAGATGTCTATCAAATCCAGGCCAATACCTGGAACCTTCCCCGCATCCTCAACCAGATATACGCTTTTCCGGATTCCATGACCAATGTGCCGTACGTTGTTCGCCTGGCCCCCGACTGGGAAAAATATATCCTTTCGGAAGACGGCAAATTCCAGATCAATATCCTCAGCACCGTCGCCCCCGGCGATTACTTCGGCGAAGTTGACAGCCGGCAGGTTATTTTCATCGAAACAGCCTCCGGCCATCTCGTCAGGCATACCGACGTGCTGACCATCAACGGTAGGGAGTATCCGCTTAAATCGCCTTCCGCCCCGGTCCTGCCATCTTTACCCCATGATATCCTGTATGACCTGCTGATCGCCTCCAACTGAAACCTCCCGCGGCTGTCTGAGAGCGTTGTTCTTCAGAGAAAGCGGACTTTGGTCCGAGACGACCGGAAAACAAGTGTAATGAGAAAGAGCTAATCGTGAAATTTCTAAAGCGTTCGGCGGTTCTTCTGGATTTCCTTTTTCTGGCAGGCCTGTTCTGGATCGTACGCTACTGGCACTGCCTCCACTTCGGCTTATATGAAGACGACCTGACCATCATTCCAGACGCATTTACACGTACCTTCAGCTCGCTGATCAGTTTCCTCTTTACCTATATCACCCATCTCTCCGGCCACGCCAGACCTCTTTCCAATAGTTTTATTTATTTTTTTTCGTGGACCGGTTGGCGTCTCGCCGGGCTGTGGGGGCCATACCTCATCGGCTACCTGATCACCGTGATCAACCTCGGCTTGTTTTTCTGGCTGATGCGCAGGGTGGCAAGCCGCCCCTTCGCCCTGCTCGCCGGTCTGGGTTACATCCTTTACTCGGCAGATACCACCCAGGCTTTCCTGACTCATTCGCTCGGTTTGCAGCCTTCCATCACCCTCATCCTGCTGGCCCTGCACTGCTACCTGTCCAACAAGCGCGCCCTCGCGTACGTGCTAGTGTTCGCCGTCCTGTTCAGCTACGAGTTGCCCTTCTTTCTTTTTGCGGCTGCCCCGTTATTCAAAAAGACCTGGAATAGGGCCATGTGGAAGGAACTCCTCTGGCATTGCGTCATCCTGGCGGCGATGGCCGGCGGGATTTACGCCTTCCGGATACTGATTGGCGAAAAGCGGGTCGGCGGGATCGGCTTGAAGGAGCTGATCCTCACCCCTCCCCTACACATGCTCGAGGGACCGCTGGTCAATCTGGGGATGTTCCTCTACCGCCCTTATCAGGCGCTCAGGGCGGCCAATTTCGAGACCGGCCTCGCCATCCTCCTGGCCGTCGCATTCTTCACGTGGCTGATCTCCCGCCTGCCGGTCACCACGCAGGTGAAGGCGGGGGACCTGTGGCGTGCGCTGCGCGATCCGGCTGCACGCGCCCGCCTGCCCGAGGAGGTCAAATCATTGGGGCGGATCGCCGCCGTGGGATTGACCATGCTGGTTCTGGCTTACCCGCTCACCTTCACCGTGCGCGCTTATGCGATCAGCGGGCGGGACACGCGCGTCCACGCCGCGGGCGTGGCCGGCGCCGCATTGCTGGCGGCCTCGGTTGCACTTTCCTTGATTTACCTCACAAACGGGAGCATTTGGCGCAGGCTGGTCAATCTCCTCATCGCCCTCGAACTTGCCCTGCTGGTCGGATACGGATTCGTCATCCAGCGCGATTACGTCCTGGCTTGGCAATATCAGAGACAATTCTGGACCGAACTCCTGCCGCTCATCCAGGATGCGGACAGCAAGACCTACGTGCTGGTCACCTCGGATGGTTTGAAGGATACCCAGCAAATCGATGCCAATACCTGGAACCTGCCCAACATCCTCGGCCAGCTTTATGACTTCCCATCTTCGAGCGTGCCGCGCGTCTTTCGTCTCCGCTCCGGCTGGCAGGACCACCTGGATAAGTCCGCTTCCATTTTCATCAGCGGGGTCACCAGCTATGTGGCCCCCGATTTCTATGAAAAAGCCGACTTTCCAAATATCATCCTGATCGATACCCGTTCGGGTAAAATGGTGCGGCACACGGGCACGCTGGACGTTGACGGTATCGCGTACTCGATTAAAAAAACTTCCGAACCTGTTCTCTCGGCCCTGGGGCATGACCTTCTTTACGACCTGATGATCGTCAGACCCTGACTTGAGGAAAAATGTCTAGATTTATCACGCCGGCCTTTCTATGAAAAAATATTGGCATTATCCCTGGTATCCCGTTTTCTTCGGCGCCTATCCGGTGCTGGCATTACTGGCCTATAACATCGGCGAGGTCAAGTACACCGCCGGGGTCAGGCCGCTGCTGCTCTCCGTGGCGGCGACCCTGCTCCTTTTCCTGCTTTTGAGGCTGGCCTATCGCCAATGGCACCGGGCTGCCTTTGCCGTCTCGACGCTGGTGATCCTGTTCTTTGCGTATGGCCAGGTCTACGATCAGGCCTCCAAAAAATGGAAGCTCCCTCATCTGACGGCCTGGATGCTTGGAGTATGGCTCTTCTTCGCAGCCCTGGCGCTGGCCTTGGCCGCGCTGCACAAGGCCGACTACGGAAAGGCAGCCCTGGCGCTGAACGTCGTCTCGCTCGCCTTGGTCCTCTATTCCGCTGGCCAAGTGGTCTGGTTCTCCTTTCCAAGCCAACCGCGTACGGGCGCGCAACATGCTCCCCTCGAGGCCCTGTCCCGCTCCCAAAATCCAGCACCCCCGGACATCTATTACTTTATTCTCGATTCCTACGGCAGTACCGCCCTGCTCAAGCAGGCCTACGGTTACAATAACCTTGCCTTCGCCCAGTACCTGGAGAAGACAGGGTTTTATGTGGCCACCTGCAGCCAGAGCAACTACGGCCGTACCGAAATCTCGCTGGGCTCTTCGCTCAACATGGACTACCTGCAGAACCTGGATGACACGTTCATCCCTTCGAATATCGATCGCACCCACCTATGGAACGACATCCGTTACAGCGCCGTCCGCCTTGACCTGACCGCGGCCGGCTACAAGACCGTCGCTTTTGCCACCGGTTTTGCCTGGACGGAGCTGGACGACGCGGATGTCTACATCAGCCCCTCGCCGATCTGGTCCGAAATGACCAGCTTCGAGACCCTTTTGCTGCGCACCACGCCAGCCCGGCATCTGGAGGATTGGAGCCTGCTCGATCTCGACCAGATCGACGGCCAGCGTTATCGCGAGCGCTTTAACCTGATCTTCGACAGCATGGACCGGCTGGCGTACATGCCGGGCCCGAAGTTCGTCTTCATCCACGTCCTTTCGCCGCATCCGCCCTTCGTCTTCGGGCCGGACGGCTCGCCGACCGACCCGGCGCTCTTCCTCAACTCCGACCGGCTCTACCCGGCGGACCTGTACGCCAAGGGATATCAGAACCAGCTCACCTATCTCAACAGCAAGTTGGAGACCGCCGTCT
>Ga0335070_10008774_pt1 | contig 11855 bp, 7 predicted proteins | sample Lox_Sample_13_FD_206722 | JGI IMG/M metagenome (GOLD analysis project Ga0335070, IMG submission 206722) | Soil microbial communities from Loxahatchee National Wildlife Refuge, Florida, United States - Lox_Sample_1.3 | ecosystem: Environmental > Terrestrial > Soil > Wetlands | place: USA: Florida...
CGACGATAAAGCGCATCAGGACGACTACGCGCAGACCATCCAATATCTGATCGATCAGGGCGCCCCGGTCGATGGCATCGGGTTGCAAAGCCATTTTCCGGCTCGAGTCACCGGCATCGATGATCTGGTGAAACGATTCGATCGCTTTTCAGCGTTCGGCAAAGAGCTCGAAATCACCGAGTTCGACATCAACACGCAGGACGAAGCCACTCAAGCCGATTACACTCGCGATTTTCTCACCATCGCCTTCAGCCAACCCAGGGTCAAGGCGTTCCTGATGTGGGGCTTCTGGGAAGGCGCGCACTGGCGGCCTACCGGCGCCATGCTCCGGCGCGACTGGTCGCCCAAGCCTAACTACGACGTTTACCGCGACCTCGTCTTCAATAAGTGGTGGACCAACGCGAGCGGGAAGACCAATCGCACAGGCGCGTTCGTCACTCGCGGATTTTTAGGTGACTACGACATCGAGGTGAAATCCGGCGGCAAGACAAAGACCGCTCACGTCACGCTCTCCAAAGATGGCTCGCGCGTGGAGTGTGTGATCGATTGATCTTCTACTGGGCAGCGCAGGTGTACGAACTCGCCGATCCGGTCGGCCCGCCAGAATACTTCGGGTACTCCGGATAGGAGCACATCGGCATGCTGCGTTCGCCCGCGATGGCAAAAACCGATTTGCCCGGTGCTTTGCCGTTCTCGACCCAGTTCGTGATCAGGCTCAGGCGCTCGTAGACGTTTGGAATCGGCTGCACGGTGACCTCGGTGGGCGGAATGTTCTGTTGCGCCGGCAAGGAAACGACGATACCGAGCAGGAAGCACAGGCAGCGGAAGGGCACCTCTTCTCTTTAACACATGAGTCGTGTCTCCGCCGCTCCGCGCTGCTCCCTGCGCCGGATGGCATAGCACTGTGGAGCGGCATTCTTCAAAGGAGCGATTCCACGCCGTTGCGGAGCGCCTTGGACTCGGCTGCATCGCCGGCGATGACGAAGCGGACCGGACTCGTGACGGAACCGAGGTTCCGTATGGCGCCATCGCTGGAAGGCGCAAAGAATGAATCGCCGCCCTATCCCGATATCCTCCTGCGGCACGCGGCGCTGGTGGAAGTCGGTGCGACGAGGAGCGCCGTAACCCAATGTCGTCGCTGGGTTGTATACTGCCCATCGTATGAATCGACGAAAGTTTGTCTTGAGCTCGCTAGCGGCAGGCGCGGCGGCGGCCGCACCGAATGGACGCGTGATCGTGCTGCCTGTGGATATGGATCGCGTTTCTACTCCAATCGATAACTTGATTTACGGGCAGTTCCTGGAACACATCAATCACTCGGTCGAGGACGGATTGTTCGCGGAACAGATTCGCGGGGCGGGTTTCGAGGGATCGGATTTCGAGACGTACTGGAAGCCGTTCGCGGAGCGCGGGGCGGTGGAAGTCGCGGACGTGGAGTTCTCGAACGGGAAGAAGAGCGTGCGATTGCGGGTGGACGGGGGCCGCGCGGGCATCCGGCAGGGGCGGATCTTCGTGGACAACGGGCGGAGGTATGACGGTTCGGCGTGGGTTCGACCGGAGTTGGGGGCGCCGGAGTTGACCCTGCAGGTCCTGGCGTCGAAGGGCGAGGCGATCGCGTCGGCACGGCTCGGTGTGTCTGGCAGCGGCTGGCAGGAAGTGCGGTTTTCGTTCAGGAGTCCGGTGCGTGATACGGAGGCTGCGGTCGAAATCGTGGCGGCGGGAAAGGGGGCGGCGCTGGTCGACTTCGTTTCGATGATGCCAGCGGATGTGCGGCGAGACGGGATGCTGCGGCCTGACCTGATGCACGCGCTCCGCGATCTTGCTCCCACGTTCATCCGCTGGCCGGGCGGGTCGTTCGCGTCGACCTATAAATGGAAGGAAGGCATTGGCCCGTATGTCTCACGCGGGTATCATCCGAACGTGTATTGGGGTGGGTACTCGGATTACTTCGGGTTCGGCACGGACGAGTTCCTCGGATTGTGCCATAAGTTGAAGGCCGAGCCGCTGATCGTGCTGGCGGCGCCGGGAACGGCGCGCGACCAGGTGGAATACGCGATGGATTGGGTCCGGTATTTGAACGATCCGCCGACGACGGATTGGGGACGCCGGCGGGCATCGAACGGACATCCCGAACCATACGGCGTGACGTTGTTCCAGATCGAGAACGAGCCGATGAACAACGGCTTTACACCGGAGCGGTACGCCGAGGTTGTGAACGTGTACGGCGCACGACTGCGGGAGATCGCGCCCGGCGCGCGGATCGTGGCCTGCGGACAGAAGCGTTCCAACGACATGGACTGGAGCGAGAAGCTCATCGACCTGGCGGGAAAGAATTTCGATATTCTCGGCGTGCACAACTACGAGTACGAACCGGTGAGCTACGAGATCGGGCTGCGCAGGATCCGCGATTACCTCTTGAAACTGCGGGATTACATCCGGGCATCGGCATGGCCACAGATCCGTGTCGGCGTGCTGGAGTGGAACCTCTCGCGGACCTACGACTGGCGGGCGGGGCTGCACGCGGCTGGGAGCCTGATGCTGTACGAGGAACTGGGGCCTGAACTGACGATGGCGTGTCCCGCCCTGCTCATGCGCAACACGGAGGACGATCCGACGTGGACGTCACTCATTTACCACGACCACGTGTCGTGGTTTCCAGGAGGGGCGTATCTGGTGGCAAGACTGTTTCGAGAGCATTATGCGGAGCGGTATCTGGCATCAGCAAGCGGCACAGAGCGGGACACGGCCGATCGAAGCCTGTTTTTCCGGGAGATCGCGACGATGAAGCCGGAAGAGTGGCAGCAGGGCACGGTCGACGCGATCGCGACAGCGAGCGCGGACGGGCGGCGGGTCGTGATCAAGACCGCGAACTACGAGGGCCGGCGAAACACCTTGCTGGCCAGATTGCGGGGCGGGCGCGTGCCGGAAAGGGCCACCGCGCGGCTGCACACGATCACGGCGGGGCTGACGGAGAAGGCATCGCTCGAGCGGCCGGACACCATCCGGCCTGTCAGCCGGACGATCGAGTACACGAAGGACCTGGTGGTGGAACTGGAACCGTATACGGTCGCCGTGGTGGAGATTCGGGCGCAGTAATTTGAAGGGATTTCACGATCAACCGGCCTGATCTTGGCCTATCGATGCGAAGCGGGTGGATTAGCGCTTCGCGGCTTCACCAAATACCGTGAACTCAGCCACCCCCGGTGTGATACCCTTCGGAGCACCCAAGATAACTAAACGCGCGGCTGTGCCGGAAGTCGGAGAGCACTCGCGATAATCGATCAGAAAGTCCTCGGTGCTGCTGCCGCGGTCGAGGGCGATGACCCACGCACCGGACGCGTTTTGCACCTCCACCTTATAGCGGAAGGGTCCAGGCGCAAGTCCTTTCGCAGTATTCAGGCCAATATCGCGCCAGACGATGCGGATCGCACGTACCGTGGCGTTGCTCACCAGTGCACTGGTGAGCGCCGGAGCCGCATCTCCAACTTGCGGTTGCCACCAGGTCCGCAGATCGTTATCGACAGCAAGACGGCTGGAGAGATTACCAGCGGCTGTTGTAGCGCTCGTCCAACGATTCGCATTCAGCGGGACCCATCCGGCCGCGATGGCGCCCTCGCTCGTGTCCGTAAATCGCTGCGGCGTCGATGAGGGCGGTTTGACGTGCAGTTCCCCGTCTTTGCCGATGTATGCCGGGTCCATGCCCAGGCGCCGCTCAAAGCCATGCACCACGCCAGCCCGCACGGTGTAAAACGCCCAGAGCGAATGATTCGGTCCTTCGGCGAAACTGCCGTGGGCCGTGCCGGTGATCAGACCTTCAGTCGAGCGGAGGATCGGGTTGTTCTTCTGAGGCGTGAACGGTCCCATCGGCGATTTCGACGTCAGGCAACCCACCGCGTAGGTGCGGTTCTCAGTGCCGCCGGCGCTGTACGTAAGGTAATATGTACCGTTCCGCTTGAGCATCCATGAGCCCTCAATCCATCCCTGGTTCGGGTCTTCATTCCAGTCGCCGGTGCGTTGCCAGGGGAAGCGCTCTGGCTCGAATCCCAAAAGCTTCACGGGCTTGCCCAGCAGGCGCGTGGGGTGATCCGCATCCAGTTCCACGACATAAATGCCGCCGGTCGGGGTGCAGCCCCAGTAATAATACAGACGGCCGTCATCGTCGGAGAAGAGCATGGGATCGATCTGGGAGGGGAGGCCCGGCGGCAACGGAATCTTGCCTATGGGCTTGAACGGTCCGAGCGGCGAATCGGCAGTGTAGACCTCCGATTCAGACGCCATCAGAAGGAACCTGCCTTTGTGACGCACGATCGTGGGGGCATATCCGATATCGCGTATGTTGAGCGGATGGTGCTGCCAGGAGATACCGCCGTCGCTGCTGACCCAAGCCATGTCCACCGATGGATACATGTACCATTTGCCCTCGTGCCAGAGGACCGTGACATCGGCCAGTTCGCGGAACTGCTCGGTATGGTCCTGCAACCAGAGGTCGGTCGCGCCCACTGGCGTGCCGGGTACGATGTCGCGAACGCGTTTGCCGACGGGATAGTTGGGAATTGCCAAGGGATTGCAGTACGTGGAACGTGGGGGAGCCGGCGAGCCGGCGGGCGAGGATTGTTCCGCGCTCAATAAGATTGCTGCCATGGAGCAGAACGCTGCGATGACAAGATCGGAGAGAACTGCACGCTGCATATGGAACGATGTTCTCACCTTGTGCCATGCATCTCAACCCGCGGCGACATGAGAACAAGAGCAAGAACGTTGGCGCATCGCCGAGCAGGCAATTACTTGCGCGAGATCTGAGAGTGGTTATTGTACCTGGGCATCGAGCCGCATATCCGCCGCCATTGGCCGGATTCGTTGATTTCCTGGAGCCGCCTCCATGCGCGGCAGTTCACCGATCCTTTGGTGGCGTCACACATAATTGCCGGAATTACCGCCATCCTGGTGGCCGAAGTGGCGTATTCATGGTCGGCATGGCTGATGGGGCGCTATTTCCGGGATCTGCTCCCGGCACCGCTGGTCACGCTAAACGTGTTCCAGTATTCCTCGGGGCATTCTCGGGTGCTTTGGGATCGCCTTGCTACCTGATCATGCTCTTCGCGCCTCTGGCCCGCCTTTTCGCTCGGAAACGTCTGTGGTTGGCCGATGGTGCGGCGGCGGTTCTGGCTGCATTGTTTAGTCTTACGTTCTACCAGAGCGTCTGGCAGGACTTGGTGAACGGCTGTTGCACCGTCCTCTTCAATTTGGTCCTCCTCTGGCTGCTCCGCCGCTTTGGATTGCTCGCGCATTTGTCGAGCTGATGACGGATGTCGTCATCGGCGGCGTGATGCCAATCGAATTGGGGTCGTGGTACGGAGGCCGCGGACTCGCCCTACCTTGCATTCCGGCCCTGGCCGCGCTGTGGGCGACGTGGGTGATCGGTTCCAGTCCGCGGCGGCAGACGGCGGAGTCCGCCTGAATCAGCGGTGCATGCGCCAAAGGCTGAAACTGTACTGCAAACCCGTCGCAACGATCTTCCCGTCCGGTGTCCAACCGGGAAACCAGATATCCCCGTTGTAGTCGACCGGAAGCAGGTCGACGCGTCCGGACTTCGGGTCCACCGTGGCCATGCGGTAAAACCACACGTGCGGCTCGGTCACCTCCACAAGCAACCGCCCGCCCGGTCCTACGGCTGTGGGATGGAGCTTGGTTTCTGCCATCGGGGTGGAGGGCAGCGGGACTTTCACCGGTTCTCCTCCCGCCAGGGCCACCCGCAACAAATGGATTCCGTCATTCTCATGCATGGTTGCTATCAGTTCTTCGGACCCCGCCGCAATGCCGTCACCCTCGGTGATTCTCGTCGGCTCTCCGCCTTCAGTAGAGACAGACCAGATCTCTTGCCCGGAGACGTAGAAAATGCGGCGGCCATCGGGAGAGGAAGCCAGAGCGTCGATAACGCCTCCCGGAACCGGCAGTCTCTTCGTAATCCTTCCATCCGGCAACGATGCGATCGCGATCACCTTGTTCCCCTGCGGCCCTAGAGGAAAGGCAACCGCACTCTCTCCAACCTTCGTCATCGAAACGTCGATCTCATCGCGTGTTTCCGAAACCGGTGTCGGGTTCGTGCCTGGCCGTCCCATCGCGATTCGGGTGTGTCCGGCGAATACGCTGGAAACCAGCAGACTTCCATCCACGCGTTCCAGTACCGGGCCCAATACGATATCGCCCATCAATCTCTCCGGGCGCCCACCGCCTGGAGGGAATCGCAGCGCTTCCGGCCGTTCCAACACCTGATCCAGGTACAGGCTGCCGTCCGGCCCAGCGTCCATATACCAGGAACTCTGCGTCAGGCTGAGCCAGGTTTGCGGTGCCCCAGCTCCTGACCGAGGAAAGGCCGTGATGGATCGCAGATCTCCTCCGGACAAACGCAATAGTACGTTCGCTCCGTCCGGTGTGATCGCCATCGGAAATCCGATCCCCTCATGGTTTGGCGAAATCACCTGACCTGGCGCCAGACGCCGCGACTTGCCTGTCGCTAGATCGAGTGCGTATAGTGTCCCAACATGATTCTGTCCCCCCTCTATGGGCCAACCAACGTAGGCGGCCTCCTTTCCGTCCGGGAAGGGCCTCAGTGGCGGAGAGACAGCGTCGAAATTGAGTTCCGCCGGTAACGGCTGAAGTTTTCCGGTTTCCGGCCAAAAGCGGAAAACCTGGAACTTTCGTTTCGCGTCGGTCTTGAGAACCAGGAGACTGCCATCTGGCAGCATTTCCGGATTCAATGCGTCATCGAGGACCAGCCGTTCTTCCCCTCCCAGGACCGAGATGCTGTAAATGCCACTTCGGGCCAGCGAACGGGCGAAGTACAGTCTTGTTCCATCGGGCGACCAGGTGATCTCCTGCACCGATCCTCTCTCGCGCTCCTGCGTCAGAACGGTCCAGTTCCCAGTCTCCGGCTTCATGACTGCTACCTGAAACAAGCCGCCCACCATGGCTTGAAACGCGAGCGTCTTGCCATCCGGCGAGATGCGCGGATCCATTACGAGCTCAGGTCCCCCGAGGAAGGTCCCTTTCCAGGCGGGTAGCGCCGGCGCCGAGACTATCCGCCATACATACGCGGCGAGAAGAGCGGCTACCACGATTATGCCTACGCCAGCAAGCCACCAGCGACGGGAAGGTGGCGCAGGCGCTTCGGTTTCTTCGCCAGCCTCGTCGATCCAGATGCGCGCTTCGCCGATGTCCCTCAGCCGCTCGCTCGCTTTCTTGCGGAGGCATCGCCGCAATAAGTAGAGGATGCGTGGCGGCAGGCTTGGTGGACACAAGGAATAATCCGGCTCGGTGGTCAGGACCGCGGCCAGAGTATCGGTGATCGTCTTGCCCCCGAATGCCCGCCTGGCCGTCAGCATTTCGTACAGCACCGCTCCAAACGCCCAGATGTCCGTGCGCCGATCCACGTCTTGCCCGCGTGCCTGCTCGGGTGACATATAGGCGGCCGTTCCCATAATCGTGCCCGCCAAGGTGGCGCCCACTGTCAGCGTGGGCGACGACTCCGGATTACCCGCAGTGATCTCTTGGGCAACCGCCTTCGCCAGGCCAAAATCGAGCACCTTTACCCGTCCGTCCGGCGTTACCTTGATGTTGGCCGGCTTCAGATCGCGATGTACCACACCGCGCTCATGCGCGTATTCGAGCGCTTCGGCGATCTGCCGCGCGACCGCCAGCGACTCCTCGAGCGGCGTCGGCCCCTTATCGAGAATCTCGGCGAGCGTCGGGCCCTCGACCAACTCCATCACCAGCGCAAGATCTTCCACGCCGTAAATAGCCGCAATATTCGGATGGTTCAGCGATGCCAGCACCTGCGCTTCGCGCCGGAAGCGCTCTATGCGGGCGGCATCCTGGGTAAACGCCGAAGGCAGGACTTTGATCGCAACGTCGCGTCCGAGCTTGGTGTCCGTGGCGCGATACACTTCGCCCATACCGCCCTCGCCGAGTTTGGAAAGGATGCGGTAGTGACCTATGGAAGTCTGCGGGCCCATTTCTTCATTTCCCCGCCGGCACGCGACGCCGCAGTTCGTCCAGGAAGTTCAGAAGAAATACGACCTCGTGATCCGGCTTGGACGTTTCCGCCGATTCGATGGGCGCGAACACTAGCGCGCGCTTGTCATCGCGCGCCAGTGTCCATGCTATCCCACTAAAATGGTCGAGCCAGACGCGCGGCGTTTCCGCGGCAAACGTGTCGCCTCGCGCCGAGTAGCGCGCGGCCATGATCCGGTCGCCCGACCGATAGAGCAGATCGTGTCCATTGTGTGCCCAGAAGGACTCTCTGCCATCGCCGTTCGAGATCTGCCACTTTCCTCCTTGCCCCGGCGAGAGCGGAAACGCGCGGACGTACACTTCCAGCTTCCCCGATTCGCTGGACGTGTAGGCCAGCCACCGCCCATCGGGCGAGATCCCATCGGCCGATCGAAAACCATCTCCTTGGAAGGCCTCGGCCTTGCCGGCTTTCAATTGACTCCCAGCATCCTGCACGGGAACGGTCCAGATCTGCGTTCTCCCACCCTTGATTTCGTTATACGCCAGAACCTTGCCATCGGGGGCGAATGCCGCGGGATCGAGGATCGCCTTGCTTTCAACCAAGACATGCGGCCGGACGGCGCCGTCGGCGCGAGCATACTGGATGCCGACGCCGAACGCCGAGAAAACGATGAATCGGCCGTCCGGCGTCCAAACCGGAGCGTCGTAGGTCCCCTGCTCGAAGGTCAAGCGCGTCATGGTTTCGCGCGCCAGATCGTAAATCCAAATACCGGCACCATCACCTCCCATGATGCTGAGGGCCATCTTCTTACCATCGGGTGAAATACTCAAGGCATGGTAGTTGCCGGGTTTGGCCCGTAACGGCTCCCTCTTTCCAGCCGAATCGACCCAATTGAGCGTCACGAGTTGGGACGAATTGCCGCGGCTTCGCCGGTATACCAACGTGCCGTGTCCCTGGGGGGCGGGGCTGAAGTCAAATTGTCCGGTTCCTACGAACGGATCGTAAGCAACATCGTTAAGAATGGCGATAGCGGTTCCGCGGGTTTCCAGTCTGTCCAAATTGAATGGGATCGCGAAGAGAGTCTCCTTGTTTTCGTAGAGGAGATAGTCGCCTCCCGGCGTGGCAACATATCGGGGAGATGAACCTCCTCGAACCAAGGTGGTCCTGTGGCCGTCGGCCAGGCGGAGAACCTGGATGTTGACTTTATCCGGCTCGAATGCCGTCACCTGAACAAACAGGACTGCCTTACCGCCGGGCAGCATCTGCGGAAGCCCCAGCGCGAACTCATCGGAAGCCAAAGGGACGAGTGTTTTGATTGCGCCTCCCGCGGCCGGAATCGAGATCAGCCCCCTCCCCGCCGCTTCGCTCATGATGATGTTGCCATCATCCGACCAACAGGCCCCGGCGTAATTGCCGGTTCCGACGCTGCCCGCCTCCACGACGGCCCCTCCCTCCACCGAGACCTTGTCCATCTTTTCGCCGGAACGGAATGCGACCCACTGGCCATCGGGCGAGAAGAAGGGAAGCGCTGAGCCCTCAATGGAACTGAGCAGGGTGGCGTTCGGTTGATCCAGCCGCCGGATGAACAGCTTGGGCGGCATACCCGAGCTGTATGCCAGCCGGGTTCCATCGGGAGAGAGGACGACATTGATGCCGCCGGGAACCAATCCGGGCAGAGAAACATCGGCGCCCAAATCGACATCCAGCCGCACCAACGGACGGTCGGCGGTTTTCTGGGAGCGCCAGGCGGCCCACAACGCGACGCCCAGCGCCGCAGCCAGCACGGCCGCCGCGATCCACGGCAATTTCCCTGATTTTTTTGCGGCTTGCGCGGAAACCGGAGCCGGTGCGGCGGACAGCAGCAACGGAATATCGCCGATGTCCCGCAGCCGCCTCTTGGGATCCTTTTCCAGACAGCGCTCGATCAGTCCGCGCACCCGCATGGGAACGGAACTGAGGTCCGGCTTGTCTTTCACTACCGACGCCAGCGTTTCGGTGAGGTCCTCGCCCTCAAACAGGCGCTTGCCGGTGATCATTTCGTAAAGGACCACGCCGAAGGCCCATATGTCGGTACGCTTGTCTACAGGTTTGCCCCGGGCTTGCTCAGGAGACATGTAGCCGGCCGTCCCAAGGATCACCCCGGCCTGGGTGGCCTTCATAGTGAGGGTGGGCGAATTGGCGCGATCGGCAGATGCCGCAGTGGGATCGTTCATCACGGCGGCCAGCCCGAAATCAAGCACCTTAACTACACCGGACGGAGTGACCATGATATTGGCCGGCTTGAGGTCACGATGGACGATGCCCCGTTCGTGCGCGGCTTCGAGCGCTTCGGCGATTTGGGCGGCGTACTCCAGCGCGGTCTCGGTCGTCACCGGACCGCGCTCCAAGATCTGGCGAAGCGATTCGCCCTCCACAAGCTCCATCACGAAGGCGGTGTTTTCGACGCCATAAATTGCGGCGATATGGGGATGATTCAAGGCTGCCAAAACTTGAGCTTCGCGCGTGAAGCGGGCGAGCCGGTCGGGATCGTTGGCAAACGACTCGGGCAGGACCTTCACAGCGACATCGCGATTGAGCTTCGTATCTGTCGCACGGTAGACGGCTCCCATGCCGCCCTCGCCGAGCTTGGAAGTAATTCGGTAGTGGGCGATGACGAAGGGCGCCATTATCTTCGCTCCCGCTCCGGCACAAATCGCCACAAAGTGGAGCGATTGCCGACACGCAGCGCCACCATCCGTCCGTCCGGAAGCCAGACCATCGAGACGTAATCGCTGGTTTTGTCGTACGGCAAGGGTTGCACGCGGCCGCTCCGGGTATCCAGCACCGCGGGTGCGGCAAACCACGACTCGTGAAGCGAAGCAAGCAAGCGGCCGTCCCCGTTCCAACTGCCGGCGGAGAGGTGCAAGTACCTCAGCGCGTGGGCTGCATCGACGGAGACTTCCGCCTCTGGCGCTCCATCCAGGGGAACGCGGAACAGACGCATATTCGGGCTTTCCGGCAGGCTGACCAGCAGCGTCCGGCCGGATGGGTCGACGACGACGCGATTACCGGGCCGGATCTTCCTAGCCTCACCCCCGGCGGACGGAATGGACCAGATCATGTCCCCGCTGGCGAAATACAGCATGGCGCCGTCCGGAGATGTCGCCAGGGAAACGATTTCCCCTTTACCCGGCGAGATCCGGCGCGTGATGCGCCCGGTTTCCGTGTCCGCGAATGCGATCGTTGCTCGCGGCGCGGCGCCGATCAGGAATGCGATCTCCTGTGGTCCTGCGACCGTGACGGGAGTCGAAGTCTCCTCTGTTGTCGCGACCAGGGAAACCGGATTCTTGCCACGCTCCACAACCACCAGGCGTGCGCGCTCAGAATTAAGCACGGTAAGCACCACGCGCCCGTCAGGCAGCACAGTCATCAAATCCGGATCGGAAACCTCTGGGAAGCGAGCCAGAGTTTCCGGCTGATCCCGGTCCAGCGGACGGCTCAGCAGTTCCGCCGGCAGGTCCGTGACACAGGCATACACGCTGCCGTCGGGCGCGCTATCCACGCCCCAGATTTCATGGGTCGCCGTAAACAGAGTCTGCACCGGTCCCCGGCCGCGGGCGGGAACAGAAATCACGCGGGTAAACTCGCCCAGCTCCTGTGCAATGAGCACGGATTTTCCATCCCGGCTCACGGCGTAATCAGGCGCGCCAGTGCCCCTTAGAACAGCGGGCGCGAGGGGCCGGGTGGCGCCGGTCACGAGATCCACGACCAGCAGCCGCGTGCCGCCGGCTCCCTGTCCCGTCGGCGCTCCATCGATCACCGCTTCTTTGCTGTCCGGAAACGCGCGCGGGTTTGCCAGACTATA
>Ga0335070_10008775_pt1 | contig 11855 bp, 10 predicted proteins | sample Lox_Sample_13_FD_206722 | JGI IMG/M metagenome (GOLD analysis project Ga0335070, IMG submission 206722) | Soil microbial communities from Loxahatchee National Wildlife Refuge, Florida, United States - Lox_Sample_1.3 | ecosystem: Environmental > Terrestrial > Soil > Wetlands | place: USA...
CCGAGCCAGACCACTGCCGTTGTGATAAAGAAAGCCCAGTAGAAGTGCCCGGTGCGGTCCAGAAGAAATCCCGCGAGCCAGGGCGCGACCGGGCCAGCGAAATTTCCCATGAAATTCTGTACGCCGGTCCAGCGGCCCACCATCTCGGGACCCGCCAACGTCTGCGTCATCGCCCAGATATTGCACGACGACATGCCCATGAATATGCCGGCGAGCGCGAGTGTCCATAGAAAGATACCGTCGGGCGCAACTGCCGATATCGCCAGAAAAATTCCCATACCGATGTTTCCGGCGGTCGCCAGCGTCTTTCTAACGACCGTAGGAGAGGAACCAGCCGTGACCCAGCGGTCCGACAACTTGCCGAAAACCGTTGAAGATGCCCCAAACAGCAGATACACGAGGCCGCCGACGCGGGCCATCTGGCTCATGGAGAGTTGCCGCTCGCGCGTCAGATAGAAAGGAAGCCAGGTCACAAGAAAATAGGACGCGTAATTGAAACTGAACTGGCAAATGCATGTTCCCCATGCGGAACGCTGTTGCAGGATCGCGAGCACTCCGCCCGTTGTCCCGCTTGTGTGCTTCGGGTGGGAAGTCCCTTTCGGCATCCAGGCCGCCCAGAAGGGAAGCCAAAGAAGCCCCGCCAGCCCCAGCACCAGAAAGAAAGGTCGCCATCCGAACCGGCCGACGGCGTTGCCTCCAATGAGCATCCCGAATGCCGGGCCCAACGCGAGGCCCGTTATCACCACCGAATTGGCGAATCCGCGGCTCCGTTCCTCGAAATGATTGCCGACAATCTTTCCATAGGCAGGAAAAGCCACAGATTCGCCGATGCCGAGGACGATACGGGCAACGAACAGCGCCGCATAACTATGTAACTGGCCAGTGGCCGCTGTGGCCACGGTCCAGAGCAAGAATCCCAAGCCGAACACCCACTTCACATCCAGGCGGTCGACCAGCCAGCCAGCGGGAATCTGCAGCAACGCATAGGTGTAGAAGAATGCCGAGAGCAGCGTTCCTAACTGTGATCCCGTGATGTGTAACTCGTCTTTGATCAGCGGCGCCGCGATCGACAGATTGCTGCGGTCAATGTAGTTAATCAGTACCGAAAGGCCCATCAGGAACAGAACACGGTTCATCCGCCGAGCGGAGCCGGCAGGCTCCTTCAGGATCGCCGGGCGAGCAACGTTGTTTTCCGGGGAAGTGGTCCGCGTCATGGGAGGCCAAAATCGAATCATTGTACTCCGGGGCTCGGAGACGGGTTCTTGCGTGTTATCGCTTATGAGCGGAGTTCTTCTATTCAGGCAACATGTGTCGCAACGTCGCGAGGTGAAAGCTGAGTCCGTTTCAGTTGCTGGTCCCAGTCGATTTCTTCAACGCGTCCAACCACCAGCACCCAGCACACGACTCCGAACCACGCAATCGCGGCCGCAATGGCCAGAGGCAAGTAGAACTGCCCGGTGCGGCCCAGCAGATATCCGGTGAGGACTGGGGCACACGCGCCTCCCATATTGCCGACGAAGTTCTGCACGCCGGTCCAGCGCCCGGCGACGCGCGGCCCGGCAATGGTCTGCGCCACTGCCCAACTGCTGGTTCCAGCGATGGCGAGCAACACGCCACCCAGAGCCAGGACAGGCACCACTATTGGATCGGGGACAATCGCAGCGCCGAACAGCGCGATGCCGATTCCTGTCAGGCCCACTCCCAGCATCGTTTTGCGCACCCGGGTGGCGGATCCTCCGGCGACGATCCAGCGGTCCGACACCTTCCCCGACACGAACGCTGAGATCGCGTAGGCGGTGAAAATCACGCCACCAGCCTTGGCCATCCCGTTCATCGTGAAATGGCGCGTGCGAATCAGAAAGCTCGGGAGCCACGTGACTAGCAGATACATGCAGTAATTGAGCGAGAACTGTCCAAAGCACGATCCCCACGCGGAACGGAAGCGGAAGATATCGACGATTCTCACTTTCGATTGCGACGTGGTCACTACAGACTCGTCACGGCGCGGCATGATGTAGATCCACGGAGCGAGCCACAGCAGACTGCCTGCTCCCAGCACCAGAAAAAACGGACGCCATCCGAAGCGGCCCACCGCGACGCCGCCAAACAACATGCCGAGCGCCGGCCCCATCGCCAAGCCGACCTGCAGCGCTGCATTGGCCGTGCCCCGTTGGCTTTCGGTGAAGTGAGTGGAGAAGATATTCGCATACGAAGGGAAGGCGACCGACTCTCCGATGCCGAGCACAACCCGCGCAGCGATCAGCGCCATGAATCCGTGCAGCAGACCGGTTGTGGCCGTAGCTGCTGACCACAGCACGAACCCCGCTGCCAGCACCCATTTCACATCGAAGCGGTCGACCAGCCATCCCGCAGGGATCTGAAGACACGCATAGACCCAGAAGAATGCAGACAGCAGCGCGCCGAGCTGCAGGTCAGAGATGTACAACTCGCCCTTGATCATTTCTGCAGCAATAGAGAGATTACTGCGGTCGACGTAGCAGAGCAGAACGGAGAGACTCAGAAGAAAAACCACGCCCTGCAACCGGCGCTGAGAAGGGCGCTGGGACGTGAGATGGCCTGCATCCGCAGCGGCACCGACGGTTCCCATGGCAAAACCGGGGCAATTGTACACTCCCGCGCATGGCGGACCTCAGATGTTTCAGGATTTGGTATGTAGCCCCGGACGCGGCGTACGGGTTGCGCGAAGCGCAATGCGCCAACTGTTATCATGCCAATCGCGGTTGAGGTATCCCGATGAAAAACCTATTTGAGAAGGAAACGGTGGACGAGATTCATTCGCGCATGGACAGATTGCAGCCCGCAGCGCAACGGCAGTGGGGAACCATGGACGTCGCGCAAATGATGGCGCATTGCTCCGCGGCGCTCGATATGGCGTCGGGCAAGATCAATCCGCCTCGCCTGCTGATCGGCAGGATTCTCGGCCCATTGGTGAAATCCATCTACACCAGCGAGAAGCCCTTTTCGAAAAACAAACCCACGGACAAGACGCTGGTCATCAGCGATTCGCGGGATTTCAAGCGGGAGCATGAAAAGCTCAAGATCTGCCTCCGCGACTTCCACGAGGGCGGAGAAGCGAGATGCACGCGGCATCCACACCCGTTTTTCGGCGAGCTCACGCCGCAACAATGGGCTCGCGGCATGTACAAGCATCTGGACCACCACCTGCGGCAGTTCGGAGCATAAATAGGACCACTTCTGTGACACCCCGTGTGGCTACAGTCGACCACCATGAGGCTATTCGATTTTTGCTTCGGACGCATAAAATTTCGTCGCGGCGTGAACCTTTGCTGCTTTCAACCCGAATAGCTACATAGGAACACGTTCATGGATGACCGGGAGCTCTGGGAGCGGATTCGCAGAAAAGACGCGAGCGCGTTCGATGCCTTGTACCGTGCATGCATGCCGGGGCTGCATGGTTTCTTGAGACAGCTTCTGCGAAACGGTCAGGCTGCCGAGGATGTAGCGCAAGAAACTTTTGCGAGCATTTGGCAGCGTCCAAACGGATTTGATCCCGGCCGAGGCACCCTGCGAGCTTACATATTCGGTGCTGGACGCAAACGAGCAGCCGAGTGGTGGCGAAAGCAAAAACCCGAGGCTGAACCCGTACCGGATGCCGCGGAAGAGGGCACAGCAGAAACGCAGTCTCTCATTGGCAATGCGTTCGGAAAACTTTCAATCGAGCAGCGAACTGTGATGTGGTTGCGCGAGGTTGAAGGTTACTCTTACGCGGAACTAGCAGAAGTGATGGGAGTCCCTGAAGGCACCGTGCGGTCGCGACTGTTTGCGGCACGGAAAGCGCTGAAAGAAATTTGGCACGAAAGCGATAAATCGAGGAGGAGTCGTGAATTGTGAGCAGGTAGACGAGTACATATCCGCCTTATGCGATGGAGAGCGGATCCCGAGCGCTGCCGCAGAGCACATGGGCACCTGCCAGAGGTGTCAATCGGAGTTGAACGCATACGTGACGATTGGAGCAGAACTGCGCCGGTTCGCGAATCTAGACGGATCTCTCCCACTCGAACGGGCTGACTGGAAGCTGGAATCAGTGAAGAAAACCGGCTGGTGGCGGCGTGGATTCATGATGATGAGGATACCGAAGCTGGCGTTTGCAGCAATGCTGATCGCAATTGTCGCGCTTTCGAGCGGTCTTGTTATGCTGCGAGCACGGGCGGCAGCCGCGGCTGGACGATTCCTGGAATTGGAATACAAGCTCCCTCCAAGCGGCAAAGCTGGTATTTGCGTCATGAGAGCAGATGGGAGTCCGAAGGACAATCTATGCAATTTCGTTAATCACGGTCGAGAAGGCCTCCTCTTGATGAACACACGCGTTGTCGCAACTTCGGGGGACCGCGCCCAACTCAGTATCAGGGCCAAGTACATTGCCGGGGCTGGAGATACGGAAGTGAACTACACTGAAACTCTGTTCAAAGACATTCCAGAGAACCTGTTGTTGCTTGAACCCGGCGAGAAGCAAGAAATTCAGGTTGTGGGTTTTGGCCCGATTGAAGTCGAAGGAGAATACTTGGATCACATTCCTCCGTTGCTATGGCTGCCGCAGGAGGCGCTTGATCCAAACCCGAAAGAGTTTCGAATTGTCGCTCCGGTGCTGGTGCGCGACAACCGGGTAATCGCGAATGCGAATGGCTCATCTATAGACCACGGCGCCTCCGATCCCACCTTGATGCTCTATGTACCAGGCGAGGGGCGATACCTTGTATCAGTAGTTCCGTTTGAGGGCGCTGTGGAAGGCACCGTTCATTTGGGGCGAATCACGTTCTCGTTAGATGGTCACGATTACTTGCTGCTTACTTCCATGCCGATCACGATCTCGGAGCACGTGTGGGTCAAACACGAGACCGACTTCAAGCCTTCAGAACGGATGGTACGCCCTTCCGATGCCCGAGATGACCGCGTGATGTACCTGGTCCGGAGCTTAGAGACGCTCCAACGACAACGAATCCCCCATTAAATGTCAGCTGAACGTCGGCAGCTTTACCAGATCATTCTTCGGCACTGACTCAAAATGTCCTCCCGCCTTGCGCCAGGCAGCCAGGCCACCGACTATGACGAATACCTTGAATCCCTTGTCGATCAGTATGTGCGCCACCCGGGCGCTCGTGGCTTCGCGTGCTCAAGTACAGTAGAGATAAATCTCTTTATCCTTCGGCAGGTTCTTGAGTTCTTCTTCCAGATTGTTCGGCTCGATCCGGATCGACCCGAAGATGCGCTCGGCTCCAACGTCGTAATAGCCGTGGCTGCGAACGTCGACGATCTGCAGCCGCTCGCCTTCGCCGGCGGCGATGCGTTCTGCCAATTCCTCGGCATGGATGCGCGGCACGAAGTCATACTCACGATATCGCTGGTATTGGACGATGCGATACACGACGTATACCACCAGCGCGGCGATGATGATGGCTTCCATCACCCGGCTGGCCGTGTAAATGCTGTTCAGAACGGCGGCGAGGAAGTCGCGCGAAATGTATCCCAGCAGCAGGTAGGTGCCTGTGTAGAGCAGCGATCCGGCGAGGTCGAGCCGTAAAAACTCCAGGAAGGGCATCTTCATGCTTCCGGCGAGCGGCGCAGCCATGGTATTGACGCCGGGAACGAACTTGGCGACCAGAAGCGTCTGCCGGCCGCGCTTATAGAACGATTCTGCCGAACGCAGGATGCAGGTTTCGGGATTCATCGACAGGCGGCAGAGGAATCCGAGCAAGGCCCATCCCGTGTAGCGGCCCAGCCAGAACTGCCAGATGTCGCCGGCGAGCAGACCGATGACCGCGGCGATAACGACGCCGGTCGCCGATAACGTGTGCGAAGCGATGGCTGCCCCTGCGGCCACGAGCGCGATCGATGCGGGAAAGGGCAGTCCCACGGCTTCGGCCATTAACACGGCAAAGGTCAGCGTATATCCGTGACGTCCCAGGCTGGAGAGCAGGGTGTGCATGATCTGGATGTAAGAGCTTGGATTCCGGAGAACAGGAAAGGAATCAGTATAAACAAAGCCGGACGGTCCGATGAGGCCGTCCGGCTTTGCCATGCGAGGAGCGAGTCTCTCAGGAGGACTATCCTCACAGGGTGAGCAAGACAGCGGCTTGCACTCGAAGTCTCTCCGGCCCTGCCCGGGCCGGCGCGTCGAAAACGCCAGGCGCCTTTCGTCTCAGGCTTCGACTGAAGCCGCTGTCGCGACGTTGATGGTTCGTCTCGCGGTCAGGCCCCCGGCGACCTGCCTTTCATCAAGTGCCAAGGGGAGAAGTGGAGGTCACCAGATTCCGTGCCCCACTCGCATGCCAGTGCGTCTCGTTAGCCTTCCGCGCTTGCGAACTCCCCATCAACTGCCTGCATTCTGGTCCGGATGGGTGGAGAAAATCTGTGGCATTCGTCACCCGTCGAGGTGATGGCAATCAAGCGTGTAATTTTGTAACTTCTGTGCTCTGGGTCACAGGCATTTAGCCTATTCAGTAACGATGCGGGTTGAAAAGAACGGACATATCCCAAACTATCGAATGCCGGTACGAACAGGCCTCGGAAACGATAGACAGGATGAGAACCTGCGCGCGCTATCAACGTTATGATTGAGGCCAAGAACTTCCGCCATGGCGAGTGTCCTTCCACCCAATCCGCTTATGCATACAAGGGACGGAAAACTCCCGTGGAGGCAATCCGGCGGCTGTGATGGCGTGGTGCTGCTCCTGCTGTTCGGCCTTGTCATCGCCATTTTGCTCACCAACACATCGTTCAGCGTTATGGACGACGAGGCATTTCAGGTCGGTTCGGCAGCTCAACCCATCGGCACGGTAATCGGGCAGTTCAAGACCAGTGAAACTCAACTGCATCCTCCGCTGCCGGATGTAATGTTGCACGCCTGGCTTCGGCTCACGCGAAACTCATTGGGCCTGCTACGAATTCCTTCCACGGTCTTTATTAGTAGTTGGAATCTGGCTGTCCTCGTTGGCAGCGAAGAGGCTGGCCGGCGACCTCGCGGGCAGGGCGACGGTCATGCTGGGAGTGTTGTGGCCCTACGGATTTCATTTCGGGCGGTATGCCATATGGCTTTCCTTCTGCTTCTTCCTGCTCGCCGCCCTGCTCTATGCATACCTGTGTTGGCTGGAAGATCCTAACCCACGCAGATTCTGCGCCTTTGTCGCCCTTGCCACGGCGTTGCTCTACACGAACTATATGGGCTGGGCATTCCTGTTTGTGCTGGGAGTGGATTTTCTATGCAGAACGGAGATTCACTCCCGCAGGCATCGACTGCAAGCGCCCATGTTTGCAGGCGTTCTCTGCCTCTGCTACCTGCCGGTTTGGCCGGGACTTCTTAACGCGCTGCGCTACCATCACGCATTTTCGGCGAAGTCTCTGCTGATGTTCGTGTACAGCTACTACGTGCTGTTTGCGTCGGAGGCGATCGCTCCCTGGATCTTTGTGCTGAGTATTCCAATTATCGTGAGTATCCTGGCATGCAGTCTGGTGATCTTGATCCGCGGGCCGCAATTTGCGCGGGTGCTTTATGTCTCTAGTGTGCTTCTCGGTCTAGCGCTGGCTCTCTCGGGTGAGATCAACCAGAGGCGCGTCATGCCCCTGGCGGCATGGATGTTAACCGCCTCGGGCATTTGCATCGCGACTGTATCGCCGCGATGGCGGCGTTTGCTTACCGGGGCCTTTGCGATCATTGGTATCTTTTCCTGGTTTGGCATTATGTCGCAAGGCTTTTACGCGACTCCACGCGTGTTCGAGCCATGGGAACAGATTGCCGACGCCTCGACGAGCCATTTGCTTGCAGGCGACACCATCATCGCCAGCCACCCCGCATTTCTGTTCTATCTCACCCGGGATGTAATGAGGCGGGAAGGCGCGTCCCTTCAAGAGTTCAGAGGCAATTACGGCGAACAGATCGAGCGATCTGGCATTTACAACGTGAGGGATTGGATCTCATCCAGTCACCCAACGTCGCTTCACGCGCTCTTCGTTGCCACGTTGTATGGCACCGACTTCGAACCCACAATCGAAGCATCGGAGTGGCTTGACCATCACTGCGTGCGCGAGAAGACCGAAAAGTTCGAGCCAAATCCGGACTTTCATCTGAAGGCGAAATTCTTCGGGCCTTCCCAAGGTTCGCCGTGGCGGATTGAGGTGAGGAAGTACAGGTGCGACAGGTAGAGCTGTCGAGCTGCGAAGGGACTCACCTCAGGGTCTGAAGCTTGTAACTTTGTATTTTCTGTGTCTGGATCACAGCAAGGCTTAGCAAATGCGGGATAGGACTTCCGGCTTCCGGCCATCGCGTGTTGCTGCTGAATGCAGTTTGCAAGTATTAGACGTGGTGCTGACCGATCCGCCAAAGGCGATCAACAAGTGTGTTATGAGAAGTGGCGAAATGGGCGATCTAGCTAATCCCTACTCCCTAATCGCTAACCCCTGCTTCTTCACTTCTCTCTCGCGACCACAAACTCCGGCGCCCAGAGCAAGGCACGTTTTATCTCGGAATCAGGGAAGAAGCAGATCGATTTGCGCGCGGACTCGGCGTACTGCGCGGCGCACGCGCTGGCAGCGTCGAGCGAACCGTAGCGTTGCAGAATGCCCAGTATATCCGCGTGCGTCACGCCGTTGAACGCCCGATCCTGCAGGATCTTTTCAATCTTGGTGCGTTCGTGAGTGGTACAGCGTTCGAGCGCGTGGATCACCGCCATCGTGACTTTTCCCTCGCGCAGATCGCTGGCGACCGGCTTGCCCAGAACATCTTCGGAGGCGGTGAGATCAAGATTGTCGTCCACGATCTGAAATGCCATGCCTAGGTCATGGCCGTATTTCCCGAGCGCGTTCTCCTGCTCAGGGGAGGCTCCTCCCAGAATCGCTCCCAAACGCATGCACACGGAAAACAGGCAGGCCGTTTTCCGGTAGATGAGCTCGAAGTACTGGTCAAGCGAAATGAGCTTGCCGAGTGTTTCGATCTGCAGCAGTTCGCCCTCAACCATTTGCTGGGTGAGCTCGATCAGCGTGTCGAGGATGCGGAAATTGCGCTCCTGCACCGCAATTTTGAACGCCTGCATGTAGAGCCAGTCGCCGGCCAGCACGCACTTGGAATTCCCCCACTGCGTGTTGGCGGCGGGGCGTCCGCGGCGAGTCTTGGCATCGTCGATGATATCGTCGTGAACCAGCGTGGCCGTGTGGATGATCTCGACCACGGCTCCCAGACGAACCGCGCCGCGTCCTTCGTAGTTCAGCAGCTTCGCGGAAAGCAGCAGCAAAGCCGGGCGGATCCGCTTGCCACCTCCGGCGCGCAGGTACTCGCCGATTTCGGTAATGGCCCCGACGTTCGAGACAGTGTCGCGGCCGAACTCGTCTTCCAGCGCGACGAGATCGTCCCGCAACAGGTCGAAGACTTCTTTGCCGTTAATGGTGGCGGGCGCGCTCAAGAAAACCTGGACCTCAGACCTTGGACCTTGGACTTCAGAACTCCCTCTCACGCCTGAGGTCTGAGGTCTGTCATTCAATTCGTTCTATAGTTCACAAACTGCAAATCAATTCCGAAATCGTGTGACTTCAAAAGGTGAATCACTTCCTGTAACGTGTCGCGATCCTTGCCGCTGATGCGTACCAGGTCTCCTTGAATCGAGGCCTGGGCTTTCTTCTTCGAATCTTTCACCAGTTTCACGATCTCGCGGGCTTTCTCGATCGCGATTCCCTGCTGCAAAGTGACGCGGCGCTTAGCCGTTCCTCCGGCTGCGGGCTCGACCGCTCCATACGTTAGAGCCTTGAGCGAGACACCGCGTTTCACCAATTTCTGTTGCAGGACGTCATTCACGGCCTTCAACTTGTACTCGTCCGCCGAGTGCAGCACCATGGCGTCTTTTTCGAGCTCGATATTCGACTTCGAATCTTTCAGGTCGAAGCGCGTATGTATCTCCTTGAGCGCCTGCTGGATGGCGTTGGACACCTCCTGCATGTCGACCTTGCTGACGACGTCGAAACTGTTATCGGGCATAGATTTCTAATCTTTCTGAAATGAAGGAATCTTTACCTGAGGTTAACAGATGTTGCGGGCTAGGGGGCGGGAACTTTGCTTTCAGTGATTTCAGCGATTTTGAAAAATTTGTAAAAATTGCGCGCCGTCTGCTCGCCGACCTCTTCCATGGAGAGTCTCCGCAATTCTCCGATCTTGCGTGCGGTCTCTTTCACGTACGCGGGCTCGTTGCGCTTGCCGCGGTACGGAATGGGTGCGAGATAGGGGCAGTCGGTTTCAATGAACATGCGGTCGAGCGGGACCTCGAGGGCGGCGTCGCGGATCTGCTGCGCTTTGGGGAACGTGATGTTGCCCGCGAAGGAAATCATGAAGCCCATGTCGAGCGCGCGCCTGGCGTGAGGCCACTCGCCGGTAAAGCAGTGCAGAACGCCTCCAATGCCCTTGGGCGCCCAGTGCTCGTGTATAAGTTGCAGGCAGTCCTGCCAGGCGTTGTCGCTGTTATCGGACGGACGGCAGTGAATCACGATCGGGAGTTTGGCCGCGGCCGCCATTTCCACCTGGCGAATGAAGACCTGTTTCTGCGTATCGCGCGGGGAATGATCGTAATAATAGTCGAGCCCGATCTCTCCCCAGGCAATGACCTTTGGGTTCTTGGCTAATTTCTCCATCTCAGCGTAGGCACGGTCGGAAGCCAGGCGTGCCTCATGCGGATGAATGCCGATGGTCGCGTACAGGAACGGATACTGGTCGGCAAGGCGGACGCCGGCATCAAGTTCCGGAGGGCCATCGCCGTTGCCGATGGCGACCATGGTTTGCACTCCGGCCTCTCTCGCGCGCGCGATCACCTGCTCGCGATCGGAGTCGAACTGCTTGCCATCGAGATGGGCGTGAGAATCGATGAACATGGAACGGGACCTCGGACTTCTGCCCTCAGACATGGTCCTACTCACCGCAGAGGTCACTGGATTACACAGAGGAATGTCCCTGTGCTCCCCTGTGTCCCGTGTGGTGAAACCTCGTCGCCTGAGGTCGTGCGTCGCTGCCTACTTCAGTCTCGCGCCAACCGGCACATCCTCCAGGAAACTCGCCAGCACTGGCCTTCCGCCTTCAACCGAGGCGGCCACAATCATGCCATTCGATTCCAGTCCGCGCAGCTTTCGCGGCGCTAGATTCGCGACGATCACCACTTTGCGGCCGACCAGTGGTTCCGGGGCGTAGGCCTCGGCGATGCCGGCCAACACCTGCCGGACTTCCGTACCGATATCGATTTCCAGCCGCAGCAGTTTGTCGGATTTCGGCACGCGCTCGGCGACCTTCACCACTCCGACGCGCAGATCGATCTTCGCGAAGTCGTCGATCGTGATCTTGCCTCCGCCATCAACTGCCGGCGCTCCGGGCACGGCGATGGCGGGCGGAGCCTTGACTGGCGCGGGCTCTGGAGCTTTGGCTTCCTCCACCGCGGGCCCTCTTCCTTGTTCTTCCATCTTCTGCATCCTTTCAATGGCACTCTTGTCGGCGCGGGGAAACACCGGGCTCACATCGCCGAGCTTGGTTCCAAGCGGCAATTGTCCCCAGGCGAGGTTGTTCAGATCAAGCTTCTTGATGTCGCCCAGGCCCATCTGCTGCCAGATCTTTGCGGTCGCGTCCGGAATGACCGGGTGTGCCAGAGCGGTTGCGACTCGAAGCGCCTCGGCTGAGGTGTAGAGCACAGTTGCCAGCCGCGCGCGGCTCTCGTTGTCCTGCTTTTCGCCCAGCGACCAGGGCTCATTCTCGACAATGTATTTGTCCACGGTGGCAATCAGGTTCCAGGCCGCTTCCAGCGCGCGGGAAAACTGGAATTGGTCGAACAATGCACCAAATTCCCGGATCGCCTTGC
>Ga0335070_10008777_pt1 | contig 11855 bp, 7 predicted proteins | sample Lox_Sample_13_FD_206722 | JGI IMG/M metagenome (GOLD analysis project Ga0335070, IMG submission 206722) | Soil microbial communities from Loxahatchee National Wildlife Refuge, Florida, United States - Lox_Sample_1.3 | ecosystem: Environmental > Terrestrial > Soil > Wetlands | place: USA: Florida...
CGCTATATTCCCACTGCCGACGAGAGCTTCGTGGTGATCCGCTTCGCCAACCCCAAGGGGATCGACTTCCCCTATCTGCTGAACATGATCAAGGACTCCTTCATGTCGCGCCCGAACATCATCGTCGTGCCAGGCGGGAAGATGGAGCTGGCGATGCAGCTGATCTTCACGCCGATGATCCTGCAGCTCATCGACCGGAAGAAGCGCGCCATGCGCGAGTTCGCCACCGCCTGACCCAGCCAAGAGGAGATTGCCATGCCGATCCCAGGTGCCCCCGGCCTGCCGGCCGCTACCGATCTCGCGAACGCGCTGCGCGCCCTGGCGATGGACGCGGTGCAGAAGGCCAACTCCGGCCACCCCGGCATGCCCATGGGCATGGCCGACATCGCCGAGGTGCTGTGGCGCGGGCATCTGCGCCACAATCCCGGCAACCCGCAGTGGCCGGACCGCGACCGCTTCGTCCTGTCCAACGGCCACGGCTCAATGCTGCTGTACGCGCTGCTGCACCTCACCGGTTACGACCTGCCGATCGAAGAACTGCAGCGTTTCCGCCAGCTGCACTCGAAGACGCCGGGGCACCCGGAATACGGCTTGACGCCGGGCGTGGAGACGACCACCGGCCCGCTCGGGCAGGGGCTGGCCAATGCGGTCGGCATGGCGCTGGCCGAGAAGCTGCTCGCCGCGCAGTTCAACCGGCCAGGCTTCGACATCGTCGAGCACCGCACCTGGGTGTTTCTCGGCGACGGCTGCCTGATGGAGGGCGTCTCGCACGAGGTCGCCTCGCTCGCCGGCGCACTGAACCTGTCCAAGCTGATCTGCCTCTACGACGACAACGGTATCTCGATCGATGGGCACGTCAGCGGCTGGTTCCGTGACGACACGCCGGCGCGCTTCGAAGCCTATGGCTGGCGCGTGATCCGGGACGTCGACGGGCACGACGCGGCGAGCTTGGACGCCGCGATCCGAAAGGCGCTGACGCCCGCTGTCGGGCCGACGCTCATCTGCTGCAAGACCGTCATCGGCAAGGGCTCGCCCGGCAAGGCAGGACAGCACGACGTGCACGGCGCGCCGCTAGGCGAAGCGGAAATCGCCGCGACCCGCGCAGCGCTTGGCTGGCCGTACGCGCCGTTCCAGATCCCGGCATGCATCCGCAAACTGTGGGACGGCCGGGCCAAAGGACGTGCGCTCGAGAACACCTGGCGCGGGCGCTTCCAGGCTTACGCGGCGGCTCATCCCGAACTGGCTGCGCAGTTCGAACGGCGCATGCGCGGTGAGCTCCCGTCGGAATGGACGGCCCACGCCGCGGGGATGATCGAACGCTTCGCCGCGAAGAGCGACAGCGTCGCCACCCGCAAGGCATCGCACAGCGTGATCGATGCCATCGCCGCCGCCCTGCCCGAGCTGGTGGGCGGATCGGCCGACCTCACTTGGTCCAACCTGACCGCCTGGCCCGCCAGCCGCGCGGTCAACGGGACCGGCGACGGCAACTACCTGCACTACGGGGTGCGCGAGTTCGGCATGGCCGCGATCATGAACGGTATCGCACTGCATGGCGGGTTCGTGCCCTTCGGTGGCACCTTCCTGGTGTTCTCCGACTATGCCCGCAACGCGCTGCGCATGGCGGCGCTGATGAAACAGCGCGCCATTCACGTGCTCACGCACGACTCGATCGGGCTGGGCGAGGACGGACCCACGCATCAGCCGGTCGAGCACGCGGCGACGCTGCGCTGTATTCCCAACATCGACGTATGGCGGCCCTGCGACGCGTTGGAAACCGCGGTCGCGTGGACCGCTGCCGTGGAGCGCCGGGACGGCCCGAGCTGTCTGCTGCTCTCGCGCCAGAACCTGCCGGCGCAGCAGCGCAGCGCCCAGGCGATCGCCGGTGTGCGGCGAGGCGGCTATGTGCTGCGCGAAGCGTCCGGCGCACGGCCGCAGGTGGTGATCATCGCGACCGGCTCGGAAGTCCAGCTTGCGGTCAAAGCCCAGGCGCAGCTAGCCGAGCAGGGGGTTGCGGCGCGGGTCGTGTCGATGCCCTGCACCAGCGCGTTCGACCGGCAAGACGCCTCCTACCGCGACAGCGTCCTGCCACCCGGTATCCCGCGGGTTTCGGTAGAAGCCGGGATCACCGGCTTCTGGCGCCAATACGTCGGCCTGGACGGCGAGACGGTTGGCATCGACCGCTTCGGCGAATCGGCGCCGGCCGCTACGCTGTATGATTACTTCGGTCTGACCGCCGACAATGTCGCCACGGCGTCGATGCGCGCCGTTTCTCGGCAAGCTGGCGCGTCGCGTAACGTTACCCGCCCGTTGGCCGCAGCGAACGCCTGAACCGCGGCCCGGTGCCTGATACCTGATTCGGAGGTCTGTCATGGCTCTCATCTCACTGCGCCAACTCCTCGATCACGCCGCCGAGCACGGCTACGGCGTGCCCGCGTTCAACGTCAACAACCTGGAGCAGATCCAGGCGATCATGCAGGCGGCGGCCGAGACCGACAGCCCGGTGATCCTGCAAGCCTCCGCCGGCGCGCGCAAGTACGCGGGCGAGCCGATGCTGCGCCACATGGTGCTCGGTGCGGTGGAAATGTACCCGGACATCCCGGTGGTGCTGCACCAGGACCACGGTGGCTCGCCGGCCGTTTGCCAGGCATCGATCCGGTCGGGCTTCACATCGGTGATGATGGACGGCTCGCTCAAGGAGGACATGAAGACACCTGCCTCGTACGAATACAACGTCGAGGTCACCGCCAAGGTGGTCGAAATGGCGCACGCGGTCGGGGTGTCGGTCGAAGGGGAACTGGGCTGTCTCGGCTCGCTGGAGACCGGCACCGCAGGAAAGGAAGACGGGGTCGGCGCCGAAGGCAGGCTCACCCACGACATGCTGCTCACCGATCCCGAGCAGGCGGCCGATTTCGTGAAGAACACCAATGTCGACGCGCTGGCGATCGCTATCGGCACCTCGCACGGCGCCTACAAGTTCTCGCGCAAGCCCTCCGGCGATATCCTCGCCATCGCGCGCATCAAGGAGATCAACGCCCGCATTCCCAACACCCATCTGGTCATGCACGGCTCCAGCTCGGTGCCGCAGGAGTGGCTGGAAGTGATCCGCCAGTACGGCGGCAACATGAAGGAGACCTACGGCGTGCCGGTGGAGGAGATCCAGGAAGGGATCAAGCATGGCGTGCGCAAGGTCAACATCGACACTGACATCCGCCTGGCCATGACCGCCGCCATGCGCAAGAGCATGGCGGAGGATCCCAGCGAGTTCGACCCGCGCAAGTTCCTCAAAGCGGCCACCGCGGCGGCCAAGCAGATCTGCAAGGCGCGCTTCGAAGCCTTCGGCACCGCCGGACAGGCCAGCAAGATCAAGCCGATCCCGCTGGAAAAGCTGGCCGAGCGCTATGCCAAGGGAGAACTCGGCGCGGTGGTGAAGGCGGCGCGGCTGGCGGCTTAGCGCCGGCCCGGCTGCGCCCGGGATCGCTTCGGCGCCGCGGCAAAGTCGGCCAATCGCTTACCTGGCCGTCTCCTCGCGCGTCTCGCCGCCGCGTACCATCGCGAGGAACTGGGCTTCGGGCAGCGGCGCACTGAACAGGAAGCCTTGATAGGCTGCGCACCCCAGTGCGTGGAGGAAACGCAGCTGCGCCTCGTCCTCGATGCCTTCCGCCACCACGTTCAACTCGAGGCTACGGGCCATGGCGATGATCGCGCGCACGATCGCAGCGTCGTTGGGGTCGGTGGTGCAATCGCGAATGAACGCCCGGTCGATCTTCAGCGTGTCGAGCGGAAGACGTTTCACATAGCTGAGAGAAGAATAGCCGGTCCCGAAGTCGTCCAGCGAAAAGCGAACGCCCAGGTCCTTCAGAGCGCTCATGACCGCGACGGTGTCATCCACGTCCTGGATGACGGCGCTCTCGGTGATTTCCAGCTCGATCGCCTCGGGCGCGACACCGCTCTCGGCCAGAATGCTGCGCACGCGCAGCGGAAAGCTCGATTGGTGCAATTGCCGAGGGCTGACGTTGACGGCGATCCTCAGGTTGGGGTGAGATCGCGCCAACAGCGCGGCAGTCTGGCACGCGGCCCGCAGCACCCAATCGCCCGCCGGGGCGATCAGCCCGCTTTCTTCCAAGACGGGAATGAACAGGGCCGGCGAGAGCATGCCGCGCTGCGGATGGACCCAGCGCAGCAGGCTCTCGGCCCCCAGGATCTTGCCGGTGGCGATCTCCACCTGCGGCTGGAAATGCAGCATGAACTCGCCCTTTTCCAACGCCTGCCGCAGCTCGCCTTCCAGCTCCAGTCGCTGCTTCGCAGCCGCCTGCATATCCGGCGAGAAGAAGCATACGGTACCCCGGCCTGCGGCCTTGGCCCGATACATGGCGATGTCGGCGTGGCGCAGGACGTCGTCGGCCGTTTCGCTGCCCTCGGGGAAGACGGCTACACCGACACTGGCCCCGACCCGCAACGCGTATCCGGCGACGTTGAAGTCGCGTGAAATGGCCGCATGGATCTTCTCCGCGAACGCGCGCGCCTCGCGCGGGGCGCTGTCGCGATTCTTGCCCAGCTCGGCCAGCAGCACGACGAACTCGTCCCCGCCCAGGCGTGCCACCGTGTCCTCGCTGCGGATCTCACCAGCCACGCAGGCGCCGACTTCGCGCAGCAGCAGGTCGCCCACCCGGTGGCCCAGCGAGTCGTTGATGTTCTTGAACCTGTCCAGATCGATGAACAGCAGCGCCCCGAGGAGCCCGCGCCGGCGGTTGCGCGCCAGCGCCTGCTGCAGCCGATCTAGCAGGAGCGAGCGGTTGGGCAGCTCGGTCAAGGGATCGTGGTAGGCGAGGTGCTCGATGCGCGCCTGGACCTGCTTGCGCTCGCTGATATCCTGGAAGTGGCACACGAAATGGGTGACTCGCCCCGCATCGCTCTTCACCTGCGTGATGCTCTGCCAGATCGGGTAAAGCTCTCCGCTCTTGCGCCGGGAATAGATCTCCCCCTCCCAGCTGCCGGCACGCTCCAGCGACGCCAAAACCGCTCGCGGGAATACCGAATCGTGTTCCTCCGACATCAGCATGCTCGCCGGCTTGCCCACCGCTTCGTCCGCAGAGTAGCCGGTGATGTCGCTGAACGCCCGGTTGACGCGCAAGATGCGCCCCGCGATGTCGGCGATGAGGATGCCTTCGTGAGACTGGAACGCAGTCGCCGCGAGCCGCAGTTCCTGGTCCGAGCGCTTGCGCTCGGTGATGTCGTGCCCGATCCCGGCCAACCCCACCGGCTGGCCCATCTCATCCCGCAGCGGCGCTCCCGCGAAATGGTAGGCGACCAGCGACCCGTCTTTGCGTCGGAAGCCTGCCTCGACCTCCGCAAAGCCCTTGGCGTAGGCGGTTTGGATCGCCTCCATCACCCGCTGAGCGTCGCTTTCGTCCACCAGCTCCAGCGCGGATCTGCCGAAGAGCTCCGCGTGACTGTACCCCGACACCAGCTCCGCGCGGCGGTTCCACCGGACGAACCGCCCCTCGAGATCGAGCATGTAAAGGACGTCCGGGATCGCTTCCATGATGTCCTCGAGTTCTCGGGCGGCACGCTTTCCCTCGTCCTCGGCGCGCACACGCGCGGTGTTGTCCAAGACCGCGCCGACGGTGCGCAGCGCGCGACGCGCACTCCCCTCGCCCTCGAAGAACGTCCGCGACCGCGTGGTCAGCCATCGCACTTCGCCACCGCGACGGACGATCCGGTGCTCGACATCGAACAGGCCGTCGCCGGCGGGGTCGTGGGCACGCTCGAGTCGCTTGCTGATTCTCTCTGCGTCGGCGGGGTGAGTACACGCGAGGAACTTCTCCAAGGTCACCGGCTCTTCTGGGCCCCAACCGTAGATGCGCCTCTGTTCAGGCGACCAGTAGATCGCGCCGGTCCGATGGTCGTGATCGAAGATGCCGATGTCGGCCACACGCACGACCTCGCGCAGGCGCTCCTCGCTCAAGCGCAGCGCGCGCTCCGCCCGCCTGGCTTCCGACACGTCCCGCATCACCGACACCCAGCACTGCTCGCCGCCGATCTCGACCGTATAGCTGGTCTGGAGGCACTCGCGGATCTCCCCGGACCTGGTGCGCAGGGGCGACGGCACATCCAGCACGCTCCCGTGCTTGCGCGCTCGCGCGGCGCGCGCGGCTCGCCCTTCCGGGTCCGCAACGACGCCCAGCTCCAACGTCGTCTTGCCGATCAACGCCTCGCGCGGGAAGTCGGTGAGGCGGGTGTAGGCTTCGTTGACATCGATGATCAGGCCATCGGCGAGCCGCGAGATGACGATCGCATCCACGCTGGCGTGAAAGGTGGCCGAGAACTTCGCTTCCGACTCGCGCAGTTCCCGTTCGCGGCGTTGCTGTTCGTCGACGCGCGAGACTGTCGCGACGGCCAGCGCCAAACAGCGCGCGCCCGCGGGGCCGCCTAGCACAGATGCGCGAACCTGCACATCGATCAGGCGGCCGCTCTTGGCCCGATAACGCGTTGCAAAAGCATCGACACCGCTGTCGAGGATGTGCGCAATGCGGCCCTGCTTCTGCGCGGCGTCGGCTGCCGGCTCGACGTCGACCAGACGCATCGCCAGCATCTCATCGCGGGTGTAGCCCAGAAGCCCGCAAAGCGGCCGGTCGACCCCCAGGATGCGACCTTCCGGGTCGGCCAGCAGTAAGCCGTCGCGAGCGAACTCCGGGATCAGTTCTGCGTCGGGGCGGGGAGGCTGCAGTCGGGATCGCACGGCGCGAACCTGCGGGATCGGCTGGTCGGACGCGCAGACGGAGCCGCTACGGCCCGGCGGTTGCAGCGCCAGGCCCAAACCATCGTGCTCGGGCTCCCTGCGCGGGTTCCCGCCAGCACGCGGCTCCGTGTGGCTAATTCATATGACATAGACTGGAAGCTACCATAAGCTGGCAGGGCTGTGGACCGGAGCCGCCGCCGGCGGCGGGCATCCAACCAGAGCAAACTTTGTGCGCGGTTGCAAGGCCCCCTCGCTCCATGGCTGCGGGAGCGCCCGCCCGCTGGCCGAGTGCGTGCTGGCCCGCGGGCACCGCCTCACCGGCGTCGATCGAGCCAAAGCGCGTGCCATCTGCTGCGCGCGGTTTCCAGAAGCGACCTGGATCGAATCCGGCCGGGAGGACTTCGAGACCCGGGAAGACCGGTGCGCAGGCAGCCGAAAGAATCCGAACGTTGTGCAAGGCCGGCCTCGCGAATCTGCCGCACTTGTTCGGTGCAGGGCCGACCTTGAATCGAGGAGATGCTAGGCTGTGGGATATGCGCAGGGCAGCGGGCGCCCAAACAGCAGCGCTGCGCTCGCCCTCTCGCGCCGATGGTGCGCACTCTTCATGCAGCATGGATAACGTACACGGGACAAGCTCGATGACCAAAGATCGCGAGGTCTCCACGCACTACAGCCGGGGCGATCTACTGTCCCGCCTGAACGCGGCGCTGCGGGAGGACGGCGTCGATCCCGATCACCCGAGCATCGAGGCACTGGCGCCCTACGATCAGTTCCATGGTCGCGGCCTGGAGGCGACATTGGACGTCGCCCGACTGATGCAGGCCGGTCCAGCGGACCACATTCTCGACATCGGCAGCGGTATCGGCGGGCCGGCGCGCTACTTCGCCACCCGTTTCGGATGCAGGATCACCGGGATAGATCTGACGCCCGAATTCTGCGACGTGGCCCGTCACCTCACGCGCTTGCTGGAACTCGACCACAGGGTTGCGTTCCAGGTCGGCGATGCTCTCGCCATGCCATTCGCCGATGTCAGCTTCGACGGCGCTTACTCGATGAATGTTTCCATGAACATCGCCGACAAAGATGCGTTCTACCGTGAGATCCACCGGGTGCTCAAGCCCGGCGCCTGGCTGGCACTATCGGAAATCGCGCAGGGCGACGGCGGGGAACTGGACTACCCAACGCCCTGGGCGAGCAGCGCCCGCACCAGCTTCCTGTCCACGCCGGAGCAGACGCGGCGCGGCATGCTGGAGGCGGGATTCGACGTCATTCGGCTGCGCAGCACCCTCGAGGACGCGCGCGCGTATGGCGCCCGGTCGCGGGCGATGGTCGAGCGCGGAGAGAAGCCCCCGCACCGCGCGGTGATGCTGATCCACGCTGATATCGCCACCCAGGCGATGGCGAACACCTCTCGCGGTCTGTTGGAAGGGCGAATCGTTCCCATCGAGGTTCTTGCCCGAAAGCGGCCCTAGCATTCTCGGACGCTGGGATTACGGACAACCGCTCCCCGCCGGCGGCGGATGTCTCATGCATCAGTACGCGATGGCGCATAACCGGCTCCGGGCGACCCTCATGGCGCCCCCGGGCGGTATCACCGGTCGAGCGATGTTTCCGTCGCTGCGCAGGGATCGTGGTCCGGGACTACAAGAGAATTCCCCGGGTCGGATAGCCGTGCAGCAGCACGACCGGATCCCCCGCCCGGTAGTCGACATAGTGCATGCGCCAGCCGTTTGACCGTGCAAAGCCCGGGGAATAGGGCCACTGCTCGCAGACGAGCGTGGGCAGGTTCGACAGCGACATCGTCGCATCCTATCCACCGAGCACGACCTCACCCGATCCGGCGCAGGATACGGGGGCGATGCCGTTGCGGACCAAGCGGGTATACGAAGCCCCTGCGCGCGAGGACGGACTGCGCGTCTTGGTGGACCGACTGTGGCCGCGAAGCCTGAAGAAAGAGGCAGCGGCGGTCGATCACTGGGCCAAGGAACACGCGCCCTCCGGTGGTTCGGCCACGATCCGCAGCGCTGGGAGGAGCTTGAGCGGCGCTACGCCGCCGAAATCGCGGGCCGGACACAATCGCTCACCTCGCTGCGCGATAAAGCACGCCGAGGAACCGTCACGCTGCTCCATGCGTCGCGCGAGACTCGGTACAACAACGCCAGGGCGCTGAGGACGCTGCTGGAGCGTTCCGGTTAGCGACCGGACGCAGACGCTGTAAGGTGTATCCGGGACGAACCGACAAAACGCCCTGTCCCATCGCGGGACGTGGCCGATCGGACCCGGATGCGATCAGTTCAACTGTGCCGCAGTCTTGTCCTTGATACGCAGCCAGCTGCTGTCGGATTCAGAGAAGGAGTGTGCTTAACCCGGCATGCGATCTGCCAGCTGCCGATCGAACATCCAGCCGGGGTACTCGCGCGGGAGCTTGCTCACCTCGTCGAGCGTGGCCAGCTGCGCGTCGGACAGCTTCACGTCCGCAGCCGCGATGTTGTCGGCGAGCTGCTCGACGCTCTTGGCGCCGATGATGACGCTGGTGACTGCGGGCTGATGCAACGCCCAAGCGAGGGCCACGCGTGCAACCGATACGCCGTGCACCTGGGCGATCGGACGCATCGCGTCCACGCAACGGAACGCGCGCGGCCGGTCGATCGGCGGGAAATCGAAGGTCGTGCGCCTCGCGCCTTCCGGTCCGGCGGCGCTCTCGCTGAACTTGCCGCTCAGCAGCCCGCCGGCCAGCGGGCTCCACACCAGGATACTCAGGTTCTGATCCCGCGCCATCGGCACGATCTCGCGCTCCAGGTCGCGCCCGGCGATCGAGTAGTAGGCCTGCACGCTCTCGAAGCGGTTCCAGCCCTCGCGCTGCGAGATGCCCAGCGCCTTCATGATCTGCCAGGCCGCATGGTTCGACACCCCGAGATAGCGCACCTTGCCGGAACGCACCACATCCTCCAGCGCGCGCAGCGTTTCGTCCAGCGGCGTGACCTGGTCCATGCCATGGATCTGATACAGGTCGACGTGATCGAGCCGCAGCCGGCGCAGGCTCGCCTCGAGCTCATTCATGATGTGCACGCGCGACAGTCCGACCCGATTGGGCGCGCCGCCCATGCGCACGCGGACCTTGGTAGCGATCACCAAGTCCTCGCGCGGCAGCCCGAGGCTGGCGAGCGCGTCGCCGACCAGCTTTTCCGATTCGCCCTCGGAGTAGACATTGGCGGTGTCGATGAAGTTGACACCGGCATCGAAGGCCGCCTTGATCTGCGCCTGCACCTCGGGCAGGCCCAGGCGCCCGATCGGTGCCCAGCGGCCCTTGCCGCCATAGGTCATGGTGCCCAGGCAGATCTCGGAAACGAACAGGCCGGTGCGGCCCAACAGTCGGTATCGCAAGGTCTTCTCCTCATGCGGGCGCCGGCGACTGCCGCCACCGGCGCCGATGTCACATCACACCGCCACGCGCCCGCCATCCACTGCCAGCGTCGTGCCGTTCACATAGGCGGCCTGGTCGGACACCAGGAAACCGACCGCATGCGCCACCTCCTCCGCCGTGCCGACTCGGCCGGCCGGGAGAGTCTTCGCGACGTAGTCGAGCACCTCGCCCATGCCGGCCGTGCCCGGGGTGCGGATCGGGCCCGGCGAGACCGAATTGACCGTCACGCCGGCCGCTCCGAATTCCGCGGCCCATGCCTGCGTGAGCAACTGCAACGCGGCCTTCGACGATCCGTACAGCGCCGCGCCCGCCATGCCTACGTAGGCCACGGCCGTCGTGATATTCACCACCCGCCCCCATTTGCGCTCCATCATTCCCTGCGCCAGCCGCCCTGTCAGCAGGAACGGGCCCTTCACGTTGGTCGCGTACATCGCATCGAACGCCTCGGAAGTGGCCTGCGCCGTCGGGCCGAAGCTGTAGATGCCGGCGTTGTTCACCAGTATATCGACACCGCCGAGGCGCCGCTCGGCCTCCGCGGCAAGCGTGGCGACGGATTGCGGCGAAGCGATGTCGGCCGCGATGAACTGCGCAGCGCCGCCCTTGGCGCGGATGCCGGCAACGACCTGCTCGCCGCGCGCCGGATCACGGCCGCTGATCAAGACGCGGATGCCTTGCGAGGCGAGCAACTGCGCGGTGGCTTGGCCGATGCCGGAGGTCGCGCCGGTAACCAGTGCGCGTCGGGTTTGGGTAGCCATGATTGGAAGCTCCTGTGCGTGGTTGAAGATGGCACGCACCATAGCTCGCCGTCGCTTCGACGATAATCCGGCTCGCGGTAACACTGAGGATGACTGGCAGTCATCGATGACCAGAGGTGCCATGGACGATCTCACCGGAATACTCGCGTTCGTACGTGCAGCCGAAGCGCGCAGCTTCACCAAGGCCGCTCGGCAACTGGGCATCTCGCCCTCCGGGGTGAGCAAAGCGATCTCGCGCATCGAGAACGCGTTCAAGGTCCGATTGCTCCAGCGCAGCTCGCGCAGCGTGACCCTTACTGCCGAGGGCTCCGTGTTCTACCACCGCTGCCGACGCATCCTGCTCGATCTGCAAGAGGCCGAGCAGGCGCTGAGCCAGGCGCGCCAAGTCCCGCGCGGGGTGCTGCGCGTGAGCCTGCCGCTCGCGCTGGGCCGCCGGCCGCTGGCGCGCCTGCTGCCGGAGTTCGTGCGCCGCTATCCCGAGGTCGCGATCGAGGCCCGGGTCGGCGACCGCATGGTGGACTTGATCGAGGAAGGCTTCGACGTGGCGGTGCGGCTGGGTCAGCCGGAGGATTCGCGCCTCGTCGCGCGCCGACTCGCGACCGGCGAGCTGGTCACCTGCGCCGCGCCCGCCTACCTCAAGCGACACGGCACGCCGAAGGCGCCGGAGGAGCTGCGCACGCACAATTGCGCGCGCTTCATCGTCCCCAGCACCGGCGTCGCCCGCGACTGGATGTTCCAGCGCAACGGGGAAGTGGTCTCGATCGGCGTATCGGGCAACCTCGCCTTCGACCACTCCGAGTCGCTGGTCGAGGCAGCAACCGCCGGCACCGCGATCATCCAGATCTCGAGCTACGTGACCGGCCCGGCTCTCCAGCAGGGTCTGCTCAAGCCGATCCTGACGCGCTTCGTGGCGCCGACCGCGCCGGTGTGGGCGCTG
>Ga0335070_10008778_pt1 | contig 11854 bp, 8 predicted proteins | sample Lox_Sample_13_FD_206722 | JGI IMG/M metagenome (GOLD analysis project Ga0335070, IMG submission 206722) | Soil microbial communities from Loxahatchee National Wildlife Refuge, Florida, United States - Lox_Sample_1.3 | ecosystem: Environmental > Terrestrial > Soil > Wetlands | place: USA: Florida...
ACCATCGCTTCCAGCGCCTTTGGATTCGAATTGTAGCAATCATTGACTACGGTCGCGCCGGCAACTTCCGTCAGCTCTCCGCGTTTGTCCTGGGGCGACAGCGCCGCCAGCGCCTCCGCGGTCTCGGACGGCGAGAGGCCTGCCTCCATTCCCACCGTGGCCGCCGCCAGGGCGTTGTACACGTTGTGCAATCCCAGCAGAGGCAGCCTGACGCTTTGCCGGCAGCCCCCGGCAAGCAGGTCGAAAGCGGAGCCGTCGAGGCCGCGGTCCTGAAGGTTCTCGGCGCGCACGTCCGCCGGGCGTTCGATGCCGAAGGTCAGTACTTTCCCATGGAAATCGCGCCCGAACTGGGAAACGTATGGGTCGTCGGCGTTCAGCACCGCCGTCCCTCCCGCGTGCAGGGTCTCGATGAGTTCGTACTTGGCGCGGGCGATGCCGGCGACGGAGTCGAAGAACTCCAGGTGCACCGGCCCCACGTTGGTCACTACAGCCACGTCATGATGAGCAATCCCGGCCAGGGAGCGAATTTCCCCGGCGTGGTTCATGCCGACCTCGATGACGGCGATCTCGTGCTCCGGCTCGAGCCGCAGCAGTTGCAGCGGCAGCCCAAACTGGTTGTTGAGATTCCCTTCCGATCTGAGGACGCGAAAACGCGTCAGGAGTACCTGCGCGATGGCTTCTTTCGTGGTGGTCTTGCCGGTCGAGCCGGTAACCGCGATCAGTTTCTTTCCCCAGAGCCGCCGGACGGCCGTCCCTAATCGTTGCAAGGCAGCTAGTGGGTCGGTGACCGCGAGCAAGCGATGCTGCGGGTTGTAGCGTGGTGTCTGGTCCCGGAGTACCACCGCCGCTGCGGCGCCTGCCGCCAGCGCGGACTCGACGAAGTCGTGACCGTCGAGCCGCTCGCCTTTCACGGCAAAGAACAACTCGCCCGGTGCGATGGTGCGCGAGTCGATGGAGTATCCGCCCGCGATCGCCGCGGCATCGAACTCGCCCACGGCGCCGATGAACTCGGCGATCCGCCCTAGCGGCAGCTTCATCGCACCCCTTCCGAGACGGCAGGCGCGCACGGATCGTAGCCCAGCGAGCGCAAGACCTCGCGCGCCACCTCGACATCGTCGAATGGGGCTGCTCCCTCGCGGCTGATCTGCGTCTTCTCGTGCCCCTTGCCGGCGATCAGCACGATGTCCCCGGCATGGGCTTCGTCGATGGCGAGCGCGATGGCCTTGCGGCGGTCGGGCTCCAGGGTGTAGCGAACATCGGTGCGCTGAACTCCCGGCAGCACGTCGTTGATGATAGCCAGCGGGTCCTCGCTGCGCGGATTGTCGGAGGTGACGACCACGAAATCGCTGCCCAGGCCCGCGGCTTCGCCCATCAGCGGACGCTTGCTGCGATCGCGATCGCCGCCGCAGCCGAAGACCGTGATCACGCGCCCCCGGTCCTTGCTGACCAGAGAGCGCGCCAGCGCCGTCAGGTTGCGCAGCGCATCGTCGGTATGGGCATAGTCGACGACCACATAGAACCCCTGGCCGCAATCCACGCGCTCAAAGCGTCCTGGCACGTGCGTAAGCGCAGCCACGCCCTGCTCAATCGCCTGCGCGGGGCAATCGCGCCCATACGCGGCGGCGGCCGCCGCCAGGATGTTGTACACGTTCACGCGTCCCACCAGCGGCGACCAGATGGGAATCGTGCCCCCCTGCATGACGATGTCAAAGCGCATGCCGTTTCGCCCACTGTCCACGTTTTCGGCGTGGAAATCGCCGGCGGCGATGCCGTAAGTCAGGCGCAGCTCCGATTTACTCGACTGCGCCAGCTTCGCGCCGTACTCGTCCTCTATATTGATAACGGCCACCCGCGGCGGTTCGGTGCCGCACCCGCGGAACAGGATGCCCTTGGCATCGAAGTAGCGCTCCATGGTCTGGTGGTAGTCGAGATGGTCGCGCGTGAGGTTGGTGAACACCGCCACGTCGAACGGGATCCCAAAAACGCGCTGCTGCTCGAGAGCGTGGGAGGAGACCTCCATCACAGCTTCCGTCGCTCCCGCGCCCAGAGCTTCGGAGAGCAGCCGCGCGAGATCGAGCGCCTCCGGCGTGGTGTGCGGGGCGGGGAGGACCTTGCCGGCGACGTGGTACTCGACCGTCCCCACCAGCGCGCTCTTGCGGCCGGCTGCCTGCAGGATGGATTCGATCAGAAAGCTGGTCGTAGTTTTGCCGTTGGTGCCGGTGATGCCGGTGACGCGCAGCTTCTCGGCCGGGCGGCGATAGAAGTTCGCGCTGATGCGCGCCAGCGCGCGCCGTCCGTGTGGCACTTGCGCCCAGGCTACTCCCGGTCTCGGCTTCTCCTGCGCAGAATCGGTGACCACCGCGACCGCGCCATTGGCGATGGCGGCATCAATGTAGCGATTGCCGTCGGTGGTCTCGCCGCGCGTGGCGACGAAGCAGTCGCCCGGCTTCACCCGGCGCGAGTCGTACTCCACGCCGGAAATCTCGGCGCCGCCACTCTGAAGCAGGACTTCCGCCCCATCCAGGAGATGAAGGAAGGTCATTGCCAAAAATTATAGTGTAGAGACGCAGCATGCTGCGTCTCTACACGGACTGCGGCGAAACCAGTCTTTTCACGGCGTAAACCGCACCGCCACGTGCCCGCCGGGCGCGATGCGCGTACCGGGTGGCGGCGCCTGCTCGCGGGCCACGCCGTCGCCGATCACGTCGATTTCAAAGCCGGCTTCCTGCGCCATCTCGACGGCGGCGCGGACGGGCCTGCCGATCAGCGACGGCACGACCAGTCCGCCACTTTCCACATCAACCACAACGGTCCCAGAGGCGGGAACCGCCTGGGCTTGCGGCAATACCGCAGGAACCAGCGCGGGCGTTGGCGACGCGGTACCTGCGGACGTTGTAGCCGGCTTTGCGGCAGGCATGTCGGCTACCGCCATCTCCAAGCCGTCCGCGAGGCGATCCGGAGAGCCCTCGTCCAGGTCGGAGTCTTTCAGCTTAGCCACGCGGCGACTGGGCGCCTTCACGTCGATGTCGTGCCGCACATTCAGATACTCGAGCACCTGCTCCATCACCCGCTGGAATACCGGCGCGCAGACCTGGCCGCCCTGGTGCAAGCCGACGGCAGAATCCAGAATGACTGCCACCGTCAGCGCCGGATTGTTGATGGGCGCGAAGCCGGCGAAGGAACCGATGTACTTGGTGCGGGAATAGGCGCCGGTCGAAGGATCGACCTTCTGCGCCGTACCGGTCTTACCGGCGGCGCTGAATCCATCCAATTGCGCTTTGCGGCCGGTGCCGCGCACCACCACCTGCTGCAGCATCATCTTCATCTGCGCCGCCGTCAGGTTGGAGATGACGCGGCGCTGCTCTTCAGGGAGCGTAGTGCCGGGATGGTAAGCCACCTTGTGCAAACCGCTCTGCGGCGCGGCTACGATGTGCGGCGCCTGCCACACGCCGTCGTTGGCGATAGTTGAGACCAGCCCTGCCAGTTGCACGGCCGAAATGCCGATCTCCTGCCCCATGGAGATGGCGCCGATGGAGACCTTCGACCAGCGGCTCACCGGCTTGGCCATGCCGCGCGTTTCGCCAGGCAGCTCGATGCCGGACTGCGCCCCGAAGCCGAAGGCGCGGATGTAGTGGTCGAACCGCTCCTCGCCCAGGCGCAACCCGAGCTTGATGGCGCCCACATCGCTGGAGTGGGCGATGATGTCGGTAACGGGGATAAGGCCGAACTTCTCGTGGTCGCGGATGCGCATGCCGCCGATTACGATGGCGCCCATCTGACAGTCGATCAGCTCATCCGGGCGGGTTAGTTTCTCTTCCAGCGCTGCGGCGACGGTCACCATCTTGAAGGTGGAGCCAGGCTCGTAGACGTCGCTCACCGCATGGTTCTTCAGGAAAGCCGCCGGAACCCTATTGAAGGCGTTGGGATTGAAGGTAGGACGATTGGCCAGCGCCAGCACTTCGCCGGTGTGCGGATTGGTGACGATGATCGTTCCCGCGACTGCTTTGGTCTGCTCCATGGCGATCTGCAGTTCGCGTTCGGCAATGTACTGGATGTTCTGATCGATGGTGAGCACGACGTTCTGTCCGGGATCGGGCTGCCGCTCTACGCGCCCGAACCAGCGCCGGCGCGCGTCCATGCTGATGAGCATCTTGCCAGGCATGCCGCGCAGATGTTCGTCGTACTGGCGCTCGATGCCGCCCAGGCCTTCGTCATCCATGCCCACATAGCCCACCACCTGCGCCGCCAGTTCGCGCTTGGGATAAAAGCGCTTGGGTTCCTTCTGGAAGTAGATGCCTTTCAGGTTCAGGGCCCGGACGCGTGCTGCCAGATCGGCATCCACCTTGCGCGCCACCCAGCAGAAGGCGTGCGAGGCCTTCATGCGGGCCAGGAGCTCGCGGGAATCCACGTTGAGAATGCGTCCCAGCAGGGCGGCCGCGGCAGCCTGGTCGGGGATCTCCGCGGGAACCGCGAAGACGGAGTCCACCATCACCGACATCGCCAGTTCCCGGCCGTTGCGGTCGTAAATGATGCCCCGCCGCGGGGAGACCTCGATCGTGCGCTGTTGCTGGCGTTGCGCCCGCTGGGTGAGATCGCCATAGCGGAGCGCTTGCAGATCCAGCAAGCGCAGGCCAATGATGCCCGTCCAGAGGACCAGAATCCCGCACAGAGCAAAGAGACGCCGTTTGCTGTCCCCGGGGGAAGCAGTGCTGCCGGAGGATTTTGCCAGGAATGCGCGCAGGCGAGTGAAGGCAGCCATCTCCCGTTACTCAGACGAGAAAACCCCCACCCTTGGCAACACCGGCCAACCACCCCAGCCAACCAAATCCGGGTTTGCTGGGGACCCCGGCCAAGGGTGGGGCACCCTCAAGAAGTTACTGTGGCGAAACCGCGGCCAGGTTGCGCACAGCATCGGAGACGCGCGCCATCACCGCAGTTCCCGAATCGCTGTCACCGCCGTCCATACGGATCACCTGTCCCGCTTGTGGCGCCACCAGCCCCATCTGGCGGGCGAGGAGGTCGATGCGCTGCGGATCGCGCAGTGAGGCTTCTTCCAGCCGCAGCGCCCGGTTCATCTCCACCAGGCCGTCGCGCTGCGCCCGCAACTGCTCGACGCGATAGCCGCACTCGATGGCGCTGAAGTGCTGCCAGGCGTACACCATTACCAGCAGGAAGAGCAGGACCGCGGTGCCGAAGAACATGGCCATCTCGCGGTTGTGTTTGGGATCGCTCACCTTTACCAGGCGCGAGTTGTCGATGCGCTTGGCAAAGTAGATCTCCGGGGTGACGCCGCGAAACTGCCGCCGCACTGCCGCTGAGGGTGCCGCCAGGCTGGCCATGATGACGCTCCTATGCCACTTCTACCAGTTGTTCGCCGTAGGACGGCTCGAGCAGATAGGCCACCGGTATGTCGACATCCTCTTCCCGCAGCATTTCGGCCGGCTCCGCCGCCGCCCAGCTCTCGGCGCGCTCGACCGTCGCGATCAGGTCCTCGATCATCGTTCCCGTGTACATCGTCCACCTCCGTGTTGCCTACCCAGCCCCTGAAAACTTTTTCGGGACAGCGCCGCTCCTGAGGAAGGATTGGTCTGTGGAACTGCGTTTTGCCCGTCTGTGTGGAGGCAACCGCCGTCCCGAAACTCGTTGCCCCGCCCCTTCTCTTGCTTCTGCTCAGGCCGCCCTGACAAAAAGGGGCGGGGCTAAATCTTTTCCGCCGCGCGCAACTTCGCGCTGCGGGCCCTTGGATTGCGACCGACCTCGGCAGCGCTTGCGGTCACCGGTTTTTTCGTCAACACACGGTAGAGGCCGCGGCGCTCGCCCTCGCGGAGAGCGTCCTTCACTCTCCGGTCTTCCAGCGAGTGGAAGCTGATGATCACCAGCCTTCCACCCGGTTTCAGCACCTGGGGCGCGCTCTCGAGCAGCGCCTCCAGGTCTTCCAGTTCGCGGTTTACGAAGATTCGGATTGCCTGGAAAGTGCGGGTTGCGGGATGAATTCGCTCGGATTTCATTGACCGGCTCGCGGCCGATATAACATCGGCAAGATGCTTGGTCGTACGTATCGGCCGCGACCGGACAATGGCTCTGGCGATTCTCCGCGACCTCCTTTCCTCACCGAATTCGTAAATCGCATCGGCGAGTGTTCGCTCGTCGAGGCGATTTACCACTTGATCGGCGGTACGCTCGCTGCGCGGGTCCATGCGCATATCGAGCGGTCCTTCCGCCTGGAAACTGAATCCCCGCGCGGCATCCTCGAGCTGCAACGAGCTAAGCCCCAGGTCGGCCAGCAGGCCGTCGGCCGATTGCGGCGCGACGCGCTTGCCGATCTCTCGGAAGCTCTCGTTCACCAGCTCGATCCGCGGCCAGTCGCCCGCGAGTTCCGCGGGCGGCCGGTCCAGGTGCCGGCGCGCGATCCCGAGCGCAGCGGGGTCCTTATCGAAGCCAATCAAACGACCCGGTGCGCCGAGGCGTCTTGCGATTTCGTAACTGTGCCCGGCCAAACCGAGGGTCGCGTCGATATAGGTTCCACCGCGCCGGATGGCTAAAAAGTCGATCGCTTCTTGTAAAAGAACCGGAGCGTGGCCAACTTCCGCCTTGCCACCACGCCCGCCCCGCTTGGGGGCGTCTGACTCCCCAAACTGCTCGTCCACCGCTAGATGCCCAACCCGTCGAGAGTCGCCTCATCCTCAGCCGTGAATGCGTTCTCTTCGATCTCCTTGCGGTACGCCTCCAGGTTGCGGACTTCCAGGTAGGTCAGCATCCCCACCACGGCCACTTCGCCCTTCAGTTGCGCCGCTTCCCGCAGCAGCGAAGGCACGAGGAGCCTGCCCTGGTTGTCCATCTCCACCACCTGGCCGTAATAGTTGGTGCGGTCCAGAAACTTTTTCTTGGTCGGGTTGAAGGTCGAGAGGCGCGCCAGCTTTTCCTCGATGCGCTGCCATTCCTCGAACGGATAAATCTGCGCGCGCTTGCCATCCAGGCTGGTGATGTAGTACTGGGCGCCCGAGTACTTCTCGTCGACCACGCGCTTGAATTCCGCAGGGACCTTCAAGCGTCCCTTCTCGTCCACGCGGGCTGGATGGTTGCCGCGAAACATACTTCCCAACCCCTCTCCGGCTTTCTAGACTTCCCTGAGCCGCCGCTACTGCTGCCGAGGAGGCAAGAACGGTCAAAATCGGGCTGATTGCTGGTTTTTGGGCGTCATTTGTTGGGGGTTGGTTAATCATCCCACTCCCAGTCACCGCGCTCCACCGGCAATGCCATGCTCGCCACTTTTTACCACTCTGCTCCACATCCTACACTTAAGTCGCGGCGTGTCAATAGGAATTTTTTAGGTTAGGTCCAAATTTTCTCACGCTCTGCAGTCGGCGGTGGGTTGTCTGAGAGATTGACGCTCCGGCTAGCAGACCCACAAGGGATTGGGTTTACCAGGTTGGTTCACACAGCCTGGTCACGCTTCTTGATAGGAGCTTTAGCCAGGGTACTTCTCAAACTCTGATACTTCGCTTAACCAAGGTCTGCAGTTGGCCTTCTCAGACTTGCTGGGCGGCGCAGTGGTCTCCGCCTCGAATCCACGTCTGTATTGGGTGGACCTGGGTGCTGAGCGCAGAACATCTGGTTGCTATTGCGCTCCAGACGGACGCGTCAAGAATTATGCTCGTATCGTGCAGTTCCTCGAACAGGACGCTGTGGACGCGGACAGGCTGAATCGCATTCTCGCAGCCGCGCCATTGCCGCCGCGCGTCTGAGGAGGAGGGCGCGTCCCCAAGGGGAACAACCGACCGGCGGCACCAGATCCAAGCCATGATCGGCTGCCGAGGACTTATAATCTAACCTCGCGCTCCGGGAAACTTTGCAATTCGAGCCGTGTTACAAGGGCGCGGAGTGCTTTCATCCGCGTGTCTGCTGATCCCAAAAAACGCGAACGCGCCGGCGACCGGCATCGACGCACGCTGATCCTTGTGCTGGGAGTCGCTATCTTCCTGCTGTTTGCCCTGGTGTTCTCGCAGCAGGCGTTCAACCTGACGCTGCGTCCCACCACCTCGGAGCAGGCGCTGATCTTCGTCGCGCTTTCCACCCTCATCTTCCTGTCTCTGATCGCGCTGAGCTTTGTGCTAGTGCGCAACCTGCTGAAGCTCTATACCGAGCGGCGAAGCGGCAAGCTGGGATCGAAGTTCCGCACGCGCATGGTAGTGGGGGCGCTGGCCCTGTCGCTTACGCCCGTGATCTTTCTGTTCGCTTTCGCTTATGGGCTGATGAATCGCTCCATCGACAAGTGGTTCTCACGTCCGGTGGAGGAGTTGCGCGAGGATTCCGGCGAGATCGCGCGCCAGCTCTCAGCCTATGCTGCGGAGAACGCGCGCACCGAAGCGGAATCAATCGCAGCCGTTCCGGAGACCCAGCGCGCTTTCGCCACTGGGAACTTTTCCAGTGTGATCACCGAATTCCGGCGCCGTGAAGGCACGCTGCAGGGAGGCTTTGCGCTGGCGCTGGTGGACGACGCCGCTGTTGCCAGTTTCCACGCGCCGGAAGCATGGGTCTTCCTGCGGCCGAAATTACCGCCACTGGCGCGTCTGGAACCCGGGCATACAGAGTCAGTCAAACTGGCCGGACGCGAGTACCTGCTGGGGACGGCGCGTCTCGGCGATAACGGCCGCATCCTGGTGGCCATGCCGCTGCCGGCGCAGTTTTCTGCCACGCTGCGCCAGATGGATGCCGACCAGCGCATGTATTTCGAACTGGCGCGGCAACGCAAGCTGTTGCGCCGCACCTACATGGGACTGCTGCTGCTGCTGACCGTGCTGGTACTGTTCGCCGCCACCTGGTTCGCGCTGTTCCTCTCCAAGTTAGTAACCCGTCCGGTGGCGGCGCTGGCTGAGGCCATGCAGGAAGTTTCGCGCGGCCACCTCGGCTACCGATTGGACGTGGTGGCGCGTGACGAATTGGGACAACTGGTGGCTTCCTTCAATCGCATGGCCACGGAACTGGAAGCCAGCCGCAGCCAACTCGAGGCCTCCAGCCGCGAACTGGCGGATGCCAACGTCGCGCTGGAACAGCGGCGCCGTCATATGGAGACCATCCTGGAGAGCATCCCCACCGGCGTGCTTTCGCTCGACGCCAATCGCCGCGCGACCCACAGCAACGACGCCTTCTCCCGCATCTTTGGCCGCGATGATGAGCACCACACCCCCGGTCCCGGCGCCTCTCTGCGTGATATTTTTCCCGCGGACGCCGTAACCGACCTGCTCCACCTGTTGCGCAAGGCGGACCGCATGGGCGCGACCACGAGCCAGATGGAAGTCATGATGAACCGCACCTCGCTCACGCTGGCGGTAACCGCCGCTTCGCTCCAGCATCGCGGCGAACGCCAGGGTTACGTGGTGGTGTTCGAGGACCTCTCCGACCTGCTGCACGCGCAGAAGCAGGCGGCCTGGCGTGAGGTCGCCCGGCGGGTGGCGCACGAGATCAAGAACCCGCTTACGCCCATCGCCCTCTCGGCCGAGCGCATCCGCCGCCACTTGGAGCGCGGCGAGCGGCCCGATGCGGCGTCGCTGGCGGTCATCGCGGGCTGCGCGCAGACCATCGCCGGAGCGGTGGAAACGGTGCGCACCCTGGTGGACGAGTTCTCCACTCTGGCCCGCTTCCCGGCCTCGCGGCCGCAGCCCGCCAACATCAACGCCATCGTAGAGAGCGCGCTGGGCATGTTCAACGGCCGCCTGGACGGTATCCAGATCACTACCGTTCTAGCGCGCGACCTGCCGCCGGTAATGGCCGATCCCGAGGCCATGAAGCGCGCCCTCGCCAACCTGGTGGATAACGCCGCCGAGGCCATGCAGGACTCGATGGTGAAGGAAGTCCAGATCTCGACCGCTCTCGCCGGTGCGCGCGACTCGGTGGAAGTGGTGATCGCCGACAGCGGGCACGGCATCACCCAGGAGCTCAAGGAGAAGCTTTTCCTTCCCTATTTCTCCACCAAGGGCCGCGGCACCGGGCTGGGCCTGGCCATCGTCAGCCGCATCATCGAGGACCACCACGGTTCCATCCGGGTTGAGGAGAACTCTCCCGTGGGCGCGCGGTTTATAGTGGAGTTGCCGGTGGCCACGGGAGAGCTGGCTGCCGCCCAGCATGCATAACATCCTCATCGTGGATGATGAGCCCGGCATCCGCCAGTCGCTGAAGGGCGTGCTGGAGGACGAGGGCTACAAGACCTTCGCCGTAGGCAGCGGCGAAGCCTGCCTGGAGGCGCTGGAAAAGCGCAGCTTCGACGTGGTCCTGCTCGACATCTGGCTGCCCGGCATGGACGGACTGGAGGCGCTGGAGAAGATCAAGCAGGGCGACAACGGACCTGAAGTCATCATGATCTCCGGGCACGGCACCATCGAGACCGCCGTGCGCGCCACCAAGCTGGGCGCTTTCGACTTCCTGGAAAAGCCGCTTTCGCTCGAAAAGACCCTCATCCTGCTCAAGAATGCCATCGAAGCGCGCAAGCTGCGGGGTGAGAACCGCGACCTCAAGAAGCAGCTCCAGGCAAAGGGCGTCGTCGTGGGCGAAAGCATCCCCATGAAGGCGCTGCGCCAGCAGATCGCGCTCATGGCGCCCACCAACGGCCGTGTGCTCATCTATGGCGAATCCGGCACCGGCAAAGAACTGGTGGCGCTGGCCATCCACGCGCAGAGCCTGCGCAAAGACGCCATGTTCGTCGAGGTCAACTGCGCCGCCATTCCCGAAGACCTGATCGAGAGCGAACTCTTCGGACATCGCAAAGGTTCCTTCGCCGGCGCCGAGCACGACAAGGTCGGCAAATTCCAGAAAGCGGACGGCGGCACGCTGTTTCTCGACGAAGTCGGCGACATGAGCCTGAAGACGCAATCCAAAGTGCTGCGCACCCTCGACGAGCAGCGCTTTACGCCGGTGGGTGGCAACGAGCCCGTCACCGTGGACGTGCGCGTCATCGCCGCCACCAACAAGGACCTGGAAGAGGAGATCTCGAAGGGAAACTTCCGCGAGGACCTGTTCTATCGTCTGAACGTGATCCCCTTCCATGTGCCGCCGCTGCGCGAACGGCACGAAGACATCCCGCAACTCGCCCGCCATTTTCTGAAGGAATTCTCGGCCGCCTACAGCCGTCGCGCCAAGGAGCTGACCGACGATGCCATCGACACCTTGATGCGCTACGCCTGGCCCGGGAACGTGCGGGAGTTGCGCAACGTGATCGAGCGTATGGTGATCATGAATCCCACCGCCGTCAGGCTCGAACGCAAGCATCTTCCGCCGCTGGTGTACCGCGATGGCACCCGCCGGTCCGTCGGTGAGTTCTCCACTCTGCACCAGGCCCGCGCCGCTTACGAGCGCGATTACATCCTCAAGAAGCTGGATGAGAACCACGGCAACATCAGCCGCACCGCCGAGGTCCTGGGCCTGGAGCGCTCGCATCTTTACCGCAAGATGAAGACTCTGGGGATAGCGGTGAAGGAATAAAAACGCGCCGGATCTCCTTATCACGAAGTCTCCGGCGCGCTATGCGACGTGGCCTAAACGTTTTCCTTCTTGTGACACTCCGCACACTTCCCCGGGGCCGGCGCCTTCTTGCCTTTGGCAATCTCCTCCTTATGGCAATCGATGCACAGCCCGGCTTGTGCGGTGGGGTTATGGAAGGCCGCCTGCAGCTTGGTCTTCATCGGTGGGGTAGCGGTCTTGGTATGGCAATCGGTGCAGGCCTCCTGCGGCGCCTTCAGCGGTTTTTCCGGCTTCGACGCGTGATGGCAGGTGTCGCACTTGATCTTCAGTTCGACGGAGTGCTCCTTGTGGTTTAGCTTGACTCCTCCCATGGGCGCACCCTTCAGCACGACACTATCCG
>Ga0335070_10008779_pt1 | contig 11854 bp, 6 predicted proteins | sample Lox_Sample_13_FD_206722 | JGI IMG/M metagenome (GOLD analysis project Ga0335070, IMG submission 206722) | Soil microbial communities from Loxahatchee National Wildlife Refuge, Florida, United States - Lox_Sample_1.3 | ecosystem: Environmental > Terrestrial > Soil > Wetlands | place: USA: Florida...
GCGCGGCTACGTGACCACGCTGATGGGCCGGCGGGTGAGCCTGCCGGCGCTCGGCGCGGCGGACCGGCGCGCCGCGGCCCAGGCCGAGCGGGTGGCGATCAACGCCCCGCTGCAGGGCTCGGCGGCCGACCTCGTCAAGCGCGCGATGGTGGACCTGGACCGCGCGCTGCGCGAGCGGCGCCTGGCGGCCCGGCTGCTGATCCAGGTGCACGACGAGCTGGTGCTGGAGGCCGAGGCCGGCGCCGCCGAGGAGGCGGCGGCGCTGGCGCGGGAGTGCATGGAGGGGGCCGCCCGGCTGCGGGTGCCCCTGGCGGCCTCCGTGGGCACCGGGGTGAGCTGGGATGAGATCCACTGAGCGGCGCGCGGGGCGGGCGGCCGGCGCGGCCGCGGGCGCGGCTGAGCGCGGGGAGGCGGCGTGAGCCGGGAGTCGCTGTGCGTGGGGGTGACCGGCTCGGCCGGCTCCGGAAAGAGCACCCTGTGCGGGTTCTGGACCGGCCGGGGGGCGCAGTCGGTGGACGCCGACGCGGTGGGCCGGGAGCTGCTGCGGCGCGGCTCGCCGGTGTTCCCGGCGCTGGTGGCGGCGTTCGGCGAGGGGGTGCTGGATTCCGGCGGCGAGGTGGACCGCCGGCGGCTGGGGGCCCGGGTCTTTGGTGACAGGGCCGAGCTGCTGCGGCTAGACTCCATCGTGCACCCGCCGCTGCTGGCCGAGCTGCACCGCCGGCTGGAGGCCTTCCGGGCCGCGCCCGGGCCGGCGCGGGTGCTGGTGCTGGATGCGGCGCTGCTGGCGGAGTGGGGCGACCGGTCGCTGTGGGACCAGCTGGTGGTGGTGACCGCGCCGCGCGAGCTGCAACTGGAGCGCCTGGGGCGGCAGCGGGGGCTGAGCCCGGCGGAGGCGCGCGCCCGCCTGGAGGCCCAGATGCCCGAGGCGGAGCGGGTGCGGCTGGCGGACCACGTGGTGGTCAACGGCGGCGACTTGGCCCTGCTGGAGCGCGAGGCCGGGCGGCTGTGGGCCGAGTGGCAGGCGCTGCTCGGGGCCGGCCGCGGACGCTTCGAGAGAGGATCCTGACGTGCCCGATCTCGTCACCCTGAAGCAGCAGCTCGAGTCCTGCGGCGGCTCCCTGGCCCAGCTGCGGAGGTACCTTTGACCTGGACCGCCAGGAGGAGGTGATCCGGGGCATCGAGGCCCGCATGGGCGAGGCCGGCTTCTGGGATCGCCCGGAGGAGGCCGAGTCGGTCATCGGCGAGCTGAAGAGCGCCAAACGCAAGGTGGACTCGTGGGACGGCCTGATGCGGCGCCTGGCGGACTCGCGGGAGCTGCTGGAGCTGGCCGCGGCCGAGGGCGACGCCGCCACCCTGACCGAGCTGGGCCGGGATGCCGACGGCCTGGCGCGCGACATCGCGGAGCTGGAGCTGGTGAGCCTGCTCTCCGGGCCCAACGACCGCCTGGGCGCGCTGCTGTCCATCCACCCCGGCGCGGGCGGCACCGACTCGCAGGACTGGGCCCAGATGCTGTTCCGGATGTACACCCGGTGGCTGGAGCGGCGGGGCTACCCGCACCAGGTGCTGGACCTGCAGGCGGGCGAGGAGGCCGGGATCAAGGACGCCACCCTGGAGGTGACCGCCGAATACGCCTACGGCTACCTCAAGAGCGAGTCCGGGGTGCACCGCCTGGTGCGCCTGTCGCCCTTCGACGCCGCCCACCGCCGCCACACCGCGTTCGCCTCGGTGTTCGTGTTTCCCCGGGTGGACGAGACCATCAGGGTGGAGATCAACCTGGCCGAGGTGCGGGTGGACACCTTCCGCTCCAGCGGCGCCGGCGGCCAGCACGTGAACAAGACCGACAGCGCGGTGCGCATGACCCACCTGCCCACCGGCATCGTGGCCACCAGCCAGAACGAGCGCAGCCAGCACCGCAACCGGGACAACGCGCTCACCATCCTCAAGGCGCGGCTGTACTCCCACCACCAGGAGCAGGAGCGCAAGAAGCTGGCCCACCTCTCGGACAACAAGAGCGACATCGCCTTCGGGAGCCAGATCCGCTCCTACGTGCTGCACCCGTACACCATGGTCAAGGACCACCGCACCGGCCACGAGACCTCCAACGTGCAGGCGGTGCTGGACGGGGACCTGGACGGCTTCATCGACGCCTACCTGAGGCGCAGGGAATAGGGCCCCGGCCGCCGGGCGGCCGGTCGCAACCGAAAGGACGCCGCATGAATCCCCTGATCTTCCGCGAGTACGACATCCGGGGCATCGCCGAGACCGAGCTGACCGACGACGTGGCGGTCACCGTGGGCCGCGCCTTCGGCACCTACATCCGGCGCCACCGCGGGCGGCGGGTGACGCTGGGCCAGGACGTGCGCCTGTCCTCGCCGCGCCTGGCCGGGCACCTGGCCGAGGGCATCCTCTCCACCGGCGTGGACGTGGTGCGGCTGGGGGTGGTACCCACCCCCACCCTGTACTTCTCGGTGGCCCAGCAGGGGGTGGACGGCGGGCTGCAGGTGACCGGCAGCCACAACCCGATCGAGTACAACGGGTTCAAGATGTGCCTGGGGATGGCGCCGGTGTACGGCCCGGACATCCAGGGGCTGGCCGGGCTGTGCCGGGCGGGGGACTTCGAGACCGGGTCCGGCACGCTGCGCGAGGAGGACGTGGTCCCGGCGTACCAGGACATGTTGCGCTCCAAGATCCGCCTCACCCGCTCCTCCAAGCTGGCGGTGGATGCTGGCAACGGGGTGGCCGGGCCGGTGGCGGTGCCGGTGCTCAAGGGAATGGGCCAGCAGGTGCTGGAGCTGTACACCGAGCCCGACGGCCGCTTCCCCCACCACCTGCCCGACCCCACGGTGCTCAAGTACACCCAGGATTTGGTGGCGCTGGTGCGGCGGGAGCGGTGCGACCTGGGGATCGGCTGGGACGGGGACGCCGACCGCATCGGCGCGGTGGACGAGACCGGCCGCCTCCTGTGGGGCGACCAGCTGCTGGGGATCCTGGCGGCCGACGTGCTGACCCGCCACCCCGGGGCCAAGGTGATCTTCGACGTCAAGTGCTCCCAGGGCCTGGAGGAGCTGCTGCGGGCGCGCGGGGCGCAGGCGATCATGTGGAAGACGGGCCACGCGCTGCTCAAGGCCAAGATGCGCGAGGAAGGCGCGCTCATCGCCGGCGAGATGAGCGGGCACATGTTCTTCGCCGAGAACTACTACGGCTTCGACGACGCCATCTACGCGACGCTGCTGCTGCTGCAGATCCTGGACCGCCGCGGGGCGAAGCTCAGCGAGCTGCTGGCGGAGATACCCCAGTACGTGAGCACCCCGGAGACCCGCCTGGACACCACCGACGCGGACAAGTTCCGGATCGTGGCGACGGTGCGCGACTACTTTAAGAAGACCCACCCGGTGGTGGACATTGACGGGGCGCGGGTGCAGTTCGGGGATGGCTGGGGGCTGGTGCGCGCCTCCAATACCCAGCCGGTGCTGGTGGTGCGGTTCGAGGCCCGGACCCAGGAGCGGCTGGACGCCATCCGGGCGGAGATGCTCGCCAAGCTGGCCGAGTTCGGGGTGGGGGCGGAGGCGGCGCACTAGCGCCGGCCGCCGGAGCCCGCGAGGACGCCCCGCCTGGGCGGCGAGCGGCGCGGCGCGCAGCGCCCGCGCCAGCTCCGGCCGCCCAGGCCCGCATGGACGCCCGATTTCTCCTTGACGGCCGCGCCGCGAGTCGGCATCCTATTGGTGCTGGATCACCCCTCCGCGCGCCCCCGGCGGGCGCACCTCTCCCAAACCAATTGACAGTCTCACAACACGTTCGTAGAATCCCGGACTTGGTTCCCTGGGGTTTGTGTCGTGTCCGTGGAAAGGAGTTCCCTCCGCATGCGGATAGGGCCGCACTGCTACCGCGCCCTCCCGACCCTGCTGCTGGCGGCAGCGCTGGCCGGTCCCGGAGCCTCAGCCTGCCGGGCCCAGGCGGTCGGGAGCCTCTCCGAGCCCATGTTCCAGAGGCAGCTCGACCAGCAGAACCTGCAGACTCTCACCCCGCGCCTGGACGCCATGGGCGGGGTCTACATCGCCGTGGACGACCCTAACAACCTCATCAACCTGTGGCAGCTCGACCGCAACCCGGCGGCGCTGATCGAGGACGTCCAGGGCTCCCGGGTGGAGGTCATGGGGTTCCGGCTGCGGCCCGCGACCAGCTACGGCCCCTCGGACTCGGACGCCGGCCGCTACGACTCGGGCTTCAACCTGGAGCGCTTCCTGGCGGGGGTGGGGCGGGCGCGCTGGCGGAACAAAGTGGCGGTGCAGGGCGAGGGCGGGTACCGGTCGTACGAGGACGACGAGGAAGTGAGCCAGGGGGTGCAGTCGCGGCGCGAGGGGGCGGGGCCGCGGCTCGGCCTCACCCTGAACGAGCGCATCGGGCGCTTCTACTACGGCATGTCGCTGACCGCCTACAACGTGGACGAGAGCACCCAGATGCTGTACGACACCAACTACGTCGGCGGCGCCGGGATCGACCGGATCCTCAACAGCCCCACCCTCAACACCGACCGCGTGGCCTACCACTCGGTGCTCGAGTCCGGGGGACTGCAGTACGAGCTGATGGACGGGCTGCGCTTCGGGGTCACCTTCGGGCTGGAGCAGCAGCGCATTGACGGCGCCACCTCCAACGAGCGGATGCAGCTCGACGCGCTGAACAACCGCAACCTGATCCGCGAGAGCGTGGGGGCCATCTACCGCTACCGCGACAAGGTCGTGCTGGCGGCGCGCTTCTTCCACAACTCCTACGACGCCACCGAGACCTTCGTGTTCAGCCGCCGCAAGAAGCTGGCGGTCGCGGATCCGCCGGTGGTGTACAACGGCACCGTGGCCTCCCACCTCTATCGCGACCGGTCCTTCGACAGCCGCGGCACCTGGCGCATCGACCCCAAGCACCTGCAGGTGGGGTTCGCCTACTCCGCGGGCAAGGAGGTGGTGCGGCGCACCGCGGCCGTCGGCCCCGGCTCGTACAACTTCCTGGACTCGCTGTACCTGCTGAGCACCCTGTCGGGGGACACCGTGGGGGTCTCGGGGGGGGCGCTGATCACCGACGCCCGTCAGATCGACAACTACGTGCGCTGGGGCCTGGGGGCGCAGTACCACCCCACGGCGCGCAGCACCCTGGCGGCGGACTACAGCCGGTTCACTTCGGAGCGGTTGGTGGACGGAGTGATGTGGGCGCCCGACTACCGCACCTTGCGGGTGGGGGGCGAGTACCAGCTTTCCGAGCGCGTGGCGGTGCGCGCGGGGTACGCGCGGCTAAGCCAGGACGAGGACCGTAACAAGTTGATTGACAAGCGGGAAGGCCACGAGATAACCTTGGGTCTAGGGTACACGCGGGACGGTCGCAAGAGCATGGAACTCGTGTACCTGACCGGCAACTTCACGTCTGATTTTGCCGACCCCTCCCATTTGGAAGTCCAGGAGCGGGGCCTGCATCTGTACGGCCGGCTGAGTTTCTAGCTCCCGGAACGACCCCTCCCCCAGTGACCTCTCCCGTCTTGTGGTGGGTTTGCGGACACCCACCTGAGGTGTCAAGGCGATATCCGTGGGCAGGACCCCCGACCGGGTCCCGGCCCCCGCGGCCTTCGGTGCCGCGCTCCGATTGCCGGGGCCCGAGCGTGGCGGCGCCGGGGTCGGTGAGGACGAGAGGAGTGAGAGCCCAAATGCGCAGCTTGATCCACAAGAGCGGCTCGTGCCTGGGTGTCCTGGCGATCCTGCTCGCGTTCGCCGCGGTGTCTCAGGCCCAGGAAGCCCGCAAGCTGAACCCGGGCAAGGCGGCCAAGATCGTGGTGCGGGTCACCGAGAAGGGCGCGCCGTGGAGCGCCGGGGCGGTGACCATCCCCGAGCTCAAGCAGGGCGCCAACCTGCCCGCCGACGGCACGGCCTCCTTCAACGTGCCGCCCGGCACGTACACCGTGCAGGTGCGCGGCCAGGGGGTGAAGGCCGACCCCAAGACGGTAGTGGTCGGGCCGGGCCAGACGGTGAACGTGGACATCGCCGTGGTCAGCGGGATCGCCACGACGCTCAAGCAGATCGACGTCGTGGGGAACCGGGAGGTGCTGCGCAAGACCTCCTCGGACGTGCGCCAGAACGTGCGCGCCTCCGACGTCACCGAGAAGCCGGTGGACAACCTGATCCAGGCCATCTCGCTGAAGGCCGGGGTGGTCAACAACGCCACCGGGCTGCACGTGCGCGGCGGCCGGTCCGGCGAGGTCAAGACCACCATTGACGGCATCATCGTGTCCGACCCGCTGTTCGGCGGCCTGATCTCGACCACCAACCTGGGCTTCGACAACGCCGACCTGCTGCTGGGGGGCCTGGACGCCGAGTACGGCAATGCCCTGTCCGGCGTGCTCGCGGTGCAGACGCGGGAGGGCCGGGACAAGTTCGAGGGGCAGGTCCAGTACCACACCGACCGGTACGGCGACGACCGCAAGACCTACGACAACTACACCCGGCTGTCGCTGGGCCTGGGCGGCCCGACCCCGCTGAAGAAGCTGACCTACTTCGTGTCCTACGACGGGATCTTCAGCGACACCTATCTGAAGACCCTGGCCACCCAGCGCCGCTCGCGGCTGCTGGACTTCATCTCGTTCGGCCCGCGGCAGGACGACGAGGGCAACTTCCAGGGCAAGCTGGCGTACCGCTTCGGGCATGACGACGCCATGAAGATGACCGCCGAGTACATCAGCAACCGGTCCGTGGCCGGCCAGTACAACCTCATGTGGAGCCGCCAGGGCTACGTGCTGGTGGTCCCGGAGACCACCTTTGTCAATCCCAACCTGACCGGCGTGGGCAAGCGGGACGCCTCCAACATCAAGCGGATCAACAAGCGCTATGACGTGTGGAGCCCGGTGCCGGACCCGAACCCGTACGTGCAGTACGGCCAGGCCCCGGGGCTGCACGACCCCGGCGCGTACTGGGAGTACTACAACGCGGCGGACCACTTCCCGATCAACCATGCCGGGTTCGACCTATACAAGCTGACCTTCCAGCAGCAGCTCTCGGACCGCACGGTGTGGTCGGCCAAGGCGAGCCGCTATCAGTTCGACAACCGCTACGGGGTGGAGCAGGACGGGCGAGCGCTCGCGCCCGGCGAGTACGACGTGCAGCGGCCGGACTACTTCTCCGACTACCTGGGCGGGCTGTTCTGGGCCACCCACGGGGACTACCCGGTGTACACCGAGAGCCACACCGTGGTGTACACCATGAAGTCGGACATCACCTCCCGGCGCGGGGACTTCACCCCGGGCCGCACCAACGGCCACACCCTCAAGGCCGGCGCGGAGCTGGTCTACAACCAGGCCCGCTCGCTGCAGCTGTTCGACCCCAACGCGTTCGTGGGCACCAGCGGGCTGCCGGGGGCCAGCCGGAGCGAGATCACCGCGTACAACCCCGAGGGCTCCGGCTTCATGCAGGACCGGTGGGAGTACGAGGGCATGGTGATCAACGCCGGCCTGCGCTACGACTTCTTTTCGCCCGGGCCGCAGATCCCGGACTCGGACCTGCCCAGCGGCAAGCGCTTCAAGACGCAGTTGAGCCCGCGGCTGGGAGTGGCCTATCCGGTGTCCGACCGGGACGTGTTCAGCCTGCACTACGGGCGCACCTACCAGACCCCGGACCGGCTGTACGTGTTCGAGAACCGGGGCTCGCGGAGTTCCGTGGCCACCCAGGGCAACCCGGACATCTCGCCCGAGACCAACATCTCGTACCAGGCCGCGGTGCAGCACATGTTCAGCCGGGACATCTACGGGCAGTTCTCGGTGTTCTTCAAGGACATCTTCGGGCTGCTGACGGTGCGCCAGAAGCAGGACCCGACGTCCGGCAAGCTGGTGGCCTACTACACCAACGGGGACTACGCCTCCTCGCGGGGCTTCGAGGTGACCCTGACCAAGCGGATGAGCCACCACTTCTCCGGGGAGATCAACTACACGTACGGCATCGCCACCGGGGTGGCCAACGACCCGGCGGACGCCACCAACTTCCTGAGCGGCGGGCAGCTGTACCTGCCCATTGACGAGCAGCCGCTGGACTGGGACATCCGGCACAACCTGTCGGCCCAGCTCAGCGTGAAGAACGAGGGCAGCTGGGGCGTCAACCTGATCTGGCAGTACTCCTCCGGCCGGCCGTACACCCCGCACACCCGCTACGAGGACAAGCTCGACCCGAAGGTCATCAACTCGCTGCGGCTGCCCAGCACCAGCGACCTGTCGGTGACCGCCGACAAGTACTACCGGATCTGGGGCCACGACATGACCTTCTTCGTGGACGCGCGCAACCTCCTGGACGCGCAGAACATCGCCAACATCGCCCAGTCGACGTACCCCAACCCGTTCGTGGGCTTCAACGAGAACGCCAGCCTCAACCCGTACGACGTGTACTTCAACGAGACGGGCAAGGCCGGGGGAGCCTTCCTGTACGACCCGTTCCGCACCGGCCACCCGGTGTGGTACCCGCTGAACGACCCGCGGGTGTTCGATGAGGGCCGCTACGTCCGGGTGGGCGTCGGGGTGTCGTTCTAGCCGTCCCGGGCAGCCGGGACGAGGAGAGATCGAGATGCATCGTCACGGGAGATTCTGGCCCTCGCTGTGGATCCTGGCGGTGGTGCTCTGCGCGGCGGCTCCGGCCGCCCGGCCGCAGGGCGCGCCGGCGCTGGACGATGCGGAGGCCCGCTTCCTGGCCAAGCACGCCCACCCCGCGGGCGGCGGCGACGTGGGAGACGCCCGCGGCCGGGCCCGGCCCCAGATCTACGAGTTCGAAGCCGGCAGCGGCGGGCTCCACAGCATCGGCCAGGTGTGGATGCACATGGACAACACCAACTACTCGCCAGGGAACATCTGGTGGGCGGTGAGCCCCAGCCTGAGCGCCGATCCCGGCATGCAGTGGCCCGGCAACAGCGGGGTCGAGTACCTGTTCTACAGCGGGCTGTGGATCGCCGGCAAGGACAAGGACGGCATCCGCCGCAACGACGAGTACGACGAGCTGCGCGGCGAGCTGGCCGACTTCGCCAAGACCCGGCACGCCTACGAGGGCATCCCGCACGGGGCCCGCGGCGCGGACGACGACGCCGACGGCAAGGTGGACGAGGACTTCCTCAACGGCAAGGACGACGACGGCGACGGGCTGATCGACGAGGACTACGGGGCGATCTCCCCGGACATGTGGTGCACCGAGATGCTGGACTACACCCCCGAGGCGCTCAGCGATCCCACCTACGGCGAGCCGCACGTGGCGCTGGGCCTGCGGGTGCAGCGGTCCTCCTACGCCTGGAGCACCCCGGGCGGGAGCGACTTCGTGGGCGTGCACTGGGAGATCACCAACATGACGCGCCTGCTCGAGGGAGTGGGGCGCGCCATCGACTCGGTGTACGTGGGCGTGTACTGGCGGCCGTCGGTCGGGGTGCGGACCGACCAGAACTTCACCCAGGACGACCTCCTGGGCTACTTCGAGGTCGCCGCCGACGGGGCCACCCACCCGGACGTGCTGCTGAACGACCCCCTCCGCCCGGACCGGGCCTCGCACGAAGACTCGATCCTGCACATCTTCTGGGACTGCGACAACAACGGTGACGACGGCAAGGTGCTGGGCGCGGGTGCGGTGATGCTCCTGGGCGCCACGCGCTTCCCGTTCCTGGGCTTCAAGGCGAACCTGTCACCCGACGACATCGCCAACGACGATTACGGCTACGCTCCGCGGCACACTTCCGTGCACACCTACCGGTGGTTCCGCACCTCGGTGCCCTACGCCCAGGGCGGGCGGCCCACCACCGACGAGGAGTGGTTCGACGCCATGTCCAACGATACCAAGAAGCAGCTCGAGTATCCGGACATGGACAACACCGGATCCTACCGGGCGATGTTCTCGGTGGGGCCGTACCTGAAGCTGCCCGCGGACAGCACCATCCAGCTGGACGTGGCCTACTGCGTGGGCAAGTGCGACTACACCGGGAAGGCCAAGCAGCTGGTCCCGACCCACATCGACGACTTCACCATCTTCCGGGAGAAGTTCGGCACCGACGTGAGCCAGAGCCTGCTGCTGTCCTGCCAGGAAGCCTGGAAGGCGTGGAAGGGCACGTTCAAGGCCAACTCGCGCTACTCGGTCGATCCCGGGAAGCACGCGTGCGGCTCGCCCAAGAGCTTCACCAACCCGGGCGACGCCGGGCGCGAGACCTGCATCATCGGGCCGCTCGGGAAGCAGATCCAGTACCGGGACTGCCAGGATCCGGAAGGCGAGTACCGCGAACTCAGCGACCAGCACTGCACCTGGTTCGACATGGACTGCGACACCTCCACCGGAGTGTGCGACCTGTTCAACGTGCCGCTGGTGGACCACGTGACCTGGATCGGGTCCTCCCCGCCGGTGCCCCCGCGCACGCGGGTGATCCGCGGGGACCGGCAGGTCGAGGTGCAGTGGGACGACATCGCCGAGAAGATCCCCAACCCGGGCAAGGTCAGCTCGAGCGGCGCGACCGACATCCTGGACTTCCAGGGCTACCGCCTGTACCGCGCGGCGGGCTGGAAGCGCGACACGGAGACCGGCCCCAACGGCCCGTCCAACGACCTGTGGGAGCTGGTGGGCGACTGGGCCAAGGGCCCCGGCGCGGTGGCGGGATCCTACGTGGACTCGGTGCGCAACCCGAGCATGCCGGACGACTCCACCACCTGGGACAACACCGTGACCTGCCCGGTCCACCGGGGGGCCCCGTGCCACGTCCACCAGGTGGGCTTCTACCACTACGTGGACCGGAGCGTGCTGAACGGGTTCCGGTACTTCTACGCGGTGACGGCGTACAACTCCACCAACAAGCCCAACCCGGTTACTCCCCTGGACACCGTGTCCCAGCAGGAGACGGGGCGGTCGGCCACCGACGCGAGCGTGGTGATCCCCCGGACCGACTGCGCCCCCGACGTGAACCACATCAAGGTGGTGCCCAATCCGTACCGCTTCCACGCGGCCTGGGACCTGCGGGGGAGCGCGTCCGACCCGACGGGCACGCACGTGAACTTCAACCACCTGCCGTGCGGCAACTTCACGCTGCGGATCTTCACGGCGGCGGGCGATCTGGTGCGGACCTTCACGCAGGCGGACGCCAGCGGCGGAGGGACGGTGGAGTGGAACCTGGTGTCCCGCAACGGGCAGGACATCAAGGGCGGCATCTACGTCTACTCGGTGGAATCGGACCGCGGGCACACCGTGGGGCGGTTCATCGTGATTCGATGAATTCGTGGGAGTTCTCGGAGGAGGTCGACTCGTGAAACGTTTCCTTGCGGTGCTGTCGCTGCTGGCCGTGCCGTTCACCGCGGCGCAGTCGGCCGACATCTTCGAGAAGGTAGGCACGTACGACGCCGTGTTCCTCAAGATCGGCGTGGGCGCCCGCGCGGCCGGCATGGGCGACGCGTTCGTGGCGGTGGCCGACGACGGCTCCGCCTCCTACTGGAACGCGGCCGGGATCGCGCGGGTGGCGCGGACCGAGCTGATGTTCAACCACAACAGCTGGATCGGCGGCCTGCTGGCGGACCACTTCGCGTACGTGTTCAACATCAAGGGCATCCCGGGCAACTGGGCGCTGGACGCCCGGTCGCTGTCCATGGACCGGCAGGACGTCACCGACCCCTACCACCCGGAGGGCACCGGGCAGACCTTCGACGCGGGCTACGCCGCGTTCGGGGTGACCTACAGCCGGTTCTTCACCGACAAGTTCTCGGCCGGGGTCAGCGCGCGGCTGGTGACCGCGGGCCTGGCGGAGAGCGACTGGCGGACGGTGACCTTCGACGTGGGCTCGCTGTACGACGTGGGCCTGGGCGGCATCCGGATCGGGATGGTGATCCAGA
>Ga0335070_10008780_pt1 | contig 11853 bp, 9 predicted proteins | sample Lox_Sample_13_FD_206722 | JGI IMG/M metagenome (GOLD analysis project Ga0335070, IMG submission 206722) | Soil microbial communities from Loxahatchee National Wildlife Refuge, Florida, United States - Lox_Sample_1.3 | ecosystem: Environmental > Terrestrial > Soil > Wetlands | place: USA: Florida...
CGATCACGCGCGAGAACGGCCAGCGCAACCTCACCATCCGCATCGACAACCGCGACCGGGATCTGACCTCGTACCTCGAGGAAGCGCAGCATCGGATCGCCGCCCACGTGCATTTCGATCCCAACCGGGTACGGCTGGAATGGGGTGGTCAGTTCGAGAATCAGCGCCGCGCGGAGTCGCGCCTGCTGGTGATCCTCGCGATGGTCATGGGCCTGATGCTGATCCTGCTGACCATCGGTACCGGATCGCTGCGCCAGGCCGCGCTCATCCTGGGCGTAGTGCCGCTCGCAACCCTTGGGGGACTCATCTCATTGCATCTGACCGGTCAGACCCTGAATGTGGCCAGTGGTGTGGGCTTCATCGCCCTGTTCGGTGTGGCGGTACAGAACGGCATCATCATGGTGGCCAACCTGAACCGCATGCGCAAATCGGGCCTCGAACTGCACGAGGCCATCATGAAGGGGGCTACCGAGCGTCTGCGCCCGGTCCTGATGACCGCCACCGTGGCAACCCTCGGAATGCTGCCCGCCGCGATCCACACAGGTGTCGGCAGCGATGTGCAGCGTGGCATCGCCACCGTAGTCGTGGGCGGTCTCGCGATCGCCACGATCCTGACATTGTTCGTGCTGCCCTCGATGTATCACGTCGTGGAGCATTGGGCGGAAGAGCGCCACGGCCAGCCGGTATGGCGCTGATGGACAGCCAGCGGCGCAGCAGTATGAAGCCGGCCAGTCGAGTGCGGCGACTGGCTGCCGGTACCCGTCCGGAGACGCAGACCGGTCGGGCCGCGCGGGCCCGCATCGCTGTCCTGCCGCCGGTCTGCATCGCCGTCTCGTTGCTGGCGAGCTGCGCGGTGGGCCCGAACTTCAAGCGCCCGGCTGCGCCGCCCGCCAAGGACTATGGCAGCGCGCCCATCACGGGCCAGACCGCATCCGCGCCCGTGGCGGGAGGCGATTCCCAGCGGTTCGTGCAGGATCTCGATATCCCGGCACAATGGTGGACGCTGTTCGGCTCGCAGAAGCTCAACGCACTCATCGAACAGGCATTCCACAACAACCCGGATGTGCGCGCGGCAGAAGATGCGCTACGCCAGGCGCACGAACTGTACGCCGCGCAGCGTGCCAGCCTGCTGCCGACCGTGCAGGGCGGCTTCAGTGCGACACGCTCCCAGTTTTCCGCGCAGACGCTCACCAGTCCAACCGTATCCTCAAGCTCGACCTACAGCCTGTACACGGCACAATTGAGCCTCAGCTACGTACCCGATGTGTTCGGCGCCAACCGCCGCGCGGTGGAACTCGCCAGGGCGCAGGCCGAAAGCAGCCGCTTCCAGCGCGAAGCGGCGTATGTCACGTTGAGCAGCAACGTGGTCGTGACCGCGATCCAGGAAGCCTCGCTGCGCGGTCAGGTCGAGGCCACCGAGCGGATGCGTGAACTGCAGCATCAGCTGACGGTGACGGTCGAACATCAACAGGACCTGGGTACAGCGAGCCATCTGGATGTGCTGTCCCAAAGATCCGCCGAAGCCCAGACCGCCGCCACGCTACCGCCGTTGCAGAAGCAGCTTGGCCAGACCCGCGATGCGCTCACCGCCCTGCTCGGTCGCCTGCCCTCCGAGGAACCCGAAGCGAGCTTCCGACTGGAAGATCTGAGCCTGCCGCAGGATTTACCGGTGAGCCTGCCCTCGCGCCTGATAGAACAGCGACCGGACGTACGCCAGGCCGAGGAGAACCTGCACGCCGCCTCGGCTGCAGCGGGCATCGCCCTCGCGAACATGCTGCCCCAGTTCTCCATCGACGCGGACGCCGGCTCCAGCGCCCTTAGTCTCAGCAAGCTGTTCAGCACGGGCACGCGTTTCTGGGATGCGGGAGCTTCGCTGACGCAGACGCTGTTCGATGCGGGAGCGCTGCTGCACCGGCATCGGGCGGCGGATGCGGCGCTCGATCAGGCGGGCGAGCAGTACCGCGCCACGGTCATCCAGGCCTGCCAGAACGTGGCTGACACCCTGCTCGCGCTGAAGGCCGATGCCGAAGCCGTGAAGGCGAGCGCCGAAGCCAGCAACGCGGCGCGAGCGACTCTGGAGGTCGCGCGAGGCCAGCACGAGCTGGGTACGATCAGCCAGGTGGCGGTTCTCAATGCCGAGCAGACTTTCCAGCAGGCCGAGCTCGCGCTGGTCCAGGCCAGGGCCAATCGCTTCGCGGACACCGCGGCGCTCTATCAGGCCCTGGGTGGCGGCTGGTGGCATCGATCCGGAGGAGAGACGCGATGAAGGGTCTGGTGTTGCGGGAGGACAGCGGTGGTGTCGCCACACTCACATTGAACCGGCCCGAGAAATTCAACGCGCTCACCAAGGCGATGTTCGAGGATCTCGAAGAGCACGTGGAGGCGATCGCCCGGGATACACGCAGGATCGGACTCGTGGTGCTGCGTGGCGCGCAGGGACACTTCTCCTCGGGCTACGACATGAAGGAAGTGCTGGAGTACGTGAAGGCGCGTGCCAAGCCACACTTCCACTCCGAAGTGATCGACAGGATCAGCAATCTGCCGCAGCCGGTGATTTCCGCCGTACAGGGTCAATGTTGCACGGGTGCGCTCGAACTGGCCCTCGCCGCTGACCTGATCGTCGCCGCCGAGTCCGCGCAGTTCTCCGACGTCTACGCCCGCTGGGGACTGACGCCGATCTGGGGCTTGAGCCTGCGGCTGCCGCACCGGGTAGGCACGGCCAAGGCCAGCGAGATGATGTTCACCTGCCGCCAGTACACGGGCCGGCAGGCGCAGTCCATCCACCTCGTCAATTTCTGTTTTCCCGATGACCGCTTCGAGACGGAGCTCGGCGCGCTCTGCCAGGACATCCTGGCCAACTCGTGGTACGCCAACCAGGTCAACAAGCGGGCGCTCATCGAGAGCGATGGACTCACCTTGCGGGATGCGCATGCGCTGGAGCTCTTCAAGAATGAGGGCCTCGCCCCCGATGCCGCCCAGCGCGTGGCGAAATTTTTCCACAAGGCCTGACGGGCCGCGGGAGAGACACCAGGACCCTGGGGAGATACGAAGCCCCGGGGAGACCCCGGGGAGATATGAAGCCGCGGTAGAGCTGCGAATCCGTGTGAGAAATATTCTGTAAGCCACTGATTTAAATCAATCAGACTTGGCGATACGCACGTCTCACTTGTGCCGGCGCAACGCGGATCCATATATCCTCGGCGGCTGATAAAGTGCATTCACGTGGCGGCGCGCAGCGGGCGCGCCACCGGAGTTGAGATCAATGGCAACGGGTTGGGCGGGCGACGGCGCGGTACAGGAGCAGATCGATGCGACCGTGAAGGACGGCATCAGTCGCGCGCAAAGCCGGCTGGGCAGCGGTCCCTCGCTCACGCACTGCGCCGACTGCAATGCGCCGATCCCGGAAGCGCGCCGCACTGCCGTGCCCGGCGTGCGTCTGTGCATCGCTTGCCAGGAAGCCGAAGACCGCGATCAGGCCGCGTTCAGCGGCTACAACCGGCGCGGCAGCAAAGACAGCCAGCTGCGCTGATCGGCGCGTACCGGGTCGAAACCGAATCGGCGTCACGTTTCCGACGTGGTGCTGCGCACGTTCGTAGAAATGCGAATAGTGCCGGACGGTATCGCAGTCGATGCTACGGACCAAGCCGCGCTCGACCGCACATTGGGGAATGGTCGGTGATTCCGGCTGTCATGCGCCGCCGCGGAAGCGGGGAATTTTGTCTTCCGCGGCGGCGTATCTCCCGCGAGGGCCGGCGCAACCGGGCTCGCCAAAGTCACGACTCCGCGCGGTGACCGCTCAACCAAACCAGGACTTCAGCGCAGCGCGCTCGCGTGCGTCTCGCGGACTTCCCGCGCGGTCGCCACGAACCTCAGCACCGGCGCCGAGGATTCGGCGCTGCGGCAGGCGATGCCCAGCAACGCCGTCAGGCGCTGATCGCGCAGCGGCCGATAGGCGACGGCATGAGGCTGCAGTTCCTGCATGCTCCGGGGGACGATCGATACACCCAGGGCCGCCGCAACCAGATTGATGGTCGAGGAGAGCTGCGGCGTGTACTGCTTCACGCGCGGCTGGAACCCGGCCTTCTCGCAGGCGGCGATCACCGTGTCGGCCAGTCCCGGCCGCTCGCTTCGCGGGTAGAGCACGAAGGTCTCGTTCGCCAGATCGCGCAGCTCCAGGTCCGCATGGCGGGCCAGCGGATGGGAGCTCCAAAGGGCCACCACCATCTCTTCCTCATCGATGGGGTGCAGCGTGATCCCCTCGCCCGTGCGCAGCGGCGGCCGCACGAAGGCGGCATCGATGCGTCCCTCGCGCAAGGCGGCCGCCAGCACCGTGGACGGGCTTTCCTCGAGCGAGACCTCGACCTCCGGATAGCTGACCCGGAAATTGCGGAAGGCGGCGGTCACCAGCGGATTGAAGGAAGCCGATTCGGTGAACCCCACGCGCACATGCCCCACGTCGCCGGCGGCAGCTCGCTTGGCGATGACCACGGCATTGCGCACATCTCCCAGGATTCGGCTGACCTCGGGCAGGAATGCACGTCCGGCGTCCGTGAGTTCCACGCGATAGCCGGTCCGGTCGAACAGCGCGACGCCCATTTCGGCCTCGAGCGCCTTGATCTGCTGGGTGAGCGGAGGCTGGGCGATGTTCAGCCGGCGCGCGGCGCGGGTGAAATTCAGCTCCTCGGCCACCGCCTGGAAGTAGCGAAGGTGACGCAGCTCCATCCCGATACTTTTCTCATATGGAGAGGGGGTGTTCAATGTATTTTCCTCATCGCTCGCGGGCCCATTACCATGGAGGGATGAGCGTGACCCGGGTGACATCCGCCGGTGCGCGATTGCGCGCGGCGCTGGAAGAGGAACGGCCTCTGCAGGTCGTGGGAACCGTCAATGCCTACTCGGCCCTGCTGGCCGGGCAGAGTGGATTCCGCGCCATCTACCTGTCAGGGGCGGGCGTCGCCAATGCCTCCTTCGGCCTGCCCGACCTGGGTATGACCTCGCTGAACGATGTGTGCGAGGACGTACGGCGCATCTCCGGCGCCACCGATCTGCCCCTGCTGGTGGATGCGGACACCGGCTGGGGTGGAGCCTTCAATATCGCCAAGACCTGCGCGGATCTGATCCGCTCGGGCGCCGCCGGCATGCACCTGGAGGACCAGGTCTCGGCCAAGCGCTGCGGACACCGGCCCGGCAAGGCGCTGGTACCCACGGAAGAGATGGTGGATCGCATCAAGGCGGCGGTGGACGGTCGTACGGACTCGAACTTCGTCGTCATGGCGCGCACGGATGCGCACGCGGTGGAAGGCCAGCAGGCCGCTCTGGAGCGCGCCTGCGCCTATGTTGAAGCGGGTGCCGACATGATCTTCGCCGAGGCACTCAAGACTCTCGATGAGTACCGGCAGTTCACGAGCCGGGTCCGGGTGCCGGTGCTCGCCAACATCACCGAGTTCGGGCAGACCCCGCTGTTCACGGTGTCTGAGCTCGGCGGAGTGGGAGTGCGGCTGGTGCTCTATCCGCTGTCCGCCTTCCGCGCCATGAGCAAAGCGGCCCTGGCAGTGTATGGAGCCCTGCGACGCGAAGGAACGCAAAAGAGCGTGCTGCCGATGATGCAGACGCGCGCCGAGCTGTACGAGGTGCTCGGTTACCTGAATTACGAAAAGAAGCTCGACGAGCTGTTTGGAAAGAACCCATGAGCAATCCCAGCCCCGTGGCGCCGCCCGCCGGCGCGCCCAAGCCGAAGAAATCCGTGGCGCTCTCCGGAGTCAACGCCGGCAACACGGCGCTGTGCACCGTGGGCGTTAGCGGCAACGACCTGCACTACCGCGGCTACGACATCCTGGAGATCGCACCGCGTTGCGAGTTCGAGGAGATCGCCTACCTGCTGGTGCACGGCTCGCTGCCGACGGTGTCGCAGCTGGAAACCTACAAATCGCAGCTGAAGGCGCTGCGCGGCATTCCGGCCGCGCTGCGTACCGTACTCGAGTCCCTGCCGGCCGCATCGCATCCCATGGATGTGCTGCGCACCGGCGCCTCGGTGCTCGGCTGCGTCCTGCCCGAGAAGGATGATCATCCGCTCGCGGGCGCGCGCGCCATCGCGGATCGCCTGATCGCCAGCTTCGGTTCGATACTCGCCTATTGGTACCACTACAGCCATCACGGCCAGCGCATCATGGTGGAGACCGAAGATGACTCCGTCGGCGGTCACTTCCTGCATCTGTTGCACCGGCGCCCTCCACCTGCCTCCTGGGTGCGCGCCATGCATACGTCGCTGATCCTGTACGCCGAGCATGAGTTCAATGCATCCACGTTTGCCGCCAGGGTGATCGCAGGTACCGGCGCCGATATCTACTCGTGCCTGACAGGTGCGATCGGTGCGCTGCGTGGCCCCAAGCACGGCGGCGCGAATGAAGTGGCGTTCGACATCCAGCAACGCTACGACAGCGTCGAGCAGGCCGAGAGCGACATCCGGGCACGGCTGGCCGCGAAGGAAGTCATCATCGGCTTCGGCCATCCGGTCTATACGATCTCCGACCCGCGCAACGAAGTGATCAAGGAAGTGGCTCGTTCCCTGTGCCAGGAATCAGGCGACCTGCGGCGCTTTCAGGTCGCCGAGCGCATCGAACAGGTGCTGCGCGAGGTCAAGTCGATGTTCGCCAACCTCGACTGGTATTCCGCAGTCTCGTATGCGCAGATGGGCGTGCCCACGGCGATGTTCACCCCGCTGTTCGTGATCGCGCGCACCACCGGCTGGGCAGCGCATGTGATCGAGCAGCGCCTCGACGGCAAGATCATCCGCCCCGCGGCCAACTACGTCGGCCCGGAAAACCGCCCCTTCGTTCCCATCGACCAACGCACCTGACGAGTCGCCTTCATGTCCAGTCACGACATCAAATCCGCCCAGCGTCCCGCACCCGACGCCCTGCTGGTCTGCCTCGCCGATTACGCGCACGGCGCGAAGATCGACAGCACGACGGCCTATGAAACGGCCGCCTACTGCCTCATGGACACACTGGCCTGCGGCTTCCAGGCGCTGAAGTATCCGGCCTGCACCAAGCTGCTCGGCCCGGTGGTGCCGGGAGCCGTGATGCCCGGTGGCACGCGCGTTCCGGGCACCTCGTTCGAGCTGGACCCCGTACAGGGCGCCTTCAACATCGGCGCCATGATCCGTTGGCTGGATTTCAACGATACGTGGCTGGCCGCCGAGTGGGGTCACCCGTCAGACAACCTGGGTGGCATCCTGGCGGTAGCCGACTATCTCGCACGCCGCGCGGTGATGCAGGGCAAGCCGCCACTGACCGTGCGCGATGTGCTCACGGCGATGATCAAGGCGCACGAGATTCAGGGTGTGCTCGCTCTGGAGAACAGCTTCAACCGCGTGGGTCTGGACCACGTGCTACTGGTCCGGGTGGCCACAACTGCGGTGGTTACGGCGATGTTGGGTGGAACGCGCGACCAGGTCATCAACGCGGTTTCGAATGCCTGGATCGACGGCGGCGCGCTGCGTACCTACCGGCATGCTCCCAACACCGGTTCACGCAAGAGTTGGGCTGCCGGTGATGCCACAAGCCGCGGAGTGCGTCACGCGCTGATCGCGCTGACCGGTGAGATGGGCTATCCGTCAGCACTGAGCGCCAAGACCTGGGGCTTCAGCGATGTGCTCTTCAAGGGCAAGCCGTTGACCCTGCCGCAGGCGCTGGGCAGCTACGTGATGGAAAACGTGCTGTTCAAGATCTCCTTCCCGGCCGAGTTCCATGCGCAGACGGCGGTCGAAGCCGCCATGAGCCTCCACCCCGAGGTGCGGGAGCGCCTGTCGGGCATCGAGAGGATCGTGATCGAGACCCAGGAACCCGGTGTGCGCATCATCGACAAGACGGGTCCCCTCGCCAACCCTGCCGACCGGGACCATTGCATCCAGTACATGGTGGCCATCCCCCTCATCTTCGGTCGGCTGACGGCCGCGGACTACGAGGACGATGTGGCTTCCGATCCGCGCGTGGATGCGCTGCGCTCGGTGATGCAGGTGAAGGAAAACCCGGCCTTCACCAAGGACTACTACGACCCGGGCAAACGCAACATCGGCAATGCGGTGCAGGTCTTCTTCAAGGACGGCAGCTCCACACCGCGCGTGGCCGTGGAAGTCCCCATCGGTCACCGGCTGCGCCGCCAGGAAGGCATCCCGGTGCTGGTGAAGAAGTTTGAAGCCTCGGTCCAGGCGCATTTCCCTGCGAAGCAGAGCGAGCGCATCCTGCAGCTGTTCCGCCGCGCTGACCTGACCTCGCTGCCCGTCAACGAGCTGGTGGCGGCGCTGGTGACCAACGGCAGCACCTGAGAACCTGAACGGCGCCGGGTCTCCGGCGCATGGGCGGACCCCGGGCGCATGGGCGGACCCCGGGCGTGTGGACGGACCCCCGGGCGCGTGGGCGGGACTGCGAGCCGCGCCGGGAAGGGATGCCTAGTAGACCTCCGGGACCAGCATGTCCTCCGGCACCGCCTGGCGTGAGTAGTGTTCGTGGCGCTCGCGCTCGGGCAGCACGATGGGCGGCTTCTGCACCTCCTCATACGGAAACTGCTTCAACAGGTGATCGATGCAGTTGAGGCGCGCGCGCTTCTTGTCCACCGCGTGCACCACCCACCAGCGCGCCTCGGGGATATGTGAGCGCGCCAGCATGACTTCCTTCGCCTTGGTGTAGTCCTCCCAGCGCCGGCGCGATTCCAGGTCCATCGGGCTGAGCTTCCACTGCTTGAGCGGATCGTGGATGCGACCCAGGAACCGCAGATGCTGCTCCTCGTCGGTGATCGAGAACCAGTACTTGAGAAGGTGGATGCCGGAGCGCACCAGCATCCGCTCGAAGTCGGGCACGGTGCGGAAGAATTCCTCGTACTCCTCGGCCGTGCAGAATCCCATGACATGTTCGACGCCGGCGCGGTTGTACCAGCTGCGGTCGAACAGCACGATCTCGCCGGCCGCCGGCAGGTGCTCGACGTACCTCTGGAAATACCATTGGGTTCGCTGGCGATCATTCGGCGCGGGCAGCGCCACGACCCGGCAAACGCGCGGATTGAGACGCTGGGTGATGCGCTTGATGGCGCCGCCCTTGCCTGCCGCGTCGCGACCTTCGAAGATGATGACGACCTTCTGGCGCGCCGCCACCACCCAGTCCTGCAGCTTGACCAGCTCGGCCTGCAGCCGGAACAGCTGGCTGAAATAGCGCCGCCGGTAATCCCGCTCCGCATCCCCGTCCGCCCCTCCTGTGGGCATGTCAGGAAGCGGATGGCGATCCTCGATCTCCATTTCCAGCTCCTCGTCGTAGCTGTCCGCCAGATCGCGGCTGATGCGCTGGATCAGCTCCTGTGGATCGAGGTTGGGGGTGGGAACGCTCATGGAGGACTCCGGCAACGCGGTGGGGATTTCCGCGGCTCCGAAGGCACACTATGACGGTCCTGTTACGGATTCATGACCGGCCCGTGGCGCCCAGGCGACCGATCCCGTCGTGCAGGCGGTGGCCACCGTCCAGCGGATGGCGGGCCCACCGCACGCGAGACGGGCAGCCCGCTTGCCGCGCTATTGCGGGCGCGTGGCGTCGAACACCACCTCTCCGGCGACATAGGTCTGCCTGACTCGTATGTCGTGGATCTGCGTCGCCGGAATCTCGTAAGGGTTGCGATCCACGACCACCAGATCCGCCGCCATGCCCACTTCGATACGCCCCACCAGATTCGACTGGCGCGCCTGGCGCGCCGCGTTCACCGTGAACAGGTCCAGAGCCTGCGGCAGCGTGATGGCCTCGGCCTTGCCGAAGGACTTGGCGCTGCCTCCCGGGAGCTCCCGGGTGACCAGCGTTTCCAGTGCGATCCAGGGATTCACGGAAGGCACGACGGACCAGTCCGATCCCGGCACGACCAGAGCGCCGGATTCCACCATCTCCCGTATCGGCCAGACGCGCCGGATGACCTCGTCGCCGACAGCTTCGGTGATGCTGTCGTTGATGGGGCTCGGAGCCCAGAGGTACGGCGACACCTCGAACGTAGCTCCGATCGCACGCGCCCGCGCAATGTCTTCCCTGGCGACGAAGGTGCAATGCCCCACGTTGTGCATCAGTCCGCTGAAGCCATTGGCCTTGCGTGCCGCCTCGATTGCATTCAGTCCTGCACGCACAGCGGCATCGCCGGCGGCATGAAATTTGACGGTGAGTCCCATCTGATCGAATCGGGTGACGGCCGAGTTCAGGACGGCCTGGTTGACCAACAGCATGCCGCGCTTTGAAGCTTCGTCTTCGCGGCCGTGGATTGAGCCCGTATAGGGCTCGAGCATCGCGGCTGTGTGACTGTCGGTCGGTACTCCATCCAGGAAGATCTTCACACAGGTTGGCGACACGCGGTTGCGCGCATACAGGTTGCGCACGGCGATCGCCTTCTCCGTCTCGGGCTGCCCGGGTGCCCAGGTGATGCATAGAGTCACGCGCTGTTTGATGACACCGGCATCGGCCAGGTCCGCGTAAGCTTGCAGTTCGCGCTCGGCGCCCGCCGCAAATCCCACGGCGGCCTCCGTGTAGGAGGTGATTCCATAACTCAGCATCTCGCGCAGCGACCATCGAAGCGCGGCGCGTGTCGCTTCCGGTGTCGGTTTGGGAATGTGACGACTGACGAGTTCCGTGGCCGACTCGCGCAGAATGCCCGTCGGTTCACCGTCAGGACCCCGCTCAATGATGCCGCCCTCGGGATTGGCGGTCGTTCGCGTGATGCCGGCGATCTGCAGTGCGCGGGAGTTGACCCAGGCGCTGTGCCCGCTCGTATCTTCGAGATACACGGGCTGGCGCGGGGCAATGCCGTCCAGCACGGTGCGATTCGGAACTCCGCCGAGGGCCGGTGCGTCCCATTGACCACCGGTGATCCATGCGTCCGGCTCCGCCTTCCCGACACAAGCCTTCACGGCAGTTCGCGTCTGTGCAAGCGAAGAGCCCTGCGCGACCTTGCAGCGTTGCTCCATGAGGCCTGCGAATAGAGGATGCACGTGGACATCGCTCAAGCCCGGCAACACGGTTGCTCCAGCCAGATCGACGACGCGCGTGGCGGGACCCGACAGAGCCTGCAGATCCTGTGAGGTTCCGAGCGCAACGATGACGCCGTTACGCACTGCCATGGACGGGACCCAGCCGGTTGCCGCGCGGATGTGGCCATCCCTGAGGATCAGGCTGGCCGGCTCGGCCGCCGCCGCCACCGCACTGCAAGGGGTCACAGCAAGCAAAGCAAGGCTACACAGAGCCGCGGTACCTGCGCGCATGGGGTTCTGTTGTTGCATGAGGCGTCTCCGGATAACGGTCGGGGCGATCATTGGGTGTCTGTTGGGGTATTCATCGGGGCAAGGCATAGGCGAGGACGGCATCGCCCGTCGCACCGAGCCGGGGATCGGTGTTGCCGGCCACGACGATCACGAACTGGCGCGAACTGGTGTCTGAGAAATAGGTCATCGGCGTGGCGACGGAGGCTGCCGGGAGTTTTTGCTGCCACAGCAGTTGACCGCCTTCCGTGTCGTACACGCGCACATAGCGATCCTGGCCGCCAGCAACAAACACGAGACCTGAGCGTGTCGTCAGCGTCCCACCCAGGTTTGGAGTGCCGACGTCGAACGGCAGGTGCGACGGCCAACCAAAGGGTCCGCTGTCGCTCGCAGTACCGAGCGGGCGCGTCCACTTGAGACGGCCAGTTCTCAGGTTGACAGCCGTCAAGGTACCGTAAGGTGGGTTCTGGCACGGGATTGCGAGAGGGGACACGAACGGCGGGTTGGAGACTGCGAACGGCGTGCCCGCCTGGGCGCGTTGCATGTATCGGCCACCGAAGCCTTCCGGCTTTCGACCC
>Ga0335070_10008781_pt1 | contig 11853 bp, 9 predicted proteins | sample Lox_Sample_13_FD_206722 | JGI IMG/M metagenome (GOLD analysis project Ga0335070, IMG submission 206722) | Soil microbial communities from Loxahatchee National Wildlife Refuge, Florida, United States - Lox_Sample_1.3 | ecosystem: Environmental > Terrestrial > Soil > Wetlands | place: USA: Florida...
AAAGAACCGGTGGCCAGGATTGCGACCGTGCCGTCCGGCGTGATCATGTTGGCTTCCCTTACGGCCTGGCGGAACTGGTGAGCCCAGCGCGACAATGATCGCATCTGCAGCCCCCGTTTCCAGAGTATCGGCGTACGAGCCAAGCGCAACCACACGATGGGCTCGAAGGGATTTCGTACGGCGCATACCCCGCAAAACTTTGCTGCCCGCAGAAGTGGTTTGAGGACCTGGGGAAAGATATGAGTGTGTTTGTGCGTGTCGATGTGCGAGACAGCAATACCCGCCGATTGCAGCTTGCGGATTTGAGCTGTGGCCTCCTGCTCGATCTGTTCGGCTGAGAAGCGCCCCGTTAATGCCGCCAGTGCGAAGCGGCCAAGTCCTGTACGGAAGCCACAACCGTCCGCTTTCTCCGTCAGACTTTTGACTTGCGACTTATCGAGCAAAGGCTCGCCATCCACCAGGACGATATGGCATCCGACGCCGAGCGCCGGGGCGGACTGCGCGAGTTGTGCGGCGTCAGCGAACGCACCGCCACCCGCCATCAAGGTGCAGGAGGTCACGATACCTTGTTTATGCGCCTCCAGAATGGCGCGGTTCACACCGAGGGTAAGGCCGAAGTCATCGGCATTGACGATGAGACGTCGCACGCAAGCAGTCTAGCAGGCTGAGCTGCCGGAAGTTGCTTTCATCGTGCGAGTGCGATAACAAACCCGCCACTCACGATTAGCGTTCCGCCCACAAGCATGGTTAACCCCGGGGGCTGGTGGAACACCAGCCACGAGATTACTTGGGCGGTCACGAAGAACAGAACAACGTAGAGGCCAAGAAGACGGCCGAAGTCCCAAGGAGGAGCATTCACTGTCCAACTGTACGCGAACAGAACTGCCGCGCCCAACGCGAAGAAGAGGAGTCGCGCGGAAGCCGCGGAGCGATGGAGTCCAAGGCGAACGAGTGCGTCGCCGCCCACTTCCAGAACCGCAGCGACAAGGAGAAGCCCCACAGTAGTGATTGAGTTCACGGCTGGATTGTCTCAAACCAGGGATTGGAGCTACATGGTGGGCAGTGCAGGACTCGAACCTGCGACCTCCTGCTTGTAAGGCAGGCGCTCTAACCAGCTGAGCTAACCGCCCCTCGCCGTACTTGTCCTGCGGGGAGAGAAACACACGTGGTGATGAAGTACCCGAATTCGAGTATACGGAATGGTGAAATTGACGGTCAAACCCGCACGTGCGCGGTGCTTGCCAAAGTAGGGTTCTAGCTAGCGCAAAGCAATCGGTTGGAATTCGCATCCATTCTTTGTTACATCTCGCAGGACCAGTAATCGCTGAAAACCATCGTGTCGCGCTTTCTGGATTGCCTCATCCAGTTTCTCCGTGGGCGGCTCCGGTTGGGTGGGCAGATTGTATTGCGGGTAGCCCCATCCGACGCGGCCCCATCCGATGTCCTCGTATTCGGGGAGACCATCGACCATAGGCAAGCCAGCCAGCGCGGGGGCAATAAACGGGGTAGCCGCGTCCCCGAGCTGACGCATATCCCAGTAGGTGCGATTGGTCTTCGGAATGTACAGGACGGTACCGCGACGTTGTTCGACCGGTTCGTGTCCTAGGCGATCCAGACACTCCACAAGCCGGACGCGATTGGCAAAGGCAGCCGTCACAACGGAACGCCGCGCCTTGATCTGTCCCAACTGCTGGCGCCATTCTGTCGCGGGCATACCCGCCAACACGGCGCGAGTCTCGCAGCCTTGCCGTAGCATGCGGTAGACTGCGCCCACCGTCGTCACAAACAAATGTCCACCGACGGCAACAGCCAACACAAGCAGTGGAGCGCTGGACAGACGGAGGCTGCCGCTACGCACGCGGTGCAGAATGTCCCGCAGTTTGAGGTCGGGCAGGTAAGCGACGACAAGCACGCTGGCCAAGATTCCCTGGAATTCCGTGAAGTACTTCCATGCCGGAGAGTGGAAGTCGATGAGCAGATATGGGATGAGCCCTGCAATAACGCTCACACCCAGCAGTTCCGCCAGAATTGCCTCGCCCGCTCTTTCTGCTCGCGTCATGTCCCCTAAAGTCCGGACTCCGTGAAAACGGGCCCAGACCACCAAGAAAAGCCAGGCCCAGGCAAAATAGAGAATGAAAAAATAGGGAACCCATTTCCGGATGAATTCTGTTGAAATTCAGTGGGGCAAAGCTGGACTTATTGGCGCCAGTCTCACCATAAAACATGGCGACAAAAACTAAGGCCGAAGCAACGTAGCGACAAGATAAGGCCATGTGCGCAGCCATTTGACGCGCCAACAGAGACACACCAGCAAGGCTAGAAGCAGATAGATCTGGGAGATCTTCACCCAACCCACCAAACTCAACGCCGCAGGCAGAACAAGAACAATCGCAATCTTCTCCAGAAGAGGCAGCGCGAAACCCCGAGTATGCGCCGACTCGTAGAACCAGACGGTAGAGCCAATGAGCAGTAGAGCTAATGCGATCGCAAGCAAGAAAGAATCGCCATTAATGATGGCCTCGTTGAAATTCAGATGTAGCGGATCTCCAGAAAAAGGGAAGGCCCCAATAAAGGCAACAACAGTGACGGCCCAGAAAATCAAGGGTGGGATCGCAAACTCCCTTTGAATGGCTGCCCGCAGCAATTCTGCACAGCCAAAAAAGGCTACGACGTAAAGAGGTATCAACAGGATTCCGTAGCCGAAGGCAAGAAAATCAACTGTCCGAAATCCATCCAGTCGGCGAAGTCCCTCGGCGATCCAGAGCGAGCCGCTGTGATATTTCAAGGGCACAAGGCCATCGAGAGCAGTCGAGGCCTTGCGGTACAGAGAAATCATGTTCAGCACCGCCGCCTGCTCTACAACATCGGTGGTGACTCGTCCCGTGACTATGGACTCGGGATAGACCACGTCGTGCACCGAACTGACACGCCAATACATGCTCTCGGCGTAGAGGCCCAGGCACAGGCCCAAGGCAAAAAATGCGGCGGCGCGGAACCCACCCACACGTCCAACCACTACAGCCAAGTTCCATACAAAGACGACACTACCCGACAGAGCAATCGCACTTGCGAGGACAGAATTGTCGCCGGGTCGTGAGAGGCCGATCGCGGCGACCAGGAGCAGGGTTGCGATGGATAGCATAGGGCCGCAGAGAAGCCACTGTTTTCCCGGAGAGAATGCTCCCATGTTTATAACCAGGAGGGATATCCCCACCATTTTCAAAAGGGCGAGTGTGGGAACCGGAAAGCCGCCCCGCAAAACAATCACTGTGGCCAGCATCACGAAGGGGATGGCGGAAGCGAGTAAGCAAATCAGGCGTGCGCGATGTCGGCCAGCCAACAGAAGCGACCACCCAGATTCCGTTACGGGGGGATCGGGCTCACGAAAGGGGGATACCATGCTGTTGCAAACCCTTAGCTGGGCCGAACTGTCAACCAAGGAGAAAATGAAATACTGCCCACCGACGGGCTGGCGAAGCGCAAGCCACTATCTCTTTCTGCCCTTGGCGGTCTTCTTCACCGGCTTCACCGTCTTCTTGACAGAAGTGTGCTTCCCTGGCTTAGGTGGAATTGCGACCTTGGCCGCTGCCACCCTCGGAATAGACTTGACCGAAGGGGCTGGAACTGGCATAGCTTTCGCCGGCGCAGCCACAGGTGCCACCGCTTTGCCCTTCTTCTTTGCCCCGGCCTGTGCCGCTGCAAAGGCGGCCGCAGGCGGTGCCACAGGCTTCGCCGTCCTGCCGCGCTTAGGTGGTGGCGGTGGAGGTGGCGGGGGCGGAGGCGCCAGCGGTTTCAAGAATTTCAGTATCTCAGTGCGCGAGCGCAGCTTGCCATCCAACAGCAGCATGAACACTTCATTGGCGATCTTCGGGTACTCGGGCAATTGCGGTGTGATGTGCAACTCGGCCATTTCTGGCAACGGAACCTTTTGCTGCACCTGCCGCCACTTGGTAAAGAAATTCTTGATCTTCTGCAGAACCGCCTGCTGGCGCGCTGTTACTGCCAGAAACAAAATCATCTCGGGGCGGGCGTCCGACAGCAACTTCCAGGCGCGCGATGGCGTGGCTGCTTCCTTACCGGTGAGTCTCTTCGCCAGTTCTTTGGCGTTGTCCTCAAGATCACGCCAGGATTCGACCAACGTCTTCCTGGGAATTTGCTTTTGGATATCGTTGATGTCTTTGGTCGCGAGCCGCGAGGTCAGGAAGTACATGACGGCAGGAGCAGGATCGGGACCATAGCCTAGTTCGTTCATCTGCTGCCGGGTCTTCATCAACTGTCCCAAACCGGCGGTATCGACTTTGGCGCTGGTCCAATGCGGATCCAGAATCCTGAGCCAGCCTTCTTTCTCCAACGTTTTCAGGATGTGGAGTGGGTCCTCCTCGTAAGCCAACTGCTCGATCTCATATCCGATCGCGGCCTCGCTGATGTATTCGATGTAGTTGTTTTCTTTGGCGGAATCGAAACGGGCTTGTGTCCGTTCTTCCAGAGGCCAGTGAAACCGCGCGCAGAAGCGGGTGGCGCGAATCAGCCGCGAGGGATCCTCAACAAAGGCATAGTTGTGCAGGACGCGGATCAATTTGGCTTCAATGTCGGCGGCGCCGTTGAATGGGTCCATCAACAAACCGCGCGACCCGGGATTCAGCGACAGTGCCATGGCATTGATGGTGAAGTCGCGGCGCCGCAGATCCTCGATGACCGTGGCCGGGGTAACGATGGGAGGCTTGCCCGTCTTCTCGTAACGCTCGGTGCGCGCCATGCTGATCTCTGCGCGCACATTTCCCGGCAACCCGAGGTACAAGGTCTTGGTTTCTTCGTCACTGCCGGCGGTTACAGCGCCGGCGCGCTCCAGATCCTTCTGCAGTTTTAAGGGATTGCCTTGAACGGTGAAGTCCAGGTCTCGGATGCTGAAGCCGCTGATAATGTCGCGGACGGCACCCCCGGTCAGGTAAATGTTCATACCGCCGGCTCGTGCAATATCCTGAACCAAGGTGACGCCGCGCTGCTGGTCCGGCGTCAGCCGGATTTCCATGGTGTAGATGTAATCAGCCATGCTTTCTTACGACTGCCGGTTCCCAGAGACTGCAACTGGGCGCACGTTTTCCACAGGGGGCCTCCCTAATGGATCAGGCAGAGTTTCTCCAGCCCCCATGTAAGCGATTCTTTCCATTAGGGTTATAATTCTTTAGAAGCGGTTCGGCAAGCAAGAGAAAATAACACAACGTTAACGATTTGGCTACCAGGAACAGACAACCCTCCTGTTTCCTGCGCAAAAGATGGGACAATCGGCTGGCCGGACCAAGCGCATAAGGGGTTCAGCTGGCGCTATTACTCGGACATGCCTTCGACCCATAAGAAAGTCGTCGTACGCAAGGTGGATCGCGATTCGGTGAACGGCTATGTGAGTCCTGCCCACTTCGTACATGACGGAAAACTGGAACTGCTCAACACCGCGGGCAACGTCGTTGCGATCGATTTGCGGGACATCAAGCTGGTCAACTTTGTCCGCGAATTTAGCGATTCCGAGTCGCTAAGCCGGAAAACCTTTACCAGCCGGCCACGCACCGAGGGTCTTTGGGTAAGGCTCAAGTTCAAAGACGGGGAACTCCTGGAAGGCATGATGCCCAATGACCTGGGGCTCACGATGGCTGAAGGATTCCTCGTGAATCCCCCTGATCTACGCTCCAACACGCAAAGGATCTTCGTGCCGCGCACCTCACTCGAGTCCCTGACCGTTCTGGCGGTAATTGGGGCTACGCGGCGCCGTCGGAAGGGCATGCCTGCCGACACCCGGCAGGTTCCAATGTTCGGAGAGTAACCCCACCTTTACGTTTACGTTCGTCGTCCCAGAACTTCGCACCAGCCCCAGCAGTTTTTTTGTTGGCTGATGAGCCAATTCTTTTGTTCCTTCCGCGTTAAGGGTAGAGGCAGTTCTACTCCTGCAATCGGGGGGATGGCATGGCGAGACCGTTTGTCAAGAAACTCAAAAAAATTGGGGCCTGGGGTCTGACGGTTCTATGCACGCTCCTGGCCGTATTGATTACTGTCACCATCGGCTGGCGGCCAGTGTTGGGAGCCAAGTCACGTGCGCTGACGGACCGCCGATTCGAACGCACGCCGGAGCGGCTAGCGCGCGGCAAGTATCTCGTCGAAGGCGTGGTTGGCTGCTTCGATTGTCACTCCACGGCGCCCAAAGAATTTCACCCTGGAGTGGCGCCGGAATTCACCAACAGAGGCGGCGGGCGCGTCCTGATTGACGAAGGGGACCTGCGCATCGCGGCGCCGAATATTACGCCGGACGTGGAGACCGGCGCCGGCACCTGGGCCGACGATCAGTTTGCGCGCGCCATCCGTGAGGGAATCGGGCACGATGGGCGCACGCTTTTTCCCGTGATGCCATATGAGGTCTTTCGCAATCTCTCGGACGACGACCTGGCTGCTGTGGTCGTCTTTATCCGCTCACTGGAGCCAGTGCACAACGAACTGCCGAAGCCGCAGATTCCGTTCCCGCTCTCGCGGTTGATCAAGGCGGCGCCTCAGCCCGTAAACGGACCCATCGGCGATGCCGGTTCTGATCCGGTGGCGCGTGGACGGTATCTGACTCACGTCGCTGGTTGCGTGGAGTGCCACACTCCGAAAGACAAGTTGGGACGTCCGCTGCCGGGAATGGACTTCGCCGGTGGACAGGCAATGGATAAGTTCGGGGTAGCGGGCGTGACCAGCGCGAATCTGACACCAGACCCGAGCGGCATCTCCTACTACAACGAAGAGCTATTCATGCGCACGATGCGCACGGGACACGTCGGAGCGCGAGCGCTCAATCCACCCATGCCTTGGTGGGTGTACCGCAACATGAGCGATCAGGATTTGAAGGCGATCTTTGCGTACCTCCGGACTCTGAAGCCGGTCCATCATCGCGTGGACAACAGCGAAGTCGCAACGAAGTGCAAGCGCTGCAACGGCAACCACGGCGGCGGCGAGGGGAACCACGAGATGTAAGCGCAAGTCCGAAGCTGCAACGCAACTAAGGGGGTTGCGCCACAGCGCAGCCCCCCGTGCTTTCTGGAAGAAAGCCTTTTGCTGGCCGGTCATTCCGCTTCCACTTGACCCTTTTCCTTTCTTCCCTTAGCTTTTCATCGATAACTTCGGCTTGCCGGCCGGGCCGAAATGGGGCAAGGGGGATCTTCCACATCCCCGACAAAATCAACCGAGCAAAATGCAATGAGTGTGAAAACCACCCAGGGCGTTACCCGCCTGCTTCTGCAGTGGGGGGAGGGAGATGAGCGTGCGCTTGAAGCGTTGATGCCGCTCGTCTACGACGAACTGCGGCGTCTCGCGCAACGCTATGTGCAACAGGAACGGCTTGGCCACACGCTGCAAAGTACAGCACTGGTGCATGAAGCTTATCTGCGCCTGGTGGATCAGAACGTGAGCTGGCGGAACCGCAATCATTTTTTCGGCATCGCCGCTCAAATGATGCGCCGCATCCTGGTGGACCATGCCCGTAACCGGGCTGCGGTGAAACGGGGAGACGGGGCCTGGAAAGTTACGCTGGATGAAGGGTTGCTTGCCCCGGAAGAACGCGATCTGGATCTGGTGGCGCTGGATGAAGTCCTTTCTAGTCTGGCCAAGATCGACGAGCAGCAGAGCCGGATTGTGGAACTTCGATTTTTCGCTGGACTCTCGATCGAAGACACTGCGGAGGTCCTGAAAATCTCCGCGGCTACTGTGAAACGAGACTGGGCAATGGCAAAGGCGTGGCTTTACCGCGAGATGCGCACGTGAGCTGTGGATGAAGACGGAGAATTGGCAGCAGATCAAAGTCGTTTTTCATGGCGCGGTGGAACTGCCACCTGGGGAGCGAGCACAGTATCTTGACCGAGTGTGCTCCGGCCAGGGTGAATTGCGGAGCGAGGTTGAATCGCTCCTGCGTTCCTACCAGGAGGCTGGGGATCTGCTGGAAGAACCTGCCTTGCGTCTGGAACAATCGCCCCTCTCTAGCGTGGACGATGATCCCTGGGTCGGCAACTACATCGGTCCTTACCAAGTTATCTCCCGAATCGGACGCGGCGGCATGGGCGCAGTCTATCGTGCGGTACGCGTCGACGATCATTACCTGAAACAGGTTGCCATCAAAGTCGTTCGGGCCGGGCTGAACAACCAGCTTTATCTCCGGCGCTTCCGTAATGAACGGCAAATTATGGCCAGTCTGGACCATCCCAACATTGCCCGTCTGTTGGATGGGGGGACAACCGAGGATGGCAGGCCCTATTTCGTCATGGAATTCATAGAGGGCCAGCGGATTGACCACTATTGTGATGAGCACAAACTGAGCACTCACGATCGCCTCCAGCTTTTCTGCGACGTCTGCTCTGCCGTGGAATACGCTCATCAGCACCTGGTGGTGCATCGCGACCTCAAGCCCGGCAACATCCTTGTGACCAAGGAGTGCGTGCCCAAGCTTCTCGATTTTGGAATCGCCAAACTGCTGGAGCCTGAACTTTTCTTCGAGACTCTCGACGAAGATACCGCGGCGAGCCTGAAGCCGATGACGCCGGAATACGCCAGCCCGGAGCAGATTCGCAGCGAGCCCATCACTACCAGTAGCGATGTATATTCGCTCGGAGTCCTGCTATACCGCTTGCTTACCGGACATTCTCCCTATCCTGGGGAGTGCCGTAGCCGCTACGAGGTGGCCCGCAACGTGACCGACACTGAGCCGCAAAGGCCCAGCTTGGTAATCGGCCGTTGCGGGGAAGTCAATCGTGGCGACGGCGAACGCGTCACACTTACGCCTGAACTGGTCAGCAGCACGCGAGACGGAAACCCGCAACTCCTGCGGCGTCGTTTGAGCGGCGATCTCGACAACATTGTGCTCAAGGCGTTGCGCAAGGAACCTGCCCAGCGCTATGCCTCGGTCGAGCAACTATCCGAAGACATCCGCCGGCACATGAAGGGAATGCCGGTATCAGCAAGGAAAGATACAGTCAGCTACAGGACCGGCAAATTCATAAGCCGCCATCGGGGCGGAGTGGTGGCATCGGCGCTTATCTTCTTAGTCATGTTGGGCGGAGTCTTGGTCATCAGTCGCCAGGCGCACATCGCACGAGTGCAAAAAGAGATTGCAGAGCGCCGTTCCAATGACATTCGTAAGCTTTCAGAAGCGCTGATATTCGAGCTCGACGATTCCATTCGCGATATTCCTGGCGCAACCGCGGCGCGCAAGCTGCTGGTGAACAACGCGGTTCAATACCTGGATGAACTCGCCCGTGAAGGCAGCGGGGACCCCTCTCCGCAACGCGAGTTGGCGATTGCCTACCAGAAACTTGGGGATGTCCAGGGCAATCCGGTCTTGCCCAATATCGGGGACGGCAATGGAGCCGTAGAGAGCTATCGCAAGGCGGTGGCAATTCACGAGGCCCTCGCCGCTGCTGATCCCGCAAATCAGGAAGAGCAATATGCGTTGGCCATCAGCCACCGCTTGCTTGGATTCCTCCTGCTGACCCGTGAGGATCTGCCTGGGGCTTTGGAAAATGCACGTCGGGCTTTGGCCGCGGTTGAGCCGATGGCCAAGGGACCGGATAGCGATCGACAAATCTTCGATGAGCTGGGAAATGTCTACAAACTGCTCGGAGATATCGAGGGAGGAAACGGACCTACTGCCAACCTGGCCGACATCTCCTCTGCCCTGGAACACCATCGCAAGGCTATGGAGATTGCCGTGGAAAGTGCCAAGAAACACCCGGAGGATGCAGACATACGCATGGCGTTGGCGGGGCTCGACGTCAGAATTGGTGACGATCTTCTGAAAAGCGGTAACCGGGCCGACGCTCTACCTAGCTACCAAAAGGGATTGGCAACCTTTCAAGGCCTAGCCGCGAGTTCGGCCAAGACTATGTATTCGAGAGGAACCGCTGCCATCCAGATGCGCATTGCTGATGCCCTGGCGACGGATGGGGACACGGTCGGGGCTCTGGCCTTGTATCGCAGCGCGGCAGGTTTGGCGGAGCAGATGGTAGCTCTCGATCCGGGCAATGCGCTGGCCAGAACGGATCTGGCCGAAAGCTACGCTGCCGCGGGCAGGGCTTTTGCCGATGTGGGGAATCTGAAGCAGGGGCTCTTCTTCATGGAGAAGGCGACGTCCCTTGCGCGGAAAGATTCTGGTCCAGATCCTCAGTTTGTGGAAGGCGGACGCACACGCGCTTTCATCGACGTCCGGAACGCGCAGTTGATGAGCAAGGCAGGCAGGGATGAAGCCGCGCTCGCAAGTTTCCGCAGCGCGTTGGCGTTTTACGACGCGGTTTCGACGGTAGACACTCGGGATGCTGGCGCGCAGATTTGTGCGGCCGCTATCGGACTCGAAATCGGACGCATACTGGCGAAGAGAGGCGACCTCGACGGGGCTTTGAGAGTCTATGAGAATGCGTTGAAGGTGGGGGAACAGTTCACGTCCTCAAATCGCTTCAATGTACAGGCCCTATACACAGCTGCGGACGCACATGCGGCGATAGCAGAAGCCTATGCGAGAAAGGCCTCCGCGGTTGGATTGCCCGCTGCACAACGAGTCGAGTGGTGGGCGAGATCGGGCGAGCACTATCAACAAAGTGCTTACGTGTGGCAGCGGATTCAAACCCCCGGCAAAATGGGTCCTGAGGGTTTCTACGCCAGCGACCCGAAAAAAGTTGGGGATGGCCTAAGGATCGCGCAGGCGGCCTTGGCCAGGCTGAAACCAGACATCTCCGTCGCGCTGCATTAAATTGCATTAGAATTCGACCAGTGAATTTCTTCCGTCACCTGCGGCTGACCCTGGAAATGATCAAGTGGGAGCACTCCGTCTTTGTGCTTCCTTTTGCCTTGTGCGGAGCCATGTTGGCAGTTCGCGGAATACCTAGCGGACGCGCGCTGGCCTGGGTGATCGTCGCGATGGTCGCGGCGAGGTCATCAGCCATGGCTTTCAACCGTCTGGCCGATGCTTCTCTCGATGCCGCCAACCCGCGCACCCAGGCACGCGCGCTGCCGTCCGGAACCCTCAGCCCGGGATTTGTAGCGATCTTCGTTTTGGTGTCGTGCGCGGTTTTTCTGCTTGCGGCTTCACAGCTCAATCGCCTGTCGTTGCTGCTGGCGCCGGCAGCGCTGGCCATCATTCTGCTTTATTCCTACACCAAGCGGTTCACACGATGGTCCCACGTGGTGCTGGGACTGGCCATGGGTATCGGTCCTTCGGCGGCGTGGATTGCGGTTCGCGGATCGTTCGATCCCCGCATTCTCTTGTTAACGGCAGCGGTCACCTTCTGGGGCGCCGGTTTCGATGTCCTGTACGCCTGCCAGGATTATGAGTTCGACCGGAAAGCCGGCTTGCACTCCGTACCACGATACTTTGGCATCCCCCGGGCGCTCTGGGTCGCTCGGACCTTCCACATACTGATGCTGGCATTTCTGATCGCGGCAATCAGCGTGTTCGGGCTGGGGAAACTCGCACTGGCGGGTGTGCTCGTGGTTACGCTGCTACTGGTTTATGAACATTCTCTGGTTTCGCCAACGGATCTGTCGAAGCTCGATGCAGCCTTCTTCACGATGAACGGGGTGATCTCCGTGGTGTTCTTTTTCTTTATCGCGGCGGATCTGCTGCTGCGACGCGCAACCTAAATGGGTCGGGAATCTAGCTGATGACTCGCGGTACAGTCTCTACCTTTCTACTGACGATGCTGCGAAAGGCTGCGTCCAAGACTTCCTGATTCTGCCACCCTTCCACGCCGGGAACAGGAAACTTCGACTTGCCTTCCACCGCGTCGGCGAATGCATCTACCTGCACAGCGTATGCCTGGTAGTTGTTGACGGTTTTGCTTTCCGTCACTT
>Ga0335070_10008782_pt1 | contig 11852 bp, 13 predicted proteins | sample Lox_Sample_13_FD_206722 | JGI IMG/M metagenome (GOLD analysis project Ga0335070, IMG submission 206722) | Soil microbial communities from Loxahatchee National Wildlife Refuge, Florida, United States - Lox_Sample_1.3 | ecosystem: Environmental > Terrestrial > Soil > Wetlands | place: USA...
ATTCCCGGACTCTCGGCGGTCTTGTCTCTGAACTTTCGAACGTTCGAACGTGTGAACCTTCGAACGGTCTCTGAGCCTCTGCTCCGCTGCTCCTCGGCACTCAGGGGCGCACCGCCCCGCGCCAGTAGGCGAGGGTGTCCGCGAGGGTCTGCTCGAACGGAATCGCCGGGCTCCACCCCGTCGCCGCACTGAAGCGCGACGCGTCGCCCACGAGCACGTCGAGCTCCGACGGGCGCAGCCTGCTGGGATCGAACTCGACCTCCACCACTGAGTCCGAGAGCGAGAGAAGGTGGTCGACGACCTCCCGGATCGAGTGCGCCCTCCCGCTCGCGACGTTGTACGCCGTTCCAGGCTCACCGCGCGTCGCGGCAAGCCAGTAGGCGCGCGCCGCATCGCGGACGTCCACGAAGTCACGCCGGACCTCGAGGTTACCCACCTGGATGCGCGGCGGGCGGAGCCCCGCCTCGATCTCGGCGAGCTGCCGGGCCAGCGACGAGATCACGAACCGCGCGGACTGACGCGGCCCGCAGTGGTTGAACAGCCGCATCCTGATCGTGCGCAGCCGGAACGTCTGGAAGTACTGGAACCCCAGCAGATCGACCGTGGCCTTGCTCACGGCGTACGGAGACACCGGCCGGAACGGCTGCTCCTCCCGGATCGGGAGCTCGTCGTCGCGGACGAGGCCGTACGACTCGGCCGAGCACGCGAGCACCACCCGCGCGTCGAGGTCGAGCTGGCGGACCGCTTCGAGCAGGTGGAGCGTCCCGAGCGCGTTGACCTGCATCATCTCGGCAGGCGTGTCCCACGAACTCGCCACGGACGACGATGCCGCGAGGTGGAAGATCACGTCCGGCCGCGCCGCCTGGAGGACCCGTATGAGCGACGGCGTGTCGAGGAGGTCCCCCTCCATGATGCGCACGGACGGTCGGAGAGCCGCGGCTGCCGGCACCTCCGACCTCCACCGCCGGAGGCCGTACAGCTCGACCTCGGGGTGATCGGCCAGGAGGTGCTCGGAGAGGTGCAGGCCGACGAACCCCGAGATCCCGGTTATCAGGACGCGCATCGGCTCATGTTAGCCGATCGTTGCGAGGGGCGGGGTATGGCAGAGGAGCTGAGGGGCGGCCGTGGCTCGGAGGTTCGAAGGTTCGAAGGTTCGAAGGTCCAGACACCAGGGGGAGAGAGTAGAAGGTAGAGGGAAGAGGGACGACGAGGACACACCGGTGCCCCGTCTTCGCTCTTCCTTCCTCCCTCTACCCTCTTCCATGAACTTTCGAACGTTCGAACGTGTGAACCTTCGAACGGCCTCTTCTCCCCTGCTCCTCTGCTCCTCTGCCCCTCCGCTCGCAGGGGCTAGAAGGGGGAGAACGAGGACTCCGCCATGTGCTCCGCGCGGACCGCGTTGAACAGCCCCTGGAGCGCGTCGTAGTGCTGCTTCTCCCAGTCCGCGAGGAACCGGTAGAAGCTCTTGACCTCGCTCTCCACCGCCTGCTCGGCGGCCGTCGAGAAGTACTTCAGAGCGTTGGTCTCGAGCGTCATACCGATTGACAGTACGCCGAGCTCGAAGTCGGTCGAGGCCGCCTGCTCGCGGAACCGGGCGGTGAACACCGCCTGGTTGATCGAGCGGACCTCGGGGGCGCGGAGGTTGATCCGGAATGCTTCCACGCCCTTCTCGTCGTACCGCCCGGCCACGCTCTTGAGGAACGCCTGGTGCTGGACCTCGTCCGCGGCCAGCTTCGCGAACAGCTCCTGCACCGCTTCCTTCTCGGCGCGCTCGGCCGTCATCGAGTAGAAGGTGTAGCCGTCCACCTCGATCTGGTACGCCTTCCTCAAGATGTCGAGAACCTGGTCCCGGTTCGTCATCCCATCACCTCCGAGCACGGCCCCGAAAGCGCGAGCGCCTCGCCCGTCACGCGGGCACCGCCGCGAGCTTCTCGGCCTCGGCCACGAGATCGTCCGGCCCCATCACCATCCCGCCCACGCGTCCATGGAAGCCGACCGGGCGCCGTCCCGCGACCGCTGCGCGAACGTCCTCCACCATCTGGCCGGTCGAGAGCTCCGCCACGAGCACCGCCTTGGCGCTCTCGGCCGCCTTCGCCAGCGCCTCGGCCGGGAACGGGTAGAGGGTGATCGGGCGGAACAGCCCGATCTTGAGCCCCTTCTCGCGCGCCTGGTCGATCGCGGTCTTCGCAATCCGGGCCACCGTGCCGTACGCCGCGAGCAGCACGTCGCATCCCCCCTCGACGTTGGTGGTCTCGAACCGCACCTCCGAGGCCATCGCGCGGTACTTCGCGTTCAGGTCCCAGTTGTGCTTCTCGAGCTGCTCGGGATCGAGGTAGAGCGAGTTGATGATGTTGCGCTGCCGGCCGGCGCAACCGGTGGTCGCCCACGGCTTCTCGGGGAGGTCCTCCGGCTTGATCGTCTTCTTGAACTCGACCGGCTCCATGATCTGGCCGATCAGGCCGTCCCCCAGCACCATGACGGGGTTCCGGTACTTGTCGGCGAGGTCGAACGCGTCGATCACGAGGTCGGCGGCCTCCTGGACGGTCGAGGGCGCCAGCACCAGCACGCGGTAGTCCCCGTGCCCGCCGCCTTTCGTCGCCTGGAAGTAGTCCGACTGCGACGGGAGGATCCCGCCGAGGCCCGGCCCCCCGCGCATGATGTTGACGATCACGACCGGCAGCTCGGCTCCGGCCATGTACGAGACGCCCTCCATCATCAGGCTGATCCCGGGGCTCGACGAGGAGGTGAACACGCGGCGCCCAGCGCCCGAAGCCCCGTACAGCATGTTCGACGCCGCGACCTCGCTCTCCGCCTGGACGAACATCCCGCCCACCTGGGGCAGACGGGCCGACATGTACTCCGGGATCTCGTTCTGCGGCGTGATCGGGTAGCCGAAGAACAGCCTGCACCCCGCGTGGATCGCGGCCTCGCCGATCGCCTCGCACCCCTTCATGAGCTTCTTTGCCATCGCGCGCTCCTTACCTTGCCGCCACGGCTGCCGCCTGGGTCACGCCGATCTCGAAGCCCCGTTCCAGCGCCTGCTCGTTGATCGCCACGAGCTTCGGCCGCGAGGCGAAGCTCTCCTTGAGGACCTCGGTGACGCTCGCCTTGTCCACGAGACCGGACGCGCCGAGGAACGCTCCCAGCGCGACCATGTTCGCCGCCTTCGCGTTCCCCAGCTCGATCGCGATCTCGTTCGAGGGGACCGTCACGACCGTCACGTCGGTGCGCTTCGGGAGGCGGTTGATCAGCGAGGTGTTGACGACGATGATCCCCCCGGGTCGGACGGCGTCCTCGAACTTGTCGAGCGACGGGAGGTTGAGGACGATGAGGGCGTGGGGCCGCTTGGAGATCGGCGACCCGATCGGCCGGTCCGACAGCACCACCGTGCAGTTGCACGTCCCCCCGCGCATCTCCGGTCCGTACGACGGCATCCACGTCACCTCGTGGCCCGCCTTCATTCCGGCGTACGCCATGAGCTTCCCGATCAGAAGCACGCCCTGACCGCCGAATCCGGCCAACACGATCTCGCTGTGCATGGTCAGCTCCCCGCCTGGACGGCCGCTTCCTCGGGTACCTTGACCTCGCCGAGGGGGTAGTACGGAACCATGTTCTCCTCGAGCCAGCCGCACGCCTCGTGGGGTTGATACCCCCACCCCGTCGGACACGTCGAGAGCACCTCGACGAGCGAGAAGCAGGTTCCCTCGAGCTGGTACTTGAACGCCTTGCGGATCACCTTCTTGGCGTTGAGGATGTTCTTGGGGTCGTGGACCCCGACGCGGGCGAGGTACGCCGGCGTCCTGAGGGTCTTCAGCAGTTCGACCACACGGATCGGGTAACCGGCGAGGTTGACGTCGCGCCCCGTCGGGCAGGTGGTCGCGACCTGGCCCGGCATCGTCGTCGGCGCCATCTGGCCGCCCGTCATCCCGTAGATCGCGTTGTTGACGAAGATCACCGTGATCTTCTCGCCCCGGTTCGCGGCGTGGACCGTCTCCGCCATGCCGATCGACGCGAGGTCGCCGTCGCCCTGGTACGTGAAGACCATCAGGTCCGGACGCCCGCGCTTGATCCCGGTCGCCACGGCCATGGCGCGGCCGTGCGAGGCCTCCTGCATGTCGCAGTTGAAGAACTCGTACGCCAAGACCGAGCACCCGACCGGCGCGATCCCGACGGTACGGTCCTTGATCCCGAGCGAGTCGATCGTCTCGGCCACGAGCCGGTGGATCACGCCGTGCGTGCACCCCGGGCAGTAGGTGAACTGCTTGCCCGTGAGCGCCTCGGGCGGCGTCGAGACCTTCCCCTTGTTCTCGATCTGGATCGCTGTGTCCGGGCACACGAGGAGGCAGTAGCGGCATCCCGTGCAGTCGTCCGGGTGCTCCACGCTCGGGAAGAAGTACCCCTTGGCGTTGATCTCGGACGACATCGCGAGGACGTCCTCGGGGCACGCGTTGACGCACAGCTCGCACCCCTTGCACCTGTCCTTCTCGATGATCGGCTTCGGCACGGTCCGTCTCCTTTCTCAAACCCCGGCGAATCGCCGTCTGCGCCCCGGCATGCGTGGGGCCTCGGGCGGCAACAGGTAACGCTTGATCGGCAGCACCAGCACGTCCTGGCCTGCGAGCGTCTCTTCGAGCCGCTCCAGAACCGCACAGAAGCGCAGGGGGACGCCGGTCGCGACGGCGAGCGAGCGTGCGGCGACGAGCCCTTCCCGCACGACCTCGGGCGTCGTCTCCTCGATCAGGTGAGTGTTGGCGACCAGCCCGGTCACCGGCCGCCGCGCGGCCGTCTCGACCTCGCGCATCATCGCGATGAGCGACGCCTGGTCCTCGGCGAACGGCCGCCTCGTGTTCACGACAAAGAGCATCTCGGCCCTGTCGCCGGTGATGGCGTCCGCGAGGCTCCCCAGGGCGCGGGCACCGGTGTCGTCGCCGCCGGCGTCGACCACGACACGCCCGTTCGTTCCGAGCGGGCGCGTCAGGACGCCCTTCACCTCGGGGACGATGATCGGGAGGTCCGCGTAGAACCGGTCGCCTCCGGGGACGACCATGTGGATCCCTCTCGCCTCGACCTCTTCCCGGGCGGCGCGGCATCGGAAGTAGGGCTTCACGACGTCGAGATCCACGAGGTTGACGTCGTGCCCCCGCTCGGCGAGGCGCACCGCGAGGTTGACCGCGATCTCGCTCTTCCCACTGCCGAAGTTCCCGACGAGAATCACGATCGGGGCGGTCACAACGTCGCACGCGTCGGTGCGACGGCTAGGCCTGGTCATTGCGTCCATTCGCACACGTTCAGCGAACTGCATCCCCCCCGCCAGACAATCTATGTGAAGCGGTTCACGAAATCAAGTGCGGTTCCTGTCTTGAGACGCATTCTTGGAAGAGGCCGTCGGCGCGGAGAGCCCCCCCGATCGGGACGGCGGCGGCCGGACCGAACCGACCGTGCCGGTCGGCGGCCCGGACGCCGCGGCGCTGTCCGCGCGCGGGAGAGCGAACCGGGGACGCCGAACGGACGCCGCCGTCCGGCCGCCGCGCCGGCGCGAGCCGGGACACCCTGCGACGCGGCTCCGAGGCCGCGCTTCTCCGGACGTCACCGACCTTGACAAGGGGCCGTCGCGGATCTAGACCGGACTCGAAACGACAGTGAGAGTCGCCCGCGTCCTGCGGCCGGCTTCGGTGGAGGGACTCGCCCCCCCGAGCCGCCACGGCGCACAGGCGAAGGAGGCGACCATTGGGACGGATCCTGCTGGCGATCGTGCTCGGCCTCTTTGCCCCCTTCGTCGCCTTCATGGGAGGGGCGGTTTTCGAAGTCCCGGGGCAAAACCCCATCCAGGAGCGCCTTGCCGGGGGCATTGCGGCCGCGGCCTACCTTGCGGCCTGCCAGTTCCTGGTCGCGCCCAGGGCGAGCCGCGGGTCCGGCGCGAGGTGGCCGACCATCCTCGCCCTGGGGGCGCCCCTCCTTGTGGCGTTCCTCGTCGCGGAGGCGAGGGACCTCCCGGAACGCGTCCGGCTCTACGGCCCTGTGGTCGTTGCCGGTTGGCTCGGCATCGCGGCGGGGACGGCCCTCGCGGCGCGCATCACGCTCGAGCCCCTGACGCTCGAGTCCTGCCGCCGCAACCTCCGCACGTGCGCCGGCCTTCTCGTCGCCGTGGCCGTCGTACTGGTCGCCGCTCTGGTCCCGCTGACCCGAATGGCCGGCACGTTCCCGGACGGCGCACCTGGCGCGACGGCGTCCGTATTCCTGGTGATTGCTGGGCTGAGTGCTCTCGTAGCCCTGGATCTCGCCCTTGCCGCCGCGCGAGCGGGGCGCGGCAATCGGTCCTCGCCCGTCGCCCTCGGCTTCCTGGCGTTCCTCGCGTTCGTTCCGGCGTGCTTCCTCGTGATCCCTGCGATGTGGTTTGTGGGTCACGGCCCCGTGCTGCGCGCCGTGAGCATCATCTCACCCCTGTGCTCAGCAGCCGAATCCGCGGTCACGGTGCTGCTCGGCGCGACAGGGCTCCGACTGCCGGAGACCCAGACGACCTGATCGGCCCGTCCGGACCTCGCTTCAACCGGATGCGCCCGGCGTCACCTCTTCGACGCGAGGTACCGCCCGAGTGCGTCCTGCCACGGCGGCAGGCCTCGGCCGAGCAGCGAGACGAGGCGTGAGGCGTCGAGCACGGCGCTCAGGGGACGCGGGGCGGGCCGCCCCGCATCGGCGGTCGTGATCGGCACGACCTCGGCGCTCGAGTCGAGCCGGCGCACGATCTCGCGGGCGAAGTCGGACCACGTCGCGCTGCCGGAGTTCACCGCATGCACGATGCCGTCGGCGCCGACCTCCAGCAGTCGGAGGAGCGCGTCCGCCAGGTCCACGGCGTACGTCGGCGAGCCCTTCTGGTCCGCGACCACCCGGAGCGAATCCGCTCCCCCTTCGACCTGCCTCCGGATCGCCCGCACGAAGTTCTCACCGTCCCCGAACAGCCACGCCGTCCGGACGACGAGGTGCCGGCGCGCCGCCCGCGCCTCCCGCTCGCCGGCGAGCTTGGTGCGACCGTACGCCGAGAGCGGGTTCGGAGGGTCGTCCTCGCGGTACGGACGGCCGGCCCAACCGTCGAACACGTAATCGGTCGAGATCTGGACGAGCACGGCGCCGGCCTCGTCCGCCGCCGCGGCCAGGTGCTTCACGGCCGCGCCGTTGACGGCGAGCGCGGCCGGCTCGTCCGTCTCCGCGGCGTCCACCGCCGTGAACGCCGCGCAGTTGACGATCGCGTCCGGCCCCGCGGCGGCGACCGTGCGCCGGACCGCGTCCGCGTCCGTGACGTCGAGCTGCGGAAGGTCGTAGCCGAGGAACTCGTGCCCGCGCGCCGGCGCGACGCTCTCGAGCGCCTTCCCGAGCTGACCCCTGCTCCCCGTGACCAACACCCTCACCTATCACCCTCGCGTCCGGCTCGTTCGGCGCCCGGCGCCCGGCGCCCGGTGCCCGGCCTCACCTTAGCCGTCCCCCGTACTGCTCCTCGTAGTAGCGGCGGAACTCGCCGTCGTGGTCCTTGATCGGCTTCCACCACGCCTCGTGCTCGGCGTACCAGCGGACGGTCTCCTCGAGACCGCGGTCGAACGGCACCTGCGGCGCCCAGCCGAGCCGCCGGAGCTTGGAGGCGTCGAGCGAGTAGCGGCGGTCGTGCCCGACACGGTCCTCGACGCGGCGGATGAGCCCGGCGGGCTTGCCCAGGATCCGCAGCACCTCGCGGGTGATCTCGATGTTCTCGCGCTCGTTGCCGCCCGCGATGTTGTACACCTCACCGGGTGCGCCGTCCTCGAGAGCGAACAGGACGGCGCGGCAGTGGTCGGCGACGTGCAGCCAGTCGCGGACGTTGCGCCCGTCGCCGTACAGCGGCAGGCTCTCGTCGCGAAGGGCGTTCGTCACGAACAGCGGGATCAGCTTCTCGGGGTACTGGTACGGGCCGTAGTTGTTCGAGGCGCGCGTGATCGTCACCGGCACGCCGTACGTGGCCCAGTAGGCGAACGCGAGGCGGTCGCCGCCGGCCTTCGAGGCTGCATACGGGTTGCGGGGGTTGAGCACGCTCTCCTCGGTGAACGAGCCCTCCGCGATCGAGCCGTACACCTCGTCCGTGGAGATCTGGACGAACCTCTCGAGGCCGACGCGGCGCGCCTCCTCGAGGAGCACCAGCACCCCCTTGATGTCGGTGTCGATGAAGTGCGCGGCCCCGAGCAGCGAGCGGTCGACGTGCGTCTCCGCCGCGAAGTTCACCGCCGCGGTGCATCCGGCCATGGCGTGACGCACCGTGTCCGGGTCGCAGATGTCGCCCTTCACGAACCGGTACCGCGGGTCGGCGGCGACGTCGGCGAGGTTCTCGAGCCGCCCCGCGTACGTGAGCTTGTCGAGGTTGACGACCTCCCAGGCCGGACGCTCGGCGAGAACCATGCGCACGAAGTTGGATCCGATGAAGCCGCATCCGCCCGTGACCAGGAGCCTCGTCGTCATTGCGCCGCCCACTCTCCGGCAGGCGCCCCCGCCGCCTGGCCGCGGTTCATACGGAACCCCGCGGCTGCTCGAGCAGCTCGAGGAGGTACTCGCCGTACCCCGACTTCGCGAGCGGCTCCGCCAGGCGCCGCAGCCCGGAGTCGTCGATGAACCCCATCCGCCACGCGACCTCCTCCGGGCAGGCGATCTTCAACCCCTGGCGTTGCTCGACGACCTGGACGAAGTTGGCGGCCTGCAGGAGCGACTCGTGCGTGCCGGTGTCGAGCCACGCGGTGCCGCGCCCGAGGACCTCGACGTTGAGCTCGCCCCGCTCCAGATACCGGCGGTTCACGTCGGTGATCTCGAGCTCGCCGCGGGCCGACCGCGAGAGCGACTTGGCGATGCCGACGACGCGGTCGTCGTAGAAGTAGAGACCCGTGACGGCGTAGTGGGAGCGGGGGTGTGCGGGCTTCTCCTCGAGCGACACCGGCCTGCCGGAGGCGTCGAGTTCGACGACGCCGTACCTCTCGGGGTCGTGGACCCAGTAGCCGAACACCGTGGCGCCGCGCGCCCTCGCGGCGGCGGCCTGGAGCCGCTTGGCGAGCCCCTGGGCGTAGAAGATGTTGTCCCCCAGGACGAGGCACACCGGCTCTCCGCCGATGAACCGTTCCCCGATGATGAACGCTTCCGCGAGGCCGCCCGGAGCGGGCTGCTCCGCGAACGACAGCGAGAGCCCCCACTGGCGCCCGTCCCCCAGCAGCGCCCGGAACGACACGGCGTCGTGCGGCGTCGTGATGACCAGGATCTCGCGGATGCCCGCCAGCATCTGAGTCGAGAGCGGGTAGTACACCATCGGCTTGTCGTACACGGGGACGAGCTGCTTCGAGACCGCCAGAGTGATCGGGTGCAGCCGCGTGCCGGTCCCCCCGGCCAGGATCATCCCTCTCATCGCCCTGCCGCCCTCCGCTTCCGCGCCCACCGCCGTCCCGCGCCGAGACGGGTGGTGCAACCTCACGTCGCCGCTGCCGTTACAGGTCGATATTCTACACGCCGCCACCTGGGTGCTCGCGACGACGCCCCCCGTTCTGGAATAGACTGGCGCCGGGCGACCTTCTGTTGGTGGTCCGGGAGGTTCGATGAACAAGACCCTGGTGCTGGGTCCCCAACACGAGAGCTCGATCGCGGACCGAGACTCCAACCTGATCCCCAACGGTGAGGAGGGGGAGCGGATCCAGAAGCTCGCCGAGCACGTCGGCGCGATCCTCGATCTCCTCAACCTGGATCGAAGCGACCCCAACATCGCGGGGACGCCCGAGAGAGTCGCCAAGATGTACCTCGAAATGTTCCACGGCCTCGTCGAGGGTGCCGAGCCGCGGGTGACGACGTTCCCGAACGAAGAGAACTACCAGGCCATGGTGATGGAGCGCGACGTCCCGTTCTACTCGATGTGCGCGCATCACCTGGTCCCTTTCTACGGCCACGCGCACATCGCGTACATCCCGAACCGGCGCATCGTCGGGCTCTCGAAGCTCCCCCGCGTCCTCGAGTTCTACGCGAAGCGGCCGCAGATCCAGGAGCGCCTGACGGAGCAGGTGGCGGACTACCTGTGGAACATCCTGCAGCCCCTCGGCGCGATGGTCGTGATCGAGGCGCGCCACCTGTGCGTTGAGATGCGGGGCGTCAAGAAGCCCGGGGCTCTCACGGTGACCTCCGCGATCCGCGGGTGTTTCGAGGACCGCAAGGTGCGCGCCGAGTTCCTGAGCTTCCTCGGACGCACCAAGGAATGGTAGAGGCCGGTCTCCTCAGGCGCGCGGCCGTCGAGCTCCCCGCCTGGCGCGTGGAGGGCGAGGAGATCGTGGGGCGGTGGCGGTTCCCGGACTTCTCGTCGGCGCTCGCCGCCGCCGTCCGGGTCGGCGGCCTCGCCGAGCGCGCGGATCACCACCCGGAGCTGCGCGTCGCGTGGGGCCTGCTCGAGGTGAGGCTCACCACCCACAGCGCCAACGGACTCACGGCGCGCGACCTCGACCTCGCGTCCGCCGTCCAGGCGGCGCTCCAGCCTCCTAGCGCGTGACGACCTGGGGCCTTGAGCACCGAGTCGGCCTGTAGGCAGACCCGGGATCAGAAGGCGATCTGCACGAAGACGTACACCTTGTGCGCCGCCGCGAGCGCCTCGCCCGTGATGACGACCCTCTGGCGCTCCTGGAACTCCTTGCCGGCCTTCGCCCGGAACTGGTCGAACGTCACCTTCTCGAGCGCCTTGCCGTCCGCGTCCTCCAAGAGCAACACCATCGTGAGAGTCGGCTTCTTGTCGGTGGTATTGTTGCCCGCCAGGAGCGTCTCGCACCTCACCTTCTCGCCCGCACGGACCTCGCCGCGGGCCGAGACGGTGACGGCGTCGAGACGCACGCCCTCGACGTCCACGTTCAGGTTGATGGGTTGGCCGAGCGCGAACGGGAAGTCGCCCTGGAACGGGTTCTCCCCGCGGGCGTAGACGGGAGCCTCCTGCGCGCACAACGTTCCCGCGACCAACGCGAACACGAGCGCGAAGATCACCCGCCGCATTCCGCTCCTCCCGAACGGGCGAACCGTCGTTCGCCCGGGTGGACTTTATTGAAGTCTACTCCAGGGCGCGGCGGGCCGCCAGGGGACCGCACGGTCGGTCACGGTCACGCCTGCCGACGGCAGGGCCTCGGCCGGGATCCGGCCGGTGCCGGAGTCCCTAGCGGATGTCCTCGACGAGCTGCCGCGCCAGAGGGCCGAGCGCCTTGTCGCTCGCCTGCTCGAGCGAGAGCTGCGTGTACTCGACCACGGCGCTCCGGGACTGGCCCTTCTGGCGGCCGGTCCTGAGGTCGTACCCCGTGAGCGTCACGCGCGACGAGTACGCGACGTCCTGCCGGTCCATGTAGCTCAGCGTCCGCTCGCCCACCCGCTGAACCTTCGCCATCACGAGCACCGCCGCGCCGCTGCCGCGCAGCGAGCGCAGGAGATCGTTCGCCGACGGCTGCCCGCCTCCCCTAAGCAGGTCCTCGGCACCGGGCAGGTTCGCGGCGTCGAGAGCCTGCAACCCGGCTCCCTGCACCTCGGACTGCAGGAGGCTCGCGACGGTCCCGGCCAGCGGCTCCTCGCCCACGACGGCGACCGCCACCCCGCTCAGCGGCGCCGACGGCGGCGCGGGCTCGCCTCCACGGGCGCTCTCCGTCCGCCCGGCGACGTCGCCGGATTCGGACGCGGCTCGGCCGGCGGCGGCCCGCGTCGCGGCACCGGCGGAGGCGGCGCGGCGGCCCGCGCCCGGAACCGGCCGGCTCGTAGCTGCGCCGGACGGCCCGGCCTCACGCGGGGGCTCGCCCGCGGGCGTCGAGGCCGCGGCGCCGGTCGAGGTCACCGCCGCCGCACCG
>Ga0335070_10008784_pt1 | contig 11851 bp, 11 predicted proteins | sample Lox_Sample_13_FD_206722 | JGI IMG/M metagenome (GOLD analysis project Ga0335070, IMG submission 206722) | Soil microbial communities from Loxahatchee National Wildlife Refuge, Florida, United States - Lox_Sample_1.3 | ecosystem: Environmental > Terrestrial > Soil > Wetlands | place: USA...
TGAAGGACTTGGGGGTCGCGGGGTTGCCGTGGCTGTCGGTGGCGCTGCAGGTGACGGTCGTCGTGCCGAACGGGAACGTATCCCCGGACTTGTGGGGGGTGCAGCTCGGCGTCAGCGATCCGTCGACAATGTCGGTCGCGGTCGCCGAGAACGTCACGACCGCCCCGCTCGGACTCGTCGCTTCGACGGTGATGTTCCCCGGAACTGTCACGACCGGCGGCGTCGTGTCGACAACCGTCACATGGAACGACTGCGGCGTGGCGTTGTTGCCCGCTGCGTCATGCGCGTTGCAGGTCACCAGCGTCGTTGCGATCGGAAACAGCGATCCGCTGGCCGGCGAGCAGGAGAGGGTGATCGCGGCCGCCGCGTCATCTGGATCGGATGCCGTCACCGTGAAGCTGACGTGTGCCCCACCGTGCTCGGTCGCCTGGACACCCGTGATGTCGGCCGGCACGGTGATCGTCGGCGGCGTGTTGTCCACGTAGCTGATGATCACGTGGAACGACCTTGTCGCCGTGTTACCGGCTTTGTCCTGCGCGTTGCAGGTCACGAGCGTCGACCCGACCCCGAACGCCGTCCCGGAAGCCGGAGCGCACGTGACCGGATCGGTGCCGTCGACGAGATCGGTCGCCGAGGCCGTGAAGGTCTCGACGACCGTCCCGCTCGGGGTGTGGGTGACGCCGTTGATGTCCGCGATCGGCGCGATTGAGGGGGGCGTGGTGTCCTGGACGGTGACGTTGAATGTCCCCGGCGGCCCCGTCCCGTCGGCGTTCGTCGCCGTACAGGTGACGAGTGTCGTCTTGATCGGGAACGTGTCGCCGGAGTTGTGGTCGCATGCCACGGGCGACCCATCGCTGCTCGAGACAGTGAATGTGACGACCGCTCCATTCGCCGACGTCGCCTCCTTCGTGATGTCGGAAGGCACGTTCACCGTCGGAGGGGCGGCCGCGCCCGCCGTCGCGAGGACAGCGGCAATGAGGACGGCGGCGAGGACCGTGGGGACCAGCCGAGCCAGGAGCATTGCTCTCATAGGCGGGCAGTGTCCAACACGTAGACGAGGCCGCTGAGCACGGCCAGCGCAAGGCCGACGAGGCCCAAGTCCACATGGTGCTCGATCAGCGCCCGTCCACCAGGCGACGTGAACCGCTCGGCGCCGACCGGAATGAGAGCGGCCAATGTGACGAGCAGCGCGCCGAGCGCGAATCCTGCGAGCAGGAAGATCTCGGCGACCTTGCCGCCTGTCGCGGGGGAGGCGAGAGGGGTCTGCTCGACCCGGGTGCCCGCGGCCCTTGTCCTCGCGGGCTCCGGCGATTTCGTCGCCGCAGCCGGCAGAGTCGATTTCGTCGTCGTGGCCGCCTTCGGAGTCGATTTCGTCGTCGTGGCCGCCTTCGGAGCCGATTTCGTTCGTGCGGCCGCCTTCGGAGCGACGCTCCGTTTCACGGGTGCGTGCTTGCGACGCGGGTGAACCTGCTTCGGCTTCGAGGTCGCGGTCGCCGACCCCCTGACCGGGGCGGAGGACACGTGGGTCGACGGCGTCACCGGCGACGTCGGCGTGATCGCAGGCGGGCGGTATGTCGGCGCCTTCGGCGTCGTCGTCACCTTCGCCTTCGGCGCCGCCGTTGCCTTCGCCTTGGGAGTGGACTTCGGCGCGGGTGAGGGCTTGGGCGCCGGGTCGGGAATAGGCGCCGCGGTCGTCGTCGGGGACGGTGACGTGGTCGTGACCGGTGCCGTGGTCGTGACCGGCGCCGTGGTCGTCACCGGCGCCGTCGTCGTCGCGGGCGCCGTCGTCGTGTCGGTGAGGATCGCACGCGCCGGATGCGAGGCAAAGGCAAGCAGAATCCCCAGGCCCGCGATGAACATGGCGCCGACTCCGAGCAGCGCCCGCTCACGACGTGATGGACTTCCCCCGAACACCCCTCTCCCCTCGCCCGGCCGCCGGCCGGCCGCCCAAAAACGCGAGTCTAGTCCATGGCACGAGTCTAGTCCTCACGAGCCGCTGCGGCAACGGAGAGTCCCCTGTGAGACCGGCGAACCGAGGGTTCGGCGCCCCTGACGGGCGGGCGCTCAGCCGCGCCGCCGAGCCACGCCGTCAGGCCGAACCCGAGCCTGATGCCGGCCCCTGTCGACTCGCTCGAAGGCGCCGCCCTCCGCCCCGGACCCGGTGGGCGCAAGGTTTCTGAAGACTCTCCCTCGCTTGAGGGTCGCTTGCCCCGTCATGAGTGACGATGCGAACGGGAACAATCGTTCTTCCAGCAACCAAGGTGGCCCGTCCGTGCTGTACGCCCCGCCCGTTGCTGCGGCCCCTGTCCACGTCAGCGCTCCGCCGAATGGCGGACCGGTTCTTCGCTTCGACGATCTGACACTCGATCCGCGGACGCGTGATGTGCACCGCGGCGATCGCGCGATCGCGCTCACGCCGCTCGAGTTTGCGCTGCTCGAGCTCTTCCTCTCGCATCCGCGGCACGTCTTGACGCGCTCCTTCATCTTCACGCGTGTGTGGGGATTCGACTTCAGCGCGACGTCGAACTCGCTCAACGTCTACGTCGGATACCTGCGGCGGAAGATCGAGGGCGACGGCGAGCGCCGGTTGATCCACACCGTGCGCGGCGTCGGCTACGTGCTCCGCTGACGAGCCGAATTCTTAGCGAACTCTTCGCCTGCTCTTAGCTCCACGTCTTGTGCGACCGCCGCCGCAGGTCGATCTTGGTCGGATACGCAACGGCGAGCTACGACGCGCGGCCCGTTCGTCCTCGCGAACGAAAGGGGCAGGCAATGCGCAAGATCGTGGCCGTAGCCGCTGCCGCGCTGGCGGTCGCAGCCGGAGCAGGCGCGTTCGGAGCACCTCCGACGCGAACGCTCGACGGAAGCGGCAACAACCTCCGCCATCCGGACTGGGGACAGACGAACACTCAGTACCTCCGCGTCGCGGACCCGAACTACGCCGACGGCGCAGGCCAGCCGGTGTCCGGGCCGAATCCGCGTTACGTCAGCAACCGCGTCTTCAACGACGAGGGGCAGAACCTCTTCTCGGAGAACGGGGAGACGCAGTGGGGTTGGGCGTGGGGCCAGTTCCTCGACCACACGTTCGGTCTCGCGGACGAGACACCCGCCGAGAACCTGCCGATCCCGTTCGACAAGAACGATCCGCTCGAGGAGTTCCGGGACGACCTCGGCGCGATCGACTTCACGCGCACGCCGGCCGCCCCTGGCACCGGCACGAGCAGGCACAACCCGAGGCAGCAGATCAACACCGTCAGCAGCTACATCGACGCGTTCAGCGTCTACGGCGGCACCGATGCGCGGCTCGAGTGGCTCCGCACCGGCCCCGTCGACGGGAACATGGCGAACAACGGGCCGACGCTGATGCTCGACTCGAAGGGCTATCTGCCGCGCGCCAACGCCCGCGGCAACGCAGCCACGGCGCCGCACATGGATCTCATGGGCGCACTGATGGGAGCCCCGAGCACGGCCGTCGAGGCGGGCGACGTCCGGGCGAACGAGAACATCGCCCTCACCTCCATCCACACGCTGCTCGCGCGGGAGCACAACCGGATCGTCGGCCTGCTGCCGTCGTCCCTCTCCGCGGAGGACAAGTTCCAGATCGCGCGGCGCGTCGTCGGAGCGGAGGAGCAGTACATCACCTACAACGAGTTCCTCCCGTCTCTCGGCCTGAGGCTCGATCCGTACCGCGGCTACGACCCGCACGTGAATGCGAGCCTGTCGAACGAGTTCGCGACCACGGGTTACCGCGTGCACAGCATGGTGCACGGCGAGTTCGACGTCGATGCCGCCGCCGGCACGTACTCGTCTGCACAGCTCGCCGCGTTCGCGGCGGAGGGGATCGACGTCGAGCCGCAGCCCGACGGGACCGTCGACCTCACGATTCCGTTGACGCTCGCCTTCGGCAACCCCGATCTGCTCGAGCAGATCGGCGAAGGGGCGATTCTCGCCTCCCTCGCCGGTGAGGCCCAGTACAAGAACGACGAGCAGATCGACAACTCGATGCGGAGCGTGCTCTTCCAGATCCCGAAGCCCGGGGCTACGCAGCCGTGCGCGACGCCCGTGGTCGATCCGAACTGCTTCACCGACGTGTCCGACCTCGGCGCGATCGACGTGCAGCGCGGCCGCGACCACGGGATCCCGTACTACAACGATCTCCGCCGGGCGTACGGCCTCCGGCCGGTGCGTTCGTTCACGGACATCACAGGCGAGTCGACCGACCAGTTCCCGGCCGGTCTCACGATCAACACGCCGGGGATCCTCGATTTCGTCAAGCTGCTCGACCGCAACGGCAACGTCGTCCCGCTCGGCAGTGACGACGCCCAGGAGGACGCCGTCGTCGGCATCCGCAGGACGACGCTCGCCGCGCGGTTGAAGGCGATCTACGGCGACGTGAACAAGGTCGACGCGTTCGTGGGCATGGTCTCCGAGAAGCACGTGCGCGGGACCGAGTTCGGCGAGCTCCAGCTCGCGATGTGGAAGAAGCAGTTCGAGGCGCTTCGCGACGGCGACCGCTTCTTCTATGCCAACGATCCCGAGCTCGACCGGATCCAGCACACGTACGGCATCACGTTCAGGGTCACGCTGTCGCAGCTGATCAAGCTCGACGCGGGTGTGACGCTGCAGCCGAACGTGTTCAAGCTGGCCGACCTCAACCAGCCGGCACCGCGCGAGAAGCGGCTGCACGGTCACCGGCGGTCGCATCCGCCGTTTGCGTTCGGCCCTCCCGGGAGGCATTGACCGGGGCTACGATCGAGCGGCGCGGAGAGGTGTCCGAGTGGTCTAAGGAGCGCGACTGGAAATCGCGTACGTGCTGAAAGGTGCGTCGCGGGTTCAAATCCCGCCCTCTCCGTCCGCTTTGCGAGCCGCCCTTCGGGCGGCTCGCTCGCTTCACGGGGGAAACCAGGTTTCCCCCGTGGGCCCCTTCTTCGGTGGCTGCCGGTGGGCGGTGGTGAGCAGCTGCCGGGAGCGCGGTCCCGGCAGCTGCGGCGAGACGGCTTCTGCCATCCCTCGAACGAGTCATGTCAACGGACGGCTGCCGCCCGATGCTCAGGTCGATGGCGCTCTTTGCGCGTCACCTCATCCCGGTCGCCGTCGTGGCTGCGGCCCTCGTCGCCACGGCGGCCGTCTTCACCTTCGCCCGGCCCGGGTACCACCCGCCGCAGGGCGCCACCGTCAAGCTGCCCACGAAGCCGCCGGCCGCTGACGCCTCCGGCGCCGCCGGCTGGGTCTGGCCCGGCGGGACGCCCGGGTGGACTCCGGGATACACGATCATGAACGGCGCGTACAACGTCTCCGGGCTGCAGCCCGTCGAGGTGCAGGCCGCGCAGCTCGCCGCCGCCCGCGACATACTCGACGCGAGCCAGGTTCGCGTCGTCTCCTCGATCCGCGGCAACCGGGACGGAGTACTGGCCATCCTCGCGGCGCCGACCGTCGGCTCGACGCCGGTCGAGACCTGCCTCGCGGCGATGCTGCTCGGGAGTGCGCCCGTGGTGTGGAAGTGCCCGGGCGCGACGCCCGGGCGCGGCGACCTCGCGAGCTCCCGCGTGCTCGTCGCTGCCACCGTGTTCACGTGGCAGTCCCACACGCCGGGCGCGAAACCGCAGCATCCGCTCTACCTCGCCGGTGTCGCACGCGGCGACGTGTATCGCATCGTCTTGCACGCTCCGGGCGTCGTCCCGCGCGAGCTGTACGTTCGCGGCTCGACCTGGGGTCAGTTCAGCTCCGCCTCAGACATGACGAACGGCGGCGCCTACCTCGCGATCTACGGGAAGCACGGGCTCGTCGAGAAGCTGCACCTCGACGTCGCGCCGGGACAGCAGCGAGTGTTTCAGTAGCCGATGGTCTACGGCAGCGACCAGGTCGCGACGACGTCGCGACCTGGTCGCAGTCGTTCACCTGCGCCCGCTCGGAACTAGTCGTGGATGCGGGCGATCAGCTCGCGCCGCCGCACGACCTTGACCGCGGTGCCGGCGAGGCGGACGTCGTAACCGGCGTCTTTCGGGAAGAGCACCTTGTCGCCTGGTCCGACGCCCTCGACGTCCGGGCCGACCGCGGTGACGATGCCGCTGCCGCACTGGGCCTCGGCGCTCGCCGGGATGATCAGGCCGGCGCGCGTCTCCGCCTCCTCGTCCGTCGGCTCGACCACGACGACGTCATCGAGCGGCTCCAGCGAGAGACGGATCGGGCGGGGGTCCTCGAGCACGATTTCACCATACTCCGGGAATGGCGTCTCCGTTCGTCGAGCTCGAGGTCGGGGGCCGGACCGTCAAGGTCACCAATCCCGACAAGGTGTACTTCCCGGCACGTGGCGAGACGAAGCTCGACCTCGTGCAGTACTTCGTCGCGGTCGGCGACGGGATCGTCCGCGCCCTCTACGAGCGGCCCTGCCAGCTGAAGCGGCAGCCGGAAGGCGTCGGCGGCGAGGTGATCTGGCAGAAGCGCGTCCCGGAGCGGCGCCCGGACTGGATCGAGACCGTGCGCGTGACGTTCCCCTCCGGACGGCACGCCGACGAGCTCTGCGTCACCGATGTCGCGCACGTCGTCTGGGCGGCGAACCTCGCGACGCTCGAGTTCGGCGCGTGGCCCTCGCGCCGCCGCGACCCGGAGCGGCCCGACGAGCTGCGCGTCGACATCGACCCGCAACCGGGGACGGGGTTCGCGGAGGCGAAGCGGGTGGCGGCGATCGTGCACGAGGTGCTCGACGAGATCGGCTACGCCGGCTGGCCGAAGACGAGCGGCAACCGCGGCGTCCACGTCTACTGCCGGATCGAGCCGAACTGGGAGTTTCCCGTCGTCCGGCGCTGCGCGCTCGCGCTCGCGCGCGAGATCGAGCGGCGCGCGCCGGACCTGATCACGACCGCGTGGTGGAAGGAGGAGCGCGGCGAGCGCGTCTTCGTCGACTACAACCAGAACGCGCGCGACCGCACGATCCTCTCCGCGTACTCCGTGCGCGGGCGCCCGGATGCAACCGTGTCGGCTCCCGTCGCATGGAACGAGCTGCCCGGCGTCGAGATGGAGGACTTCACGATCGCGACGATGCCTGCCCGGTTCGCGCGCGTCGGCGACCTGCACGCGGGCATCGACGAGGCGGTGTGCGACCTGCGCGTGCTCCTCGAGTGGGTCGAGCGCGACGAGGCGCAGGGCCTCGGCGAGGCGCCGTATCCGCCGAACTTCCCCAAGATGCCGGGCGAGCCGAGGCGTGTGCAGCCGTCCCGCGCGAAGAAGGAACCCTCCTAGCGCAGGAGGTCTTCGACGGCGAGGTCGTCCGGACGGCGCGCCGGGCGCACCTCGCGCCACGTGCACTGGGCGGGGTCCTTGTCCGGCCGGAAGCGCATGAGCCGCGTGCCGTGGCGGAAGCGGTGCTTCTCGAGCTTGTCGTAACGGACCTCCACGACGAGCTTGGGCCGCAGCGGCGCCTCTTCGAGCTCGCCGGCGCCCCAGCGGTTCGGCTCGGAGAAGCGGCGGTCGCTCTTCTCGTCGAGCAGCGGCAGCACCTTCGCCGCGATCTCGTCGTGACGCTTCGCGCCGACCGCGCAGGAGCCGACGTAGTCGATCTCGCCGTCGTCGCGGTAGAGCCCGAGCAGCAGCGTGGCGATCGTCGACCGGCCGCCCGCCTTCCAGCGCAGGCCCACCACGGCGCAGTCCGCGGTCTTGTGCGGCTTCACCTTCACGACGCCGTCACGCGAGCCGGGAAGGTAGGGCAGGCCCAGGCGCTTGGCGACCACGCCGTCGAAGCCCGCGGCCTGGAGCGTCTGTAGCCAGTCGCGCCCCTGCTCGACGTCGTCGGCGACCGGCGAGAGCGAGATCCCGGCGGCGACCTGCTCCAGCTGCGCGCGCCGCTCCTCGATCGGCTTCGCATGGATCTTCTTCTTGTTCCACAACAGGAGGTCGAAGGCGACGAACGTGGCCGGAATCTCGGCTGCGAGCTTGCGCACGCGGCTCTCCGCAGGGTGCAGCCGCGTCTGCATCGCGTCGAAGTCGAGCTGCCCACCTCGCGAGATGACGATCTCGCCGTCGAGAGCGGAGTGCGGCGGCAGCAGCTCGCCGAGCGGTCGGAGCTCGGGGAAGTAGCGGAGGAGCGGCCGTCCGTTGCGCGACCAGAGCGCGAGCTCGCCGCCGTCGTTCTCCAGCACGCCGCGAAAACCGTCCCACTTCGGCTCGTAGCGCCAGCCCGGCTGCACCGGCAGTTCCGAGACGAGCTCGGCCTCCATCGGCGGGAACGGAACGTTCGGGCCGGGCGCGTCGGGCACCCCGCGAGCCTAGTCCCTTCCACGTCGCGCGTGCCGGTGCAAACGTCGTCGTGACGATCGGTTGACCGGAGAACTCCCGCAACCGGGCCTCGGGACACGCGTCTAAGCTCGTCGAGTGCGGAGGGTAGTGGTCACGGGGCTCGGCGCGGTGACGCCGATCGGGAACGACGCGCGCACGACGTGGCGGGCGGCGGTCGCCGGCGAGAGCGGCATCGACTGGATCCGCTCCTTCGACGCGAGCGGCTTCCCCGTCCGGATCGCCGCCGAGGTGAAGGACTTCGACCCGTCCCAGGTCGCCTCCGCGAAGGAGGCGCGCAAGCTCGACCGTAACGTCCTGCTCGCGCTCGGCGCCGGCCGCGAGGCGGTCGCCGACGCCGGCCTGGACGGCGTCTACGACCCCGGGCGCGTCGGGATCCTGTTCGGCACGGCGATCGGTGGCTTCCTCGGGATCATGGAGCAGGCCGAGGTGCTTCGGGAGCGGGGCTGGGACCGGGTCGCGCCGATGTTCATCCCCAACGTCCTGCCGGACACCGCGAGCGGGCAGCTCGCGATCTCGCTGGGCTTCCGCGGGCTCAACTACGCGCCGGTCTCGGCGTGCGCGACCGGCTCGACCGCGGTCGGCGAGGCGGCGGAGGTGATCAAGCGCGGCGACGCCGACGCGGTACTCGCCGGCGGCGGGGAGGCGTGCATCCATCCGCTGATCCTCGCCGGCTTCTGCTCGATGCGCGGGCTCGCCGCCGAGGACGAGTACCCGCCCCGCGCCTCCCGCCCCTTCGACGCCACCCGCGCCGGCTTCGTCATAGGCGAGGGCGCTGCGATCCTCGTGCTCGAGGAGCTCGAGGCAGCGCAGCGGCGCGGCGCGACCATCTACGCCGAGGTTCTCGGCTACGGCATGTCCAACGACGCCCACCACCTCGCACAACCCGACCCCGAGTCGGTCGGCGTGGCCGAGATGATGCGCCGCGCGCTCGCCCGCGCCGGGCTCGAGCCGGAGCGCGTCGGCTACATCAACGCGCACGGCACCTCGACGCCGCTCGGCGACGCCGCCGAGACGAGGGCGATCAAGGAGGTCTTCGGCGCCCACGCGTACGAGCTCGCCGTCTCGTCGACGAAGTCCGTGACCGGACATTGCTTCGGCGCGGCGGGCGCCATCGAGGCGATGATGTGCGTGCTGGCCGTGCACGAGGGCGTGCTGCCGCCGACGATCAACTACGAGCATCCCGACCCGGAATGCGATCTCGACTACGTGCCGAACGAGGCGCGCGGGGCGCAGGTCGACGTCGCTCTCTCGAATGCCATGGGCCTCGGCGGGCACAACGGCTGCGTGCTCGTGGGGCGGCTCGAGTGATCGACCCGCGGATCGAGCGCTACGCGGAGGAGCACTCGACGCCGCCGTCAGAGATCTTCGAACGGCTCGCCGCCGCGACACACGCTGCGCACGACGTGCCGCAGATGATGGTCGGGCCGCTCGAAGGGGCGTTTCTCGCCTTCGTCGTCCACCTGAAGCAGCCGCGGCGTGTGCTCGAGATCGGCACGTTCACGGGCTGGTCGTCGATCGCGATGGCGGAGGCGCTGCCGCCGGGCGGTTCGATCGTCAGCTGCGACGTGAACGAGGAGACGACGGCGATTGCGCGACGCTTCGCGGAGGAGGCCGGCGTCGCGGCTCGCATCGACTACCGTGTGGGGCCGGCGCTCGAGCTGCTGCGCGAGCTCGACGGCCCGTTCGACCTCGTCTTCGTCGACGCCTGGAAGCACGACTACGTCGCGTACTACGAGGCGGTGCTGCCGCTGCTCGCCGACGACGGCGTGATCCTCGCGGACAACACGCTTGCCGACGGCCGGGTGCTCGAGCCGGCGGACAGTCCGTACACCGCGGCGATCGTCCACTTCAACGATCACGTTCGCGCCGACCCGCGGGTCGAATGCGTGCTCCTCACGATTCGCGACGGCGTGACGCTGATCCGCAAACGACATCCGGCGTGAGCTCGGCGAGCGAGCCGAGCACGACGTCGGCGTGGGCGAGCGCGTCGGCGCCGGGCGGGTAGCTCGGGTTCGGGATCGCGACGACGCGCATGCCTGCCGCCTTCGCGGCCCGGATGCCGCCGTGCGAGTCCTCGACCGCGGCGCAGCGGTCGGGCGCCACGCCGAGCCGTCCCGCCGCTTCGAGGTAGACGTCCGGCGCCGGCTTGCCGTGCGACACCTCCTCCGACGACACGGTTGCGCGGAAGAGAGCGGTCAGGCCCGCCGTCTCGAGCACCCGGTCGATCAGCACGCGGTTCGACGATGACGCGAGCCCGAGCGGGAAGCGCTCCCCGATCCTGCGCACCGTCTCCACGGCGCCGGGCATCAGCGGCAGCCGCTCCCCGTAGGCGACGAGCATTCGCCGCACGATCTCGGCATTGATCGCCTCGGGCTCGTCTGGGATGCCGGCCACCTCGTGCAGGTAGCGCGACCACTCGGGCGAGCTCATCCCCATGATCGCCCGCTGCATCTCGGCGTCGTAGCGTCCGCCGCGCTCGCGCACGAACGCGTCGCGCACCGCGTTCCACACTTCTTCCGACTCGAGCAGCACGCCGTCGAGGTCGAAGATCACGGCCTCGATCACAACGCGTGGTACTCCCGGTCGCGGTACATCAACGCGCTTCTGGACGGGCCGTGCTCGACCGAGATCACGTCGGCCACGAAGAACGTGTGGTCGCCGGCATCGTGCTGCGCGCGTGTTCGGGCCTCGATCCAGCCGAGCGCGCCCTCGAGCAGCGGCGCCACCTGTCCTTCCCGGACGGCGACGCCTTCCCAGTGCACGATCGGCGGCCGGCCGGCGGCGAAGCGGCGCGCCAGCTCCTCCTGTCCCGAGCCGAGCAGGCTGATCGCGAAGGCGCCGGCCCTGCGTACGAGCTCGTAGCAGGACGCCTCCTTGCCGAGCGAGATCCCGATCAACGGCGGCTCGAGCGAGAGGGAGACCAGTGACGAGACCGTGACGCCCATGCGGTCGCCGTCGTGGTCGACCGTGAGCACGGATACGCCGTGCGGCCAGTAGCGCATCAGCCCGCGAAGGTCCTCGCCCCCCATAGACGCGGTCGATCATAGGGACACCCGGTCTTCAGGCGCGCGCCCGCGCTGCCGATATCGGCGGCATGGACTGCCCCGCATGTGGTCGTGCGCTCTCGGGCCTGGCCGCCGGTGACCTGACCGTCGACGTGTGCGACGGAGGCTGCGGCGGCATCTGGTTCGACCACTACGAGCTGCGCAAGGTCGACGAGCCATCCGAGGCGCTCGGCGATCCGCTGCTCCGCCTCGCGCGCGACTCCGCGGTCCTCGTCGATCCGTCGAAGCGCTACGTCTGTCCGGCGTGCAGGGACGGGGTCGTGCTGATGCGCCACTTCTGGAGCGTCAAGCGCGAGGTGACGATCGACGAGTGCCCCGAGTGCGGCGGCGTCTTCCTCGACGGCGGCGAGCTCGCCCGCATACGCGCGGAGTTTCCGAGCGAAGCGGCGAAGCACGCCGCCGCCGACTCGTACTTCGCCGAGGTCGCGGACCCGGTCATCGATGCGGCTCGGCAGAGCGATCACCTCGCGCCTCACGTCGGCGACCCCGCGCCG
>Ga0335070_10008785_pt1 | contig 11850 bp, 15 predicted proteins | sample Lox_Sample_13_FD_206722 | JGI IMG/M metagenome (GOLD analysis project Ga0335070, IMG submission 206722) | Soil microbial communities from Loxahatchee National Wildlife Refuge, Florida, United States - Lox_Sample_1.3 | ecosystem: Environmental > Terrestrial > Soil > Wetlands | place: USA...
CTCGCCCTTCACCGGCGGGATGTCGATCGGCGAAGGCAGGTAGTCGATCACGGCGTCCAGCATCGCCTGCACGCCCTTGTTCTTGAACGCGGTGCCGCACAGCATCGGCACGATCTCGTTGGCGATCGTGCGCAGGCGCAGGCCCTTCTTGATCTCCTCGACCGAGAGCTCGCCCGATTCGAGGTACTTGTTCATCAGCTCTTCGTTCGCCTCGGCCGCGGCCTCGACCATCTTGCCGTGCCATTCCTTGGCCTCGGCCTGCAGCTCGGCGGGGATCGGCTTCTTCTCGAACTTCATGCCCTGCGAGGCCTCGTCCCAGTAGATCGCCTGCATCGCCACCAGGTCGACCACGCCGGCAAACTTGTCCTCCAGGCCGATCGGAATCTGGATCGGCACGGGATTGCCCTTCAGGCGCTCCTTGATGTGGCCGTAGGACTTGAAGAAAGTCGCGCCGACGCGGTCCATCTTGTTGATGAACGCGAGGCGCGGCACGCGGTACTTGTTCGCCTGGCGCCAGACCGTCTCCGATTGCGGCTGCACGCCGGCGACCGCATCGTAGACCATGCAGGCGCCGTCCAGCACGCGCATCGAGCGCTCGACCTCGATCGTGAAGTCGACGTGGCCTGGCGTGTCGATGATGTTGATGCGGTGCTCCGGATAGGACATGTCCATGCCCTTCCAGAAGCAGGTGGTCGCCGCCGAGGTGATGGTGATGCCGCGCTCCTGCTCCTGCTCCATCCAGTCCATCGTCGCGGCGCCGTCGTGCACCTCGCCGATCTTGTGGTTCACGCCGGTGTAGAACAGGATGCGCTCGGTGGTCGTCGTCTTCCCGGCGTCGATGTGCGCCGAGATGCCGATGTTCCGGTAGCGTTCGATGGGAGTCTTGCGGGCCACGGCCATGTCCTTGGTTAGAACCGGTAGTGCGAGAAGGCCTTGTTGGCCTCCGCCATGCGGTGCACTTCCTCGCGCTTCTTCATCGCGCCGCCGCGGCCTTCCGCGGCCTCAGCGAGCTCGCCCGCCAGGCGCTGCGTCATCGACTTCTCGCCGCGCTTCTGCGCCGCCTCGCGGATCCAGCGCATCGACAGCGCCACGCGCCGCACCGGCCGCACCTCGACGGGCACCTGGTAGTTGGCGCCGCCCACGCGCCGGCTCTTCACCTCCACGACCGGCTTCACGTTCTGCACCGCCTGCGCGAACACCTCGATCGGGTCCTTGCCAGACTTCGACTTGATGAGGTCGAGCGCGCCGTAGACGATGCTCTCGGCGACCGATTTCTTGCCGCGCGTCATCAGCACGTTGACGAACTTCGCGAGCTCGACATTCGCGAATTTCGGGTCGGGCAGGATCTCGCGCTTGGGGACTTCTCTGCGGCGGGGCATGCGTCTGGTCTCTCTTCTCTCAGGCCGACTTGGCCATCTTGGCGCCGTACTTCGAGCGCGCCTGCTTGCGGTCCTTCACGCCCTGCGTGTCGAGCGAGCCGCGCACGATGTGGTAGCGCACGCCGGGCAGGTCCTTGACGCGGCCGCCGCGGATCAGCACCACCGAGTGCTCCTGCAGGTTGTGGCCCTCGCCGCCGATGTAGCCGATCACCTCGAAGCCGTTGGTCAGGCGCACCTTGGCGACCTTGCGCAGCGCCGAGTTGGGCTTTTTCGGGGTGGTCGTGTAAACGCGCGTGCAGACCCCCCGCTTCTGCGGGGACCTGCCGAGGGCCGGCACCTTCGATTTGGCCTTCTTGGCGCCGCGCCCGTGGCGCATTAACTGATTGACGGTAGGCATCTTTTCCCGTGTTTTGGCGTTTCCAGAAACGAACCGGGCGGCCACGTCAGCTGCACGCGTAGCCGCCCAGGGGGTCCAAAAAAGAGGCCGGATTATAAAGAGCTTTTTGGTGCGGCGCAAGGTTTCATGGCGCGGGAATCTGCACGAAGCCGAAGCGGCGCGCAGCCTGCCTGCGATCCAGCTTCGGCAGCCGAACGGCCTGCTCCTCGAATGCGGCGAGATCGCGGTCATTGAGCAGCGCGAGGCCAGCTTTGCCTTGCATCAACATTGAGCCCTCGTCGTCGAGGAACGCCTGCTCGGATGCGAACGGCCGGCCGCAGTGATCGACGAGCGCCTCGCCCTCCAGGTGCACGACGAGCGGCGCGTAGGCGAGCTGCACGAACACGCGCTGCGGGCCGTTCTGGAAATACCAGCAACCGCGCGAATCGGGCTGGTAGTTGCGCGAGATGAAGTCGCGCAGCGCCGGATTGCCGATTCTTTCTCCCTTCAGCAGCCAGTTCCCGCGCCGGTCGAGCGCCAGCCAGCCGTAGACGTCGGGCACGTTCGGCCATTTCGCCAGGCTGCGCAGCACCGCCTCGTCCATCGCGCGGGCCATATTACACTCCGAGTACATGGCGAAAGAGGACTTCAAGTGCGTGCACCGGCTGCGCGTGCGCTGGGCGGAGGTGGACATGCAGAAGGTGGTGTTCAACAGCCACTACCTCACCTACATCGACACCGCGGTCGCCGACTACTGGCGCGAGATTGGGCTGGACTACCCGGAAGGCTACGTGAGCCGGTACGCGAATGACGTTTTCCTGCGCAAGGCGACCGTGGAGTACCTCGGCTCGGCGCGCTACGACGACGAGCTGGCGGTGTATTGCCGCGTCGCGAAGCTGGGCCGCAGCAGCTTTACCTGGGCGTTCGAGATCCACGCGGCCGAACTGCTGCTCACCGCCGAGCTGGTCTACGTAAACGTCGACACGACGACGATGAAATCGGCGCCGCTGCCCGGGGAGCTGCGCGAGCGCGTGCGCGCCTACGAGCGCTTCAAACCGACCGAGGCCTGAGATGCTCTACTGGGAAGACCTGAAGGACGGCGGCAGCGTCGAAATGGGCAGCCACACCTTCACCGAGGAAGAGATCATCGCCTTCGCGCGCCAGTTCGATCCGCAGCCTTTCCACACGGATCCGGAAGCGGCAAAGCACACGTTCTTCAAGGGACTCATCGCGAGCGGCTGGCACACCTGCTGCGTCGCGATGCGCCTGATGGTGGACAAGTACGTCTCGCGCTCGGCGAGCCTCGGCTCGCCCGGCCTGGACAACATCCGCTGGCTCGCGCCGGTGCGCGCGGGCGACACCATCACCTATCGCCGCGTCACCACTGCGGCGCGCGTCTCGGAAAGCAAGCCCGGCGTCGGCCTCGTGCAATCGCGCTGGGAGGCGGTCAACCAGCGCGGCGAGACTGTGATGACGATGGAAGGCTGGGGCATGTTCCGCCGCCGCCCGGCGGCGTAGCCCGCCTAGCGGCGCTCGCGCAGGCCGTAGACGGCCATGAACAGGCGCGCGAAGCGGTAGGCAAGCCAGACGCGCACGCGCAGATCGAGCGAGAGGCGCGCCCAGTAGTTCGGCGGCACGGCGCGCGCCCGGTTCTCGATCGCATCGTGCAGGCTGGCGCGCAGCTCCGACGCGAAGCCGGCGTCGTCGACGAGCACGTTCGCTTCGCGCGCGAGCAGCAGGCTGAACGGATCGATATTGGAGGACCCCACCGTGGCCACGCGCCCGTCGAAAACCGCCACCTTCGCGTGCAGCAGGCTGGAGTAATACTCGTAGATGCGCATGCCTGCGGCGAGGAACTGCCGGTACATCGCGCGCGAGGCGTAGTGCTGGACCGGGTGATCCGCCTTGCCCTGCAGCAGCAGCGTGACGGCGACGCCACGCCGCGCGGCGTCGAGCAGCGCCCGGCGGAAGCGGCGCGTCGGGAAGAAGTACGCATTGGCGATGAGCAGTTCCGAGCGCGCGGCGGCGATCTGCTCCAGGTACGCGCGCTCGATGTCGCGGCGGTGCCGCAGGCTGTCGCGCTGGACGAGCGCGGCGCGCTGCGTTCCGATCGGCGCGCCCGCCGCCGGCGCCTGCCGCGCGGCACGCGTCGCGCGCACGCCCCGTTCCCGCCAGCGCCGGCCGAGCGTCGCCCAGGACACGCGCGCCCAGAGCCGAGCCGCGGCCGCGCGCAACTGCGCGGCGAGCGGCCCTTCGATGCGCACCGCGTAGTCGAACTGCGGCGGGCTCGGCTCGGGGGTATCGAAGTCGTCGATGATGTTGATGCCGCCGATGAACCCGATCGCGCCGTCGACGCAGGCGAGCTTGCGGTGCATGCGGCGCAGACGGCTGCGCTGCTTCCAGGGGGGCCAGGCGCTCACCTGCGGGCGGAACACGAGCAGCTCGACGCCCGCGCTCTCGAGCGAGCTGCGGAAGCGCGGCGCGAAGTCGCGCGCGCCGAAGCCGTCGACGAGCAGGCGCGTGGCCACGCCGCGCGCGGCGGCGCGCGCCAGCGCGTCGCTGATCAGGCTGCCGGTCTCGTCGTCGGCGTAGATGTAGGTCTCGAGGAAGATCTCCGAGCGCGCCGCGTCGAGGGCGGCGGCGAGCGCCGGGAAGTACTGCTCGCCGTTGCGCAGCAGCGTGAGCCTGTTGCCGCCGACGTACTCAGGCACGCTCGAGCTCCGCGCTGAGCGCAAGATGGTCCGACAGCAGCGACCAGGGCGGCCCGCGGTGCACGCGCGCGCTCGCGACCCTGAAGCCGCGCACGTAGATGCGGTCCAGCTGCAGCACCGGCATCAGGCTCGGAAAGGTGCGGCTGTGACGTCCCTTCGCGGCGACCGACACCTCCGTCATGCCGAGCTTGCGCTCGAGAATCGAGCTCGCTCGAACGCGCCAGTCGTTGAAGTCGCCGGCGACGATCGCCGGCTGATCGCGCTCGACGATCGTCTCCAGGCGCGCCGCGATGGCGTCCAGCTGCCGCCGCCGGCCGCGCTCGTGCAGCGACAGATGCACGCACAGGCAGTGCAGGTTGCGCTTCCAGCCCGGCACCTTGACCACGGTGTGCAGCATGCCGCGCCGCTCGAAGCGGTGGTCGGAAATGTCCTGGTTCTCGTGCGACAGGATCGGGTAGCGCGACAGCAGCGCGTTGCCGTAGTGGCCGTACTGATGCACGCGGTTGCGGCCGTAGACGTGCTGCAGCTCGTCGCCTGCGAGGAACTCGTGCTGCGCCTGCCCCGGCCACGACGCGTAGCGCATGGCATGGCGCTCGTTCAGCCCCTGCACCTCCTGCAGGAACACGAGGTCGGGCCCGAGCAGGCGCAGGCCCTCGCGCAGCTCGTGGATCACCACGCGGCGGTTGAACTGCGACAGGCCCTTGTGGATGTTGAGCGTGACGACGCGCAGCATCAGGACGCTCCCGCGCGCAGGTCGAGGCGAAAGCGCTTCTCGAGCAGGTCGGCATCGTCGAAATGACGGCGGCCGACGAAGGCGGTCGCCTGCCGCCCCCATTGGCGCATCGCGCCCGCCGAGGCGATCCCCATCGGCCAGAACAGGAACCGCTCGGCGCGCTCGCTGCCCGCCACCAGGCCGTCCTCGCCGAAGGCGCTCGCGCGCCCCGGGCCGAATCGCTGCAACGAGCGCAGCTCCGCGTAGGGCCGCAGCTCGTAGCGCACCAGGCTGTCGGAGCCGTGCGTGATGCCGACGCGCTCGATGTAGTGCGTGCCGCTCGCGACGCGCAGCAGCGGCCGCTCGCCCGGCGCGAGGCGCGGCAGCGCCTGCGGCGCCAACAGCCATTCCTCGGTGTCGTCGGGCGGGGACCGCGGCTCGGCGCGCGGCGTAGGAAAGAACAGGTGAAAGCAGCCGCAGGGATGGATCGAGTCGTAGACGAGCGGCTCGCCGTCGGGCGCGAGCGTCACGCGCCAGACCAGGCCGTCGAGCTTGCCGGCGAGAATGTCGTCCTCCGATCGCGGCGGGCGCTCCGAAAACCAGACCGTGTAGACGAGCTGCAGCAGCACGCGCCCCTCGTAGCGCGTCCAGGCCGGCCGCGCATAGACCGCGAGGTCGGCCGCGTCCACGCGCGGCGGCGCGCCCTCGCGCGTCCAGCGCAGCGCCCCCGGGCGGTCGTAGTCGGCGCGCACGGCGACCTCGAAGCTGGGCGCGTAGGCGGCGAAGAGCTGCGCGAGCTCGTCCTCGCCCGGCTCCGGGATGCCGAGCGGATTCGCCGCGCTGCGCGCGAGGATCGCCGCCACGCGCGCGCGCGGCAGCGCCCGCGCGGGCGGCGGCGCATAGCGGATCAGCGTGGCGCCCTCCGGCACCACGGGCTCGCGCGCGAAGCTCGCGCGCGTCTCCGCCTCGTAGCGCCGCACGCCGGATGCGAACGCGAGCCTCGTCAGCGCATAGAGGCCGAGAAGGCGATCGAGGCTCGAGTAGTCGTCGGGCACCTGCGCGCGCTCGAGGAGCGCCCGGCGCGCATCGGGCTTGGCGAGGTCGACTTCGCGCAGCAGCTTGCCGCAGCGCTGCGTGCGCGCGACGAACTCCGCGACCTCCGGCACCCGGCCGGGAGGCAGGTTCTGGATCTCGTAGCGGCGCGCCTCCTGGTCGAGCGCGAGCATGCGGTCGGCGAGCGCCTGCAGCGCGTTCTCGTCCGCGGACGCGAGGGGGCGCAGGGCGGCCAGCAGCCGGCTGACGCGCAGATACGGGAAGCCAGGGATGCGCGCGTCCTGCGCGTCGCGCACCTGCGCTTCGGCCACCTGCGCGTCGAGCTGCGCGAACCATTCCGCGCAATCGCGCAACGGTCCGCCCGCGGCCTCGAGGTGCTCGGCGAAAGGTGCCTCGAGCGAGGCGCAGCCGGCGAGCAGCAGCGCGGCCGCGGCGAGCGTCAGCGAGCGCATGACTGCACGATCCGGATCGCGTCGCGGTTGGACCAGGAGAAGCAGTGCTCGGCGGCCTCGCGCCAGGCCAGCCATTGGCTGGCGACGTGCTCGTCCGGAGCCAGGATCACCGGCGCGCGCTCCGGCAGCTGCAGGCTGAACACGTGCTCCGTGTTGTGCGTGGTGCCCGGCGCGAAGCGGTGGCGCCACTGGGCATAGATTTCGAACGTGTAAGCGAGGTTCCAGCGCCGCAGCTCGAGCGGGGCCGCCTCGATGCCGGTCTCCTCGCGCACTTCGCGCAGCGCAGCCGCCGCGAGCGGCTCGTCCGGCCGGTCGAGCGAGCCGGTCACCGACTGCCAGTAGCCCGGCCGCGCCGCGCGCTCGAGCAGCAGCACTTCGCCCTGCGCGGTATGCACGACGACGAGCACCGAGACCGGCAGCTTCGGCGTCATCGGCGGCGCGTCACCGCCGATCGTTGTACAGGCTCGGCAGCCGCGGCTCGCCGTCGAGGAAGACGGCGAAGAACGGGTGCCCGCGCTCGGCCCAGGCGGCCGCGGCCGAGGCGAGAACGTCGAGCAGCGTGCCGCGCTCGACGAGGGGAACCTGCGCGGCGCCCTCGAACAGCAGCACGTAGCCGCCGGCCGCCATCCAGCTCAGGTCGCAGAGGCAGTCCTCGAGCGCGTCCCAGTTGCCGCCGAACCAGGCCGGAAACCGCAGCTCCGCCGCGATGCGCGCGAGGAGCTGGTCCTTGTCGGTCGCGCCCGCCAGGCCGATGCGCAGCACGCGCAGCTTGCTGCCGCGCGCCGCGTCGAGGATCTCGTCGCTGCGCGCGCTGCGATACACGCCCGATTTCGCCGGATCGCTCAGCCGCTGCAGGAGCTTGCTCATTCGAGGATGCGCTTGAAGCTTCGGTAGTGATCGTCGGTGTAGTAAAGCGTACCATCGCGGCCCGCGACGATGCGACGCGCGCCGCGATCGCGCGCGCCGGGCGTCTTCACCGTGTACTCGCGGTACCAGCCTCGCTCGCGCGCAGGCAGGAGCTTCTCGCGGTTGCCGAACGTTGCGCCGTCGCGCGGGGTGGAAAACGGCCCGCCCTGCCTGATCAGGGCGATCGTCTCGCGCGCCTCGGGGGGCAGATGCGCGCTCCTGACCTCCCCGGGCGGAAACGCAAGGGCGCTCGAGGCGAGAAAGAACAGCAGCCCCTGCAGCAACCTCACTGCGGCGCCGAATTTCGCAGGCGGATGTGCAGCTCGCGCAGCTGGCGCTCGGTCACGGGCGAAGGCGCGCCGGTGACGAGGTCCTGGCCGCGCTGCGTCTTCGGAAAGGCGATCACGTCGCGGATCGCGTCGGCGCCCGCCATCAGCGCGACCAGGCGATCGAAGCCGAAGGCGATGCCGCCGTGCGGGGGCGCGCCGTACTGCAGCGCCTGCAGCAGGAAGCCGAACTTCGCCTGCTGCTCCTCGCGCGAGATCCTCAGCGCATTGAACAGCGCCTCCTGGATCTCCTGGCGGTGGATCCGCACCGAGCCGCCCGCGATCTCCCAGCCGTTCAGCACGAGGTCGTAGGCCTTGGCATAAGCCTTCTCGGGGCTCGCCGCCATGAACTGCTCGTGGCCGTCCTTCGGGCTCGTGAACGGGTGGTGCCGCGCTTTCCACTGCTTCGACTCCTCGTCGAACTCGAACATCGGGAAGTCCACCACCCACAGCGGACGCCAGCCCTTCTCGGCGAGGCCGCGCTCGTGGCCGATCTTCTGGCGCAGCGCGCCGAGGCAAGCGTTGCAGGCATCGGCCTTGTCGGCGCCGAAGAACACGAGGTCGCCGTCTTTCGCGCCGGTGCGCTCGACGATGGCCGCGAGCGCCTTCGCGTGCAGGTTCTTCACGATCGGCGACTGCAGGCCCTCGGCGCCCTTGTCGCGCGCGTTCACCTTGATCCAGGCGAGGCCCTTGGCGCCCAGTCCGCGCACGAACTCGGTGTAGCCGTCGATCTCGCCGCGCGTGAGCGCGCCCCCGCCCGGCACGCACAGCGCCGCGACGCGACCGCCCGCGGCATTGGCCGGGCCGGCGAACACCTTGAACTCGACGTCCTTCATGACATCGGTGAGCTCGGCGAGCTTGAGCGCCACGCGCAGGTCCGGCTTGTCCACGCCGAAGTCGCGCATCGCCACGTCGTAGGGCATCACGGGAAACGGGTCGGGCAGGCTTTCGCCGAGCACTTCCTTGAACAGGTGGCGCGCGAGCCCTTCCATGAGCGCGCGGATTTCGCCTTCCTCGAGGAACGAGGTCTCGATGTCGATCTGCGTGAACTCCGGCTGCCGGTCGGCGCGCAGATCCTCGTCGCGGAAGCACTTGACGATCTGGTAATAGCGGTCCAGGCCCGCGATCATCAGCATCTGCTTGAACAGCTGCGGGCTCTGCGGCAAGGCGTAGAACTGGCCGTCGTGGATGCGCGAGGGCACGAGGAACTCGCGCGCGCCCTCGGGCGTGGACTTGTAGAGCACGGGCGTCTCGACGTCGATGAAGCCGTGGCTGTCGAGGTAGCCGCGCGCGGCGCGCGCCGCGGCGTGCCGCAGGCGCAGATTGCGCTGCATCGGCTCGCGCCGCAGATCGAGAATGCGGTTCTCCAGCCGCACGGTCTCCGACAGGTTGTCGTCGTCCATCTGGAACGGCGGCGTGAGCGAGGGGTTGAGGATCTCGAGCTCGTGCGCGAGCACCTCGATCTCGCCCGAGCGCAGGTTCAGGTTCACCGTGCCGGCGGGGCGCGCGCGCACCACGCCGCTCACCTTGAGCACGAACTCGGAGCGCACGCGGTCGGCGAGCGCGAACGCCTCCTGGCGGTCCGGGTCGCAGACCACCTGCGCGAGCCCCTCGCGGTCGCGCAGGTCGATGAAGATCACGCCGCCGTGGTCGCGGCGCCGGTGCGCCCAGCCCGCGAGCGTGACCTTCTGGCCGATCAGGCCGGCATTCAGGTCGCCGCAGTAGTGCGTTCGCATGCCCATCGAGCTCGCCCGTCCCTTATTTGCCGGACGGGCCGCCGCCCGGCGGCACCACGCCCATCGAGATGATGTACTTCAGCGCCTCGTCCACGGTCATGTCGAGCTCGATCGCGTCCTTGCGCGCGATGATGACGAAGTAGCCGCCGGTCGGGTTCGGCGTCGTCGGCACGTAGACGCTGATGTAGTCGCCCTGCAGGTGGTTGGCGACGTCGCCGCCCGGAATGCCGGTGAGGAAAGCGATGGTCCACATGCCCTCGCGCGGCCACTGCACGAGCATCGCCTTGCGGAAGGCGTGTCCGGTGGACGAGAAAAGCGTGTCCGAGATCTGCTTCACGCTCGAGTAGATCGAGCGCACCACCGGGATGCGGTGCAGCAGCTCGTGCCACAGCTCTACGAGGCGCGCGCCGAGGAAGTTGGTCGCGAACACGCCCGTGAGGAAGACGATCACGAGCGCGATCACCACGCCGAGGCCCGGGATATGCACGCCGAACACCGACTCGGTGCGCCAGGCCTGGGGCACGAGCAGCAGCGTCTGGTCGAGCGCATCGACGATGAGCTTCAGCACCCAGATCGTGATGACGAGCGGGATCCAGATCAGCAGCCCGGTGATGACGTATTTCTTCATCGATTGAAAACAACAGGCCCGGCAAGCTGCCGGGCCCGTGGTTGCGGCCCTTTGGGTGTCAGTTCGTGGTGCCGGCGGTCACTTTCTTTTCCGCCTTCGATTCCGGCTTCGCCTCGCTCTTGGCTTCGGTCTTGGTCTCGGCCTTCGCGTCTGCCTTGGCCTCCGGCTTCTTGCCCGACTTGCCGCCCTTGAAGTCGGTGGCGTACCAGCCCGAGCCTTTCAGCTGGAAGCCGGCCGCGCTCAGCTGCTTCTCGTACTTCCTCCTGCCGCAGGCGGGGCACTTTGTCAGCGGCGCCTCGGAGACCTTCTGCAGGTGGTCCTCCTGGTGGCCGCAGGCCGCGCAGCGGTACTCGTAAATCGGCATGGCGATGTTCCAAGTTCCTGAATCAGCGCGGATTATACCGCGTCGCGGCGGCGCTCAGAACGGGATGTCGTCCTCCATGTCGTCGAACTTGCCCGCAGGCTTTTTCGCCGGCGCGCCCGCCGCCTTGGCCGGCGCGTCGCCTCTCGGCTCGCCGCGGGGTTCGCCTCTGGGCTCGCCCGCTCCCGCCCGAGAGCCGAGCATCTGCATCACGTCGGCGCGGATTTCCGTGGTGTAGCGGTCCTTGCCCTCCTTGTCCTGCCACTTGCGCGTGCGCAACTGGCCCTCGATATACACCTGCGAGCCCTTCTTCAGGTACTCGCCCATGATCTCGGCGAGCCGGCCGAAGGCGCTGACGCGGTGCCACTCGGTCTCTTCCTTCTTCTCGCCGCTGGCCTTGTCCTTCCACGACGACGTGGTCGCGACGCTGATGTTGGTGACCGCCTCGCCCGAGGGCAGGTAGCGCGTCTCCGGGTCGCGCCCGAGATTGCCTACGAGGATCACCTTGTTCACGGATGCCATGGCTCGAGTCTCCCGATCGATACTGTATGAATATACAACGTCTAGCCGCGCTCCGGGTTGACGGCGCCCCACGGCCGGGGCGCCCGCATGCCGGCGGCCAGCACCAGCCAGGCAAGCGTGAGCGCGGCGCAGGCAGCAAACACGCCCCCCGCGCCGAAGCGCTGCGCGAGCCAGCCGCCGAACAGCCCGCCGAAGAATACACCCAGCGTTTGCGTCGTATTGTAGACGGCGATCACCGCGCCGCGCCGCTGCGGCGGCGCGATGCGCGACACCAGCGACGGCAGCAATGCCTCGAGCACGTTGAACGCGATGAAGAAGCCGAGCATCGCGGCCGCGATCCCCGCGACGCCGAGGTGCAGCGCGGCCATGCAGGCCTCGACCGTCAGCAGCAGCGCGACCGCGAGCAGCAGCACCGGCTTGGGCCGGTTGCGGCGATCGGCATAGACAATCGGCGGAACCATCATGGCAAACGAGGCCAGCACGACGGGCAAATAGAGCTTCCAGTGATCGGCGAGCCCGAGTCCCGCGGCGATCAGCTTCGTCGGCACGACGACGAACATCGCATAGAGCACCACGTGCAGGACGAAAATGCCGGCGTTCAGGCGCAGGAGCTCGGGAATCAGCTCCGCGGCGGGCGGCACCGAGGTCGCCTTCGGCGCCTCTTCGGCGCGAGGCGTGTCGGGCACCT
>Ga0335070_10008789_pt1 | contig 11848 bp, 10 predicted proteins | sample Lox_Sample_13_FD_206722 | JGI IMG/M metagenome (GOLD analysis project Ga0335070, IMG submission 206722) | Soil microbial communities from Loxahatchee National Wildlife Refuge, Florida, United States - Lox_Sample_1.3 | ecosystem: Environmental > Terrestrial > Soil > Wetlands | place: USA...
GCGATCAGCGGCACGATCGGCCCGTCCTTGGCGGCGAGCGCGCGGTTGATCGCCCGCGCGGTCTCGGTCGAGCCGGTGAAGGCGACGCCGGCGATCCTTGGATCCGCGACCAGCGGCGCGCCCACGGTGGGGCCGTCGCCGGGCAGGAGATGCAGCACGTCGCCGGGGATGCCGGCGCGGTGCAGGATCGCGACGCCGAGGCCGGCAATGAGCGGCGTCTGCTCCGCCGGCTTCGCCACCACGCAATTGCCGGCGGCCAGCGCCGCGGTGATCTGGCCCGTGAAGATCGCCAGCGGGAAGTTCCAGGGGCTGATGCAGGCGAAGACGCCGCGGCCGTGGAGAGCGAGCTGGTTGCGCTCGCCGGTCGGTCCCGGCATCGCCAGCGGTTTCGAGAAATCGGCGCGGGCGCGGGCGGCGTAGTAGCGGCAGAAGTCGACGGCCTCCCGAAGCTCGGCGAGCGCATCGGGGATCGTCTTGCCGGCCTCGCGGATGCAGAGCGCCATGACGGCGCCTCGCTCCTGCTCCAGGAGATCGGCGGCGCGATCGAGGCAGTCGGCGCGCTCGCCGGCGGGCGTCGCCGCCCAGTCCGGAAAGGCGCGGGCGGCGCGGGAGATCGCATTCTCGACGTCGCGCGGGCTCGCCCCGGCGACGGTCCCCACGGTCTGGCGGAGGTCGGCAGGGTTGAGCACCGGCACGCCCTCGGCATTCATCGGCTGGCCGCCGACGATCGGCGACGTCTTCCAGTCGCGGCGCGCCGCCGCCTCGATCTCGGCCTTCAGCGGCATCAGCGCGTCGCGGTCGGTGAGGTCGATGCCGGCGGAGTTGCGGCGCTCGGCGCCGAAGATGTCGCGCGGCAGCGGAATCCGCGGATGCGGCTTCTCCTCGAGGTTCCGGACCTTGGCGACCGGATCGGCGACGATCTCGTCCAAGGGCGCCTTCTCATCGACGATGCGGTTGACGAAGGACGTATTGGCGCCGTTCTCCAGCAGGCGCCGCACCAGGTAGGCGAGCAGGTCCTCGTGGCTGCCGACCGGCGCATAGATGCGGGCGGCGATGCCCATCGCCTCCGCGGGTACCACCTGCTCGTAGAGCGGCTCGCCCATGCCGTGCAGGCGCTGGAACTCCAGCTTGTCGCGCGCCGCCGCGTCGCCGCCCGCCATCTCCACCACGGCCGAGAGCGTGTGCGCGTTGTGGGTGGCGAATTGCGGAAAGAAGGCGTCGGGTTCGGCCAGCAGGCGCTTCGCGCAAGCGAGGTAGGAGACGTCGGTCGAGGCCTTGCGGGTGAAGACCGGATAGCCGGCGAGGCCGCGCTCCTGGGAGTTCTTGATCTCGCTGTCCCAATAGGCGCCCTTCACCAGGCGCACCATCAGCCGGCGCTTATGTTTCCGCGCCATCTCCGCCAGCCAATCCACGAGCGGCAGGCAGCGCTTCTGATAGGCCTGGATCGCGAGGCCGAAGCCGCCCCAGCCGGCGAGGCTCGGATCGGCGGAGACCGCCTCGATCACCTCCAGCGAGAGGTCGAGCCGCTCCGCCTCCTCGGCATCGATGGTGAAGCCGATGTCCAAGCGCTTCGCCGCCCGGCCGAGCGCCACGACGCGCGGCACCAGCTCGTCCATGACGCGCTTCCGCTGCGCGAACTCGTAGCGCGGGTGAAGTGCCGAGAGCTTGATCGAGATGCCGGGGCCGGCGATCGGGCCCTTGCCCGCCGAGGCCTTGCCGATCGCGGCGATGGCGCGGTCATAGGCCTTCAAGTACCGCTCGGCGTCGGCGGCGGTGCGGGCAGCCTCGCCCAGCATGTCGTAGGAGTAGCGATAGCCCCGGGCCTCGCTCGCCTCGGCGCGGTCCAGCGCCTCGTCGATGGTGCGCCCCATCACGAACTGGCGCCCGAGGATGCGCATCGCCTGGGTCACCGCCTGGCGGATCACGGGCTCGCCGCTCCGCGCCACCATGCGCTTCAGCAAGCCGCCGAGGTCGGCGCCGCCCTCCATCTTCAGGATCCGGCCGGTCAGCATCAGCGCCCAGGTGGAGGCGTTCACGAAGAGCGAGTCGGATTCGCCCAGGTGCTGGCCGAAATCGGCCTCGCGCAGCTTGTCCTTGATCAACTGGTTCGCCGTCTCGGCATCCGGAATGCGCAGCAGCGCCTCGGCGAGACACATCAGCACCACGCCCTCCTTGCTGGAGAGCTCATAGGCATGCATGAAGGCGTCGATGCCGCCGCCGCCCACGCGGTTGGCGCGCACTGCTTCCACGAGCTTGCGCGCCCGGGCGGCGATCCGGTCCTGGACCTCGGCGGGGAGATCGGCCCCGATCAGCAGGTTATCGACGACCGCGGATTCGTCGGCACGATAGAGCGCCCGCAAGCGCCGGCGCAGCGGACCGGCTTCCGCCGGTTCCTGGTCGAGGATCATGGTACCGCCAAAAAGTCAGGCTCGGAAATCAGCCGCTTCATTTGCGCTGACCGGGCGCGGCGGTCAAGGGTGGTGCGTGCCGCATGGCTCCGCAAGGGCCCGAGCGTCGTTCGGAAGGAGAGCCAGCGAAGAACGGCTTCAGCAGCCCTTGTCGGTGGCGAGCCTGGTGAGCTGGGCGTTGCGATCCTGGAGGGCTTTGAGCTCGATGCTCTGGGCCTTGCCCTTGTCGTAGGCGACGAGGGTCGGCGGGAAGAAGAAGGCGTCGGCCGCCGCGACTTCGGCGTTGCCGGCCTTCACGTGGTTGCTCTCCCGCACCAGGCGCGCTTCCAGGTACTGGTTGCCATTCAGCTCCTTCAGGAGCGCAGCACAGGACTTGTCGGCGTCGGTGGCCTGGATGGTCGCCACGGGGGCGGCCGCGCGGCCCGCGCAACCAGCGAGCAGGACCGCCGTCACCAGGGCCGCTGCCGTGCCGAGGATCCGTTTCGTCGTCATGGGCATCGAAGTTTCCCCCGGGGTCAGCAGCCGCGATCGGCGGCCATGGAGTCCAGATGCGCGTCGCGTGCCTTCAGCGCCTCGATCTCGATCTCCTGCGGGGTCTTGGCGCTCTGGCTCATCCGCGACTCCTGGGTCGCCGCCAGTCCGGGCGGCAGGAAGGGGATGGTCCGGGCCATGAGGTCATTGTCGGCGCTGTGGAGCTTCGCCTGCTCGACGCCGCGGGCCAGTTCGGCCTGCTGGATCCGCTGCTTCTCCGCCCGGATGTCCTTGCAGGAATAGTAATGATCGTAAACCCAATCCACGGGTTCGGGATTGGCATCCCGGCCGGCGCAGCCGGCCAGGAACAGGGCCGTCCCCAGCAAACCCCACGTTAAAACACCCCGCATCGCTTCCCCCGCTCGGCGGATCGGTTCGTTCATCATTTTACGCAAGAAACCATCCCGCCACAATGGCGAATCTGCCCCTGGAATCAGAGGCCTGCGGCCAGTTTCTCGCGGATTTCCCGAACCGCGGTGGCAATCTTCAGCTCCAGGAGCTTGGCGCCCAGGTCGGCGGTCGCCTTGGCCGGATCGCCGATGACGCCGTTCTTGGAGCCGTCGGCATTGCCCGCACTGGACTTCAGGAGCTCGGTGCGGATCCCGTCCGGCCGGATCGCCATCAGCTGCGAGGTATCGGCCAGGGCGGCATGGACGCCGATATCGGCATCGGTAAACCCCTGGGACTTCAGCCATTCTTCCTGGCCGTTGCGGGAATAATAGTCGCCGGCCTGGATCACCCGGACGCCCTTCGCCTTCAGCTCGGCGGTGAGCCTCTTGGCGACCGCCTCCTGGGGTTTCTGGTTCGGGCCGGAATCGCCGAGGAACACGACCGCCTTGAACCCCTCGGCTGCGAAGCTGCGCACGGTCGATTCCAGGACCTGCTCATAGACCTTGTCGGGGAGGCTGATGCTGCCCGGGAAGCGCATATGCCCCTCCGGCGGGTCCCAGCTGCCCTCCGGCACATAGGCGAGCACCGGGGCCACCAGCGTATTGCCGAGGCGGCGCGCGATCTCCTGCGCGGTGTAGCGGACGATGTAGTTGTGCTTGCCCAGCACCATGTGCGGGCCGTTCTGCTCGGTGCCGCCGGTCGGGACGATGATGGTGGTGGCGCCCGCCTGCATCCGCGCCTTGATCTCGGGCCAGGTCAGGTCCTCGATCATCACCACGCCGGAATCGGCCTTCGCGACGGCGATACGTGCGAAGCCGGCCAAAGCCGTCAGCAGGATGAGGGCGATGCCCAGCGCGCGGGCCGCCGCCCGGAACCCTCTCACGCGACCTTCGCCGGTTTCATCCAGCGACGCAGGATATTGGTGATGGGGCGGAAATAGAGTGCCGTCAGGCTGTGGAAGCGCACATGCTCGCCGTCGGAAAGGCCGAGCTCGAAGGTCTCGCCCCGCTGCGGCACGTAGAGCGTGCCGAACATCGTGTCCCAGAAGGAGAAGATGAAGCCCATGTTCTTGTCGAAGTGCCTTGCCTCGCGACTGTGATGGACTTGATGCATCCATGGGCTGACGAACACCTGACTGAGGACCGGCCCATAGCCCAGCGGCACATGCGAGTGGCGGAGATTGAAGCCGATCACGTAGAACGCGAACTGCACCACGTTGATCCCGTACATCCGGAGCTCGGGATGGCCGCCGCCGCAATAATAGCCGATGACACCGGCCAGCAGCGCGGTGCCGATGGCGGTGATGTTCATGGTCATGAAGAGCTCGAAGGGATGCACCCGATAGGCGGTGATCGGCGTCATCACCTCCGCCGAATGGTGCACCTTGTGGAACTCCCAGAGCGCCGGGATGCGGTGGAAGAGATAGTGCACGTAATAGAGCATGAAATCGATCCAGGCGATCTGCGCCAGGGTGACGAAGGCGAGCGACCAGCCTTCGGCGGCGTTCCACGGATGCGGCGGCGCGCCAAACCGGGCGATCAGCACATCGGTCACCCCGTCGGTCAGCGGCGTCACCAGCAGCGCCACGACCGGAAAGAGGATGACGTAGAGCACGCGATCCACCAGGAAGAACTTGTAGTCGGCGATCGCCGACTTATGGAGATAGATCTTCTTCGGGAAGAGATAGCCGAGCAGGCTGTCCGGAACCGATTCCGGCTGGCTCCGGCGCAGATAGAGATAGACCGGGATCGCCAGCAGGAAGGCCGAGGCGAGGTAGCCGAAATAGATCCGCTCGTTGTGATCCACGACGTAGCGGAACGGATCGATCAGCGCGAGCCAGGCCTTGTTCAGCAGATCCACAGCTTGAAGCCTCGAAGCTTGAGCCTTGAGGTTACCACACCTCACCACCGTCGATCATGACGGCGGGGCGACTAACGATGTGTTAACCCTCGACCTTGCCTTGGGCCGCCCCTAAGCGGCACGTCGTCGCACCGGCGTGGCGGCGATCTCGATCCCAAGGGTGTCCCGGAGGCCCGCGGCGCCCTTCGCCGTCACCAGGAGCGCCCGGCTGTCCTTCACGCGGGCGACCCAGCCCTGGTCGAAGCAATGGCTGCAGAAAGCAGCGCCGACCGCCCCGGCGATATGCGGACGCCGCTCGGTCAGATCGATGCAGACCCGGCAGAAGCAGCGCCGGCGCTTGCCGATCGCATGAAGGTCGATGCCGAGGCCGGTGAAGAAGCGGGTGCCGCGCCGGGTCACCGCCGCCGCCTCGTCGTCGAGGTCGAGATAGCGCTCGCGCACCAGGGCATCGGCAACCGCGACGCCGAGGCAGCCGGCGAGATGGTCGTAGCAGGTGCGGGCCTCGCGCATCACGCTGTCGACGTAGGACGGCAGGCGTCGCGGCGGCAGCGTGCGGTTGCCCGCCACCTGGTAGATCGTTTCCAGCATGCGCGCGACGTCGCGCGAAGCGAGCTTGTAATAGCGGTGCCGGCCCATGGCCGTTACGGTCACCAGCTCTGCCGCCACCATGCGCGCCAAGTGGCCGCTGGCGGTCTGCGGCGTGACACCGCCATGCCAAGCGAGATCGCTGGCGCTCAGGGACTCGCCGTTGAGGAGCGCGGTCAGCATGTTGGCGCGGGCCGGATCGCCGACCAGCGCACCGATCTCCGCCATGGAGACGCCCGAAGGCACGGGCGAAATCGGGGTTGTGTTCATTTCCTGAAGATAGGCGCGAGGCGCCACCCTGTCATCCCGCAACGCTTCGGCCAAGGTCGAAATGTGGGCGCCGGATCTATTCCGGGTAACGGCCGGCCACGTTCTGGTCGTAATCGACCAGCGCGCCGGTCATGACCCCGGATTCGGGGCTCAGCATGTAGGAGACGAGGCCGGCGAGCTGGTCGGGCTTCACCAGCTGGCCCATGGGCTGCTCCGCCTCGACCGCGGCGAGCCAGCCTTCCGGCCGGTCATGGAAAGTGCGCTGGGTCTGGTCCTCCTGGGGCGTGTCCATCCAGCCGACATTGATGCCGTTGCAGCGGATGCGCTTCGTCGCGAAGGCGTTGGCGGTGTTGCGCGTCAAGTTCGCGAGCGCCGCCTTCGAGGCCGAATAGGGCGTCAGGTACGACTGCCCGACATAGACCACCATGGAGAGGATGTTGACGATGCTGCCCGGCTTGCCGGTCTCGACGAGATGCTTCACGACGCCCTGCATGGTCAGGAAGGGACCGCGGGCGTTGACGGCGAAATGCTTCTCCCAGGTCTCGATGCTGGTGTCGAGCAGCGTGCCGCGGCTGGTCTCGGCGGCGGAATTGACGAGGGCGTTGACGCTGCCGAATTGCTCGATCGCCTTGGCAATCAGGCGTCGGCAGTCATCCGGATTGCCGACATCGGCCTTGATGAAGATACAAGGTGCGCCGAGATCCGAGACAATCTTGGCCGCCGTCGCGCCCTTCTCGGCGTTGCGGCCGCCGATGACGATGCTCTTCGCCCCTTCGCGCGCGAGGCGCTTCGCGATCGCAAGGCCGAGGCCCTGGCTGCCGCCGGTGATGACCGCGCGGGTCTCCGCGTGCTGCATGATGATGTTCCCCTGGAAACTTTCGAGTGAATTGCCGCCGTCACGCCTTCGCGTAATAGCCTTCCTTGACGCCGCCCTCCGCCTTGTCGAGCACCTGCGGATAGGGATAGGCGAGGCCGACCAGCTGGCGGATGAACGGGCCACCGGCCTCGATCACTTCCGGCCGCACGCCGGCGATCTGGTCCTCCAGCGGCTTCACGAATTTCGGCAGGTATTCGATCAGCAGCCCGACGCGGTCGGCCTTGCTCTCGTTGGGCATGGCGCAGTGCCAGCAGAGGCCATAGAAGACGGCGACGTCGCCCGCCTTCCCGGTCATGCGTCGCGTCTCCGGCGGCAGCTTCGCCGGCTCGTCGGGATAGCGCCCGAGCTTCTGCGTGCCGGGGACGATGGCCGTGGCTCCATTCTCTTCGGTGAAGTCGTCGAGCAGGATGGTCGCCTGGCAGTTCAGCGGGAAGCTCGGGTTGATGTTAGTCGGGAAGCTCGCGCGCTTGTAGAGATCCCAATAGGGGTAATCGACGTGGAGCTCCTGCCCCGGCCCGCCGGGCAGCAGCCAGTTGGCGGCGATCGAGCCCAGGATGAACTCGTCGCCCAGGAAGGCCTTCACGATCGAGACGATCGGCTCCCGCTTCAGCATCGCGACGAAGATCTCGCCCTTGTTCAGGAGGTTCCAGACCCGGCGCTGCAGATGCACCTTGTCCTCGTGGTGGCCGTGGAAATGCGTGACCTTGTCGGCGCCGCGCGTGCCTTCCTCGACGATGATGTCCCGCGCAGCCTTCACCTCCGCCGGCGAGAAGACCTGTGGCAGGATGAAATAGCCGTCGCCGTTCAGCATGATGTCGAGGTAGCGCTGGAGCTCCGCGGCGCTGGGCGTGGGTCCGGTCGTGTCCGCAGGCGTCGCACCGTCCATGGTGATCTCCCTCTGACGTCGGCGGAGTTTGACATCAGGAAACGCCCAGCGGTACACTAGAACATATCATGAACATTTAATGGTGCCGCATGAACGGCGTTCTGCTCAAAGGCGCGTCCGGCTTCGAATATTTCTACACGCCCTATCCGTTTGCCGGTATGCGCTGGCACGCCGATCCCGCCAACTACGCCTTCGCCTTCCTCGACGAGGAGGAGCAGTGGCGCCTCGCCTATATCGGCGAGACCGAGAGCCTGTTCCACCGCCTGCGCGGCCACGCGCAATTGCCGGCGGCGCAGCGTCTCGGCTGCACCCATGTGCTGGTGAACCTGAACCCCTCCGGCCAGCGCGTCCGTCGCGCCGAGGAGCAGGACCTGATCGCCCGCTACCAGCCGGTGCTGAACACGCAGCACCTGAAGCCGTCGCGGCCGCGGTTGAAGCGGATGGGATACTACCCGCAGGGCTGGGGGTGAGGCCGCTACCGGTCGATCATCTGCTGCGCCTTCTCGGCGTAGCGGTTGCCGTGGACGGGAATGGCAGCGACGGCGCGGTCGATGTCGGCGAGGTCAGCGGCGGAAAGGGTGACCGACGCTGAGGCGATATTCTCCTCCAGGCGATGCAGCTTCGTGGTGCCGGGTATCGGCACGATCCAGGGCTTCTTGGCCAGGATCCAGGCGAGCGCGATCTGCGCCGGCGTCACCCGCTTCTCCCTGGCGACCTCCGCCACCCGCTCGGCAAGGCCTTGGTTCGCCTTGCGCGATTCGGCAGAGAACCGCGGCAGGGTGTTGCGGAAGTCGTCGGGGGTGAAGGTCGAGTTCGCATCGACCGAGCCCACCAGGAAGCCGCGCCCGAGCGGGCTGAACGGCACGAAGCCGATGCTCAATTCTTCGAGCGTCGGAAAGACTGAGGTCTCCGGCTCGCGCCACCAGAGCGAATACTCGCTCTGCAGCGCGCTGACCGGCTGCACGGCATGAGCACGGCGGATGGTCTTGGCACCCGCCTCCGAGAGGCCGAAATGCCGGACCTTGCCGGCGGCGACCAGTTCCTTGACGGCACCGGCCACATCCTCGATCGGCACGGCGGGATCGACGCGGTGCTGATAGAGGAGATCGATGACGTCGGTCTTGAGACGTTTCAGCGAGGCCTCGACCACTTCGCGGATATGGGCGGGGCTGCTGTCGAGGCCGCCGATCTGCTTGCCGGTCGCGGGATCGATGCGGAACCCGAACTTGGTCGCGATCGCGACCTTGCCGCGGACCGGGGCGAGCGCCTCCCCGACCAGCTCCTCATTGGCGAAGGGGCCGTAGACTTCCGCGGTGTCGAACAGCGTCACACCGCGCTCCACCGCCGCTCGGATGAGCGCGATGCCTGCCGCCTTGTCGACCGCCGGGCCGTAGCCGTGGCTCAACCCCATGCAGCCGAGGCCGATGGCCGAGACTTCGAGAGCTCCAAGCTTGCGCGTTTGCATGATTTGTCTCCCTGAGCCTCGGAATTTGGGTTAGGTCTCAAGCAGCTTCAAGACCCTCACCCTGTCCCTCTCCCTACGGGCGAGGGAACGCTGTCGCAGCAGTCTTTCTGTCTCGCTTTCAGCGAGCGAACCGCCGAACTCCCTCTCCCGGAGGGAGAGGGTTGGGGTGAGGGTCTTCCACGGCCTGAGGACATCGGGCCGGAATCACGGTCTACCCGTTCAGCTTCGCCTTCAGCCGCTCGTTCAGCATCGCCGGGTTGGCCTTGCCGCCGGTCGCCTTCATCACCTGGCCGACGAAGAAGCCGAACAGCTTGTCCTTGCCGGAGCGGTATTCCGCGACCTTGTCCGCGTTCTTCGCCAGGATCTCGTCGATCGAGGCGTCGATGGCGCCGGTGTCGGTGACCTGCTTCAGGCCCTTCTCCTCGACGATCGCCGCCGGCGCCTTACCGGTCTCGAACATGGCGGCGAAGACGTCCTTGGCGATGCGGCCGGAGATCGTGTTGTCCTGGATGAGGCCCACGAGCTCGCCCAGCGCCTGGGCCGAGATCGGGCTCTCGCCGATCGACTTCCCCGACTTGTTCAGGACGCCGAACAGCTCCGAAATCACCCAGTTCGCGGTCAGCTTGTGGTCACGGCCTTTCGCCGCCTGCTCATAGTAATCCGCGGTCTCCTTCTCCGCCACCAGCACGCCGGCGTCGTAGTCGGAGAGGCCGAACTCGGCGGTGAAGCGCGCGCGCTTCGGATCGGGGAGTTCCGGCAGGCCGAGCTTCAGCTTCGCGACCCAGTCGACGTCGAGCTTCAGCGGCAGCAGGTCGGGATCGGGGAAATAACGGTAGTCGTGGGCGTGCTCCTTGGAGCGCATGGAGCGCGTGACGCCCTTGTTGGTGTCCCAGAGTCTCGTCTCCTGGCGGATCGAACCACCCTCCTCCAGCACATCGATCTGGCGGCGCGCCTCGTATTCGATGGCCTGGGCGACGAAGCGGATCGAGTTCACGTTCTTGATCTCGCAGCGCGTCCCCAGGGGATCGCCGGGCTTCCTGACCGAGACATTGACGTCGCAGCGCATGGAGCCTTCGTCCATGTTGCCGTCGCAGGTCTCGAGATAGCGCAGGATCGAGCGCAACTTGCGCAAGTAGGCCGAGGCCTCCTCCGAGGAGCGCATGTCCGGCTCGGAGACGATCTCCATCAGCGCGACGCCGGCACGGTTCAAGTCGACATAGGTCTTCGACGGATGCTGGTCGTGCAGGCTCTTGCCGGCATCCTGCTCGAGATGGAGCCGGGTGATGCCGACCTCGCGGCGCCGGCCCTCCGGCAGATCGAGGATGATCGTGCCCTTGCCGACGATCGGCTGGGTGTACTGACTGATCTGATAGCCGGACGGCAGATCGGCATAGAAGTAGTTCTTCCGGTCGAACACTGAGGTGAGGTTGATCTCGGCATTGAGGCCGAGGCCGGTCTTCACCGCCTGCTCGACGCAGTACTCGTTGATGACCGGCAGCATGCCGGGGAAACCGGCATCGACCAGGCTCACCTGGGTGTTGGGCTCGGCGCCGAAGGCGGTCGCAGCACCCGAGAACAGCTTCGACTTCGAGATCACCTGGGCATGGACCTCGAGGCCGAGGATGACCTCCCACTTGCCGGTGCGGCCCTCGATCAGGTTCTTCTCGTCGATCGCGATGTCGTTCGCCATCTCAGTACCCTTCCGGTGCCAGGGTGAAGGCTGCGGCGCGCTCGATGGCGCGGCCGGCGCGGAGCACGGTCTCCTCGTCGAAGGCGCGGCCGATCAGCTGCAGGCCGAGCGGCAGGCCGCGGCTGTCGAGGCCGGCCGGGACGGAAATGCCCGGCAGCCCGGCGAGGTTCACCGTCACGGTGAACACGTCGTTCAAGTACATCGCCACCGGATCGTCGCTCTTCTCCTCGAGGCCGAAGGCCGCCGTCGGGGTCGAGGGCGTCAGCACCACGTCCACCTGCTTGAAGGCCTCGGTGAAGTCCTTGAGGATCAGCGCGCGGATTCGCTGCGCCCGCAGGTAATAGGCATCGTAATAGCCGTGGGAGAGCACGTAGGTGCCGATCATGATGCGGCGCCGCACCTCCTTGCCGAAGCCGGCGGCGCGGGTCTGCTCGTACATGTCGTCCAGGGTCTCGCCCGGCACGCGCAAGCCGAACCGCACGCCGTCATAGCGCGCAAGATTGGACGAGGCCTCGGCCGGGGCGATGATGTAATAGACCGGCAGCGCGTACTTGGTGTGGGGCAGCGAGATCTCGCGGACCTCGGCGCCCTGCTCCTTCAGCCAGGCGGCGCCCTGGTCCCAGAGCTTGGCGATCTCCGGGGCGAGGCCGTCGAGGCGGTATTCCTTCGGGATGCCGATCTTCAGGCCCTTCACCCCGCCCTCGACCGCCTTGCGGAAGTCGGGCAGCGGCACGTCGACCGAGGTCGAATCCTTGGGGTCATGGCCGGCCATGGCGGTCAGCATGATCGCCGTGTCCTCGACGGTGCGGCACATCGGCCCCGCCTGGTCGAGCGAGGAGGCGAAGGCGACGATGCCCCAGCGCGAGCAGCGGCCGTAGGTCGGCTT
>Ga0335070_10008790_pt1 | contig 11848 bp, 9 predicted proteins | sample Lox_Sample_13_FD_206722 | JGI IMG/M metagenome (GOLD analysis project Ga0335070, IMG submission 206722) | Soil microbial communities from Loxahatchee National Wildlife Refuge, Florida, United States - Lox_Sample_1.3 | ecosystem: Environmental > Terrestrial > Soil > Wetlands | place: USA: Florida...
GTCCTGGCGTCCTGGGCCAGGGGGGTATGCGCCCGCCACGCAAATGGTGAAATATGAACTAAGGAGGGTCGTTGGTCACGCATGGACGGGTGAGCGTTCCCCGAGGACGGTCGGTGGGTTGTCAATGTACCGCTTTAAGCTCTGGTAATGGGGCATCCGGACATTCAGTTGCTCGCCCGTTTTGAGCAGGTCATAATACATGTGCTGCAGCTCGTCGATGTTCGTGTGGCGGGTAAAGATCTTCCGCGCCGGCAAATTGGTTTTCATCATAAACCACACCATCACGGCTCCCAGCCAGGCCGGCGTCATAAAGGATTTCGCGTCTTCAAAGCTGTCCACGTCCACGCCACGCGCCCGGCAGACGGCCAGCGCTTCTCGCCCCGCCAGGATCCCCTGGCGCAGAGCTGGGATGCTGTTGAGCAATTCATCCGCTCCACGGGCTTTGAATGCGGCTCCGATGACGCCGCAGTTGATGGCAAAATGGACCCACAACCAGTGGAGCATGCTCTCCTGCACATCCACCTTGAGGCCGGCCTGCTCGAACAGCTCGCGAATGCGGGCCAGCCGTGGAGTTTCGTTTCCATCGATTTCGCCCAGGTGGATTTCGTCCAGGAGCGCCGCATCGAGATGTTGCCCGGTAAAGCCGCCCCCGGCAACCGGGAACCCCCACAAATAGCTGGAGCCGGGCAGATAGCGTTCGATCAGATCAAACCCTTCCCAATTGCCGTTGAAGAACAGGATGTCGGCTGTACCGGCTATCTGCTGGACCAGCGGCAGGACCGATTCCAGCTGGTAATGCCGCACGCTGACGATGATCAAATCGTAGCCGTCATCAGGTGAGAGCGTCTCGACCGCCTTCAAGCGGTACATCAAGTCTTCATCCTGCGGATTCTTTTTCCGGCCATCCAGCAGTCGCATGTGAATGCCATTTTCCAGGGCTGCCTTTTTGCCGGGGCGGACATAGTGAGTGACATCATTCCCGGCTTGCGCCAGGGCATATCCATAAATACTGCCAATTACACCTGCGCCAACGATCAAGATTTTCATTTCAGAGCTCCTTATCTTCGCAAGGGGTCAGGCCTGCGTGACGGTGATCAAAGGAATATTCATCTGGTTGAATTTGTTGAGGATGCCCAGCAGGGCGGCCTGGTCCGGCAGGGATCCCGTCAGGGTTGTGATATTCGTCTCGGGGTCGTAGTGGAGGGCCAGCGGGTCAAACCATTCCTGCCAACGGGGATCCAGATACCCACGGATTTTGATTTCGGTCTGGGGAACGGGGCTGTCTTTGGTTTCATTCATATCCATGTGTATCCTTCTTCGTTTCTTTTGGATCGTCATGAATACAATACGCCTAAACCAGGGGCGCTCAGTAGCCCCAAAGGTTTAGCCGATGGTTTATTTTTTTTGAATGGGGTCTGGAGGAGATCTAGAGCAATCCCAATTCCTGGGCGCGCAAGAGGGCCTGGGTGCGGTTGTTCACACCCAGTTTTTGGAAGATATTGCTGGTGTATTTTTTGACCGTGCCAGTCGCCAGGATCAGCTCTTTTCCGATTTGTGGATTGCTGAAGCCGCGGCTCATCAGGCGCAGAACAGCCAGCTCGCGTTCGGTCAGCGACTCGACCAGCGGTTGGGGCCGGGGTGCTGGGGCGCCAGGCATGGGTTCGCCGAGATCGCCGTACAGATCGCGGGCGTATGCGCTCAATTGCCCGCCCTCGATCTGGATTTCAGCAAGGATCTGGGACGCCGGGAACCCCCAATCCAGGAACGTCCGGCGGTAGACCTCAGCCTCCCCAAGCGCGAGAGCTTGCTTAAATATGGTTTTTGCTTTCAGGTGCTGCCCATCGACCTGATACGCCACGGCCTGTCCCGCGAGAATTTGCACCAGGCTGCCCTGGCGCCCAGCCTCACGGGCGCCCTTCTCCAGGCGGCCCAGGATTCCCAGCGCCGAAGAGATATCCCGGCTCAGACCTGTCAGGATCAGGGCTTTTGCCAGGGTGAGATATTCAAGATCCAGGCGGTGTAGATCCGCGTCCGAGGGAGTGGGCATCCTGGCGGCCCAAGACAAGGCCTCCCCCTGGCGATTCATGTCAAGGTGCATTCGGGCGATGACCGCCCCGGCACGCTGGACGCTCTGCGGGGAGATCATTGGGTTTCCCTGGAGGAGCGCTTCGACCTGGGCCAGCTCAGCCGCTACCTCAGGATATGTTTCGGTACCCTCCGACGAGAAGGCGGCGTGCGTGGATGAAGCCTTATGTTGAGCCAGCCAGACCTGGGCAAGCAGCAGGCGGCTGGAGATCAGCATGTCGAGATAATTCCATTCCTGGCTGAGGCGGACTGCTTTTCTCAGGCCTTGATCGGCCGCTTCCAGCTGATCCCATTCATACTCTACTTCGGCAAGGCCAAACCATAAGATGCCTGCCGAAGGAAGATAAGAGCCACCCGGGAGCTCAGCTTGCGCCAACGCCCCCTCGTAGACCTTCGCTGCCAGGTGCAGCTTACCCTGGACAACGTAAGCTGAACCCAGGTTGTAGGCGGCCAGTATGGCGGTTTGCACCTGACCGGCTCGAGCGCTGAGTTTGTAGCTCTCCGTGAAAGCTTCCACTGCCTGGATTGTGTCTCCCTGGAACCGGTATCCGGCCCCGACTGCCAGGAGGACCAGGCTTCGCGAAAAGGCATCTTCAGCTGGAAGCCAGGCTAAAGCCCTTTGGGCTTCCGCAATCGTGTTCGGGATCGGCTCGCCGCGGATCATCCGCAGATTGGCGCGGATCGCGGCTGCCTCTCCTCGCTGCGGGGTGCCCTCCGCCTCACCAGCCTCGACCCGGGCGACCAGGCGGTCGCTCTCGTCCAATTGCCCGGTAAGCAGTTCCACCCAGGCCTGGAGCAGGCACAGCTCGGGGATGCGCAGGCGTTCAACGTCAGGAAGGAGCCTCAGCCAGCGCTCCAGGGTGGCAATTTTACTCTCGACAAATGCCTGGCGGCCCGCGCGAGCAATAAGCTGGGCGGCCTTTGAAAATTCCTTTGCTGCCAGCCAGTGATCGATCGCCTCCTCGATCGCTCCTTCCGTCTCAAACCAGGCCGCGGCGCGTCGATGGAGCCCGGCAATTTCTACTTCGGACAGGCTCTCGCGCAACTGCTGGCGGAGCAGGTCGCTGAACAGGGCATGGTAGCGAAACCAATCTCCGGATGCATCTAGTGGAATGAGGAAGAGGTTGGACTTGAAGATGGTCTTCAACAGGCTTTGACTATCCGCCTCGCCGCTAACAGCCTGGCAAAGCGATGCGTTGAACCGCTCGAGGATGGCGGTCCCCTGCAAAAAAGTACGCAGTCGCTCGGACAGGCGGTTGAACACTTCCTCGGATAAATAATCCAGAACAAATCCATGGCTGCCGCTAAACTGTTGGATGAATTGGCGGCGATTCGGAGAATCGGGCCAATTTTGCAGGGCGATCCCGGCCAGTTGCAGTCCGGCAATCCACCCTTCGGTCCGTTTCTGCAGCGTTACGATGTCATCTTCATCCAGGTGCAGCTCCAGGGAGCCATTCAGCAGCCCGGCCGCCTCCGCTTCCGATAAGCGAAGATCCTGAGCACGCATTTCGACGAGCTGGCGCCGGGCGCGCCAGCGGCTTAGTGGCCAGGGGGGATCGGAGCGGGTGGTGAGAAAGAGGTGGAGATTGGGTGGAAAATGATCGACCCCAAAGGTGAGGGTATCGTGGATGAGCGGTTGCGCGATGAGATGATAGTCGTCGAGCACCACCAGCCAATGGGCCGGCTTCTCTGCCAGCTCGTTGAGAATTTGCGTGAGAACCGTTTCAAAAAAAAGACCGCTCAATGGGGTCGGAGGAGCTTGGAGAATGGCGGCGGCCGCCTGCCCGATGGTTGGTTCGACTGCCTGAAATGCCGCGATGAGATACGCAAAGAAACGCATCGGGTCGTTATCGCGCTCATCCAGCGAGAGCCAGGCAGTCGGGAGGGTAAAGGAACGAACCAAGCTATTGACCAGGGTGGTCTTGCCAAACCCGGCTGGTGCCGAGATGAGGGTCAGCCGGGCATCTGGATGGATCCCCATTTCCAGCTTTTCAAACAATGGCTGCCTGGCAATTCGTTGCTCAGGCAGGACGGGCACAGAAATTTTCGTATGGAGAAGCTGGGACGAGTCCATATCCACTTCCCGGGTAATTCGTTATTCTATTGAGGTATCCGAACGGTTCTTAAATTGTTATGGTGGCGGGCTTAATCCATATTATAGCGACATTTATAACTCAGCGGTTAGTAAGGATTTACAAAAGTCACAGAATCGCTCGGGTTCTTCGAAATTGGGTAAATGAGCGGAATGCTCAAACCAGATGATCCTTTTTTGGGGAGCCTGCAATTTTCCAGCATACTCAACGACCAACTCAAAAGGTACGTTATAGTCCCTGCGACCGCAGCAAAAATACACAGGAACTTTTAATTCCGGGACCTCGAGGATGATTTTCACCCGATTTTGTTCATCCTCGAGGGTGGATAAGGAGAACATCGCTCCGGAAATGAACCGAATGAGGTCGAAGGGTCGTAGATCCCGGATCGAAATATTCTTCAAGATTGTGCCTTGCAGGGTCCCTTCATAGGCTGCTCCATGGAACTTCGATAGCCAAATTCTTTGCACTCCTGCGTCATTCAGGTTCGCATAAGGCGGTTGTCCGATTTTTTCAAGCTCCCGGATTGCTTTTTTGTAGCCCAGCCGCCTGGCTTCGTCCAGTGTAAATTGGTATGAAATTAACTCCCCACGTTCCATATCTACGATTTGACCAATGGCAATATACGCCCAAATGAGATCCGGTCTTTTTGCCGTCAGATAGGTCCCGATAATCGTCCCCCAGGATTGCCCCACGAGGTAGACTTTCTCTTGCCCAAACCGCTTTAATACGTACTCAATGAGTTCCTCTGTGTCCTTGATAAACCGATCGATTTTCATGTCTTCTTTTCGTAGGGACCGTGAGTACGACCTGCCCGCTCCTCTTTGGTCCCAATTGATCACCAGGAAATTGTCCTCCAGCCCCCTTTGTGATTTTCGTGAAAAAGAAATTTGGGCCGTGCCAGGTCCCCCATGCAAGAAGAGCATGATCGGGTTATGAATATTGTTCGACCTCATGGATATCCATTGAGGTATGCCGCCAATCGAGAGACTTTCCGTCTTGTCGATCCTTGTTTCACTTCGCTTTCCTGTATGCTCCATTTCGCATCTCCTGTACGTTCACTCACAGACAGCGATCATCGCTGAACAAGCCGTCTTCCTTTTCTTCAGTTCAGCCTCGCCGGGCCAAGAAATTCAATCGCTTTACGCCAGGCATCGACCCTTGCGCGTGCATTTCCTTGCAGCGTGCCACCCGTCGTCAAGCTCAACCTGGGAGCCAGCCTCACGGAGTTGATGCCCACCGGGATTACGTAGGGAACCAGGTACGGTTCGCCGGCATCCTCATAGGCGATCAGGTCATAGGCATGGGGATAGCTGCATTTGAGCAGGATATCCATGATTTCGAGGCAGCCATCGTAGGTATTCCACATCCCGCAATCTTTCCCGGCGATCAACAGCAAGTCAGCCTGGGCTTCTTCCACCTTGATCCGCGCCGCTTCCTTGTTTTTCGCGGCTGCCAACCCCTTCAGGTACACAGACGTGAAACGGAATGGCTCATTTTTGACCATGCAACTGAGCATGCTGCCAAAAACCCAGCGGTTCTTTAGGCGGATATACGGCAGATCTTTACCGCCATAGGTCCAGGAGGACTCGTTCTTATAAGCGATCCCGTTGAAGCAATAAGCATGCGGAGCCCACAAAACCGCCCGCTTGATCTCTGGGTGGCGGGATGCCAGGATCAGCGCTGCTTCCGCGCCTCTGGACATGCCCAACACCTGGATCTCCTTTCCGGCCGTGAGCGGGTTTTTCTTCAACCAGGCAAATACCTTTTCAAAATATTCGAGCGGAACCCGCGAAAGCTGAGCCGGCAGGCCTTTTTCTCCGAAAAACGGCACGGATAGCACGTTGAACCCATGCGAAGCCAGAGGGGCGCACACGAGCGCATTGATTGCCAGGTTGCTGCCCGAGCCACCCAGCCAGACGATAGTTTTGTTCTGGGGATCGTCAGAATAGAAGAATTCACCGACGAACTCATCCATGATCCTCTGGCTCCTGACCTCAGGGGCTTTCAAGAAGCGTTCCAGGCGTAAGCTGGCGCGTTCCGTGCCGCATTCGGCGGTGACATCAATGAACAGGCTCTCGTCCAAGGTGATTTTCTGGCTTATTTTTTCCATTGCCTTGGGATCCTGGCTCATCACCGATTCGATGAGCCCCATGCTGTCTACGAAATCGTAAGATCCGCAATCGGGTTTTTGGCGGGACAGGTCCACTCGACCATCACCATCCGCGCTGAACCAAGCTTCTGACGCAAACAGGACGTCTTTCGCCCAGGGCAGGCGCAGGCAGGCGCTGAGTTTAACTTTGGAGTTCGCCGGCATCTCGGATATTCCGATGTCGACTTGTTGGTCGCAAAGGGCCTTGATTGGGTGAATAGTGAGTTTCATCTTAGCTTTCTCCATTCGATGATGATCGTATATTGACTTCTTCTTCAAAACCGTCTTGCTCTTCTCCGTCAAAACGGTAGAGTTTCTTCAACAGGCTCCACAAGGTTTCCAACTCCTCCAGAGAAAATTCGCGAAAAAGATCGGCGAATAATTGGATGCCAAGCTCGCCATCTTCGAGCAAGATTTGCTGGCCAGCCGGCGTGATGGTGACGTTGACGGCGCGCTTATCGCGCTGGCTGGGAAGGATGGTCGCGTAGCCTTTTTCTGTGATCAGGCCGACCAATTGTTTTACGGTCTGTTTGGTAGTGCCCAGCTTTCGGGCGATGTTGTTGAGCGAAGCTTCCCCTTCCGGCAGGTGTGCAATTGCAATCATGGTCATCAACTGGCGCGAGGTCAGATGTTTCAAGTATTGATCGCCCTTCACCTGGAGCTTGTTGGCCAGTGAAAACAGAGTGGCGTAAGTTTGTTCCATCAGAAAGATGGCGCGGGGTGTCTCCAAATCGATCTCCTTTCAAATAGACAGTATCCTGACTATTATTATAGCAAGGATTCCTAAAAAGTCAATATCCTGTCTAATTTTGGATACTGGCATCCTTTTTGGGTTGACAAAGGGCCGCGGAGGTTAAGGAAATTGAGGAGCAGTTTCACAACTTGCGAACAAAAGGTCAAACTATGAGCTACAATTTACAATAGCCAACGGTCTCTGGTGCAATCCAAAAGCTGCCATGGAACCATCAATCAACATCCTCTATCACATTCCCCAGGTTTCCGTTCAGGTCCTTCGGCGTGAGCGCTTGTTTCACTGGCTCGAAGCCGCCCAGAGGACACGGCTGATCCTGGTTTCCGCTCCTGCAGGATATGGGAAGACTGTTTTGCTGGCCGATTGGTTACGCTCAACCAGGAGGAGCTGCGCCTGGGTGATCATCGAAGAAAAAGGACCATCATTACAACTTTTTTGGCAGCAGATCATTTTAGCTTTAAGAAAAATAATGCCGGGCATAGGCGAAGAATCTTTGGATGTCCTCCGCCAGGCCTCAGAAATACCCATTGAGCCCATGCTCACCAGGCTCACGACAGAAATGGCTGGCCAGAGAACTCCCCTATGGCTCGTATTGGATGATTATCACCACGTCCAATCCCCATTGATCCATAGCTCGCTCCGTTTTTTCCTGGAACATAGCCCAGACAATTTTCACCTGATCCTATCAACCCGGGTGGATCCCCCGCTGCCCCTCGCCCGCTATCGTGCCCGAAGTCAAATGGTTGAGCTTCACGGAGAAGATCTGCGTTTCTCCGAAGTTGAGACCGGGCAGCTCTTGCAATGTCTGGGAGCGCCCTCCATTTCAGCCAATGCCGTTGCCTTGCTCTACCAGCGCACGGAAGGTTGGGCGGCCGGGATTCAACTCTCCAGCCTGGCCATCCAAAAACAAGCCAATCCAGATGCCTTTATCACGGCCTTCTCCGGCAGCCAGAAATATATCCTGGATTATCTGACTGACGAAATTTTGGCAAACCTGGCCAGGGATCAAAAGGAATTTCTACTGAAAACGTCCATCCTACGCCAGCTCAGCAGTCCGCTTTGCGCAGCGCTGGTGGCACAACCGCATAGCCAGGCAATCCTCGAGCAGCTTTACCAGCAGAACATCTTTCTCCAAACAGTCGATGAAGCCCAGGAATGGTTCCGCTATCACGGTCTCTTCCGCGACGTATTGCAGTACCGGCTTAAACGTGCGTATCCTGCCGAAGAAATCAAACGCCTGCATCACCTGGCATCGGTCTGGTACCGGCAGGCCGGGTGGGGGCAGGAGGCACTCCACCATGCGTTGGTCGCTGAAGATTTCGAGCTGGCCGGCAATCTCATCGAAAACATGACCGAGCTGCTGACCTGGTCCAGTGGCTTTCACACCGACCTGATCCACATGCTTGAGGCGCTTCCGGAAGGCGTCATTCGGTCTCGCCCTCTCCTGCAGCTCCTGTTCGCCCGGGCGCTGCTGTTGGACGGCAGGTCCCAGGAAGCGGTGCAGTGCCTGGAGGCGGTTGAACAGTATTTGGACACCACTGCTTTGCCCGAGGAAGAAGCCCGGCGCTATCGAGGCATGGCTTTGACTCATCGAGCGACCCAGTTGGCCTTATCCGGCGAGGCCATCCAGGCAAAGGCGCTCGCCCACCAGGCGCTGGAATATCTTCCTCCAACCGATCTGCTCACCACGGCCCAGGCCATCCACACGGTGGGTGTAGCGGCCGATGCGGAGGGCCGGCTTCGCGAAGCTGCAGGATATTACCGGCAGGCCGGCCAGCTGGCCAACCGGGCGGATCACCGCTCGTTGGCTGTCACTGCCGCCAGTCAGCTGGCCTTTACGGAGATTGGGATGGGAGAGCTGCGCCAGGCAGAAGCATCCGCACGGCGAGCCCTCGAGTGGGCGGTCATCGGCACTATCGAGCTCCCTGTTTCCGCCTATGCACATACCGCTTTGGCAGAGGTTCTGCGCCAGCAGAACCGCCTACCAGAAGCAGAGCAGGAAATCCAAAAGGCCGTCCGCCTGGCGCAGAAGGCGATGCTTGTGGTGCAATGGCACGCCTGCCTGGTCCAGGCTAACATCTGCTTCAGCCTGCACGATCCGGCCGGGGCCCAAACTATCCTGCAGCAAAACGAAAGCCGCTTTCAAGGCCAGTTGCCGGGCCAATTGACCCAATTAACCCGCGCGTGCCTGTGCCGTTTCTGGCTGGCCCAGGACCGGCTTGACCTGGCAGAACCCGAGCTGGCGGTCCTGGAACAGCGCTTATTTACTCCGGGTGTACCTTCCCCATTTCCGAATCGAGAGGCAGCCGCATTCGTTCTATGCCGGGGGATGATGGCAACGGGCAGAGGAGCGCAAGCCCGGGAAAAGCTGCAAGCGATGTACGCGCTCATTGCGCGCACTGAGCAGAAAGCACTGGCCATGGAGGCGCTCATCCTCCTGGCTCTCGGCGCCGAAAATCGTGCTGAAGCGCGAGTGTATCTCCAGGAAGCCCTGGTCCTGGCCGAACCCGGTGGGTATCAACGGGTATTTATGGACGAGGGCCGGCTTGTTTTTGATCTGCTGGAAGAAATTGCGGGACAAATGACCGTTCCGTCGCCATTCTTAAACGATCTGTTGGATGCATTCCACCAGGAATTGGTCCACCCGATCCGGCCGGACTCCCATCCTCACCCTGCCTCTGAATTCGAAACCCTGACCGGACGTGAATTGGAAGTCCTGGCCCTGATCGCGCGCGGCGATTCCAATCAGGAGATCGCCAACCGGCTGGTCGTGTCCATTCACACGGTGAAAAAACACGCCGCCAACATTTTTCTCAAACTGGGTGTAGAAAACCGCACCGAGGCAGTGGCCCGTGCGCGGTCATTGGGCTTGCTCTAATCCCCCATTCACTCTGGAAATAATCCCCACAAATACTCCCTTTGGCTACCCCGCCTGCTCCCTCGAGTAGGCTATGATCTTGTCTGGAAATGATCAAAAACCAAAGAGGTGAAACGATGACAACCAAAAATCAACCCACCAGCAGCGCCAAAGACATGCAGTCGGCAAAACTACGTGGATTACCCTTCAAGAATAACCAGATGAATTTCTTTTTCCTCAGCGCCAGCGGCGCGGATGTCTATGGAGGCGCGACGCTGGGGGAAAGTTATTACGCCGCCGGCCAGATCAAGGACGGAGACATCCAAAGCTGGATCCAGGCCTTTGGCGAAGTAGCCGGGCAGGCGGAACGGCAGGCTCAGGATTTTCTGGCCCACGGCTGCCGCGAGAGCGCCCGCCAGGCGTTCCTGCGCGCAGCGAATTACTATTACGCCGCCGACCATTACACCGATAACCGGCATCCAAAGTACATCGAATTCTGGCAGCACAGTGTGAACTGTTTCCACCAGGCGGCCGGTCTCTTCACCCCGCCGATCGAACCGCTCAGCTACGAGTTGGAAGGCCATTCGCTTTGCGCCTATTTCATCCCCGCGCAAGTTGTCCAGGGTAAGGCCCGTGGAACGATCCTGGCCATGAGCGGTTTCGATGGGACGCCGGAGCATCTCTACTTCTCCTGCGGGGCCGGGCTGAGCCAGCGCGGCTACAACGTGCTGATCTTCGAAGGGCCGGGCCAGCGCGGGATGAGCCACCACATTCAAGATCTTCCCTTTCGCGCCAATTACGAAACGGCGGTCAAGCAGGTTGTGGATCTGGCGCTATCCCATCCGGGCGTGGAGCCGGAGCGGATCGGCCTCCTGGGCTACAGTTTCGGCGGGCACCTCGTGCTGCGTGCAGCCGCCTGTGAACCGCGCATCAAAGCGTTAATTGCCGATTCACCCGTGATGGATTTTGGCAAGCAGATGCTGGACGGCTTCCCGGCTTTTGCCACGCGCACGAGCGATCGCATGGTGAATTGGCTGATGAGCAGCTCGATCGGCTTTATGTCCGGGCCGCTGCAAGCCAGCCTGAAGCGCCTGTACGAGTCGATGGGTGTCAGCCAGTTCTCCGATTTCCGCCGCAAGATGGCCGGGTTTCGTTTCGAAGAAATCGAGCGCATTGCCTGCCCGACTCTGTGCCTGATCAGCGAGGGAGAAGGCGCCAGTGCGGTCGCCGAGGGACGCCAGGTGTTCGAGCGCCTGCCCCATCCGCAGAAAAAGCTGGTAATCTTCAGCGCAGCCCAGGGCGCTGATATCCACTGCCAGTTGAACAACCTGGTGCTTTCCGTCAGCCACATTGTCGATTGGCTGGATGAAATCTGGCAGTAGGGAGGAGGACAACCTGTCCGAACACGGAAACTTACTGCCCTGATCAAACGTAATTAACATCAGATCGGTATATTATGAAAGCCAGAATGGATTTGTGGTGTTCTGAGCACTTCACCGCCTCCAACACCACAAAAGCCCTTTCACCAAAAAACTGATGGAAAAGGAGCTTCGATGAGCGCTTCAAATCAACCCTTGAAAGGGATCAGCATTTCGTTCCAGACCTTCCTACAACAGGCTTCCGGACACGCGCAGGCCTGGATGGCGGCCGTCCAGGGTCTGGATGTAGCCAGCGCCCTGGATAAAAAGACCGCAGAGCCGGCTTATCTGGCCGTGCTGGCAGCCCTGCGGATGGAAAGCGGGATTCCCTTCCATGTCAGCTCGGCGAAACAAGCCGGCGCCACCCGCGAGGAGATCATCAGCGCGGTCCTGGTCGGTCTCCCGGCTGCCGGCCAGGTGGTGATCCAGGTACTGCCGGCCGCGTTGGCAGCCTATGATGAGGCGCCATCCGGTGGATGATCTTCTCCCGGCTCT